>Ga0164243_10005350_pt1 | contig 19624 bp, 17 predicted proteins | sample OricompcompostOP_FD_108781 | JGI IMG/M metagenome (GOLD analysis project Ga0164243, IMG submission 108781) | Organic Plus compost microbial communities from Emeryville, California, USA - Original compost - Organic plus compost (OP) | ecosystem: Engineered > Solid waste > Mixed feedstock >... | reverse complement strand
GATCGCACCGCCATGCATACGGCCCTCCGGGTGATTACCGAGACGCTGACCAGCTTTGCAATTGCCTGTCTGGAAGAGGGCGCACACGGTATCTTCTACTCTACGAATGGGTGGGCGAACGCACCCATTCTCAGCGAAGACCAGTATCGGGAATTTGGCGAACAGTATGACCTTGAGCTGCTGGACGCCATTAAGAGCCGCAGCAAATTGACCATTCTCCACAACTGTGGACCACAGATGCACTTCGATCTCCTGGCAGCCTATCCTGTGCATGCCATTAACTGGGCAATTGAGCGAGAAGGGAACCCGGATCTCCTGGACGGGATGCGTCGTTCAGGCAAGGCCGTAATGGGTGGTTTGAATACCGATCTCCTTCGCACCAGCACCTCGCCACAACAGATACAGGAGAACGTTGCAGAGATACTGGAAAAGACCGGCACACAGCATCTCTTGCTGGCTCCCGGCTGTACCCTCGCGCCAGACACGCCAACTCGGAATATAGAGGCAGTGCGTCGCATGTTGGCTTGACACTGCCAGACGCTTTGGTTATACTCGCACATATTTCTCGCCAGGACAGAGAGTATACCTGTTCTGGTGGTAATACAAATAATGATTTCTTTACAACTCGCCTGCTTGCTTGTATAGTATGGGCGTGTGGAATCACGTTTCTCTTCCTCTGCCCATGATGGCTAATAACAGGGCAGAGGAGAAAGAAAATGTTGTATAGTATAGTCGATATAGAGATGTGTAGGCAACGCAACGCGCCACGAAGACTCAACAGAAATGACGTGTTGCCGCTCGCACATCCTCTCCTTTTGGGGAGTCAAGCAAAGGTACTCGCGCCGCGCTTCTGGTGGTTTTAGAGAGGGTGAGAGTTGCAAAAAAATGGAGCGAAATCGCACTATGCGGGCGTATTCGGCGGGTGGAGTGGTCTTTCGCCTTGTCCCGTTGCGCTCTCCAGATCAACACTTCGGACACAGCAGACACAAGCGGGCGCATGGGTACAAACCTGCCAGACAGCAGACAAAAGAAGCTCGAAGTGCAGGGCATGCATCTGACCCCTCGATGAAAGAGGCCGATAGGGTAGAGGTTGTCCTTGTTGGTCGAAGCCACGCGGGCATCTGGGTCTTGCCGAAAGGCACTCCACAGCCTGGTGAGACAATTGAACAGGTCGCGTTGCGCGAGGTTCAGGAAGAAACTGGTTTACAGGTGCGCCTGATCGCTTATATCGGCAGCATCTCTTATTCATTTGTGCGCGAGCACATCCGTTATCATAAACAGGTTCGTCATTTTTTACTTGAGGCTATCGGTGGCGATATCTCGCTTCATGATCAGGAATACGATCAGGTCAAATGGTTCTCGCTCCATGAAGCCAGCCGCCATCTGACCTATCAAAATGAAGTACGCATTCTGAATCAGGCAGAAGAGATCCTCCACCGATGGCTACACTATCAATGGAAAGAAAGGCAGCTATAAGCCTTATGGAGAGCCAGCCGCAAAAGTTCTCACTTGCACGCCGCTTAGTGTTTCCCGCTAACGGTAATGATGAACTGACGCCAGGCCAGAGTAAGCGTATTATTGCAACCTGGGCCATATTGTTCACCATTCCTCTTGTTCTTATGATATTCCTTGTTGTTATTTTTGCAGGTATATCATTGCAGAGAGCGGTTATCTGGCTCGCCGGAGCAATAGTCCTCGGTTTCATACTCTTTGGCTTCTCGGCCTGGGCTAGCATCAAGGCCTACAATCAGGCAGTTCGTGCAAAGATCAGGCACGAACAGGAGAAGGCCAGTAGCACCCAGCGGAGGTAGGCAATGGATCTTAGTGTTGAAGGTAAATCAGAGCGTATTCCGCCTGGCTCACATATCTGCCAGCTTTACAGTAAAGTAACAGAGATTCCGGCAGTGACAGCACGGCTGCTCCGGGTCGGTCTGGCAAATTCAGAGAAATGTCTTTTTGCCGCCGCCCCTGCACAGGTCAAAGAACTCTGTGATGAGCTTCAGAAATTACAGGTTGATGTGAAAGCCCTCCTTGATACCGGTCAGCTTGTCCTCTATGAGGAACGTGAGCCCTTTTTAGCAGGTGGAAAACGCTTTGACCCATACTATTTGCTATCTACACATCAGACTTTTATCGCGCAGGCGCTTCGCGAGGGCTGGAAGGCCGTGCGCATCTCGATTGATATGACCTGGCTTTCAAAAGATATCGCTACTCCGGAACAAATTCTCAAATACGAGGCCGCCTCTGATGCCGTATTTACGTTTCAGAACGCGCCCATTATTGCACTGATGCACTACGACCACAGCAAGTTACTGCCCAATCTGGTTGTTGAGATGCTCAAGCTGCATCCTATCTCTGTTGTCGGAAAGTACATTAAGCGCAACCCCTACTACCTGAATTCGGAGCAGTACATGCTCAAAATTCTACGTATCAATAAGGAAAAGAATCATCCCCATGCCGGAGGTTAGTGCACCCTGGAAGACTCGCCTTCTGCCCTGCACCCACTTTGCAGGGCTTTTTTATGCCAACCAGTCCAAAAAAGAGAGATGTGCAGCCCTGTTCTTTTCCAGAAAGACAGAGACCCACATCTCTCTTGTGCACTTTTTCTGTAATCTGTTTCGTTTCAATCCACAACAGCCGTTGAGGACTGTCGCAAAACGTTCATGAGGATAAGCAGAGGCATGCAGGCCGCCTGCTTTTCCGGGAGTACTGTCAGCGTTGTCGCCCCATGCTCCACAAACATGAACGTCTTCACGGCCTTCATTCCTCAGAACAATACTGTACTGGAGTAGTCCGCGCAAATACAGACTGTTTCTTCTATTGTCTTTTTAGATTGAAAAAGAGTTAGAGTACAAAGCTATCGGCCAGCGGGCTCCGAGCGGAGTTATTATTCTCGCGTTTTTCGCCGTTCAGATTCACCGTATTCTGCCCATTTGAGGGGCGATTCTGTGCATAGTTATTCTGTCCGCCATTGGCTGGCGAGGACTGCGGTGTATTCTGTAGCGTCTGCAAGCTCTGCAACGCCTGCGAATTGGACGAAGAAGAAGAAGCCGGCTCGGTTGCCAACTGAATAGTCTTGCCATCAATCACAACTGCAATACCAACACCACGCCGTAGATCGGCGAGCTGGCGTCGTAACTCGCGGTTTTCTGCCTCTAACGCATCCATTAACTTTTTCTGCTCAAGCAGCATCTGTGCGATATTTTCAAACCCAGCGCTAGCAGCACGATCCATTCTGGATTCCTCCTGCGTACTTCGAGTACCCAATAATTCTAAAACAAAAGCTCCCATCACAGCGCCACGCCCTCCCAACTTACTCAGGACAACAGGGACACAACACGATCCCAAATCGCCGCCGCAACGCCTGTTTTGGGCATTACCGGCAGATCCTCCATTACACCATTGGCATGAAAAAGAGTGACTTTGTTGGTATTGGTGCCAAAGCCGCTATCAGAGCGGGTTACATCATTGGCAACCAGCAGATCAAGCTGTTTTCGGTGCAGCTTGTCTTTTGCATTTTCTACCACATTTTCAGTCTCGGCGGCAAACCCTACCCGTACCAAGCGACGGGGTAGATCCTGCATCTGAGCCAGTTCACCCAGAATATCTGGATTTTTTATCAGGTGTAGTGAAAAACTGCCGTCCGTTGCCTGTTCCCCTGTGTTCTCCCCTTCCCCGGCCCCACGACCTCCACCGAGCCGTTTCTTGATCTTCTGAGAGGCCGGATGTGCCGGACGGAAATCCGCCACAGCGGCGCTCATGATCAATACATCGGCATTGGTAACGGCGCTGAAAACAGCGGCCTGCATCTGTGCTGCTGTTTCGACTCTGCGCAGCTCGACGCCATAAGGTACAGGTAACGAGACCGGCCCGCTGATAAGAACGACGTGAGCGCCTCTATCTCGTGCCTCCTCCGCCAGAGCATAGCCCATTTTTCCTGATGAGCGGTTGCCCACATAGCGAACGGGGTCAATTGGTTCCTGCGTACCACCTGCCGTCACGACAACGCGGCACCCGGCAAGATCTCCTTTCTTGCCCAGGACCAGCTTGATAGCTCCAAGCAAGGTCTCTGTATCCGGTAGACGCCCGGGGCCGATAGCCCCAGATGCCAACCGCCCAACCTCCGGCTCAACAAGAAATGCGCCCCGTTCACGCAAAAGGGCTAGATTCGCCTGTGTGGCGGGGTGCGTATACATATGTTTGTACATTGCAGGTGCCAGGAGTAAGGGAGCTTGTGTCGCCAATGCTACGGCGGTAAGCATATTATCTACAATACCGTGGGCAAGCTTTGCGATGGTATTGGCCGTTGCGGGAACGATTGCCAGTATATCCGCTTCCTCGGCCAGCCTGATATGGTTCTCTGCCGCCTCCCCCGAAGGCTCCCACAGGTCACTATAGACCGGCCTGTGGCTCACGGTTGCAAAGGTCAGCGGGCGTACAAACTCGTCCGCTTTTTCGGTCAGGACCACATCCACAAGCGCGCCGGCCTGCTGTAACTTGCTGACCAGATCGACCGCTTTATAGCATGCAATCCCCCCACAAATACCGACGATAACATGTTTGTTCAGTAACATGCAGGCTTTCTCGTTCCCTCTTTTTGGACAGTCCTTATGAGAACACCTTTACAATAGCACACCACGGTACTTTACGACAACCAACTTGCCAATAAGTACCATGCCATTTCATCGGTTATACCTCTTTTATAAGAAGGTATGAATTGTTCTCATTGATACGTATATTTATTCCTCTTAAAAGATAGGCCATAGACAAGTGCAGTTTCGATGGTTTCACCTGAAAAAGGGAACGCCTGCACACAACGTTCCCTTTCTCTCTCCTACTTCCGCACATCCTTCAGTTTCAGGCAGAACGCAATCACCACCGCAAACACCACAATCATCAGCGCCAGGGCCCCCCAGGTCAGCAAGAGGTGCTGAAAGGCCTGGCTCTGCGTGGCATGCCCGTACAGCATACTGACATAGGAGAAGTCGTCAGCGCCTAGCGAGTCACCGCGCAGACCCACGGTGGTCCCCATCGCCGCCATCGACCAGCGTGAGGGGAAGAATGCCGCCGGAATCTGGAGCATCTTCGGGTCATCAAGCGAGAAGATGACACCCGCGAAGATCACCTGCGGAATCAGCACGATTGGCACCATACTCATCGCGCGGTCATTGGTCGGCACCAGCGCCGAGATCATCAGACCAAGCATCAGACCAGCCAGGGAGGTGAGCGCCATTGTTATATAGATCTCTAAAAAGGCCGGTAAGAAGACGCTATGATAGAAGCCTGTCTTGAGCTGAATACAGAGTACCAGAATCAGGCTCTGCAACAGACAGAGCACCCCAAGCACGATGATCTTGGAGAACATATAGGGCGCGATTCCCAGGTTGACAGTACGCTCACGACGATAGATCGGGGCCTCCTTCACAATCTCACGTGCGCCATTGATACACCCGAACATCACAGCGGCAAACGACATAATGAAGAGGATCTTCTGTCCATTGCCTCCTGAGCCCGGCTTCACCGATTCGTCTATAACCTGCTGCTTGGTTTTGCCCTTCTCCTGAAGATAGAACTTCCCCTGGGGCGAATTGAGCTGTCTTTCCAGATCGCCGCAGTCTTCTGTGATCCCACCCTGCTGTGTAAACATGTTTTTCGGGTGCGGACAAGAGACAAGGCTTGTCTCCTTAAAGATGTAGGGCTGTGCCATAAAGAAGAGTATCAAACCAATAATCGGCGCCTGAAGCAACAGGATCAGCAGGTTTCCGACATCGTTTCGCAGCAATTCCAGATAACGGATCGAGAGAATACCAAACTGCCGGAACGGATTCCCTCGCTTTGGCCGCTTGAGCGCCTGTGGCTGCATGCGGGCTGCATTCATCTGGTTTGCCGGCCCACGCTGCAACTGCTGAACCACAAAACGCTGATAATCAGGCGACTGCTTGAAGCGCATCTCCGCCTCTGCCGGAATATTGGGGTTCTCCTCGGTTGGCTCAAGCGAGGTATAGATCTCGGCAAAATCGCTTTTCCCGAAATAGGCCTTTGCACCATCCGGCGGCCCAAAATAGGCCAGGCGTCCACCTTGAGCGAGAAAACAGACATAATCACATGCATTGATATTGTTGGTAGCATGCGTGACCAGAACGATTGTATGGCCTTTGTCTGCCAGACGCCGCAACAACATCATCATCTTACGGTCCAGACCGGGATCAAGGCCCGAGGTCGGCTCATCCAGAAAAAAGACGCTCGGGTTCGCCAGCAATTCCAGCGCGATCGAGACACGCTTGCGTTGGCCTCCAGACAACTTGTTGATCAAGAGCTTGCGCCTCCCGGTCATCTCCACATCGTCAAGCACTTCATCAATACGCTGGCGAATCTGCTCATCACTGACATCTTCGGGCAGGCGTAGCTTGGCCGCATAGTACAGCGCGTGTTCAACGGTGAGTTCTCGGTGAATAATGTCGTCCTGCGGCACATAGCCAAGCTGTGTGCTGAAGGCTGCCATATTCTGGTAGTAGTCCTGTCCGTTATAGAAGACAGCTCCCTGATGCGCGGGACGCAGACCGTTCAAGGCGTCCATCAGCGTCGATTTACCAGCACCAGAGCCGCCGACCAGCGCTACAAATTTGCGCGGTGGAATAGCAATGGAGATATCATTCAACAGGATGACGTTGTTGGTTCCGGTCTTTTTCAGGTTCAGCGCGTCAATTCGAATGCCATTACTTTCGTCCTGCTGGGTGAGTTGTTCGCCCGTGTAAATAAACCTGAATGGACCAATACGCACCTCGTCGCCTGGCTTGAGCAGGTCAGAAACGCGGGTCCGCATGCCATTGACATACAGGCCGTTCTTACTGCGCAGGTCAACGATTCTATAACCGCCTCCTACCTGCTCAAGGCGGGCATGATGGGCCGAAACCTGCACATGCTTCAGCACAACATGATTGTCCGGCGCACGACCAAGCGTGATCACTGGAGCCCCAAGCGGGATCGGGCGAACCTCGGGGACTACCTCCTGTACAGCACCGGTTCCATCATTGTAAGCCAATGTAACAAAGGTGCCGTTCCCATCACTGATACGGAAGATATCGCCACGTTCCAGAACCTTGCGAAATTGTTCGGTTCCCCGAATCTGGCGCCCATTATAGACAATGCCGTTTGTGGTGCTGCCTTTCCCAGGATGCGGATGCACAAAGACAAGCTGATTGCCCTCTCGCAAAATCTGCGCATGAAATGCCGAGACGGTTGGCTTCTCAATTACAATCTCATTGGAAGGCGCGCGCCCGATATTAAATACCTGCTTGTCCGGGGTCAGCGGATAATTGTGCCGCTCAGAGTCAATATTGGTGCTCACCTCGATTGAAGGCACACCAGCGCTCTGGCCTCCTGCATTCGATGGCCGCCCCGGCATCTCACCGGCTCCTATAGTTCGGGTCGCAGTAAAGTCCGGAGCCCCGTACTGTTGTTGCGGCGGGAACGAGGGCGCGCCAGCCGCCACAGCGTTAGGCACCTGTAAGAATGTCATCGTCACATTCCCCAGGACAATCACATCATTATGCTTCAGTGGGGCCTGCTCAACCGGCCTCTGATTTACGGTCAAGACGTTCTGTGGAGCCAGCTTCTTGATACTCCACATTCCATTGTTCATGAGTAATAGCTGCGCATGCAAGCGCGAAACAGACGCATCAGGCAAAACTACCTGATTCGCCGGGTCTCGCCCGATGTTCATCACCGGAGCAACGAGCGGCACCTGTTGCCCGGCCTGTGACCCGGAGAGAATTTGCAGCGTGCCGTGGGCTTGCTGTCCATTCATACCCTGATACACTTACCGCACAGGACATTCCTGCATAGACTGTGCGGTATCTCCTTTCTTTTCGGCGGATAAACACAGGTAGAAATTTACCAGGAAAACCAATCCCTGTCTGTAATCTGGCTCACGAAAAAAGTGTGCATTATTCATCCCGGCACAAAATAGAATCCTGAGCGAATTACCTGGCCTACTGGTTCCGTTGCCTTTCGGATCTCTACTTTACCTGTGCTGGCATTCAGCGTCAATATGACAGGAACTGGAGCACCCGCAGCCTCATTCAACGGGCCATAGTAATGCGCACCCTCATCCTCACGAGTCAGCGAGCGCAACGGGAAATCGCTTTGAATTGTCCCGACATTAACATTAGAATCCAGCGTGATGTTTTTCATGCTCTCAGGTAAAGAAACAGTTACATCTCCCTTTTCCGCCGTAATATAATAGTGATATTTCTCTTTCTGCTGCTCGTTAAACGGCATTTCAAGCAGCCCGCTAAAGGTAACATTTCCCTGTCCAGTATCAATCTTTGAGCCATTCCCCAGCACCGAGCGCTCTATTGAAATATTGCCAGCACTTCCGTGCACGCGCATCAACCCCAGAACGCCAACGATATGAATATTTCCTGCGGGCGCTTCCAGATTTAGTTGCAGCGGTAGAGCATTGCTATTGCCGGGCTGCGTGGTGGGGAGCTTGATCGTGATATCAACAGAATCATTGGTCGTGCGCAGTAACTCGTGGCTATTGGGAATAATGGTATTCACCGTCAAGGTACTGTTCGGATCAGGCTGCTGCCCGAGATCCTTCAACTGCTTGCTACAGGTAAGCTGTTTGCTCTCCTGATCGGGCGGCAAGACCTCGATTTTGATATCATTGAATTTCTTTTGGGCTTCCTTCTCATCTGTTGCCTGCACATGCTTTGTTGTGGCGATCACCGGTTTCTTCGTCTGCGCGTCAACTTCCACAGAAACATTGCCGAGCATATTGCAAATTTGCAATGCCGTGACAGCAGTAAGAGGAGCTTCAACCGTTTTTTCCTGCGTAAACGGTTTCGGCCCAAGCGGCAATGGCCCGATATTCAGTCCCTGTCCCTGCGACATGCGGAAAAGATAGAAGAGACCCAGCGCACCCCCACCAACCGCAAGCAAAATACCAAAGAAGCAGCCAAGCAACAGGGAAGGCCAGGCGCTACCACGTCTTCTTTGGATCGGGCGGCGTGATCGTGTGGAGTGGCGCGGCGCGGTTACCGGGCCGGTTGGCCTGGAACGCGGGCGACGGCGCGGTGCATGGTCATACTCTTCCTCATCCTCCGCGTACTTATCATAGTCGAAGGCACGCTTGTAACGCTCCGGTTCCTCACGGTACCGACGTCTGTACGGGCGTCTGTTCCCCCGATCCATCGTGCTTCTGGCCTCTCTTTCTTTCCAAAGTAGCAGGGGGCAACGTCACCCTGTTGCCAGAACCCTTACAACATAATACGCCAGCAGGAGGGAAAATGTCAGCAAAAACTCTATGCGTGACGTGAAAAAGAAAAGGAGCTACACTGATAATCAAACCATATCTCTGCTATACTCGTATATATCAGGGAGCAGGGCCTATACTCGAGAAATGCTTTCAGGAACTTATGGCATGCGTTCACTCAGCAGCTATACAGCCTTATTTTACATAATACATTTTACGGCAGGCCATTCTGTACGTTCAAGTCCTGAAAAGGGGGCCGCATGCATCCCCGGCTATTTTCTGATATGGCACTCACTGCTCAAGACGTCATCGGGAAGAGACATCCCTTCCCTATTCACACATCTATTGCTGGAAGTGGTCTCTGAACCACGAAAGGAGCAAACGAACAACAAACGATGGACATCACTTCATTATTCGGAATCCTGGCTGTTATTGTACTCATAGCAGCAAATGGTTTCTTTGTCTCCGCAGAATTTGCCCTGGTCAAAATTCGCTCTACTCGGGTAGAACAACTGGTTGTTGAAGGGAATCGAGCCGCACAAACCCTTCAGCGACAGATTCATCATCTCGATAGCTATATTGCTGCAACCCAGTTAGGGATCACTATTGCCAGTCTGGCCCTCGGCTGGATTGGTGAACCCTCCCTCGCCCACCTGATCGAGCCCCCGTTCGCCTGGCTCGGGAAGGGGCTCGCAGAAGGAATCTCACACAGTATTGCCGTCGCGATCAGCTTTATTCTGATCACCACCATGCATATCGTTTTTGGTGAACTTGTGCCAAAGTCAATCGCGCTTCAGGCCACAGAAGGGACATCACTTTTTGTCACTCGACCTCTGGAGCTCTTCGCGAAGATTTTCCACCCTTTCATTCTGCTGATGAATGGAATCGGCAATCTGGCCGTTAAATTGATAGGTCTCAAAGTAACCAGCGAGAGCGCCTCTGTTCATACAGTCGAAGAGCTGGAAATGTTGGTCACCCAGAGCCGTAAGGCCGGTATCCTGAACTCACAGGAAGAAGAGCTTTTACGCCACGTCTTCGATTTCAGCGATAAGACTGTCCATGATGTGATGATCCCGCGCATTGAGGTTGTCGGCGTGCCAACCACTGTCACACTAGATCAGCTCAAGCAGATTATCTCTGAGGAACGCTACACGCGCTATCCTGTCTATCAGGGGAATCTGGATACCATCGTTGGACTGGTGCATATCAAGGACGTGCTGACCTATCTTGATACCCACCCGGAATCCGCTACCTTTGATATTCAACGCCTACAGCGCCCAATTCTGGCCGTTCCCGAAACCATTACGCTTGAGACTCTGCTTGCCCGGATGCGCACCAGCCGCACTCATATGGCAGTGGTTATTGATGAGTATGGCTCAACGGCAGGCATCGTCACGCTGGAAGATATCGTTGAAGAATTGGTCGGTGAGGTCCAGGACGAGTTCGATACACGGGAAGCGGGCGTACGCTCTGAAGTAGAAATGCATCCAGACGGCACCAGCACGATTGATGGCTTGATGTCTCTCGCTGGCTTTGAGGAGCGCTTTGGCGTCACGATTGAGCATACCCATGTACACACGATCGGCGGCTATGTGTTTGAGCAGATCGATCGTATTCCTCGGATCAATGACGAGGTAACGGTTGACCATTATGTTCTGCGCGTTGAGGAGATGGATCAACGCCGTGTCGCTCGTGTCCGTGTGATTCCCATCAAGAACGAGGAAGCACAGGCTGAACTCGTGGAATAACCCGGCTCTGTCAGAGATGCGCTTCTGCCACAGGAAGCGTATCTCCTCCCTCTCACATTGAACTCCGCCAAAGGCATGGCCTTGACTTTTTCTTTTTCTTAGATATACTTCTAATTAGATAGTTATCTAACAAGAAAAGGAGGGCGCAATGCCATCTACCGAACTGCTTGTGAAAACACTGACCGATGTAGAGCGGCTCAAAATCCTCGGCCTTCTGGCGATCAGGCCTCACACATTGTCTGAACTGGCCGAGCAGCTTCAGATGAAAGAAAACGTCATCGCTCACCACCTTGCGCGGCTCTCTGCTAGCGGTCTGACGCGAACACAGGATTCCACCTATGTACTCAATACAGAAACACTCAATACGTTGAAAGCAACTTTCCAAGCGCCCTCAGGTCCGGATGCATTCGCTGACTTTGCCTGCGAGGAATGGGAACGCGTTATCCTGCGGAACTTCTTTGATGGACACCACCTGAAAGAAATACCAGCCAGCTTTAAAAAGCTGAAGGTTGTTCTGAGATGGCTTGCTGAGCGCTTCGAGCCCAATATTCGTTATGCGGAACGTGAGGTCAATGAGCGGCTTAAACTCTACCATCCAGACTTTGCTTATCTGCGCCGCTGTCTGGTCGATTTTGGGTTGATGCAGCGTGAGAACGGGATCTACTGGCGACAAAGCAAGTAAGGGAGGGATGTTTGATCCCTCCCCGCAACATCAAAGAGCAGGCTTGAATGAGCGCACGGCCCAGAACAGTGCCAGCAGCGTGAGGACAAACATCAGGCCGAAGCTCAGCGGGATCTCACCGCTGAGAAAGTTTCCCTGAAACAGCGCTCGTGTGGCAGTCACCGCGTAGGAAAAAGGGTTCACTCTGGCAATGAGCCGTAAGAGGACAGGGGCTAACGACAATGGCAACATAATCCCCGACAGCAGCATTAACGGGATACTGAGCGTGCTGAGGAAAGAAGACAGCGCATCCTCACTCTGCAACCAGAGGGCCAGTGCATAAGAGCAGGCGGAGAGAAAAGCTCCCATCAGCGCAATCAGGAGCAACGAGAGTAGTACGCCGCGAATGTCCGGACGCAGCCCCATCAGACAGGCCAGCAGCACAATCAGTATAACCTGTACTAGCAGCACAAGAACATCATACCCTATTTTACTCAAAGGAAACGCCCAACGGCTGATAGGAGCCACATGCAGGCGCTCAAGAAAGCCGGAACGCCATTCCTGGAGCAGACCAAAGCCACTATAGAGCGGACCGAAAATCCCCATCAACACCATACAGCCGGGCGTAAAGGCCAACATGCCGCCTCCCGCAGGAAATCCCGCGATCCGGCTGATCGGGTCTAACAGAGGCGCAAAGAACAACAGGTAACAGGCAGGTTGAAAGAGCCCGAAGAGAATCCAGGCAGGATTTCGGAAAGAGAGGCGCACATTCCTGACAAAGAGCAGGCGCGTTTCATAGAATAGCTTCATGGTTTCCCTCCCACAGAGGTGTCTGTTTCTCAGCATCTTTGAAAGAAAATCCGGTCTGCCGTAAAAACACATCATCCAGCGAAGGACGTGACAGCGAAATGGTATGCACGGCGATTCCGGCACTATTCAGCAGTTGAAGCAGAGCAGGCAGCCGCTCTTCTCCATTTTCGACATAGACCTGTAACTTCTCAGCTTCTGCCTCAGAAATCAGCCGTAGCTCACGTACATGAGGCCGCAGCAGGTGTTCCGCCTGCCGCGCGGCGCTGCTAAGTCCGAGTGTGACGACATCGCCGACAATCTGCTGTTTGAGCTGTGCAGGAGAGCCTTCAGCGACCACCACTCCGGCATTCACAATCGCCAGGCGACTGCAAAGATGATCCGCTTCGTCAAGATAATGGGTGGTTAGCACGATTGTTGTTCCTGCGGCGTGCAGGCTGCGCACCTCTTCCCAGAGAGCCGCACGACTCTGTGGGTCCAGTCCCGGCGTGGGCTCATCCAGAAACAGCAACCCGGGTTTATGGACCAGCCCGAGCGCCAGATCAAGCTTGCGCCGCTGCCCGCCTGAATAAGTGATTGCCAGACGATCGATAAAAGGGGCCAGATCAAGCGTGTCAATCAACTCAGCCACGCGTTTCCGGGCCGCGCCATAGGACAACCCATAAAGCCGCGCCTGCAACAACAGATTTTCTCGACCGCTCGACAGGCTATCAGTGCCACCTTTCTGGCTAATAAAGCCAATCGCTGCACGCACTCGATGCGACTCGCGAACCACATTGAAGCCAGCAACCAGAATTCGGCCTTCATCCGGTGAGAGCAAAGTTGTCAGGATGCGAAGCGTAGTGGTTTTGCCCGCACCGTTCGGGCCAAGCAAGCCGAAAATCTCGCCTTCCTTCACCCGCATATGCAGGCCACGAAGCGCCTCAACCTGCTTGCCCCGACTTTGAAAGCTTTTGCTCAGGTTCTCAACCTCGATGACATCATGCATACCAATAACCTGCTCCTTTCCTTACATACATTCAGCATGTATGTAAATTACTCAAAAAAAAGAGGAGATAGCTTAGCGGCTGATTCCTCGAATAAAGCCATCAACTATCTCCTCTGCCTTTGTTGGAAGCGGCATCTGATCCGGCATCAACATCCAGAGATCGGTGATGCCATAAATGAGCCCCATCGCGGCAAACGCGGTCGCATCTACGTCCAGATCGGCGCGAGCTTCTCCGTTCTCTTTTGCCATTCTGAGAAGCTCCGCCATCCCTTCCAGCGAGCGCTGAAGTCCCTCTCTCTTTTCCTGCATTCCATCAACCATCTCGGGCAGTAGCACGGTCTGCCAGTTCATCATCTTCTGCATAATCCGAAAATCAGCATCTTCCACCGGATAGAGCATCCAACCAATCAGAATCCGCCGCAAGACACGGAGAGGGCGATCATCGCGCACATAGAGCGGCTGTAGCTTCTCCCATGCCCGGTGATACTGTTCTCGAATCACCGCGTTGAACAGTTCGGCCTTGCCCCCAAAATGCCAGTAGACAGCGCCGCGTGTGCTCCCAACCGCACGCGCAATATCTTCCAGCGTTGTCGCGTTATATCCCTTCTCATAAAAGATGCGCAACGCCGCCTTCAGCAGTTGTTCCCTTGTGATAGCCGCCTCTTCCTTTGTTCGACGCATGATAGCCATTCTCCTCTCACTTCTATACATACACTACGTATGTATATATTGTCAAGGGGCTATTCCTGCGGGCGACGCTGGCGTTGCGCTTTTGCCTGCTGGCGTAACCATTCATTGCGAGCCTGCTCCTCAAACGCGATCTCTTCAGCCGCATCAGAAAGGGACTGCTCGCTCTCGGCATCATCTGCCACGATACCGCCCTGACTATCAAACACCATACGCGAGCGGCCTCCCGGCTCAAACTGGCCGATTACACCATGCTGTTCCAGCAAATCAATCAGCCGAGCTGCACGTGAATAACCGACGCGGAGCCGCCGCTGTAACAGCGAGATCGAGGCACGGCCTTCCTCACGGACAACCTCTTCCGCTTTATCAAGCAACTCATCTTCCAGCTCAAAGCCACTTTCCTGCTGCTCCTGAATCTCCCAACCGGGCGCGACCTCTTGCAATGCACTCGCGATGCCCGGATCGTTTACCGCATCGCTATGCGCCAGTTCAGCAGCCTGATCGCGCCAGAATTGTACCAGCCGTTCAGCCTCTTCATCAGCCAGGAAACAGGCCTGAATACGCTCCGGTCGCCCGGCATCGGCGGGAAGATAGAGCATATCGCCACGTCCGAGCAGGCGTTCCGCGCCTCCCATATCGATAATGGTACGCGAGTCAACAGCAGAGCTGACCATGAAGGAGATACGCGTTGGAATATTTGCCTTGATCAGACCTGTAATCACATCAACTGATGGGCGCTGTGTTGCGATCACCAGATGAATGCCGGTCGCACGGGCCAACTGCGCCAGACGGCAGATCATGCTTTCTACTTCCTCGGGGGCTGCCATCATCAGATCAGCCAGCTCATCAATGATAATCACGATCGCAGGTAAATTGTTCAGCGAGGTATCGCCCTTCGCCAGCCGCTGGAGCCGCATCTTGCGATACCCATCGAGATTACGCACACCCAGTTGTGAAAACAGACGATAGCGGCGCTCCATCTCACTGATCGCGTTGCGCAACAGGGGTACAACCTTCTCGACCTCGGTCACGACGGGAGAAAGCAGGTGGGGAATACCGCTATACAGACTCAGCTCTACCATCTTGGGATCTACCATCAGCAGCCGAACGTCGTCGGGCGTTCCCTGAGTTAACAGGCTGGCAATCAGCGTATTGATCATCACGCTTTTGCCTGCGCCCGTCGCACCCGCGATCAGCAGGTGAGGCATACGGGCCAGATCACCGAAGCGTACCTGTCCGGCAACGTCTTTTCCCAGCGCCACTGTCAGCTTTGACTTATTTTTGGCCGCCTGGTACTCTCTGCTTTCCAGGACCTCACGCAGCGTCACCAGCCGACTGTTCTTGTTTGGAATCTCCACGCCGACATAGGGGCGACCCGGCACCGGAGCTTCCATACGAATGGACTTGGCTTCCAGCACCAGCGCGAGATCATTCTGCAAGGCCATAATGCGGCTCACACGCGTGCGCGTCTCATAGATGATATTGCCCGCGGCGTCACGCATGGGGATCATCTTCCCGGTCTTATCATCCTTTATCAGTGCGGGCTTACCGGTCGGACGGATGCCAAAACGAATCACGGTCGGCCCGATACTGATATCTTCCGGGCGCACCTCTGCCTCGACCCGGAAGCTGCGCAGCGTCTCCTGAATCAGGCGGGCCAGCTCTGCGGTATTATCGTTATACATCTGGAGCTTGGCCGACTCGGCACTATTCAGCAACGAGGTATCCGGCACCCGCCAGCGCGAAACAATGCTCGGGGTCTGCGCCGCCCGTTCACGTCTTGAGCCACGTTGATTGGCCGGGGTCTGTAGGCGTGGATTCGACGGCGTTCCATCCTCATCGGCAACTATGGCCTGTGGCGCTTCCAGCTTTACCTTACGCCGGGGCGGCGCTTTACGCCCTTTTTGCTCAAAAGGCAGGGGCTGCTGACTCACGCTATCAACAGATGCGGCATAGTCATGAGGATCAAACGAGGGAGGAACCCGCATCGGCCCTTTCGGCACGCTCCCGATATGTTGCTTGTGTAAATTAATATCGTTGAGCGGGTCTTCATCCTCCTCCTCGAAAGGCATATCTGAATGCAGATCCACAGTCTCATCATCAGCCAGATCCTCCATCTCGGCAAGATCTAGCTGCTTGCCAGAGTGCGAAAGGATCAGAGGCTCCTGAGAGTCATCATCCTCATCCCCTATGTCGTCCGGCTCGCTTTGCTGGCGCATATAGCGACTGAAACGCGGCCGCTGCCCCAGAAATGGAGAGCTCTGCTGGCCGGTGCTCTCTTCCGCATGTCTACCAAAAAGGCCACGGAGCGAGCGATAGGTAGACAGCACATGGCCGAAGGTGATACGGAAACTGAAAATGAAAACCAGCAGAAAAGCCCCTATAAGAATAACATGGGCAATCAGCGCGTCCCATCCGAGGAACGGAAGCGCCAGCGCATCAGCCAGAGAGCCAGCTTTCCCCTGTCCGAGCCAGAGGCGCGATTCTACCAGCAAGATCAACAACAGCACAATCGAGCCAACCACCATCGGCCAGCGCATCAGCCGCGTTCTGCGCACCCCTTCAACCAGATGAATAGTGGAAAATGCGATAAGGCCAAGCGCAAAGAGGTAAGCAGTCCAGCCCAGCAGGCCGATAAAGAACGCTTTGATCGCACTAAAGACCGGAGAAGTGCTGAAGATCGTTAAAGATCCAAACAGAAGCAAAGAGAGAATAAGAAGCAGAACACCGAAAACGCGCTGCTGCTGATACGAATCCAATGTCTCCCACTGTTGCCGTATCCAATCAATAAACCGCGTATCCTGTGGACCCTGTTTCTCGGCAACCGGAGGAACCGCGGTTCGTGCGGAAGCTGCTTTCTTTTTTCCGGTTGATGCACGTGAAGCTGACTTTGTCCGTTGTGTTTGCTGCTGTGCAGCCTGTTTACGACCACTCGGGCGCGAGGTCGAGGAGATACTGGAACGCTGCTCGACTCGCGCTTTCATCAATCTGTGAGAGCCCAGTGCTCCGGCAGCACCACTGACACGCGATGGCCCTAGCCCCTTTTGGCGCTCATCGTCTTTTTTCTTTTTGCCACCTGCCATTCAGGTTTTTCCTCCTACGTTCAATACCAGAGGGAGACAACAGTTATGATAGCGCAGATGGAACATGGAAGCAAGGGCTAGAACACCGGATTCATGCAAGCAGAGCAGTACAGGACGGGCTCGAAAGCAGCCATTCTAGCGCCAGAGCCAGATAAAAGACCGAACATCAGTAATCATGACTGCTGCGGCAATAAGAAGAAGACAGAGCAACATAAAGATAAGGGTGACAAGCTTACGTAGAAGAGGAGGGAACACCTGCTATATCTCCATTCGCTAATTCGCTACATCTTTTTGTATCCTCAGATCTTTTCTCTTTCCATTATATTTCACATCGAAAATGCGCCACTCATCTCCTGTCCCTTTCGCCTGGTTCTTCCTATCCACGCTCTTTCCGCCCTCTCACAGGTAGAACAGAAAAGAGCCGCCCTGCACAGAGCGGCTCGTCTCGCGCTTACCCGCCACCCACCATCGTCACCAGTTCCAGTCGACAGCCCTCATACAAAGGTGTGGTCCCAAACTGCTCACGAGCAATGATGGTCCCATCCAGTTGCGCAACCACCAGTCGCGGCGCAATCGAGAGTTCCTGTAAGAACTCTGCAATAGTGCAGCCCGCTCGCACGGTGCGCGTCTGTCCGTTCGCGAGAATAGAAATCGTCCCATTCGCAGGCTGCTGTCCGTCGGTCATGCGTCTGCTTCTCCTTTCCTATCACTGGCTCTGCGGAGCCGCTCAACCTCTACTGAGACAGAGGGAGCTTGAAAAAGAGCCGAGATCACCGCAACACCATTTGCACCCGCCTCTATGACCTCCGCCGCGTTCTCGGAGGTAATGCCACCTATGCCTATCAACGGCAGTGCCGGATACGCCTGTCGCAGTGCCCGAATCAGCCCGATCCCTGCGGTTCTTTCACCCGGATGTGAGTGAGAGGGAAAGAGCGTCCCGGCCAGCAGGTAATCAGCGCCCGCTTCCACAGCCTCCCTGGCCTCCTCCAACGAGTGAACGGAGACCCCAAGCAGCATCTCAGGACCAACCAGTGACCGGGCAACCGCGACAGGAAGAGAGCGTCTGCCAAGCTGGAAGCCATGCGCCCCCGCAGCCAGGCCCACATCAAGCCGGTCATTGACGATCAGGGCGGTCTGATAACGGTTGCAGAGCGGCAGAAAGCGCCGCGCAAGCGCATAGAGCGAGGCTGCCGAAAGCGTATGGCCTCGAAGTTGCAGCATGGAAATCCCGGCAGCCAGGGCCTCTGTCACCACGCGTTCCAGTTCTGCGTGCGTCGGATCGGTTACCAGGCACAACTGAAAAGGATTGCGGGTAGCTTCTCTGGAATCCCGGCTCATAGGAGTCTCCCTACCTGTTCGTAGCGCTTTCATACGACACGACGCCGGTTGTCGGGCTACTGGCCTGAGCATACGCGCTTCGAGGAATTCGACCCGCAAGAAAAGCGGCTCGCCCGGCCTCAACCGCCTGCTTCATCGCCAGCGCCATCAGTGGCGGTTTTCCGGCCTGTGCCACCGCCGTATTCATCAGGCAGGCAGCAGCGCCCAGCTCCATCGCCAGCGCCGCATCAGAAGGCGCACCAATGCCCGCATCAACAATCACCGGTACTCGTGCCTGCTCAATAATAATCTGAATCTGGGGCAGGTTTAAGAGTCCCTGTCCTGAGCCGATCGGCGAGCCAAGCGGCATCACTGTTACCGCCCCCACATCCTGCAACCGCTGCGCCAGAATGGGATCAGCGTTGATATAGGGCAGCACCTCAAAACCTTCCTCGATCAACAGGCGCGTCGCTTCCAGCGTGGCAACAGGATCAGGGAGCAGGTAGCGCGCATCTGGAATGACCTCAAGCTTGATCCAGCGTGGCAACCCCATCGCAGCCGCCAGCCGGGCTATCTGAACCGCCTCCTCTACTGTTTTACAGCCCGCTGTATTGGGTAGAATGGTGTATCGTGCCGGATCAATGAAATCCAGCAACGACGGTTGCCCGAGATTGGAGAGGTCAAGTCGCCGCAATGCAACCGTGACGATCTCGGTGCCGCTTGCCTCAAGGCTCGCCTTCATCTCTTCAAAATCCCGATACTTGCCGGTTCCCAGGATCAGGCGTGACCGAAACGCACGCGAACCGATTTTGAGCGTATCGCTTGTCATCATGTTGGCCTTTCTTTTTTTCAGGAGGTTGAGGAGGAGGCCCAACAAAAAAGCCGTTCTCCTCACAGCGAGGAAACGGCCAATACATCTTCACCGAAAGAGGCACAAGAAAGCGTTCCCTTCGCTGGTATGATCCAGATCAGGTACATCGATACAGGGTCAGCAACATTGACGGGTTGCACTCTCAGCCCGGCTCTCCGGGCTCCCCTAGCTTCCCTTTAAATAGATTGTACAGATTTACAGGT
>Ga0164243_10005349_pt1 | contig 19630 bp, 19 predicted proteins | sample OricompcompostOP_FD_108781 | JGI IMG/M metagenome (GOLD analysis project Ga0164243, IMG submission 108781) | Organic Plus compost microbial communities from Emeryville, California, USA - Original compost - Organic plus compost (OP) | ecosystem: Engineered > Solid waste > Mixed feedstock >... | reverse complement strand
GCAGGTGGGGGCCAACGCAACGAGGGCCATGGATCGCCTCGGGATTCTCGACGACGTCCGCGCCGTGTCCGTGTTCCCCAGCCACGGTGTGCTCATCGACGCCGTCTCCGGCGAGCGCCTGACCGCACTGGACACCGGCAAGTCCTATGCGAACCAGTTCGGCTATCCCTACGTCGTGATGCACCGCAGTGACTTGCTGGACATCCTGCTCAAGCACTGCACCGACACCGGACTGGTCACGCTGGAGAACGACAAACTCGTTGTAGAGGCTGACGTCGGTGACGACGGGGCAACCGTGCACTGCACCGGCCAGACCAGCTACCGCACTGACGCGCTCATCGCCGCCGACGGTCTACGCTCCCAGCTGCGCCGCCACATCAGCCACGACGAACCGGTGTGCAGCGGGTACGCCGCCTACCGAGGCACCATGCCGATCGAGGAGGTTTCCGACGACATCAAGGTCGATGACGTCGTGATCTGGATCGGGCCAGGCATGCACCTCGTGCAGTACCCCGTGCGACGCGGTGAGCTGTACAACCAGGTCGCGGTGTTCCGCAGTCCCAGGTTTTTCGCGAGCGAGCCGGAATGGGGCGGGCCCGACGAGCTCGACGCGGCGTTCGCGCAGGCGTGCGCGCCGGTCCGTAAGGCCGTCGCGCTGGTCAACCGGGACCGGCACTGGCCGATGTTCGACCGCGATCCCCTCGAACGGTTCGTGCACCGGCGCTTGGCATTGCTGGGCGACGCGGCACACCCCATGCTGCAGTACCTCGGTCAGGGAGCATGCCAGGCCCTGGAGGACGCCGTGACACTCGGCCATCAGATCGACCGATATGACATCGACACCGCGTTCGCCCGCTACGAACAGCGGCGCCTGCCCCGCGCGACCCGTTGCCAGCGCACAGCCCGCCCGTGGGGCGAAATCTGGCACACCGCCGACCCGCTGGCCCGTGCGCTGCGCAACCGCATGTTCCAGCTCAGAGCTTTCGACGACTACAGCGATGTCGAATGGCTCTACGCCGACCCGGAAGGACAAGCATGAAACTTGTCAGTTACCACACAGGCGACGGTGAACCCGCTGTGGGTGCGCTGACCGAGGCGGGCATCGCGGATCTAGGCGCACTCGTTCCGGAACGATCCGGGCTGAGCCCGACCAGGACCCTCATCACCACCGCCGACCACGCGGCCATCGAGCGGGCCGTGACAGAGGCCCCGGTGCTCGACCCGGCCTCGGTGACACTCCTGCCGCCAGTGCCCGATCCCGGCAAGATCGTCGCCGCCCCGGTCAACTACTTCGACCACAAACACGAGATGAGCGAGTCGGTGCACATCGACTCACTGGGTGTCTTCCTCAAAGCCCCGTCCTCGCTGAGTCCACCCGGCGGAACAGTGCGACTTCCTTACCACGACCGGCGCTTCGACCAGGAAGGAGAACTCGCCGTCGTGATCGGCCGCACCGCATCCCACGTCCCCGAGGATCGTGCGCTCGAGTACGTCTTCGGCTACACATGCCTGCTCGACATGACCATGCGTGGTGGCGAGGATCGATCCACCCGCAAGTCGTTCGACACCTTCACCCCACTCGGACCTGCCATCGTCACCGCGGACGAGGTGGGAGCGGTGGCGGATCTGGAGTTGCGGTGCTGGGTCAACGGCGCGCTGCGGCAACGGGCCGATCTCAAGGACCTCATCTGGGACGTGCCACAGCTCATCGCCTATGTCTCGTCAGTGATGGAGCTGCGGCCCGGTGACGTCATCGCCACCGGCACACCCGCCGGTGTTGGGCCGGTACACGACGGCGACACCGTCACCGTGGAAATCAGCCGGATCGGCCGACTGGAAGTCGACGTGAGCGCAGAGGGCTCGGTTGTCTGCCCGACCAACGGCGCCAACCGTGGACCGAAGCCACCGGCCGAGCTCACGCCGGTCCGCTGACCACGCGCGGGCGGCCGTAGATAGTCGCCGGCGGTCCGCACGACACGAGCTTTCGTACGGAGAGCGGGCGGGTACGTAGGAAGGAGTGGCGATGATGCTTCCCGATCTCGTCGGCGCGCTGCGATACGAACAGGCTCCGACCCCGTTGAGCGACGCTGCCATGTTCGCGGCGGCCGAGGCCGAGATCGGTCCCGAGGTGGTTGCCTGGGCTGTGGCGACGGCTTCCGATACCCGCGGTCTGGTTGTCGAGACCAATCCCGATGTCGATGATCTTCCCGTCGAGCGGATCGGCCGCACCGCCGAGGCCATGCTACTCGACCTGGCGCGTGAGCTGGCGGGGCAGCCCATGCCGTCGCCGAGTCTGAGCGCCGACCAGCGCGAGATCGTGCGCTACACGGTAGAACGTGGACTCCCCGCCGACCGGATCGTGTCGTCCTTGCGCACCGTGCAACAGTGTTGGACGCGCCGGCTGCTGGCGAACCGCTCCGACCCGGATTCCGTGCACACTGTCGTGGCCGTGGTGTCGCGATATTTCGACCGGGTGGTCGACAAGGTGCTCAGCGAATACCGCGCCCAGAGCGAATACGTGGTCGTGAGCGCGGAGGCCCAGCGGCGCAAGATCATCGCCAACCTCATCGACGGCGAACCCGTCGACAGCGACCTCGTGCGCGCCCGGCTCGGAGTCGAGCCGACCGGCGAGCATCTCGCCCTGCTCCTGCACGGTGACGAGGGTGACGACGACGCCCAGAGATTGCGCTGTGCGGCGAACCTGGTCAACGATCTCGTCCGGAGCGATGTGGCCGTGGCCCACGAGGTCGGGCCGGGCTCACTCGGCGTCTGGCTGAGCAATCCCCGCACCCCCGGCGCGTTGGAGCAGAGTGCGCCCCAGCTCGCGCATAGGAAGCTGCGGCTCGTCGCCGGTTCCGTCCACGGTGGACCAAGCGGATTCCGGCGCAGCCATCGCGAGGCGCTCGCCGCCGAGCAGGTCGCGGCGTACACGGGCGATCCGGTGGTGTGCTACGGGGATATCGCACTCGCCGCTCTCTTGGGCATAGACATAGAACTGGCCGGCTGGTTTGTTCGGGACCACCTCGGCCCGCTGGCAGGTCGGGACCCCGGCGCGGCCGAGCTGCGCGCCACCCTGGCCGAGTTCTACCGGCACAACCACAGCCTGGTTGCGGCCGCGGCACCACTGCACGTGCATCGCAACACCGTTGTCTACCGGGTACGCCGGATCGAGCGGCTTCTCGGCCATCCGGTCACGGAATCGGTACCGGAGGTGCGCAGCGCGCTGTTGCTCGCCGAGACCTATGGCGATTTCGTCCTGTCTGACGAAGCCTGATACGCGCGGTACAAGCAGATGTTGTCACCTTGGACTCCGGACACAGTGCTCTCGAGCACTGCGGACGGGAGAGTTGAGAACGCAGCATTACGCCTCAGTGAAGGGACACCCTCAATGACGACGGTAGCCACCCCGACTGTTCACGACCGCCTGTTCGTCGGAGGCGACTGGGACACTCCCAGCACGACGACGACGATCACCGTGCGTTCGGCCAGCACTGAAGAGATCATCGGCGAGGTGCCCGACGGGTCAGCGGCCGACATCGACCGATCCGTCGCCGCCGCGCGTCGGGCTCTGCCCGGCTGGTCGGCCCGCGAACCAGCTGAGCGGGCGACGTTCCTGGAGCGTTTCGCCGACGAGCTGACCGCCCGCGCCGAGCAGGTCACCACGCTGGTGTCCGCGCAGAACGGGATGCCGATCGCGTTGTCCCGCCAGATCGAAGGCGGTTTCCCCGCGCTGCTGTTGCGCTACTACGCGGGCCTGATCCGTGAACAGGAACCTGAGGAACAACGGCCGGGCCTGCTTGGAGGCAGCGCCCTGGTGCGCCGTGACCCGGTCGGCGTCGTCGCCGGAATCGTGCCCTGGAACTACCCGCAGACTCTTGCCTTCACCAAGATCGCTTCCGCGCTCGCGGCCGGATGCACCGTGGTGGTCAAGCCCTCCCCGGAGACCGTCCTCGACAGCTACGTGGTCGCCGAGGCGGCGATGGCGGCGGGACTGCCGGCCGGGACGCTCAACATCGTGCCCGCCGGGCGCGAAACCGGTGCCTACCTCGTCACACACCCGGACGTCGACAAGGTGGCTTTCACCGGCTCGACCGCCGCGGGTCGTGCGATCGCCGGTGAGTGCGCCCGTCTGCTGCGTCCGGTGAGTCTCGAACTCGGTGGCAAATCCGCGGCGATCCTTCTCGACGATGCTGACCTGAGCGGCAATGCGGAGAACCTCGCGGCCGCGTGCCTGGCCAACAACGGGCAGACCTGTTATCTGAGCACCCGCATCCTCGCCCCGCGCAGCCGTTACCAGGAAGTGGTTGACGCCTTCACCGAGCTGGCGCGCGGACTGCGCATCGGGGACGCACTCGATCCCGGGACCCAGCTTGGACCGATGGCGACCGCAGGACACCGTGAGCGCGTCGAGTCCTACATCGCGCGGGGACGGGAGTCGGGTGCGCGCGTCACGGCCGGCGGCGGGCGCCCGGACCGGCGCGGCTGGTTCGTGGACCCCACCGTGTTCAGCGACGTGGACAACAACGCCGTGATCGCCCGCGAGGAGATCTTCGGCCCGGTCCTCGCCGTGATCCCATACACCGACATTGACGAGGCGGTGCGGCTGGCCAACGATTCCGACTACGGCCTCGGCGGCACCATTTGGACCCGTGACCAGGACCGCGGCGTCGACGTTGCCCGGAAAATCCAGTCGGGCACCATCGGCATCAACCACTACGTCCCCGAACCGAGTGCGCCGTTCGGTGGAGTCAAAGCGAGCGGCTTAGGACGCGAGTTCGGCCCGGAAGGACTGGCCGCCTACCAGCAACTCAAGTCCATCTACCTGCCGCAATGAAATGCGTCCGGAAGTGGTCTGCCGCGACAAGGAGGTCAACGCGATGAAGCGGCCACGGCGATGGATAGCCCAAGAAATCGACGCGCTCGATCCCGAAGTCGATTACGAGAGGATCTGGCGTCTCACCAGCACCTACGGGCTCAACGAATTCGCGCTCAATCTCGTGTACGCGCACCTCTTCCCGCACTTCTACATCGCCGAACACGGCGCCGAGCCGCTCTGGGACCACGGCGCCGGCAAAGTCGTTGAACGAGCAACCCAGCGAGTCGAGGACACCATCCGTAACAACCTGATCTGGTGGTACTACGGCCCGGGCCATCCCAAAACTCGTAAATCAGTGGAGGCGATCAACAAGCTGCACGCCTTCCACGCCCAGCGGCACCCCGGCCGGTTCGCACATCAAGAGGACTACCTGTACACCCTCGCCTTCAGTGCGGCCTCGCTGCACAGGTTCAACCTGAAGCTGGGGCTCCCGGGATACACGGACAAGCAGAAGGTCGCGGCTCACCGATTCTGGCAAGCCATGGCCGGGCTGTTCATCGACGAGAACGGAAAACGTATCGTCGATTTCCCGTCGGACTGGAATTCGATGATCGAGTTCCTGGACGAGTTCGAGCGCCGCGCATGGCCACCCAACCCCGCTGGGGAACTAGTGACACACGCGATTCTCGACCAATTTGCCCACCGATTCTTCCCGCGCTCGCTGCATGGCTTGGCCCGTGCCCTGGCGATCGCCAGCTACAACCCGACGTGCTGGCGTGTGCACAACATGCGCGTGCCCCCGAAGGTCGTTCGCGTTGTGCTACTCCGAGTGACCGGCTGGGGACTCCGCCTGCAACGGGCGCTCCTTCCCGACCCGGTGTCGAGCTACCAGGAGCGTTTGGAAGCAATGGACAAGAGTCAACGGCATGAGCGTCACCGCGCGATTCGCGAGCTGGACAGCGATTTCGCCGAGTTCTTCCGACGTCGCCACCGGCTGGGAATTCCGGCCAAGCGGGCCGGCGACGCCGTGCCCCGGGAAGCGCCTTTCGGCGGTTGACGAGTCAGCCACGAAATTCTATCGGCTTGGGAGGATTGACATGAAGTTGACGAGCAAGTGCGCCCGCCTTGTACGCGATGTTCAGGCCCCCGCCGCCGGGGAGACCGGAGAGCGCCGGCCGGGCGCTTCCCAGCTGAACTCGCGGCAGGTTCGCGAATGGTCGGTGAGGTTGGCGGCCCCGCGTATCGCGGCGGGCTTGCCGATCGGTTCCCAGATCGTGCTCGGACCTCGCGGTCTTGCTGGGTTTCGCGCAGCAGCGCGATCACCTCGGTGTCGGTGACTTCCGCGAAGTCCGCGTACCACGTGCTCACCGCCGTGAACCGGCGGGGCGTCCGCAGGCACACGAAGTGATCGACGAGCCGGGAGGTGGCGTCGGCGAGATCGGCCGGGCCGACCGGCACGGCGACCACGATGCGCGCGACGCGGCGGGCCTGCAGCACCCGGATCGCCGCACGCATGGTCGCGCCGGTGGCGATGCCGTCGTCGACGAGCACCACGATCCGGTTCGCGATGGACAGCGCCGGCCGCGTCCGCCGGTAGCTCGCCGCGCGCTGAGCGAGCACGGCCTGCTGGCCGTCGATGGTCCGCCGCAGCAGCTCTTGGCTGATCTGGGCGTCGCGGATGATCGCTCGGTTGGCGACGACGACACTACCCTCGCCGACGGCGCCGAGCGCCAGTTCAGGCTGGGACGGGAGGCCGACCTTGCCGACCAGCAGCACATCCAGCGGGGCGGCGAGCGCGGTCGCGATCTCCGCGGCGACCACGACGCCACCGCGGGGAAGTCCCAGCACGATCGGCTCGTGCGCGCGGAGCGTGGCCAACCGATCCGCAAGCTCACGGCCAGCTGACACGCGGCTGATGAAGGCCATTGATTCGCTCCCTCAGATCCCCGTCACGGTCACGATGCCGACGTCCGCGGACGTGGGTCAGTGCTGGAGGTCACCGTCTGCGATGGCCCAAGTCCCTAGACGCTCGCTGAGGGCGCCGTAGGTTTGCGGCGAGAGGTGATGGTGATGACTTTTATTTGGCTCATAGTCTGGCTGATCCTGGGCACACCGGCGGTCGAGTCGTGGGGCTCGTGGAACAACTGGGGTGTCGCGTTGTTCGTGTGCCTGGCGATCGACCTGATCAGCGCGCTGGGCGCGGGCGCGCGCACGCGCCGGCCGGGCCGAAAGGCCTGACCGGCTCCTTAGACCGCCGCGCCCGCGAGAAAGGCCACACGGCCGGCCAGCGACACCGCGTGATCGGCGAAACGCTCGTAATAGCGCCCGATCAGCGCGAGGTCCATCGCCGCCTCGAGGTCTACACGCGGTTCGCCGGTCAGCAGCTGCTCGCGGAGCGTCGGCTCCAAGTGGTCCATCTCGTCGTCATCGTGATCCAGTTCGCGGGCGGCCTGGGCATCGGTCGACGCCATGGCGTCCCGGGCCCTGGCGGCCATCCGTCGCGCCACCTCGCCCATCGCGGCGATGGTCGGCCGCAGTGGCTCGGGGACCACCGGGCGCGGGTGACGCTGCTCGACGATCTCGGCCACATGCCGGGCCAGCGCGCCCATCCGGTCCAGGTCCGCGCTCATCCGCAGGCCGGCCACAATGGTGCGCAGGTCAGTCGCCACCGGCTGCTGCCGGGCGAGCAACCCGACCGCGTCAGAGTCCAGGAGACGGTGCAGTCGGCCGATCGAGTCTTCTTCTCCGGTCACCTTCCGCGCCAGCTCGAGGTCGTTGTCGAGCAAGGCCGTGGTCGCCTGAACCATGGAGCCTTCGGCGAGCCGGGCGAGGTCGCCGAGGCGGGCGAGGAAGTGGGCCAGCTCTTCGTGGTATGCCTTGCGCATGTCGCACGCTCCTTGTGGTGATCGCTGAGCTCGCCGGAACCATAAGAGCGCCGCTACCGGGCGACACAGGGGAAATCGGGTCCCGGTGTTGAGGACTTTCGCCTCTCCTGCACGGGTGTGCCGCGTCGCGACCGTGGAGAAAGGGACGGTTTCGACGCGGATACCCGCCGCGGTGTGAATGAGGGTCAGCTGTGGGCCGGTGGCGCGGCGACCGCGTGCGTGGCGGTGCTGGTGGCCATCGTGGGGATCCTGATCGCGCGCGGGCTGGTGCACGTCGCGGTGCTGGCGCCGAGCCGGAAGGGCGCGTGGGGTGGCGCGAACACGCTCACCTATGCGTTGAGCTCGGCCGGGGTGGCGCTGGCCGCGACCGCCCTGCTGCATCTGCTGCTGGTCACCACCCCGCGGGCGCGGGTGTTCTTCGGCTGGATCATGGTGCTGCTCACCGCGATCGCGGTCGTGGTGCCGCTGAGTCTGTCGGCCAGCTTGGACGCGCGTCTCGCGACGGCGATCATCAACCTCGCCATCGGGCTGTCCATTGCGATCACGCTGTCCAGCGTGGCCAGGGTGGCGGTGCGCGAGAACCAGCCGGCCGAGACGACCCAGTACCCGGGCCAGCCATGACCCGTAACTGGTGCGGCAAGTACGTTTCGCCCAGCCAGCGGCGCGGTCGCCCAGCCAGCGTTCGACGCACTCGGCGCGGCTAGCCACGAGCACGGACTGCTGCGCGTGCGGTGCGCCAACCTTCATCCTGTCGCGACCGTGTACGGCACCGATGCGGGTCCGGTCTTCGTCGCGGTGATCGGTCCGCAAGCGCACTGCTCCCGGGATTTCCACGTTCGCTGTCCCGCACGCAGCTGCGCCACGCGATCGACGCGTTCCCAACGGACTATTCAGATTCGCTGAGCTGTTGCACTGGTTTCCGGCCGAAACGCAGGTAGGCGAGTGGACCGACGACGTTGATCGCGATGACGAACGCCCAGGCGCGCTTCGATCCGCGGACCGCGGTCACGGGCCGCCGCGCGAGATCCCACCAGGCTCCGGCGGCGAGCGTGATCTGGACGGCCGACGTGGCCACCAGTGTCCACCGTGCCGGTCGGCTCAGCTCGCTCCATCGCTTGTGCGCCATGGCTCCTCCCTCGTACTTGGCCTGTTTCGAACCTGCCACGGGTGACTCGGGCAGCGAAGGGTCCAAGGTCGTACCGGGAGGGGACCTGGTGCCCTGGCCTCGGCGATCCGGCCGCCGGATCGTGAGGTATGAGCAGAATCGACTGGAAGCGGACCTGGCACCCCGGCGGGCTGGCGGCCCGACGGCGGCCGTGGCTGGCCGCGTTCACCGCGCTGATCGCGGTCAGCGCCTACGCCGGCGCGGCCGGGCTGATCACCGGCGGGATCGACATGGGCGCCGAGATCAACGCCCGGATCCCGTTCGACAGTCCGGTGTTCGGCGGGGTGGCGCTCGCGGTGATCGTGGGTGTGCCGATGACCGTGGTTACCTGGCTGGGGGCCAGGCGGGACGCCCGGAGCGGCGCGGCCGCGGTGGTGGCCGGTGCGCTGCTGGTCGGGTGGATCGCGGTCGAGATCGGGTTCGTGCAGAGCTACAGCTGGCTGCAGCCGGTCTTCGCGTTCGCCGGGCTGGCGGTCGCGCTCGCCGGGATGCGGGATTTCAGGAGGACATGATGGGCCGTGTGCTGATCCGGGACGTGATGACGACGGACGTCCACTCGGTCCGCAAGACCACTCCGTTCAAGGACATCGCCCGCATCCTGGCCGGGCGCGGGATCAGTGCGCTGCCGGTGGCTGATGACGAGTGCACGGTAGTCGGTGTCGTGTCCGAGGCGGATCTGCTGCACAAGGAGATCGATCCCGCCCCTCCTCGTCTGGTGGCGCGCTTCAGCCGGCGCCGGGCGAAGGGCGCGGGCCGGGTGGCCGCCGATCTGATGACCGCACCGGCGGTGACGATCGACGCTGATGCGTCCATTGTGGAGGGTGCCCGGCGCATGCTGGACAACGGCGTGAAGCGGCTGCCCGTGGTGGATCGGTACGGCAAGCTGGTGGGCATCGTTAGCCGGTGGGACCTGGTGCGGCTGTTCGCCCGCGCCGACGACGAGCTGCGCGAGGAGATCGTGCACGACGTGCTGGAACGCGCCCTGTGTCTGCCGCCCGCGGAGGCGACCGCGGCCGTGGCGGTCACCGACGGCGTGGTGACGCTGACCGGGCGGCTCGAACGCAAGAGCCTGGTGCCGATCACGGTGTCGCTCACCCGCAGAGTGCCGGGCGTCGTCGATGTCGTGGACCACCTGACCTTCGCGATGGACGATACGCATCTGAAGCCCGCCGAACCCGGCGATTACGGGGTGACGCACGACCTGTGGCACCAGCGATGAGGCGGCCGTCGCCGGAAGTACTCCTGCTGGTGACGGTGACCCTGCTCCTCGCGGCCGGTGGGATGGCGCGGTTGTTCGGCGTACTTCCCGCTGGCATCCTGTGGGCGACCGCGACCGCCGTGATGCTGGTGCCCGCGGTGGCGTGGGTGGTCGCCGATCTGCGGGCCGGGCGCTGGGGCGCTGACCTGCTGGCGGTACTCGCGTTGGGCAGCACCCTGGCCGTAGGCGAGTATCTCGCGGGCGCGATCATCGCGGCGATGGTCGGCACCGGCCGAGTGCTGGAAGCCGCCGCGCAGCGCCGCGCTGGCCGGGACCTGTCGGCGCTGCTGGAACGGGCACCCAGCCAGGCGCATCTTCGTCGTGCCGATCGCATCGACACCGTCTCCGTCGGGCAGGTACGGGCCGGAGACCGGGTGGTCGTGCTCCCGGGCGAGATCGTGCCGGTGGACGGAACACTGCGGACAGACGGGCTGTTCGATGAATCCGCACTGACCGGGGAAGCCGTGGCGGTCGCACGGAGCGCGGGAGAACTGGTCCGTAGCGGCGTCGTCAACGCCGGTGCGGCCATCGACCTGAACGCGTCCGCAAGCGCGGATGCCAGTACCTACGCGGGTGTGGTCAAACTGGCCGAGCAGGCGGCGGCCGGGACCGCGCCGGTTGCACGCCTGGCCGACCGGATCGCGGTCTGGTTCCTGCCGGCCTCGTTGCTGATCGCCGCGGCGGCGTGGGCCATGACGGGCGATCCAGAGCGCGCGGTGGCGGTGTTGGTGACCGCGACGCCGTGCCCGTTGCTGCTCGCGGTCCCGGTCGCCGTCACCGGGGGCATGTCGCGCGCCTCCCGATCCGGTGTCGTGGTCAAAGGCGGCGCGGCGCTGGAACTGCTGGGCCGGGCGAGAACCCTGGCCATGGACAAGACCGGCACGGTGACCGAGGGCAGGCCCGAGGTATTCGACGTGATCTGTGCCCCCGGCGTGACGGCCGAGCGGGCGCTCGCCGACGCGGCCGGGATCGAGCAGTACTCCCCGCATGTGCTGGCCGGCGCGGTCGTGCGGGCGGCCGAGCGCTACGGAGTGAACCCGGCGAGGGCCGAAGCCGTGACCGAGGAACCCGGGCGTGGGGCCACCGGCGTTATCGACGGTCGGACGGTCAAGGTCGGGCGGCTGCCGAACGACAGTACGTTGCCCGGTTGGGCGCGGGGTGCCACTCGTCGCGGTTGGCTCGACTTGGCCACGGTGATCTGGGTGGAGCGCGGCGACGTGCCAGTGGCCGCGCTTCTGGTGCGCGACCGGGTCCGCACCGACGCGGCCCGCACCTTGCGGCGGCTGCGCGCGGTTGGCCTGGAGCAGGTCGTGCTGCTCACCGGCGACCGGGTGGACAACGCGACCGAGGTCGCCGGGCTGCTCGGACTGGACGAGGTCCAAGCCGGCGCGAGCCCGGCGGACAAGATCGCGCGGGTGCGGGCGGAACGCGAGCACGGCGTCACGGTGATGGTGGGCGATGGCGTCAACGATGCTCCCGCGCTCGCGGCCGCCGATGTCGGTATCGCCTTGGGCTCTCGCGGATCGACTGCGGCGGTGCAGGCTGCCGACGCGGTGATCCTCGACGACCGGATCGACCGGCTCGCCGACGCGGTCGAGATCGCGCGCCGGGCACGGCGGCTCGCGCTGCAGAGCGCGGGTATCGGGACGGTGCTGTCGCTGCTGGCGATGGCCGCGGCGGCGTTCGGCTGGTTGATCCCGGTGCTGGGCGCGCTGGTCCAGGAAGGCATCGACGTGGCGGTGATCGTCAACGCGCTACGGGCTGTGCGTCGCCCGACGCGCCGATCGTCCGGCGAGGCCAACGCACTGCTGCGGCGGTTCGCCCACGAGCACGAGGAACTGCTCCCGGCGCGGGCCGCGGTGCGGCAGGCCGCCGACGCCTTGGCCAACAGTGCGGGACCGGACGCCGAGGCCGAGGTCCGGCGTGCCTACTTGCTGCTCACCGACCGGCTGCTGCCGCACGAAAAAGCCGAGGAGACCCAGCTCTACCCGTCGCTGACCGAGGTGCTGGGCAGTCCAGAAGGGACAGTTACGATGAGCCGCGGCCACGCCGAGATCGAGCGGCTGATTCGTCGGCTCGGCAGGCATCTGGCGGACGGTGCGATCCAGCCGGACCAGATCGACGATCTGCGCGCCACACTCTACGGGCTCGACGCCATTCTCACCCTGCATTTCGCGCAGGAGGAAGAGGCGTACTTCACGCTCGCGTTCCCCGACCAAATGTAGTACGTCGGAACCCCGTTCCACCGCAGGTGGAACGGGGTTTTGTCTGTCCCGGGGCAGTGCCCGGTGCGGTCGTTCGCCCCACAGCCTGCGGGCTAGTAGAGTCGGTACCGACCCGCGGGCGCGTGTATGAGGATCTTTCTCGTTCGGCATATAGTTGAGCTATGACTCGCCTTGCGACGATACTCGACGTTGTGGATAACTTCCTCGCGAGTAGACGCGCCGAGGACTTGTCCGCCATGCCTGGCTGCCAACTCTGGCAATTCGCGGAAGAAGTACAGCGGTTCGCAAGTAGCTACGAACCGCCTGTTGCCGATGTTAAGCGGGTTCCGATCTACATCGGTGGTTGGCCCTCGGCCAACTTCTTCCTTGCGGACGAGGGACAACTTGTCATGTCTACCCTGCTCTACTCGGGGCAGGTGTACGCGAAAGATCCGCTGTCGGACTGGTTCGCGCCTGAGCGTTATGGCAACGAACATCTGATGGCCAGTCGACGTGGGTTCCTTAACGAGGACGGAAGTCCCAATATTGCGGGTACGCGGCGCTTCCTACGGCTCGTGGTGCCTGCGCTGGTGGCTTTGCGGCCGTTGATCGCATCAGGCGCACTCGTCCTCGTACCTAGTGAACGCTTCTTTGCCGCGCATATGGACACTATCAATGAGCTGCGCTCGAAGCTGCTCGACTGCCTTGCTCGTGATCCGGTCACGATGCTGCAGCCGTTCCATCCGTCGGAGCTCGCCGTTGATGACCGGGTGAAGGGGGCGTTTGTATTCGCTGGCGGTGACAAAGAAGAGCAGCTACGCCGGGCTGCCGATAGCTCGCTTCGCTATTTTGCCCGCGAGTGGTTGTTGTCGCAGGGCGTGGGCGCTGACTACGCGGCGCCTTGGCGGTACGAACAGTACATCGGTGAGCATGGCCTAGACCAACTGATTGCGAGCAGCCAGCAAAAGGTTGTTAACGCACTGCTCCATACCGAGCTGCCACTGTTTCAGGGCCTCACACCCAAGGTAGTGGCAAGTATCCGCGACGACGAGACGTTCGTGGACTTTCGGGAGAAGCTCTTCGAGGTATACCGCGAGGTTCCCGGCCTCGGGCCTGACGCGAAGTTCGCGCGTGAGTTGGCGCAGAGCGAAGAGGCGTTACTGCGGCCAACGCTTGAGCGCGCAGAGGCCGAGGCCAAGCGAGGCTTCCTCAAGCGGGCAGGCGTCGCCCTGACCGAGATGACAGTTTCGGTTGGCGCCCGCGTCTTGTATGACCAGGCGACGGGACAGCTGGGGTGGAACTCTGTGGGGCGGGAAGCGGTCGGAGTGCTGGCAGATCGCGTTCGGTTCAAGGGGGCGCGGAGCCCATTGACTGCGTGGACGAAGCTGTACAAACATCAACGGTCGTTGCCGGAGGAAATCAGGCGGACGAGAGTCCAGCAAGCCACCCATCCGGATGACTCTGCTTGGTCCATTGACGAGCAACCTTCAATGAGCGTCCGGGTCAGCTCTGGCCTATTGCTGTTTGACGAAATAGTGCCCGAGCCCCAGTCCGCGCCAGACGGGGCGGACTATTCAGAGGGACCTTACCGACCATGTGAGTGTGGAAGCGGCCTGAAGTGGAAGTTCTGCTGCAAGGACGTGGGTAGATGACCCGTACTCGCGCAGATTATTCGAGGTGAAGGTCTTCGCCGTGCTGGTAACGGAGTTGCGTCAAGATAAGGCTGCCGAGGCCAAGGACGCCAAAGGCGTAGCGCTTGGCGTCGTCGCGCCGCTGGATGTTGTGTCGGTCGACATTACCGAGTGCCTGGGCGAACCCCATACCTAGCCCGCGCCAGCCTTCCCACTCGCCCGGCTCCTTGCCGAGCCGGAACTGGCCGTCATCCGCAAAGACCTTGGCGAAAAGCCCCTTGCCGACAAGGGTCTCGTCGTTGCGGCCCTTGGGGTCACCGCACCATTGGCGTACTCGGTCCTCGACGAAGATTGCGGTTTGGCTGGCTACTGCCTGCCAGTCCTCGTTCTGGATGTGCGTCTGGACGTGGCTCCAAAGTTCCGGCTCGAACGCAGTCTCGTCTACCGCATCGTCGCTGGTGCCCGCGTCTTCGAGTTCAAAGATGGCGGCATCGATAACTCCGCAGGCTCGCTGTAACCCTCGCTGGAATGCTTGATCGAAATCAGAGGAGGGCGTGCTATCGGTCCACATCGACAGGCTGTAACGAATGCCGTCGAAGGCAACAAGGATATGATGGTCTTTGCCCAGCGCTCTGGTCAACACAGAACGTACCTTCGACTTCCAAGCGGAGAAGTCGCCCGAGCGCGACCCGATTGACCCCTGTTCGGCTTCCGCTTTCAACTGCGTCAGGTTGTCGATAGCTGTCTGTCCCCGCATGACCAGATTATACAATTATCCTGAGTGGGTGGTAATTCCTCGTTCATCTTGTGGCATGTCCGAACCGGCGCGGCATTTCACGACCACCACAGCAGCTGGTCGAGCGCCAGCAGATCGAACTCGATCTCATGGGCAGCAGCCCGAGCCACGACCATGATGGAGTGCCCGTCTCCTGGAACATCGAACCCGAGCTTGCGCAACGCGTCGGCGACGCGCCGATCAGGCTTGAGTGCGTCGGCACCGCACCGCATCCGCAGGTAGGCGAACAGCGCCGGACCAATGCCCGAGACGCCGCCGACAACCGGGTCGAGGGTGTGGGCATGTTCGAGCCCGCGGACACTGTCCGCCCACTGGCGGCAGGTTTGCTCCTCGTCAAGTTGTAACCGGCCAGCGAGCTGCACGAGGTTCTGGGCGATGGTCTGCATGGTTCGCGTTTCGGCTGGCTGCAGGCCGTAGGTGGCGGCGTCAGGACGGCGCTCCGCCAGCGTGCGCAAGGTTGGTGGCCGGTGGTCGTGCTCCCAGCGCTGCACCAGGGGCAAGACCCGTTGGGTGTAACGGCGCTGCCGGGAAGCGACGACATCGATCACCATCGCCCCACGCCGCCCGGCGTACCGCTGCCCGTAGTCGCGGGCGTCGGATCGGGCCTGTGCTCCCCGCTCGGCTGCGAGCTTGCGCAGCTGCTCGACTGCGTGCGGCCACTCTGGCCGCTGCCGGAGCACCAGCAGGTCATCGGACGCCATTTCCCAGCTGTACCACGCGCTAGCGGTCAGCCGTAACCGACCTGGCTACTGCGCAGCTTCGGACGCGTTGAGCACCTGACGGGATAGTCGGCCCCGCTCGCCGACGTCGTAGCCATGATTCTTAGCCCGGGTGGGATTGTGGTCGGTTCGGCACTGTGCCTGGCGGTGCGCACCAATACCACGTCCTAGCGGACTGCGCCCGGCTCGACGCGAGCCTGCAACAGCGAGAGTGGATCAACGTTGAGCCGGTTAGCGAAGAACGACTCAGCGTTGGTCATACTGGAAAAGTCATGAAAGATGTGACAGGCAATATTTCTGAAGACGCCGTACGGGCGATGCTCATCAGCCCGTACTACGCAATTACATTGCACGAGTCGTTATTCGGGCCGCATCCGCCGCTCATCGACGAAGACACGTCGACAAAGGCCCAACAGCGGATGCTCGAAGAACTGGGTTCGGAAGCGTACTTCCGTGAGTTGTTGCGCGTGCTAAAGGACGGCAGACCCAATGCTTCCGGACCTGACGGAGACGTGCCGAACGAGTAACGGCACACGTTCAGCCCGCGACTTGGAAACAGACCAGCGGGAAGGGAAAGCTCATGGCGGAGCCGTCACCAGACGGACGCAAGTATGTCCAGCTCACGGTCAACCTCTGGTATGACGCAGGCACCAAGCGCGTCCACCTCACCAGCAACGATCCCGACCTGCCGAAGACCGGCATCGGCACCAACCTCAAGCCAGGCACCCAGGAGGACCGCAACGCCCGTGCGCTCCTGGCCAAGTTCGGCAAGCTGCCCGAAGGTGCCTGAACAGCGCGTAGCCCGGCTGCCACATCGGCAGCCGGGCTGCGACCCGGCAAAACAGCTACGGCACATCAGGCACTCCGACCGTGTGTCTTTGATGAACCGGGCGAGGCGTGGGTTCAAGGTGAATCCCGCGTCCCCCGGGGCGGACAAGTGATCGCGCCGCGCACTCAGCTCGCCGCGGCGGGCGTGGTTGCGAGCGTGTGGTTCAGTGAGGATTCGATGTCGGTGGCGACCGCTTCCAGCAGCTCCTCGGTGAGGTCGCTGAATGCCCGGGCGACGGCGAGTTCCGCCGCGATGTCCGGCAGGTGCATGCCCCGCGGTCCGCCCTGGACCAGCCCGATACCCACGAACCGGGTGCCGCCCGCATGGTCAAGCTGAACCTGTGCGCGTGTGGTGCTGTCGTCCTGGTCGAGGGCGAGTTCCATCGTCCACTGTGCTCTTCGTGCCATGACCGCTACGTTTCCCGCTGCTGTTCTCGTCGGCCAAGGGCCGGAGGTCCTTGCTGTGGGGGCCATTCGGATTCCGCGCGGAGGTGGCGAGTGCGGCGATGTCGTTCTCGATGGCGTCGGCGAGGAAGGGGGTTTCCGGGGCGCTGTCGAGGTCGGCGGTGATACCGAAGGTCATTCGGTCCCGGTAGGTCAGGACGGCTACGCCGGTGCGCAGCCGTAGGGCGATCGGCACGTACGGGTAGAGCTCGATGATGTCCCGGCCCAGCATCGACAGTAGGTGGCGTGGACCGGGGATGTTGGTGGCCACGGTGACGATGACGTGTTGCGGCAGTCTGGCCGCGGCGCGGACGCCCCAGGCGATCGGGGCGAAAGGCACGTGCCCGGCGGACGCGGTCATCGCGGGCCCGGCTTCGGCTTCGTGGCCGTTCTTCAGGGCGGTGAGCCGGCGATGCACGGCGGCGAGCCTGCGCACCGGATCGGCGACGTCGACCGGTAACAACGGCAGCAACAGGGAAATCCGATTGTCTACTGTGTTGTCGTGTTCTGTGCGGACGGAGACCGGGACCAGCGTCCGCAGGGTCTTCGCGGTGGGGTGCTCGCCCCGGCGCAGGAGCAGATCCCGGAAGGCGCCGGTGATCGCGGCCAGCACAACGTCGTTGATGGTCACCTGGAAGGTCCGGGCGATCTCGCGGACCTCGGGTAGCGAGACATGCGCGAGTTCGTAGCGCCGCTGCGTGCCGATCGGGCCGGACAGGGACGATCGGGCGACCGGGATCAGGGCGGCGGCCACCGCGCCGAGGCCGTGCGCCGTGTCGGTGACGCGTCGCGCGAGCCGGGTGGGCGGGAACAGGTTCCGGACGAGGGCAGCAAGTTCGTCGAGTGGGCTGGTAGCGAACCCACGAACGGCGTTCAGGACAAGTTCCACCGTGCCGGGTTCCGCGGTGACGTCAGATGTCCGGCCGATCGCTGGGGGAGCGCGGGTGAACACCCGCTCGTGCAGTGCGTTGCCGGAGACGCCGTCGGCGAGGCAGTGGTGCACTTTGGACAGGATGGCCCAGCGGCCTTCGGCGAGTCCTTCGATGACCCAGCATTCCCATAATGGCCGGTTTCGGTCGAGCCGCTCGGCCATGATCATGCTCACCAGCGCGCACAGGTCGGTCTCGCCACCGGGAGCGGGTGCGGCGATCCGTTTGACGTGGCGCGCGGCGTCGAAGTGGGCGTCGTCCACCCAGACCGGTGGGCCGAGGTCGAAGGGGATGTGCCGGATCTTCTGCCGGCTGTGGGGAATCATCGGCAGGCGGGCGGTGAACGCGGCCACGAAGTCCCGCTGGTCCGGGGCCGGTCCCTCGAGCACGGCGACCGATGCGATCGACAGGGCGGCGTGAGGGTCCTCGTCCTCGATTTCCAGGAATGCCGCATCCAGCGGGCTCAGCTGTTCCATGGCACCTTCCTCAGCGCACGGGATCCATTCTCCGGAACCCGTTCGCTCGCCAGTGCTTCGAGCACGGCGCTACCGTTGACGGTTTCGTGTTCCATCAGCTGGGCGGCGAGCCGGTCGAGGGCGAGCCGGTGTTCGCGGAGGGTGGCCACGGCGTGGTCTTCGGCGTCCCGGAGCAGGCGGGCGACTTCCTGGTCGACGGCGCCCTGGGTCTCCTCGGAGTACCGCCGGGTCGCTTCGGTGGGCGCGCCGGGCAGATACTGCGAGTCTCCCGCGGGATAGCCGACCGGGCCCAGGGCCGGGGACAACCCGAACTCGGTGACCATCTTGGTGGCGAGCTCGGTCGCCCCGGCGAGGTCGTTCGCGGCGCCGGTGGAGCCCTGCTCGAACACGACCAGTTCGGCCGCCCGGCCGGCCAGCGCGATGGCGAGCCGGTCGGTGAGGTAGGCCTCGCTGTAGAGGTGCCGTTCGGCTTCGGGGAGTTGTTCGGTGGCGCCCAGTGCCATGCCGGCGGGCAGGATCGTGACCTTGGCGACCGGATCGGCGTGTTCGCACAGCGCGGCCAGCAGGGCATGCCCAGATTCGTGCACGGCGACCGAGTGGCGTTCCTCGGGCAGTAGCGCGTTGGAGGTGTCCCGTCGGCCGAGCAGGACCCGGTCGCGGGCGGCGCTGAGGTCGGCTGCGGTGATGGTGGTGCGGTTGTCGCGAACGGCGTTGATCGCGCCCTCGTTGACCAGGTTGGCGAGGTCGGCGCCGGAAAAGCCGGGGGTGCTGCGGGCGAGCACGTCGAGATCGACGTCGGGGGCGAGGTGCTTGCCGTCGACGTGGACGGCGAGGATGGCGGCCCGTTCGGCCTGGTTGGGTAGTGGGATGGTGACCTGGCGGTCGAAGCGTCCCGGGCGCAGCAGGGCGGGGTCGAGGGTTTCGGGCCGGTTGGTGGCGGCGAGGACGACGATGCCGCTGCTCTGGTCGAATCCGTCCATTTCGGACAGGAGTTGGTTGAGGGTCTGCTCGCGCTCGTCGTGCCCGCCCACTCCGCTGATGCCGCGGCGGCTGCCGACGGCGTCGATCTCGTCGATGAAGATGATCGAGGGAGCCCGGTCGCGCGCCTCGGTGAACAGGTCGCGCACGCGGGAGGCTCCGACGCCGACGAACATTTCGACGAACGCGGAGCCGGTGACCGACAGGAACGGCACGCTGGCCTCCCCGGCGACCGCGCGGGCGAGCAAGGTCTTTCCGGTGCCCGGCGGGCCGACCATGATGACGCCGCGGGGCCCCTTGGCGCCGGCCGCGGCGTAGCGGGCGGGGTCGCGCAGGAAGTCGACAACTTCGCCGACTTCCTGTTTGACACCTTCGTATCCGGCGACGTCGCCGAAGCGGGTGGTCGGCCGTTGCGCTTCGATGATTTTCGCCTTCGAGCGGCCGAAGCCGCCCAGCCCACCGGCGAGCTGGCCCTGCGCGCGGCGGCCCGCCCACACGAAG
>Ga0164243_10005348_pt1 | contig 19641 bp, 13 predicted proteins | sample OricompcompostOP_FD_108781 | JGI IMG/M metagenome (GOLD analysis project Ga0164243, IMG submission 108781) | Organic Plus compost microbial communities from Emeryville, California, USA - Original compost - Organic plus compost (OP) | ecosystem: Engineered > Solid waste > Mixed feedstock >... | reverse complement strand
GCCGACGCCGTCGAGACGAAGTACCCCTCGCCCCGCTCGGCCCAGCCCGGCACGAGCTGCTGGGCAGCCCGCACGTGCGCGAGCACGTTGACGTCGATGGCGGTCTGCCACTCGTCCTCGGTGGCCTCCAGCCCGGCGCCACCGCCGACGCCGGCGTTGGCGAAGTAGAGGTCGACCGGGCCGTACTCCCGCTCGGCCAGGGCGATCACGGCCGCGATGTGGTCGCTGCTCGAGGCGTCGCCGGCGATCCCGACCGCGGTGCCCGGGTGGGCGGCGTCGAGGTCCGCGGCGGTCTGCTCGACGGCCGCGGCCCGGTCGGTCAGCACGACCTTGGCGCCCGCCTCGACCAGCCGTGCCGCGAGCGCCGAGCCGATGCCGCCGGCCGCGCCCGTGACGACGGCGACCTTGTCGTCGACCTTCACGAGGTCGCCTCCTCGCCCGTGGCGTGCCACCCGACCGGGAAGGTGGGCGTCTCCTTGCTGACGAACGCCTTGACGGCGTTGACGTGGTCGTCGGTGAGGCCGGTGGCCTTGTGCAGCGCCACCTCGGCGTACATCGAGGCGGAGAGGTCCTCGCCCGGTGCGCGCAGCAGGTTCTGCTTCATGCCGCTCAGGGCGTGCGAGGGGCCGCCGGCCAGCTTGGCGGCGACCTCCTGCGTACGCGCCTCCAGCTCGTCGTCGGCCACGACCCAGTTGACCAGGCCGAGCTCGGCGCACTGCTCGCCCCGGATGCGCGGGTTGAGGAAGAGCAGCTCGCGCGCCAGGGCCGGCCCGACCAGCTGGTGCAGCAGCCACGCCACGCCGTAGTCACCGGCGAGCCCGACGCCGCCGAACGCGGTGGCGAAGACGGTCCGCGTGCATCCGATCCGCAGGTCGGCGGCCAGTGCCAGGCCCATCCCGGCGCCGGCGACCGCGCCGGGCAGCGAGGCGAGCACCGGCTTGGCGCAGCGGTGGATGCGCCCGACGGTGTCCTCCTGCGACCGGCGCTGGGCCTCGACCGCGGCCTGGTCGACCTCGGCGGCCCCGCCACCCTCGCCGCCGGACTCGTGGAAGCCCTGCACGTCGCCCCCGGAGCAGAACGCCCCGCCTGCGCCGGTCAGCACGATCGCGCCGACCTCGCGAGAGGCCTCCATCTCCTGCAGGGCGGACGCGAGACCCTGGATCATCTCGGCCGAGAGCGCGTTGCGCCGCTCGGGCCGGTTGAGGGTGATCGTGCCGACGCCGTCGGTGACGTCGGTGAGGACGTCGCTCATCCCTGGAACACCTCGAAGAGGCCAGCCGCGCCCATGCCGCCGCCGATGCACATCGTGACGACGACGTACCGGACACCGCGACGACGGCCCTCGATGAGCGCGTGGCCGACGAGACGGGCGCCGGTCATGCCGTAGGGGTGGCCGATCGAGATGCCGCCGCCGTTGACGTTGTAGCGCTCGGGGTCGATGCCGAGCTCGTCGCGGCAGTAGACCGCCTGCGAGGCGAACGCCTCGTTGAGCTCCCACAGGCCGATGTCGTCGATGCTGAGGTCGTGCTGCTTGAGCAGCTTCGGGATGGCGAAGACCGGGCCGATGCCCATCTCGTCGGGCTTGCAGCCGGCCACGGCCATGCCGCGGTAGGTGCCGAGCGGGGTCAGCCCGCGCTCACGGGCGACCTGGGCCTCCATCAGCACCGAGGCGGACGCGCCGTCGGAGAGCTGGGAGGCGTTGCCGGCAGTGATGGTGGAGTGCGCGGTGATGCTGCCGTCGGGCAGCACCGGCGAGAGGGCGGCGAGGCTCTCGGCGGTGGTGCCGGGGCGGTTGCCCTCGTCCTTGGTGAGGGTGACCTCCTCCGTACGCGTCTCGCCGGTCGCCTTGTCGGTGACGACCTTGGTGGTCGGCAGCGGCACGATCTCGTCGTCGAGGCGACCGGCGGCCTGGGCCTCGGCGGTGCGCTGCTGCGACATCAGGGCGTACTCGTCCTGGCGCTCGCGGGAGACGGCGTACCGCTCCGCGACGACCTCGGCGGTCTGCAGCATCGGCATGTAGAGGTCGGGGACGTGCTCGACCAGCCAGGGGGCCTGGGTGCGGTGCTGGTTCATCTTGTCGTTCTGCACCAGCGAGATGGACTCGACGCCGCCGCCGACGGTGATGTCCATGCCGTCGTGGACGATCTGCTTGGCCGCCGTGGCGATCGCCATCAGGCCGGAGGCGCACTGCCGGTCGATCGTCATGCCGGCGACCGTGTCGGGCAGGCCCGCGCGCAGCGCCGCCTGGCGAGCGATGTTGAAGCCGCTGGAGCCCTGCTGGAGCGCGGCGCCGAGCACGACGTCCTCGACCTCACCGCCCTGGAGGCCGGCACGCTCGACGGCGTTGCGGACCGCGTGGCCGGCGAGGTCCTGGGCCTGGGTGTCGTTGAAGGCGCCCCGGTACGCCTTGCCGATCGGGGTGCGGGCCGTCGAAACCACCACTGCTTCTCTCACGGTGCCAGCGCTTCCTTCCGAGTCCGCGGACTCCAATATGAATTCAGATTCAGGTTCAAGTTAGTGACGCCGGTCGCACCCGGTCAAGGGGTGCGCCGGTGCCGGCTGGGTCAGACCGTGAGGTCGGGGTGGCGGCGGTGGTGGTCGGTCACGGCCTGGTACGCGTGGGCCGCCTGCAGCACCAGCGGCTCCGCGAAGTCGGCGCCGACCAGCTGGAAGCCGACGGGCGTGCCGCGGTCGGTGAAGCCGCCCGGCAGGGTGATGCTCGGAACGCCTGCCATGTCGAACGGCGCGGTCGGCACCAGCAGCGCCGTCAGCAGGTCGGGGCTGGAGCCGAGCCCGGCCATCGTCTCGAGCGTCGGCGATGCCACGCCGACGGCCGGCATGAGCAGCAGGTCGACGTCGCGGAAGAGGCGGCGCAGCCTCCCGGTGAACGCCCGCCGGCGCTCCTGGAGGTGCTGCAGGTCGACGGCCGACATGCCGCGCCCCACCTCGATCAGGGCGGCGAGCGTGGGGCCGTACTCGTCGGCGCGGGCGGGGTAGGTCTCGGCGTGGGCGTGCGCGGTCTCGGCAGCGCAGAGTGGGGTCCAGTCGGCCGCCGCCTCGCGGAGGTCGGGCGTGCGTACGTCGGCGACGGTCCAGCCCAGGTCGTCCAGCACCGCGACGACGTCGGCGAGCACGGCGCGGGTCGGCTCGTCGAAGGTCTCGACCAGGGCGCGGTCGAGGCCGACGCGCGGTGGCCCGTCGAGCCGCAGGCCGGCGAGGTAGTCCGGGACCGGCTCGAGCGAGCAGGTCGGGTCGTGCGGGTCGGCGCCCGCGAGGACCCCGAGCAGCGCGGCGCAGTCCTGCGCGCTGCGGGCCATCGGGCCGATGTGGTCGAGGCTGGCGGCGAGCTCGTCGATGCCGTGCCGGCTCACCCGGCCCCAGGTCGGCTTGAGGCCGGTGAGGCCGTTCATCCCGGAGGGGAAGCGGATCGAGCCGCCCGTGTCGGAGCCGATCGCGCCGTAGCAGAGCCCGGCGGCGGTCGCGACGCCGGAGCCGCTCGAGGAGACGCCCGGCCAGGTGGTGGCGTCCCAGGGGTTCACCGGCGTGGGCAGGTCGGGGTGGTGCTCGCTGAACGCCCCCTCGGTCATCCGGAGCTTGCCGGTGATGACCGCACCGGCAGCGCGGAGACGGGCGACCACGGTGGCGTCGTACGCCGTCGTGCGGCCGGCGTGGATCGTCATGCCCGCTGTGGTGGGGGCATCGGCGGTGGCGCAGAGGTCCTTGACGGCGACCGGCACGCCGTGCAGCGGGCCGCGGAGGCGGCCGGCGCGCAGCTCGTCGTCGGCGGACCGGGCCGCGGCCAGGGCGCTCTCGGCGGAGACGTGCGCGAAGCTGTGGAGGGTGGGGTCGAGGGCCTCGGTGCGGGCCAGCACCGCCTCGGTGACCTCGACCGAGGTCAGCTGCCGCGATCGGATGAGCTCGGCCACCTCGGTGAGCTCGAGGTAGGCGATGTCCTGGTGGTCGACCACGGGTCCTCCTGTCGCATCGGCTGCCGCGGCGGTACGCCGGCACGGTCGATGCTGCCAGCGAGCGTCGCGCGCCGCGGGGCGACGCGCCCGGTCAGCCCACCCGCACCAGCACGTCGCGGGTGAGCTCGGAGACGGAGCGGTAGCCGTTGAGACCCATGGTCAGGTCGGTCTCGGCGAGCAGGCAGCGCAGCACGTGCTCGGCGCCGGCGGCCCCGCCGACGGTGATGCCCCAGCCGTACGGCCGGCCGACGGCGACGGCCGTCGCCCCGAGCGCGAGCGCCTTAACGACGTCGGCGCCGGTGCGTACGCCGGAGTCGAAGATGACCGGCACGTCGCCAGCCGCGTCGACGACGTCGGGCAGCAGCTGCAGGGCCGGGGCGCTGGCTGCCTGGCGGCCGCCGTGGTTGGAGCAGTAGATCCCGTCGACCCCGCCGTCGACCGCGCGACGTACGTCGTCGGGGTGGCAGATCCCCTTGAGCAGCAGCGGCAGGTCGGTGAGGCCGCGCAGCCAGGCCAGGTCGTCCCAGGTCAGGGCCGGGTTGCCGAACGTACGCGCCCACGCCAGCGTCGCGGCGGCCGGGTCGTCCTCGGGGGAGCGGTCGAGCCGGCTGAGGAAGACCGGGTCGGAGAGGTAGTTGGCCAGGCACAGGCCCTGCAGCTGTGGCATCGCGGCGTGCTGGAGGTCGCGCGGGCGCCAGCCCAGGGTCCAGGTGTCGAGGGTGACGACGATGCCGGCGTACCCCGCCGCCTCCGCGCGCCGCACGAAGCTCTCCGCGAGCTCGCGGTCGTCGGGGGTGTAGAGCTGGTAGAAGCCGGGCGTCTCGCCGAGCTCGGCGGCGACCGCCTCCATCGGGTCCTGCATGAGGGTCGAGCCGATCATCGGCACGCCGGTCGCCGCGGCCGCCCGCGCCACCTCGAGGTCGCCGTGCATGCTCTCGTGCATGATGCCGACGACGCCGATCGGGGCCATCAGCAGCGGGGTCGGGTACGTCCGCCCGAACAGCTCCACGCTGAGGTCGCGCTGCGCCGCGCCGGAGAGCATCCGCGGCATCACGCCCCACCGCTCGAACGCCGTCACGTTGCCGCGCTGCGTGCTCTCGTCACCGGCGCCGCCGGCGACGTAGTCGAGGACGACCGGGTCGAGCAGCTCGGCCGCCCGCGCCTCCATCCCGGCGTAGGTCATGGGGTACGGCGGCTTGGTGCCACCCAGCCCACTGACGTAGATGCCCATGTTGAAGTCGGCGTAGCTCGGCATGGGGGGAGCATGCCAGGGCCGGGGCACGCGATGGGGGAGGCGCGGGACGGCGCCGGTCGGGCGTCAGGGCCGGATGAGCTCCAGGTCGTCGAGCAGGCTCGGGTGGGTCGGCTCCCAGCCGAGCTCGCGCCGGGTGAACGTGCTGGAGGCCGGCTGGTCAGCGGCGAAGATCGGCCCGACGGGGCCGAAGGTCTCCTCGGGCACCTGCTGCACGGGCAGGCCGAGCCGACGGCCGATGACGGCCGCGATGTCGCGTACGGCGTCACCCTGGTCGGCCACGGCGTGCCAGGCGGACCCGGCCGGCGCCTTCTCGAGCGCGAGCCGGAAGAGGACGGCGGCGTCGAGCGCGTGCACCGCGGGCCAGCGCTGGGTGCCGTCGCCGGGGTAGCCCGCCACCCCGGTGGTGCGCGCGACCTGGGTGAGCAGGCCGGCGAAGCCACCGTCGCCGTCGCGGTGCACCGTGCGCGGCAGCCGGACCGCGGAGGTGCGTACGCCGTCGGAGGCGAGGCCGAGGATCCGGTTGACCGTCACGCCACGGCCGCCGACGTGGCCGTCGGTCGGGAGCGGGTCGGCCTCGGTCGACGGCCGGCCGGCGATCCAGGGGGTGCCGGACACGGTGACGAGCGGACGGTCGCTGCCGCGGAGGGTCTCACCGAGCTGCTCGAGCGCGGCCGTCTCCTCCGCAACGGCGCGTGCGACGGCGTCGGCGGTGCTGAAGTCGTTGCTGAAGGCCAGGTGGATGACGCCGTCGGCGGCGGCCGCACCGGCGCGGATGGTGTCGAGGTCGGCCAGCGAGCCACGGAGCACCTCCGCCCCGTGCGCCTCGGCGACGGCAGCGGACCTCTCCGAACGGGCGAGGGCGAGGACGGAGTGGCCGTGGGCGACCAGCTCGGGGATCACGGCCGAGCCGATCAGGCCGGTGCCGCCGGTGACGAAGACGTGCATGGGTGCTCCTGGAGTGATGAGACCTTGGTGCCGTCACTGTACACCCGTGATGGGACAACGGTCCCGTGAACTATGCTCGGCCCATGGCACGGTGGGAGCCCGGGGCGCGCGAGCGGATCGTCACGGCCGCGCTCGACCTCTTCACCGAGCAGGGGTACGACGCCACCACCGTCGCCCAGATCTCCGAGCGTGCCGGCATCACCAAGAGCACGTTCTTCCGGCACTTCCCCGACAAGCGCGAGCTGCTCGCGGCCGGGCAGGAGACGCTGTCGCGGCTGCTCGCGGAGGGGATCGTCGAGGCGCCCGCCGAGGCCGGGCCCCTCGACGCGGTCGCCGTCGGGCTCGAGCGGGCCTCGGGCGCGATGGGGCCGACGAACCACGAGATCGCTCCCCGGGTCAAGGCGGCCATTGCCGCCAGCGCCGAGCTGCAGGAGCGCGACGCGCTCAAGAACGTCGGCCTCGCCAGCGCCATGACCGACGCCCTGGTCGGGCGGGGGGTGGCCGACCCGGTGGCGCACCTCGCCGCCGAGCTGGGGGTGCTGGCGTTCAAGCGTGGTTTCGCCCGGTGGGCCGAGGCGGCCGACGGCGTGCAGGAGGGGCTGGCGGCGTACGCTCTCGCGGCCCTGGCCGAGCTGCGCGAGGCGACCGCGGCCCTCAGCTGACGTACGCCGAGTCGGCCGGTTCTGTATGCCGAGTCGGCCGGTTCTGTATGCCGAGTCGGCCGGTTGTGTGCGTCGAGTCGGCCGGTTCTGTATGCCGAGTCGGCCGGTTGTGTGCGTCGAGTCGGCCGGTTGTGGCCGCTCGTTGGTCGAGTAGCCGGGACGAGCGTCAGCGAGACCCGGCGTATCGAGACCACGTGGTGACCGGCGACACCAAGGTGCGGGAGGGGCGGCGTACACGGCCATGGCTGTGGCCTCGATACCCGCCGCCGTGCTCGCTTCTGTCCACCCGCTCGCTGACGCTCGCGGGCACTCAGGACAGGCGCTTCGCTCGCCGGCGGCGTTACTCGACCAACGATCTCCGGGTCAACGTTCAGGACCGGCCGACTCGGTGTTCAGGACCGGCCGAGTCGTTGTTCAGGACCGGCCGAGTCGGTGTGCAGGTTGGGCCGAGTCGGTGTTCAGGTTGGGCCGAGTCGGTGTGCAGGTTGGGCCGGGTCGGTTTGCAGGTTGGGCCGAGTCGGCGTTCAGGTTGGGCCGGGTCGGCGGCCGGGTCAGGTGAGGGAGCGGAGGTCCTGGGTGCCGATGACGTGCAGCAGGGCGAGCCTCTCGGCGGCGTCGGTGCCCTCACGCGGGAAGTACGCCACCAGGCTCACGCCCTCGTCCTGCGACAGCATGATCTCGCAGCTCACGCTCACCAGGCCGACCTCGGGGTGGAGGAAGTCCTTGTGGTCGGCGCGGCGTACGGCGACGTCGTGCCGCTCCCACAGCGTCCGGAACTCCTCGCTCGCCGCGAGCAGGTCGCCGACCAGCTCGGTGACGTCGGGGTCACCGGCACGCCGGGCGTACGTCGCCCGCAGGTCGCTCACGTGGGCGGCGGCGAGCCGGTCGCGCTCGGTCGCGGGCGTACGCTCGCGCATCTCCGGCTCGGTGAACCACCGCCAGACCAGGTTGCTCGCGCGGCCGGGCGGCAGGTCGGGGGTGCCCGCGAGCGCGCGGAAGAGCTCGTTGCTCCACACCACCTCGCCGAAGTCGGTGCACAGGCAGACCGGGATGTCGCTGAGCCGGCTGGCGACGCTCACCAGGCCCGGCCGGACGTGACGGCCCGGGCGGCGGGCGGGGGCGGCGTACCCGGCCCGGTGGAAGAGGTGGTCGCGCTCGTCGAGGTCGCACCGCAGCGCCCGGGCGAGCGCGCCGACGACCTGCTCCGACGGCGCGGACCCGCGGGCCTGCTCGAGCCGGGAGTAGTGGTCGGTCGAGACACCGGCCAGCTGGGCGACCTCCTCGCGTCGCAGGCCCGGGGTGCGGCGGCGTACGCCCTCGGGCAGGCCCACGTCGGCCGGCCGCAGCAGCTCGCGCCGGCGGCGGAGGAAGTCGGCGAGGCCGGCGCGGTCGGTCATGCCCCCATCATGCGCCCGCTGCCCGCGCCCAGGCAGGGACAGCGTGTCCCTGGATCGGCTGCGCCTGCCGCGCCGCTCGCCCGCGGCGCACGCTCGGGGCATGACCACGACACCTGGGACCACCCCTCACACCGACCTCGCCACGCGCACCCTCGGCCGCACCGGCCCGACCGTGACCTCACCGGGCCTGGGCTGCATGGGCCTCTCCGGGGCGTACGGCGCCACCGACGACGACGAGAGCGTGCGCGTCATCCACCGCTACCTCGACGCCGGCGGCACGCTGCTCGACACCGGCGACTTCTACGCCGCCGGCCACAACGAGATGCTCATCGCCCGTGCCCTGCGCGAGCGCCGCCGCGACGACGTCACCCTCTCGGTGAAGTTCGGCGCCCTGCTCACCCCAGGCGGCCGGCCCGCCGGCTTCACCGGTGACCCCGTCGCGCTGCGCAGCTCGCTCACCTACTCCCTGCAGCGGCTCGGCACCGACCACGTCGACGTCTACCGGCCCGCGCGGCTCGACCCCGACGTGCCGATCGAGGAGACCGTCGGCGCGGTCGCCGAGCTGGTCGAGCAGGGGTACGTCCGCCACATCGGCCTCAGCGAGGTCGGCGCCGACACGATCCGCCGGGCGGCCGCGGTGGCGCCGATCAGCGACCTGCAGATCGAGTACTCCGTGCTGTCCCGCGGCCTCGAGGACGAGATCCTGCCGACCTGCCGCGAGCTCGGCATCGGCATCACGGCGTACGGCGTGCTCTCGCGCGGCCTGATCGGCGGCAGCGGCGAGGTGGGCGTACGCGCGGCGTACCCGCGCTTCCAGGGCGAGAACCTCGAGCACAACGCGGCCCTCGTGGCCGGCCTGCAGGAGCTCGCCGACGAGAAGGGTGCCAGCCTCGCGCAGGTCGCCACCGCGTGGGTCGCCGCCCAGGGCCAGGACGTCGTGCCGCTCGTCGGGGCACGCCGGCTCGACCAGGTCGACTCGATGGTCGCGAGCGCTCGGGTCGTGCTCACCGAGGCCGACCTGGCCCGGGTCGAGGAGCTGGTGCCGCGCGGGGCCGTGCGGGGCGACCGCTACCCCGAGGCGTTCATGGGGCAGCTCGACAGCGAGCGCTGAGCCGCCGCCCGACCGGGCGGCCGCTGTGGCAGGGTGGCCGTGCTACTCGTCACAGCGGCCTCGGGGCCGGAAGGAAGGTGGTCACCGGTGGCTGCCCTGCACACCGCCATCGCGATCGTCCTGGTCGTCGGCCTGATCATCCGGCTGCGGGTGGAGCCCGTCATCGCGCTGGTGGTCGGCTCGCTCTACCTCGGGCTGGCCTCCGGCGTCGGCTTCGCCGGCACGGCCGAGGCGATCACGACGGGCTTCGGCGACATCATGGCCGAGGTCGGGCTGCTCATCGGCTTCGGCGTGCTGATCGGCTCGCTGCTGCACGCCAGCGGGGCGTTCCGGCGGCTGGTCGACGTGCTCGTGCGGACCGTCGGGCCCGGGCGGCTGCCGTACGCCATGGCCGTGCTCCTCTCGGCCGTGATGCCCTCGATCTACGTCGACGTCCAGGTCGTGCTCGCCTCACCGGTGGCGCGGTCGTCGGCGCCGCACATCGGCCGGCACGGGCTGCCCTGGATGGCCTCCTCGCTGGGCGTCGGCATCCTGGTGGGGTACGTCTTCGTGGTGCCGGGCCTGGCCGCCATCTCGATCGCCGGCCTGCTCGACCTCCAGCTCGGCACCTGGCTGCTCTACGGCCTGGTGCTCGGGCCGGTGACCGCGGTGCTCACCACGCTGGTGATGCGGCAGGTGCTGCGCACCGGCTACTGGAAGCCGGCCACCGACGAGGAGGTCGACGACGCGATGGTCGAGGCCGAGGCGCAGGAGCAGGCCGCGCTCACCGAGCACGTCGACGAGGGTGCGCGGCAGCTGCCGCTGCTGGTGCTCTTCCTGCCCATCCTGGTGCCGCTGCTGCTCATCGCGTTCGCGGCGTTCGCCGACGTGGGCGGCTTCTCGACCAGCTGGATCGCGTTCCTCGGCAACGCCAACGTCGCGCTCTTCCTCGGCCTGCTCGGTGCGTACGCCGCCTCCCGGCGCACCGAGGGCGAGGGCCGCACCGAGAAGGCGCTGCGGGTCGGCTTCCACACCACCGGCGAGATCCTGCTCATCACCGGCGTGGGCGGCTCGCTCGGCGCGGTCATCACCGAGACCGGGCTCGACCAGGTGCTCGCCGGCATGTTCTCCGCCGAGGCGGGCGCGCCGGTGGTGCTGAGCGTGCTGCTGGTGTGGTTCGTCGCCGCGCTGCTGCACCTGGCGATCGGGTCGATCTCGGTCGCGGCGATCACGGCCTCCGGCATCATTGCGCCGATCCTCGACTCGATCTCGGTGGCGCCGATCGCGATCGGCCTGGCCATCGCCTCGGGGTCGGTCTTCGCGCTGCAGGTCAACAGCAACTTCTTCTGGATGTTCAAGCAGCTGCTCGGGCTCTCCACCACCGGCACGCTCAAGACGCTCACCGTGGTGACCTCGCTCGGCTCGCTCATCTCGCTGCCCGCGGTCGTGCTGATCGCGCTGGTCGTGCCGGCCTGAGCGGCGCTGCCGGCAACCGGCCTACGCGCCCGCCTGCCGGGCCAGGATCCCGGCCACGTCGGCGCCACCGAGGGCGGCGCCGTACTGGTGGGCGGGGGACGCGAGCCGGGCGGCCACGAAGGCGTCGGCGACCGCGGCCGGGGTGTGCTGCAGCAGGAGCGAGGCCTGCAGGCTCAGGGCGAGCCGCTCGGTGAGGCGGCGCGCGGCGGCCGGGTCGGGCTGCTCGCGCAGGTGGGCGACGTCGTCGGCCAGCCGGTCGACGTACGCGTCGAAGGTGGGGCTGCTGCCCGCGGCCAGGCGGACCTCGGCGAGGAACGCGTCGAAGGCCTCGGGCTCGCGCGCCAGCACGCGGAGCACGTCGAGCGCGATGACGTTGCCCGAGCCCTCCCAGATGGCCAGCACCGGCGCCTCGCGGTAGCGCCGTGCGAGCGGGAACGTCTCGGTGTAGCCGTTGCCGCCGAGGCACTCCATCGACTCGTAGGCGTGCTGCGGCCCGCGCTTGCACACCCAGTACTTGCTCACCGGCGTCGCCAGCCGACGGAACGCCGACTCCTGCTCGCCCGCGCCCGCCTCGTGGGCCCGCGCGAGCCGCAGGGCGGTGTACGTCGCCGCCTCCGACTCCAGCGCCAGGTCGGCCAGCACCGCGGCCATCACGGGCTGGTCGACCAGCCGCGCGCCGAACGCCTCGCGGTGGCTGGCGTGCCAGAAGGCCTCCGCGACGCCCTGGCGGATGCCGCCGGCCGCACCGATCACGCAGTCGAGCCGGGTGTGGCTGACCATCTCGATGATCGCCCGCACGCCCCGGCCCGGTTCGCCCACCAGCCAGCCGTGGGCGCGCACCAGCTCGATCTCGGAGGAGGCGTTGGAGGCGTTGCCGAGCTTGTCCTTGAGCCGTTGGATACGGATGCCGTTGCGGCTGCCGTCGGGCAGCACCCGCGGCACCAGGAAGCAGGTCGGGCCACCGCGCTCGCCCGGCACCTGCGCGAGCACCAGGAAGGCGTCGCTCATCGGCGCCGAGCAGAACCACTTGTGCCCGGTGAGGGCGTACTCCCCGCCGCCGAGCGGCTCGGCCGAGGTGGTGTTGGCGCGCACGTCGGAGCCGCCCTGCTTCTCGGTCATCGCCATGCCGAACGTGACGGCTGACTTCGTCGCGGGGTCGGACAGCTCCGGCTGGTAGGCGCGGCCGAGGATCCGCGGCTCCCACTCCTTCGCCAGCTCGGGCTGCAGGCGCAGCGACGGCACCGCGGCGTACGTCATCGACATCGGGCAGCAGTGGCCCGGCTCGACCTGGTTGACGAGCAGGAAGGCGGCGGCGCGGGCGGTGTGGGCGTACGCCGGCGCGTCGGGCGCCCACGGCGAGCTGTGCACGCCGTGGGCCATGCTCGCCCGCATCACCTCGTGGTACGCCGGGTGGAAGCGGACCTCGTCGATGCGGTGGCCCCACCGGTCGTGCGACTCGAGCACCGGCTTGTGGGTGTTCGCCTGCTCGGACCACTCCTGGTACGTCGCGGAGCCGACCAGCTCGCCGACGCGGACGAGCTCGTCGTGCGCCTCGCCGGCGCCGAAGACCTCGACGGCCTCGCGGAGGGCGCGGTGGAGGAGAAGCTCGTTGAGGTCGACGCGCGGGGGCGCCTGGTTGAGGACCTCGTGGGTGGCGTCGATCATCGGGGGTGCTCCTGGTGGGTCGGGATGCCGGCGGTGCGCAGGCAGGTGGCGGTCAGCTCGCGGACGACCTCGTCGGGGTCGGAGGCGTCGGTGGTGGGCGAGAGCGGGCCGACGAGGGCCTCGCTGATCGCGCCGATGAGGGCTGCGGCGGTCATCGCGGAGTGCTGCGGCGGCAGCTCGCCGGAGGCGACGCCCTCGGCGATCCCCCCCTCGAGGAGCTCCTGGTAGTGCCGGCGGAAGACCAGGCGCCCCTCCTCGACGGCGGGGTCGGAGGGCTCGACGAGCAGCGCCCAGGCCAGCCGTCGGGCGGCGAGGGCACGCCGGGTGAAGACCTCCACGACGACGGCCACGGCGCTCGCGGCGGGGTGGACGCCGGCCTGGTCGCCGGCCGCCCGGGTGGCCTCGGCGACGGCCCGGTGCTCCCGGTCGGCCAGCCGCCGGAAGGTCTCCGACAGCAGGGCCGCCTTGTCGGGGAAGTGCGTGTAGACGTTGCCGTTGCTGACCCCGGCCCGGTCGGCGACGGCCGCCACGGTGACGCCCGCCCAGCCGCGCTCGGCGACGAGCTCCGCGGCTGCGCGGAGGATCGTCTCGCGGCGCTGCTGCGCCTTGGCGCGGGTGCGCTCGGTCGGGCGGTACGGCATGGCGTCCTGTCGAAGCTCAAGAACTGACTGGCGAATCATTTCTTCGCTGTCCGCACGACACCACAGCCGCGCCCGTCGTGTCAACGGTCCCGGACGCGACGGTGGCCCGGACCGACATGAGGTCGGCCCGGGCCACCTGGGCGCGCGGATCAGCCGGTCAGCGCAGCGTCACCACCCGCACCGCGGAGGTCGCGCCCTGGTACGCACCGGTCGCGGGCAGCTGGGCGCGTACCCGCAGGAACGGCACCTTCCCGCCTTTGGGCGCCCGGACCTTGACGACGACCCGGTTGCCGCGGAGCAGGGGCCGGCGGACGACCTTGTACGCCGTGTTGCCGCGGGCCACCTGGACCTTCACCCGACCGGTCACCGGGGTGCCGGCGACAGTGCCACCGACGCGGATCCGCACCCGGTAGACCTTGCCGCGCTTCTTGCGGGCAGGCGCCGCGACGGTGAGGCTCACCGGCGCCTTGGTGACGGTGTACGCCGCCGTCACCCGGCCGCTCGGGTCGACCTCGTCGGTGCCGAGGAACTGCGCACCCACGGTGTGCCGACCGACCCCGAGCGTGGCCGGGAAGGTCAGCCGGGCGGTGCCGGAGGCGTCGAGGGTCACGGTCGACCGCGAGCCGTCGAGGCCGAGGGCGACGCGCCCACCGGCCCCACCGGGCACGGTCACCGTGGCGCTCGCGGGGGTGCCGTACGCGCCCGTCGCCGCGGAGAGCGAGAGCAGCACGGCCGACTGCCGCTTGGTGAGCACGAAGGTCACCAGGTTGGAGGTCGAGCCCTGCAGCGTGTCGGTCCGCCCGAACTCCGCGCTCAGCTGGTGCCGGCCCGCGGTGAGGCGAGGCACCTCGAGCGTGGCGGTGCCACCCTCGACGGACGCGGTGCCGAGCGACGTACGACCGTCGAAGAACTCGACCGTGCCGCCGTCGACGGCGCCGTCGGGCCCGCTGACCTCGGCGACCAGGCCGAGCGGCCCGCCGACCCGGATCTCGTCGGTGCTCCACGACAGCTCGGTCGTGGTGGCGTCGAGCGCCTCGATCTCGCCGGTCGCCACGCGGCCGGTCGCGGCGGCCACGGCCTCGACCGCGATCGTGCCGCGGGTGACGTCGGCGGGCACGGTGTGCTCGACGACGGCGGTGCCGGAGCCGTCGGCGACCGTGGTCACCGGCCCGCCGTCACCGACCGTGAAGGTCACGGCCTCGCCGGAGCGGAAGCCGTCGGCGGTGAGGGTGACGGTGTCACCGGGCTCCGGGGTGGCATCGCTGGCGACGACCTCGGCGTCCTCGTCGAGGGCGGCCAGCTCGTCGCAGACGTCGCCGGGGGTGCCGTACGCCGGCAGCTCGACCGCCGAGCCGGTGACCCCGTCGTCCTCGCGGATCGAGGTGGAGACGATGGCGGAGCGGCCCATCACGCCGCCGACGGTGTCGACCACGCTCGCCTTGACGGTGGTGGCTGCCGTCTCGCTCGGCGCGGTGTCGCCCTGCAGCGCCGCGGTGACGACCCGGCAGGTCTCGCCCGGGGCGAAGGTGACCTTCTCCATGGTGGCGCCGGCGCGGCTCGTGGTGGAGCCGAGCAGCGAGACGTAGCCGGTGACCGGCTGCTTCGCCGGCTCGTCGAGGTGGACCGCGATGTCGTAGGTGCCCGGGCCGTCGCCCTCGTCGACGTACGGCGCGTACACGTCGACCACCGGGCGGTCGGTGACCGACGGCGTGCCGACGCCGGGCGTCTCGAACGCCAGGTCGGAGAGGTACGCCGCGCCCGCGGGCGTACCGTCGGCACCCTCCGCCGCGGTGAACCGCACCTCACGCACGTCGCTGAGGTCGACCCCGGCGGCGGCGATGTCGGCGGTCGGCACCTGCACCTGCTGGAGCACCAGCTTCTTCAGGTACGTCGTGCCCGTGGCCGTGTCGGAGGTCGGCATGCGCACCAGCGCCTGCGGGTTGATCTCGGAGACCGGGCTGCTCCAGGTGCGGCCCTGGCCGTCGACGACGCTCAGGGTGAGGTCGGTGCCGGTCGCGACGCTCTGCGCGGCCGCCATCTTCACCGACAGCCGGTCGAAGCCCGACACGTCGCGCTGGCGGGCCGGCACGGCCACCCGCAGCTCGCCGGTGCCCGAGGTCCACGACAGCTGCGTGACCGGGGTGGCCGGCACGTTGCCGCCGTTGCTGGCGGGCGTCCAGTGCGGGACCGTCGAGGAGCCGGTGCCGGTCGCGCAGTACGGCAGCTCCTGCGGCACGGTGCGGTCGGACAGGCTGGCGCAGACCGTGGCGGTCGCGGTGCCGAAGGTGCGGGTCAGCGAGCTGGTCTGCTCGAACGACGCGACCGTGGCGCGCTGCGACGACGGCGCCGTCGCCTGCGTGCGGATGTCCTCCCCGCCGAGCGTGGCGGGCACCGCGCCGGAGCCGTCGAACATCGGCAGGAACTGCTCCTCACCGCCGAGGGTCAGCCGGAACCACGCGGTCATGTACGCCGAGCCCTGGTCGTACTGCTCCTGCGGGGTCATCCGGATCGAGGTGTCGGCGACGCTCTCGTCGGTGCCGCAGATCGGCTCGGTACGCCGGGCAGCGGACCCGCTCCAGTCGTCGCTGACGTTGTACTCGTACACGCCCGGGGTCCAGACGGTGTTGTAGAAGTTGTGGTTGGCGCCCATCACCCAGGTGCCGGTGCGGAGCACGTCGTCGCCGAAGGCGTACCGCGAGTCGTCGAGCAGGTGCTGGCCCTGCTGGTTGGAGACGTCACCGTCGCAGTAGGGGAGGATGACGTTCATCGCGACGTCCGGCACGGTCATCCGACCGAAGTCGACCGGCGCGAGCGGCAGCACGCTCTCGATGCCGAACGGGTGCTCGCGCATGGTGTTGAGCACCGCGGCCGAGGTGACGCCCTCGCCGCCACGGGAGTGGCCCATCATGCCGACGTGGTCGAGGTCGAAGCGGCCCACCAGGTCGGCCGGGGTGACCGCGTCGAGCGGCTCGGGCGGGGTCACGAAGCCCTCGGCCCGCTCGGCCAGCGCCTCGGTGCCCCGGGTGAGCGCCTCGGCGAGCGTGACGTCCTGGCCGGTGTCGTCGTCGTGGTAGCTCACCGGCCGGCCGGCGTTCGCGTCGGCCAGCATGTCGAGGGTGTCGAGGACGAGCTGGCCGCGGGCCTGGGCGCCCTGGTCGGAGGCGAGCTGGTTGTCGTTGGCGTTGATCGCGTTGGCCGAGACCGAGACGACGGAGTAGCCGTGGCTCGCCAGCGCGCGGGCGGTGCCGTCGTACCCCAGGTAGCTCGGGATGGAGAGCTGGGTGTCGGAGCAGGGCCAGCGCAGCGGGTTGGCCTGGCCGCTGCCGTAGCAGTAGCCGTGGCGGCCGTGCAGCAGCACCACGACCGGGCGCTCGCCGCCGGTGGTCGGCACGTACAACTTGCCCTCGAGCTCGCCGCGGATGCCGCCGATCGCGGCCAGGTCGACGGCCTGGTCGCCGAAGGAGTAGATCGACTCGGTCCAGTCGTACGTGCCCGGCGCGGTCGGGTCGACGTCGAGCGCCTCGGCGGTCGAGGCCTCGGGCAGGACCTCGTCCTGCGTGGCGCTGGTGGTGACGGGCTCCTCGGCGGTGCTCGACCAGCCCGCCTCGACCTCGCGGGCGTCGGCCACGGCGGGGTCGGAGGTGAAGACGGTCAGCGAGCTGCCGTCGGCGGACTCGGTCGCGAGGCCGACGTTCGTGCCGTCGACCATGATCGTGGGGGCGTCGGAGACGATCGGGAGCGGCTCGTCGAGCTCGACGGTCACCTCGTAACCGCCGGGGGCGGTGGTGACGCTCCAGTTGCTGCCCTCCGCGACGGTCGGGTCGGGGGCAGCGGTGGCCGCCGACACCAGCGGCGACACCGGGGAGAGGACGGCGAGTGACAGCGGCAGTGAGACCGCGGCGTACGCCAGCTTCCTCCGCAGACTTCGGGACATGGGGGTGGGTGCTTTCTGTCGGCCTTCTGGGGCACCACTGCCCCGAGAGAAGGCGCGCAGCCGCAGCGGTGGGCGGGGCGTCTGGGATGCCACGCATCGGTAGACGTCTCGGCTGCGTCACCCTGGCCGGTCCATGTTGTGCGGTTGTTTCGGAGCAGTTGCCGCCGGGTTGCGCGCGGGCGTGCGTACGCGCGTGGGGGCCGCCCGGTCGGACGGCCCCCACGGTGCTGCGGGTCCTGCGGGTCGTACGCCGCTCAGCGCACCTCGGGTCAGCGCACCTCGGGTCAGCGCACCTCGAAGCGCAGCGTCTCGGTGGAGCGACGGCCGTGCACGTCGGTCGCGGTGACCTCGGCGACGTGCTCGCCGGGGGCGAGGTCGGCCGGCAGGGGGAGGCGCCACAGGTGCATCAGGTGGTCGACCAGCCCGCCGCCGTACGGCAGGGTCTCCTGGTTGGCCACCGGGTCGGACCACTCGGCACCGCTGCGGATCGGCTCACCCTGCATCGGCTGGGTGCGCTCGGCGGTCATCGGACGGCCGCCGTCGAGGGAGACCTCGACGGTCGAGCCGGTCGAGCCCATCCAGACGTTGGTGGTCAGCCAGGTGCCGGCCAGCTCGTCGCGGCCGACCACGGTCGGGTCGGCGAAGACCGGGGCCTTGCCGACGTTGCCCTTGTTGGCCTCGAACCAGGCACGGTAGCGCGGGGTGTTGAGCCCGATCGCCATCTGGTCGGAGCCGTCGGTGCCGCGCACGGCGTACCGCTCGGTGACCCTGCGGCCGCGGATGTCGAGGGTGAGCACACCCGGCGGGGTGCCGTCGCGCATGATCGCCGTCGGGTAGCCCTCGTCGGTCACCCGGCCGGCGTACCAGTGGCCGGACATCGCGCCGACGGTCAGGTGGGTGAAGGGCAGGCCCTCCTCGGGGTCGAGGACGTCGGCCCAGCCGGCGACGTAGTCGCCCTTGCGCAGGTTCTCGGACATGTGGGTGTGGCCGGCGACCGAGACCACCTCGCGGCCCTCGAGGATCTCGTAGATCTCGTCGAGCTGCTGGGTGCGGTGCGAGGGGCTGTACCAGTACTCCAGCAGCGGGCTGTGCGACCCGACCACGATGACCTTGTTCTTCGGCACGGCCGCGATGTCGCGCCGCAGCCACTCCAGCTGGGTCGGGTCCAGGCTGTAGCCGTAGGAGCGCGACGGCGGCGGGTTGATCGGGTAGTCGATCGAGCTGAGCGCGACCACGTGCGCGTTGCCGACGTCGTAGGAGAAGTACGCCGGGCCGAGGTTGGCGCGGAAGGTGTCGAAGCTGTGCGCCCGGTCGGGGGTGTCGAAGTCGAGGTCGTGGTTGCCCGGCAGGAAGCGCGCGGGCCCGTTGAGCATGCCGGTGAGCTCGCGGCTCCGGGGGAAGAGGGAGAGGTCGTCGCCCACGATGTCGCCGACGAACAGCGCGCCGCAGCCGGCGTAGTCGGTGCGGGCGGCGAGGTCGTCGAACGTGCCGTTGCGGGCGTACCCCACCTCGGTGGTGTTGTAGGTCTGCGGGTCGGCGCCGATCACGCAGCTCTGGTCGCCCGACTGGGTCAGCGGGCTCCTCGCGAGCGGGAAGTTGACCTCGTCGGGCAGCGGGCCGGTGGGCGCGATGCCGCCGTACCTCAGGGCGGGGGAGCCCTCGGGCAGGTGGGTGTAGTGGAACTGCGCCACGTTGCCCTCGTCGACCGGCACCTGGTAGCCGCGCGGCTGGGTGACGAACGCCGTCATGTTGTCGTACGCCGGCAGCTCGTAGCGGCCCTGCCGGTCGGTCGTGGTGACGTCGCGGCCGTTGGAGACGGTCACGCCGGCCAGGCCACGCTCGCCGGGGTCCTGCACCGAGTCGCGGTCGCGGTCGTCGAAGACGGTGCCGTCGAGCGTGGACTGGTCCTCGTCCGGGCCCGGCACGACGTGCACGCTGCCGCGGTACGCCGTCGCGTCCCAGTCGGCGGGGGACGGCCCGCCGGGCGCCGCAGCCGCGGTGCCCTGGACGAGCAGTGGGCCGGCGAGCGCGAGGGCGACGAGGCCGGCGGCCCGGCGTACGCCGCGCGCGGGTCGGTCAGGCAGGTGTCGAGAGGGGGGATGGGGGATCACGGGGGACTCCTGTCGGGTCTGGCTGGCCCCGATGACCAGCCGCTGCGACCGTGTCGGCGCCGGGTGAACCCGAGCCTTCGTGTCTCAGACGGCTGTGCGACCGGAGCGCGACGAGCCGGGGGCGGCGTACGCCGGAGGTAAAGTCCGCGACGATGACCGGATCGATGGCGCGGACCCTGGTCGGCGCCTCCTTGCTCACGGTGCTGGGGTCGCTCGGGGTGCACCTGCTCGGCACGCAGTCGGTGCTGATCCGCGAGCAGCTGCACTTCGGCGAGAGCGCGTTCGGGCTGGTCGTAGGGGCGTTCTACGCGCTGGCGGCGGTGTTCGCGGTGGTCGGCGGGCGGGTGGCCGACCGGGTCGGCGCGCGGGCCAGCACCGTGGCGAGCGGTGCGGTGGCGGCGCTCGGCGGCCTGGGCGCCGTGCTGTGGGCGCACAGCTGGGCGTCCCTGATGGTGGTCGCCGGTGTGCTCGGCATCGCCAACGCCTGCTGCCAGGTG
>Ga0164243_10005347_pt1 | contig 19644 bp, 22 predicted proteins | sample OricompcompostOP_FD_108781 | JGI IMG/M metagenome (GOLD analysis project Ga0164243, IMG submission 108781) | Organic Plus compost microbial communities from Emeryville, California, USA - Original compost - Organic plus compost (OP) | ecosystem: Engineered > Solid waste > Mixed feedstock >... | reverse complement strand
GTCAACGTCCGGGGGCGTCCCTTGGTCCACAGGCGCTGGGTGCCCCAGATCGCCACCGGCAGCAGCGGCACGCCCGCCTCCCGGGCCATCCGGGCCGCCCCGCTCTTCAACTCCTTCACCGTGAACGACCGGCTGATCGTGGCCTCGGGGAAGACACCCACCACCTCGCCACGGCGCAGCGCGTCCACGGCCGCCGCGTACGACTCGGCGCCCGCCGACCGGTCGACGGGGATGTGCCGCATGCCCCGCATGAGCGGGCCGGAGACGCGGTGCCGGAAGACCGACTGCTTGGCCATGAACCGGACCAGACGCCGCGACTCGTGGGCGCCGAGCCCGGAGAAGATGAAGTCCAGGTAGCTGACGTGGTTGCTGGCCAGCACCGCCCCGCCGGAGCGGGGCACGTGGCGGGCTCCCTCGACGGTGATCCTCAGGTCGAGGACGCGGAACATCGTCTTGGCGAAGGCGATCACGGGCGGGTACACGAGCTCCGGCATTCGCGGAACCTACCCGCTCCAGCTGTGGTCAACCTGAATGTGACGGGCGCCGCCATCCGGCGGCACTTCTGCCGGCGGGCACCGCCGCCCGGCGGTACTTCTGCCCGTAGCGGAAGGCCTGGGCGTACGCGGTCGCGGGCGGCAGCATGGGCGCATGACCGAACGCGCAGTCCTGCTCTGGATCCACGGCGGCGGCTGGCGCGCCCGGGCGAGCGAGGACGGCGCGGCGCTCGCGGCGCACGGGCTGCGGGTGGTGCCGGCCGACTACCGGCTGGTGCCCGAGGCCCGCTGGCCGGCGCAGCTCGACGACGTCCGCGCCGCCGCCCGCCGGGCCAGGGCGGAGGCGGGCGAGCTGCCCCTGCTGGTCGCCGGTGACTCGGCCGGCGGGATGCTCGCCCTCCACCTGGCGCTGCGCGGTGTCGACCGGCCGGACGACGTGGCGGGTGTGCTGGCGTACTGGCCGCCGGTGGACCCGCTCGCCGCGGACTGGAAGCGGCTGCGCGCCGGTGACGACCCGTGGGAGGGCCTGCTCGGCCGCCCGCCCGCCGCGGGCGATCCGGTCACCATCGACGCCACGGTCGCGACCCACCTGGGCAACCGGGTGCCCGTGCTGCTCGTGCAGGGCGTCGACGACCGCTCGGTGCCGGCGAGCCAGACCGTCGGGCTCACGGCCGCGCTCCTCGCCGCCGGGCACCCCGTGCACAGCTGGCTCACCCACGGCGGGCACGCGCTGGCGCTGGACCGGCCCGACCTGCGCGGGGTGACCGCCGCCTTCCTCGACACCGTCCTGCCGGCGGGCTGACCGGCCCGGCCCTCGCGCCCACGGCGGACCCCGCCGGCCGGCGCGTCAGTCGACCAGCTTGTGCATCTCCATCCGACCCCGGGCGAAGGCGTCCACCCGGCCCCACCGGCCGGGGATGTCGAGGACCTCGATACGCCCCATGCCGACCGGCAGCCGCGGGTCGACCGCCAGGTGCCCCTCGTGCGGTTCCAGCCCGAGCATCGTGCGCAGCAGCAGCAGCGGGGTTCCCGTCGACCACGCCTGCGGGCTGCAGGCCGTCGGGTACTCCACCGGGAACTTCGTCAGCTCCCGCTCGTAGCCGCCGAACGCCTCGGGCAACCGGCCGTCGAAGTAGGTCGCCGCGTCCAGGATGCCGCTCGCGATCGTCGACGCCTCCTCGGCGAAGCCGTACCGGCGCAGACCCCAGGCGATGAAGGAGTTGTCGAACGGCCAGATCGTGCCGTTGTGGTAGCCGATCGGGTTGTAGCGGACCTCCCCCACGGCGAGCGTCCGCACGCCCCAGCCGGAGAACAGCCGCGGCCCGACCAGATGCTGCGCGATCTTCTCGGCCCGCGCGTGGTCGACGATGCCGCTCCACAGCAGGTGGCCGATGTTGGAGCTCAGGACGTCGCACTGCCGCCCGTCGGGGTCGAGGGCGAGCGCGAAGTACTCCCCGTCCTCCACCCAGAAGTCCCGGTTGAACCGCTGCTTGAGGTCCTCCGCCTCCCGCTCCAGCTGGTCGGCGTACGCGGGGTCGTTCCAGAACTCCCGGGCCAGCCGCGCCGCGCGCGTCTTCGCGTCGTACGCGTACCCCTGCACCTCGCAGGTGGCGCGGGGGAACGGCGGCAGCCGGCCGTCGGAGTACGAGATGGAGTCCCACGAGTCCTTCCAGCACTGGTTCTCCAGGCCGGTGTCGCTGTTGCGGCGCTCGTACCAGATGTAGCCGTTGCCGACGAGGTCCGCGTAGTCGTCGATCCAGCGCAGCGCGGCCCGGGACTCCTGCTCCAGCTCCTTGACCAGGGCCACGTCCCCGGTCCACCGTTCGTACTCGTCGAGCAGGATCAGGAACAGCGGGGTGGCGTCCACCGAGCCGTAGTACGGCGAGTGGGGCTGCTCCTCGAACGCGGCCGTCTCGCCGTACCGCATCTCGTGCAGGATCCGGCCCGGGTCCTCGTCGCGGAAGTCGTCGAACCGGGTCCCCTGCAACGACGCGAGGATCCGCAGCGTGGTCTTCGACAGCGCCGGGGTGAACGGAAGGGTCTGCAGGCACGTCAGGATGCTGTCCCGGCCGAACATGGTCATGAACCAGGGCAGCCCCGCGGCGGGAAGCGTCGCGCCGCCGAGCGACAGCGGCGAGAAGCGCAGCGCCGCCAGGTCAACGAGACTGCGCCGGTACGTCGAGGCGAGGTCCTCGTGCTGGCTGTTCACCTTCGGCGCCTCGGCGATCCAGCGTTCCAGGTCGTGCTGGAGCGCGGGCCGCTCGCCTCCGTGGGCCTGCACACCGATGCGCAGGTCGCGCCCGCCCGGGCCGACCGCCGTGGTCTGCACCTCGATCCGGGTCTCCCACTGCTCGTTCGGTTCGAGGTGGATGGTGTACGCGAGGCCCTCCCGGTCGTAACGGGCCGGGGCGGAGGAGCTGATCGACGTCTCCCGGACGAAGTTGCCCCGCCGGTAGCCCAGCCGCAGCCGGTCCGGTTCGGCCTCGCTGTACAGCTCGCCCTTCTTGTTGACGATCTCGTCCTTCACCTGGAACAGGTCGGCGAAGTCGGATCCGGCGTCGAGCCGGATCTCCAGGTCGACCGGCTTCTCGTCGTGGTTCAGGATGATGATCTGTTCCCGGAAGCTGCCGCCGACGGTCCGTTCCCGGATGATCGACAGCTTGGCGTCGATGTAGTGCGTCGCCATGCCGGGCACGAGGAAGAACCGCGCCTCGTAGTACTGGAGGTCGTCGTAGGAGAGGGCGTTGAGGCGCTCGCCGTTGACCGTCAGCACCCAGCGGGACAGGAAGCGGGTGTCGAGGGAGAAGAGGCCGGTGGGCTCGCTCGGCGTCGCCTCGATGTCCCCCGTGTCCTCGGAGACGACGAACGTGTTGCCGTCCAGGATCCGGATCGTGCTGTTCGAAGCCATCAGCGCACCTCCTGCTGGAACCGCCGCCGGGGACCGCGCGCGTCCGGGTTGCCGGGGAAGATCCGCTCCACCTGTACGAGCAGCCGGGCGTCGCCGGACACCGTCATGTCGCCGCGCAGGATGGCCGCGATCCCGTGCTCGCGGCCGGACGCGATCTCCTCGAACAGTTGCGGACTGGTCCCCACCACCGTGTCCGCCTCCTGGTTCTGCTGGCTCACCTCGATCCGGCCGTGGTCGATCTTCAGGAACCAGTGCATCGTCCGTGGCCCCTCCTGGAGGTCGATCCGGAGACTGCCGGTCGTCTTGGCCAGCCGCGGTTCGTACCCCCGCCGGTCGATCTCCTCGAAGAACCTCGTCGTGGCGTCCAAGGGTCCCCTCCTCCCGGTCGATCGCGCCCGGTCCCGCCCGGCCGGGGCGGGTGGTCCTCCGGGCGGCCGCACGGCATCGGAGCAGAAGTCCCCGCCCGCGACGCCGTCAACCTCGCCCAGTTCGGGTGAGCGGCGCGAGGGGCGGAGAGCCCGGACCGCTCCCGACCGTGGCGAGCCGGCGCGCCGCGGGCACGGCCGCCCCGGCGCAGACGTGAACGCCGGCTCCCCGACGGTGCGGGGAGCCGGCGTACGCCCGCGGCGGACGGTCAGTTGTTGGGATCGTCGGCGCTGATGTCGGCGAGCACCGACTGGGGCTCACGCTCGACGGCGAGGTCACCCATGGACACGAGCCCGATGAGGCGCCCGTCCTCGACGACCGGCAGCCGGCGCACCGCGTAGGTGCGCATCAGGTCGGCGGCCGCGACCGCGTCGTCGTACTGGCTCACGGTGATCACGTCCTTCGAGGTGATCTCGTTGAGCCGCGTGGTGTTCGGGTCCTTGTTCTCCGCCACGGCCCGTACCGTGATGTCGCGGTCCGTCACGATGCCGACCACGTTGTCGCCGTCGGTCACGACCACGTCGCCGATGGCCATGTCGCGCATCTCCTGCGCCGCCGCGGTGAGCGTGTCGTCGCCGTCCATCGTCACCAACCGGGTCGTCATGAACTCTCCGACCGTTGTCATGGTGCCCCCTCTCGGTGTCGGCACCGGCCGTCTACCCGTCCCGCCGGGCGGGGTAACGCCGCCGCGTCAGCCGCGGGGCGGAAGCCGCGCCGCGTCAGCCGCGGGGTGGAAGCCCGTAGACGCGCTCGACGTGCAGGCGCAGCACGAGACGCCGTTCGGCGACCATCGCGCGCCGGTAGTCGTCCCAGTCGGGGTGCTCGCCCTGGATCGACCGGTAGAGCGCGATCAGCTCCTCGACGGTGGCGTCACCCGGATCGGCCGCCACCGGGGTCAGCTCGGCGCGCCCCTCCACCACCGCGTACGCCCAGCCGTCCTCGCTGGCCACGTGGAAGGTGGCTCGGGGGTCGCGGCGCAGGTTCGCGGTCTTGGCCCGGTCGGCGGTCACCGAGACGCGGATCAGGCCGGCGTCCGCGTCGTACGAGTAGATCACGGTGGACAGCTGCGGCCGCCCGTCCCGCTTGATCGTCGCGAGCACGCCCAGCCGGCGGGCGGCGACCAGGTCCGTCAACGCCCGCCGCGTACGCTCGTCCGCCACGGTCTTCTCCACCCCCGCCCCGGTCAGCGCCGCTCGGCCGCGACGAGTTCGGCGATCTGCACGGCGTTGAGGGCGGCGCCCTTGCGCAGGTTGTCGTTCGAGCAGAACAGGGCCAGCCCGTGCGCGACGGTCTCGTCGGCGCGGATCCGGCCGACGTAGACCGGGTCCCTGCCGGCCGCCTGAAGCGGCGTCGGCACGTCGGACAGCGTCACGCCGGGAGCGCCGTCGAGCAGCTCGCGGGCGCGCTGCGGGGTGATCGGCCGGGCGAACCGGGCGTTGATCTGGAGGGAGTGGCCGGTGAACACGGGAACCCGGACGCAGGTGCCGGAGACCTTCAGACCCGGAATTTCGAGGATCTTGCGGCTCTCGTTGCGGAGCTTCTGCTCCTCCTCGGTCTCGAAGGAGCCGTCGTCGACGATCGCGCCCGCGAGCGGGAGCACGTTGAACGCCACCGGCGCGGCGAACGAGCGGGGGGCGGGGAACTCCACGGCGTCGCCGTCGAACGTGAGCCCGGCGGCGTGCTCGGCGACCTTGCGGACCTGCTCGTCCAGCTCGGCGACGCCGGCCAGGCCGGCCCCGGAGACCGCCTGGTAGGTGGCGACGACGAGGCTGACCAGCTCCGCCTCCGCGTGCAGCGGGCGCAGCACCGGCATGGCGGCCATCGTCGTGCAGTTCGGGTTGGCGATGATGCCCTTGGGGCGTACGGCGGCGGCGTGCGGGTTGACCTCGGCGACCACCAGCGGCACGTCCGGGTCCATCCGGAACGCCGACGAGTTGTCGATCACGACGGCGCCCGCGGCGGCCACCCGGGGGGCCAGCTCCTTCGCCGTGCCCTTGCCGGCGGAGAACAGCACGATGTCGAGACCCGAGTAGTCGGCGGTGGCCGCGTCCTCCACGGTGATCTCGTCGCCCCGCCAGGGCAGGGTCCGGCCGGCCGACCGCGCCGAGGCGAACAACCGCACCTGCTCCGCCGGGAACTCCCGCTCCGCCAGCACCTGCCGCATCACGCCACCGACCTGCCCGGTGGCCCCCACAATGCCGATCCTCATGCTCGCGAGGCTACCCAGGAGGCCACCGGAACCGGGAACCGTTTCCCACCAGCCGTACGCCCCGCCTCCCCGTCACGGCCGTCACGGGGACGGCCGGCGGCCCGCAAACGTACGCGCGCGGCGGCCCGACGTACGGAAGATCCCGGGGCGGGAGGGCCGTCCGGCCGCAGCCGTTCCCGTCGGCACGGGCGACCGCCCGGCGCCCGCCGGCACGGGAGGCGCGACCAAGATCACATCAGGTCCGGGCGCGGCCGATCGGGCGGCGGCCCGCCGATCCCGCCCCGAACGGAGGCGGGACCGGCGGGCGCCGCGCGGGCGGGCCGTCAGGACTCGACGATCTCGCCGAGGCCGGTCGCGGCGAGTTCGTCGCGGATCACCGCGGCGTCGCCCTCGACGACGAGGGTGAGCGACTCCGGGTGCAGGTGCGTGGCGGCCGCCGCGCTCACCTGGTCGACGTCGGCGGCGAGCAGCGCCTCCCGCAGCCGCGCGTGGTAGTCGTCCGGCAGGTCGTGCACCACGAGGGTGGCGAGCGCCGCGGCGATCGCCCGAGGGCTCTGCAGCTCCACCGAGAGCTGCCCGGCCCGCCAGGAGCGGGCCACGGCCAACTCCTCCTCGGTGACCCCGCCGCTCTGCGTACGCGAGATCTCGCCGACCGCCTCGGTGAGGGCGGGAGCGGTGACGGCGGTCTGCACCCCGGAGCTGACCGCGAACCGGCCGAGGCGCCGGGACGAGGCGAAGTCGCCACGGATGCCGTACGTGTAGCCGCGCACCTCGCGGATCAGGTGGTTGAGCCGCGACGTGAAGGCGCCGCCGAGGACCGTGCCGGCCAGCGTCATGGGCACGTGGTCGGGGTGGGCGCGGTGCGGGGACGGATGCCCCAGCCGCAGCGTGGACTGCACCGACCCGGGCCGGTCGACCAGGATGATCCGCCGCCCCTCGCGCAGCCGGACGTCGATCGGGCCGGCCCGGTCCACCGGCCCCCCGCCGGTGCCGGCGAACGCCGCCGCCCCGAGCGCGTCGAGGTCCACCCGGTCCAGGTCGCCGGCGACGACGAGCGTGCCGGGCCGGATGAACCACTCCGAGTGGAAGACCCGCACGTCCTCGACGTCCAGGCCGGCGACCGACTCCGGGTCGCCGTACATCGGGCGGCCCCAACGGTTCTCCGCGCCGAACAGGTCGGCGCGCAGCGCGGCGTCCGCCCGCGGCCCCGGGTTGGCCCAGTCCATCCGCAGCGCGGTGGCCTCGTCGTCCCGGACCCGGACCACGTCGGCCGGGTCGAGCCGGGGCGTACGGACCGCCTCGGCGAGCAGTTCGACGGCGGCGCCCAGCCGGTCGACCGGGACCTGCACGCTGACCTGGAACGAGTCCCAGTCCAGCGCGGTCACCAGCTCGGTGCCGAGCCCCTCGACGGCGAGGGCGTACGCGGCCGCGTCCCGCTGGGCCGTCCCCTCCTCCAGGGCCTTGGCGAGCACCCCGCCGAGGCCCTCCTTACCGACCGGTTCCCGCTCGGCGCCGGCGTCGAGCAGCAGCAGCGCGACCGCGAGGTTCTGTCCCGGCAGGTGCGCGGCGACGACCTGACCGCCGGCCACGGCGCGGCGGACCACCGACGGGAACCGGTACGGGCGGGCCGGACCCGGCCCGGGGCGGGTGGCGATGAGCGTCATGGCTTCTCCTCGGCGAGGTAGGTCAGGGTCACCCGGTCGTCGGCGGCGAGCACCTCCGCGGCGGCCTCGGCGATCTGCTCGGCGGTCACCGCGAGCCAGGCGGGCAGCCGCTCGGCGGCCCGGGCCGGGTCGCCGAACTGGGTGGCGTACCGGCTGAGCGTGTCCGCGCGTCCGTCCACCGTGGACATCTGCCGCCACCACGCGGTGCTGAGCAGCGCCTTGGCGCGGTCCAGCTCGCTGGGGGTGACGGGCACGGTGGCCAGCTCGTCCATGACCGCGTGCAGCCCGTCGGCCAGCCGCTGGGCGCCCACCCCGGGCCGGGCGGTCACCGTCGCGATCAGCGGCGCCGGCGCGTGCGCCAGGTCCACCCCGTACGCCCCGACCAGGTCCGGTTGGGCGATCCGCTCCCCGTCGGCGAGCCGCTGGTAGAGCCGGCTCCCCCGGCCGCTGCCGAGCACAGCCGCCAGCACGGTGATCACGTCGTAGCCGGGGCTGCCGAACGGGTGGGTGCGGTGCGCCACGTACACCCGGGGAGCCGGCACGTCGGCGGTGACCGTCTCCGCGACCGGCCGGCCGGTGGCCGGCACCGTCCGGCCGTCCGGCGCGGCCGGGATGTCCCCCCGCGCCGGGATGCCGCCGAAGTACTTCTCGGCGAGCGCGAACACCTCGGCCGCGGAGGTGTCGCCGACCACGGTGAGGACGGCGTTGTCGGGCGCGTAGTACGTCCGGTGGAACGCCTGGAAGGTGGCCAGGTCGGCGGCGTTCAGGTCGGCCATCGAACCGATCGTGGCGTGGTGGTACGGATGCCCGGGCGGGTAGAGCAACGGCAGCAGCCGCAGCCACGCGTCGCCGTACGGCACGTTCTCGTAGCGCTGGCGTCGCTCGTTCTTGACCACGTCCCGCTGGTTGTCCAGCGTCTCCTGGGTCAGCGCCGGCACCAGGCCACCCATCCGGTCGGCCTCCAGCCAGAGCGCCAGCTCCAGGTGCTCGGCCGGGACCGTCTCGAAGTAGTTCGTCCGGTCCGGGTTCGTGGTGGCGTTGAGGGAACCGCCGGCGCCCTGGATGAGCTTCATGTGCTCGGTCTTCGCGACGTTCACCGACCCCTCGAACATGAGGTGCTCGAACAGGTGGGCGAAGCCGGTCTGCCCCTGCGGCTCGTGCCGGGAACCGACGTCGTACCAGAGGTTCACCGCGACCGCCGGCGCGGTGCGGTCCTCGCTCACCACCACGCGCAGGCCGTTGTCCAGTCGGGTCGTCTCGATGGGCCAGGGGTAACCGCTGTCGGGCATGGGACGACGCTATCCGATCTCCCGGGCGGAAAGGTGACGCGCGGTCGCGCCGCGTCCCGCGGCGGGAGCCCGGATCGGGGCATCGACCGGCCGGGCCGGGGTACCGGAGGGGCATGTCCGTGCCCACCCCGTCCACCGTCGCGGCCCGCGTGGGCGAGGCCCTCACCCACGCCGCCGAGGTCCTGACCCGCCTGCGGCGGGCCCGGCTGCTGCATCCCGCCGGCCGGTCGTTCGCCGGCGAGGTCACGATCTGGGGTACGGGCGGCCCGCCCACCGGTGTGCCGCTCCTCGACGAGCCGGGCCGGTACCCGGCGACGATCCGGCTGTCCAAGGGGATGCCCACCCCGGGAAGCTGGCCGGACGTGCTCGGCCTGGCCGTGCGGGTGCACACCGAGGGCGACCGGCCGTTCGACCTGCTGGTGAGTTCGAGCGGCGCGCCGCCGGTGCTGCGGTCGGTGCCGCTGCCCCGACGCCGCTTCGCCGGGACGTACAGCACGATCGTGCCGCTGCACGGCGGCCGGGGGCGGCTCTGGCTCGCGGCGCTGGCCGACCCGGACTCCCCCGGCCTGGGCCGGAGCCTCGCCGAGGCGGCGGCCGCGACCCGGGTCGACGAGCCGCGCCTGGTGCTCGCGACGGCCTCCGCCGTCGGCCCGTGGCGGCCGTTCGGCCAGGTCAGCATCGGCACCCAGCTCAGCGCCCGGCAGGACGCCGTGCTGGCGTTCGACCCGATCCACAACCTCCCCGACGGGCTGCGGGCCACCGGGGTGCTCGCGTGGCTGCGGGACCACACCTACCGCGGTTCCCGGCGGGCGCGCGGTGCCTCCGTTCAGTCCGGCGGCTCGCTGGGCGTCACCGTCTGATCCGAGGTGCGGTGCTCCAGCACCGTGTCCGGCGCCACGTTCCGGTCCTCGCGGACGTCGGACTCGGTGAGGATCGCCTCCGCCTGCGCCTCCGGGTCGTCGCTGCCCACGGCCGCCTCCTCCGGCAACAGGTGGGCCCGGGACTCGACCCGGTCGGCCTCGCTCCACTCGTCGCTCATGCCGCCACCTCCCTCCGGTCGGCGCCGTCACGAGGCTCCACCGCGCTGTGCCCGATGATTCGCTCGCTGCGCTCGCTCATGCGTCCCCCTTACCCCGCGGCGGCAGCGGCCACGCCGCGTGCCCGCAGGTTGGGAACCTCACCGGCGTCCGGGTGAACACCCGCGCCACGTCGGGTAGGCTGGTCGGCGTGACGCGGTCGTATCGATGGTTTAGGCAGCCGGCTGGAGGAGCCGGTGACTTCACCATGATCTGACGTCACCTCTCTTCGAGCCGGCTGGGCAGGGCCTTCTGGTCCTGCCCTTTCGTGTACGAGCAGCCGGCTCGACCCCGGGCACCGGCACCCGGGCGCGGTCGGCGGAAGGATGCCCACCGTGACGACCCCGGAGACCGATCGGGTCAGCGACCAGCGGATCGACCGCGTCGTGCCACTGACCACCCCCGCCCTGCTCCACCACGAGCTGCCGCTCGACGACACGCTCGCCTCGGCCGTGCTGGCCGGCCGACGCGCGGTCGGCAGGGTGCTGGACCGTGCCGACGACCGCCTGCTGGTGGTGGTCGGCCCGTGCTCGGTGCACGACCCGGCCGCCGCCCTGGACTACGGCCGGCGGCTGCGCGAGGCGGCCGACCGGTTCGCCGACGACCTGCTCGTCGTCATGCGGGTCTACTTCGAGAAGCCGCGATCGACGGTCGGCTGGAAGGGCCTGATCAACGACCCGCGGCTGGACGGCTCCGGCGACGTCAACACCGGGCTGCGGCTGGCCCGGGCGCTCCTGCTCGACGTGCTGCGCCTCGGCCTGCCGGTCGGCTGCGAGTTCCTCGACCCGATCACCCCGCAGTACATCGCGGACACGGTGGCCTGGGGCGCGATCGGCGCCCGGACGGTGGAGAGCCAGGTGCACCGGCAGCTCGCCTCCGGACTCTCGATGCCGATCGGGATGAAGAACCGCCCGGACGGCAGCATCGCCACGGCCGTGGACGCGATCCGCGCGGCGGGCGTGCCGCACGTCTTCCCCGGCATCGACTTCTCCGGCACCCCGGCGATCATGCACACCCGCGGCAACGCGGACGGGCACCTGGTGCTGCGTGGTGGCGGCGGCCGGCCCAACTACGACGAGGAGTCGGTGGCGGGCGCGCTCGAACTGCTGCGGGCCGCCGGCCTGCCGGAGCGGGTGGTGGTCGACGCCAGCCACGCCAACAGCGGCAAGGACCACCGCAACCAGCCGCTGGTGGCCGCCGACGTGGCGGCCCAGCTCGCCGCCGGTCAGCGCGGCATCGTCGGCATCATGCTGGAGAGCTTCCTGCGGCCGGGCCGGCAGGATCTCGACCCCACCCGGGAACTGGAGTACGGCAAGTCGATCACCGACGCGTGCATCGGCTGGGAGACGACCGAGGACGTCCTCGACCGGCTGGCCGCCGCCGTACGCGCCCGGCGGGCCGTCCTGCCGACCCGGGCCTGACCGGGCTCCGCCCCGCGTGTGGCGCAGCGCACACCACCGGTCGGAAGATCGGGCGGGGTGGCCGGGTTGAGTGAGGTGTCGGTGTGTCCAGTGTCCCCGGGCCTCACCCAATTGCCTTCGCGGAATACCGTCCGGCTGGAGCCGCGTCGCGCCACTCGCCGAGAGGCGACCTGCACACCGACACGTGGCGCCCCGGCCGTGCGGCCGGGGCGCCGCTGTCTCCCCGGTGTTTGACCGGTTCCGGCGCGGGTAGCTGATCGCCGTGACCGACGACGTACCCGTGACCGACATGCCGGACACCCGGCGCCTCGACGACCTCCTCGAGGACCTGTATCTCGGCCAGGAACGGATCAGCCAGGCGGACATCTACCGGCGGGCGGTCGCCGCGGAGATGCCCGCGCAGTGGCTCACCCGGATCGCCGCCCTGCCCGAGGGCGAGTACTCGGTCGACGAGGCGGCGGACCTGCTGGGCGGCTCGGTCACGTGAACCCGCCCCCCGGCGAGAGGAGCACGAGATGTCCCACCACGAGGAACAGCCGGAGAAGGCACTGGGCCAGCCGCCGGAGGGCGTGGACACCCTGCCCGACCCGGACTTCGCCGGCGAGCACGACCAGACCTCGGTGGACAAGAAGGTGATCACCGGCGAGGACGAGGGCCGGCGGGAGCCGGAGGCGGCCCGCGGCTGGGCCGGCGAGGACCACGGCACCACCCCGACGTGACCACGACGTACGCACGACGAAGGGCCGGCGCGGATCGCCGGCCCTTCGTCGTGGTCGGGCTCAGTGCTCGTCGTGCCCGTCGTGCCCGCCGCCCTCGGCGGCCTGCTGGGCCACGGCGTACCCCATCTGGAGGAAGTCGGACGCGGCCACGGCGGTCAGCGCCGTGGCCACCAGCCGGGTCAGCCGCGGCGCGAGCACGAGGCCACCGGTGAGCCCGGTGGCGACCCAGACCGCGAGGCAGAACGGGCAGCTCAGCAACTCCCCGATCGCGTGCCGGGTGGCGCTGCCGGAGTCACGGACCTGCTCCATCACCTCGCCGCTGCCGATGGGCCGGTCGTAGCGGGTGAACGGGGCCCGCAACGGGCTGGTCACGGCGTCCTTCGACAGCAGCCGGCTCAGCTTGTGGGTGGCGACGGAGAGCAGGACCACGTCGGCGGGCGACGGGCGCTCCGGCACCGGACGGCCCGTCAGCCGGACGAGACCGGCGAGCGCCCCGGTCACACCGACGTACGTGCCCATGGCCGCCAGGTAGCCGCCCAGCGGGCGGTGTTCGTGCGGCGCGTACGCCTGCCGCAGCCGCGTCACCTTCTGCTTCAAGCCGTTGTCGGTCACCCGGTCTCCTCCGCTCTCAGTCCTGCCACCCGCCGCCCCGTGGCGGACGGGACCCTGCCCCAGGCCACCGCCGGTGGGACCCGGGCCGCGAACGGCGGCCGACGAGGCACGCCCCGCCGCGCCGGTGGCCCGGCTCAGCCCGCCTGGAGGTTGTCGGCCACCTCGCGGGCCAGGCTGTCCAGCGCCTCGGTGGCGAGCCGGTCGGCGTCCCGCCCGTCCTGCGGGTCGGCGAGGTCGAGCCGGACGACGGCCCCGCCCGAGTCCTCCGGGTCCACCCGGATCTCCGCCGTGGCCTCGGACGGGCCACGCCACCGGGCGCGCAGCTCCTCCCCCTCGATGTCCGGGGTCGGCGCGCCGTCGACGCGCAACGCCGGAGGCAGCCAGGCGGAGGCCCGGGCGGGGTCGGTCGCCGTGTTGAAGACCACCTCCGGCGGCGCGGACATGTGGCGCTCGGCGGCCATCACTCGTCCCGCAGCCGGCTCGGGTCGACCTCCCGGCCCGGGTGGCGGGCCAGGTACTCGGTCTCCAACTCCGCCGTGCGGCGCAGGTGGTGGGCCAGGGCCGAGTCGGCCGCGTGCCGCAGCGTGTCCAGGCGCGTGCGGTGCAGGCTGTGCATCTCGCGGATCAGGTCCTCGTCGGTCAGCTCGGCGGGGTCGACACCCAGTTCGCCGTCCGGGTCGGGGCCGGCGGTGGCCGGGTCGGCCAGGTGGTCGCCGCTCCACTCGGTCACCCGCTGCTCCGGGCTGGCACCCGCGTCACCGCTCGTCGGGTAGCCGCCCTGTCGTACGGATCCGGTCATCATCGCCCCCCTGCTCTCGTTTGGGCTGGCGTCTAGACGGATGCCCACGCCGGGTGGCACCAAACCATGCCGTGGCCGCGACAACTACGACACCGCGTCGGAGAGCGCCGCCCGTCCCGGTACCCTCGATGCCATGAAGCGGCTCTGGACCCCGGCGTGGATAGCGCGCCACGTGGCCGCGATCGTGCTGGTCGTCGCGTTCCTCGCGTTGGGCTGGTGGCAGATCAGCCGGGCCGCCGGGGGCAACACGCTCAGCTGGGCGTACGCCTTCGAGTGGCCGGTCTTCGCGGGGTTCGTGGTCTTCGTCTGGTGGCGTGAGGTGCGGCACACGCTGCGCGGCGACGCCGCTCCGGCGAGGCGGACCGGCGGGGAGACGGCGGCCGGGGAGAGCGAGGCGCCGTCGGCGCGTCCGGCGGTGCGCCGGCCGGTCCGGGTGGCCCGGGTGCCGGTGCCGGCGGACGGCGTGGAGGACGACGCCGAACTGGCTGCCTACAACCGCTACCTGTCATGGTTGAACGCGAATCCGGGCGCCCGGCCCGGTGACTACCCCGGCTGAGCCGGGCCAGGAAGGACGGACAGAGGTGGGCGGAGCCCTTACCCGGTACCGCGCGATCGCCTGGATCGTGGGTGTGGTGCTGATCGTTCTGGTCGTGATCGGCATGCCGCTGAAGTACGCGTTCGACAACCCGACCGTCGTCGAGACCGTCGGCCCGGCCCACGGCTTCCTCTACATGGTCTACCTGGTGGCCGCGTTCGACCTGTCCCGCCGTGCGGACTGGCCGCTGAAGCGGATGCTCGCCGTGATGCTCGCCGGGACGATCCCGTTCGTCTCCTTCTACGCCGAGCGCCGGGTGACCGGCTGGGTGCACCGCCCCGCCGAGCGCGCCCCGGAGCCGGTCGCCGGCTGAGCCACCCGGCGTCGGGCCGCCCGGGCGAGGGTGCGGCCGCCCGGCGTCGGGCCGCCCGAGCCGGCGGTCGGCCGCCCCGGCGGCCCGGTCAGCGGCTCGGCCGCCACGGGTCCACCGAGGCGAGCGGCTCGTTCCACCCGCCGTACCGGTTCATCTCCCGCGCCCGCACCAGCGCGCGGGTGACCTGGCCGAACTGCCGCTCGTCGTCGGCGCTGAACAGCAGCATCTCCTCGCCCCGGTAGACGCCCCACAACTCGTACGCCGGGGGCCGCCAGCGGTCGCCGGCGAGGCCGAGCAGCGCCGGTACCAGCAGGACCGCCCCGAACATCAGGTACGCCCCGGCGGTCAGCCGGTGCAAGCCGCCCGTGAAGCCGAGCAGCAGGCCCACCCCGGCGATCATCGCCCCGCTCGTCGCCACCGCCCGTACGGCGATCCGGTCGTGCGGTCCGCGCCGGCTGCGCAGGTGGGTGAGGTCCGCGACCCGGAAGGTGTTGCGGCCGACGGTGAACCGGTCGACCGTCACGATGATCCCGGGACGCGCGTAGAGGAGCGTGGTCTTCTGTCGGCCGGTCACCCTCGGTGATCCCGACGCTCGTGTGGTGGCGCCTTCAGGGTTCACGGTTGCCTCCCGCGGCGGTCCACCGGGTCGGCCCGTCCGCTGGAGGCATCAATGCCGGTCGACGGGAATCCCGGCTACGCGACTTCATTGTGTTGGGGTCCTGCCAGGGCAACCGCCGGTTATCGGACTCGGTCGCGGCATTGACGGCGAGCGGTTCGCGGGAAATGGGAATCCATTTCCGGCTTTATCGGTTTTGACGCGACGCTATCCGTCGCCATCCGGTGAGAACGACGAATGTCACTGGTTGTGCAAATGCCGCAACCCGGGCGCACCCCGCGCGGGGACGCCTCGTTGATGATCACAGCAGGTCACCTGTCGCACCGGGCGCTTGCCGCCACTTTGCCAACATTCGTCCCGGCTTCCACTGCGGACCACTCCCGCCCCGGGTTAGGTTGGGCGAGCCGGCCCGGCCCAGCGCCCGCCAACCGGAGGGCCCCGGACCGGTGCCGCCGGGGGCGTCAGCACCCGCCGGCGGCCGTGGGAGAGGAGCCTTCCGCTCTTGCCATCCCTGAGAAACCTGCTGCGTACTCTCGCGATCACCGGCCTGTCGGCCGCGCTGGTCGCCCCGGCGGCGGCGGCCCACGCCGAGCCGTCCCCCGCCGACCTGAACCGCCGGATCGAGCGCTCCTCCGCGGAGCTGGAGCGGGTCGTCGAGTCGTACAACAGGCTCCGCGAGGACATGAAGGCCAACAAGGCCGCGGTGGACCGATTACAGGCCCGCATCGCCCCGCTGGAACGGCAGACCGAGCAGAGCCGGGCCGACGTCGGTGAGATCGCCGTGACGGCGTACAAGACCGGCGGGCTGCGGACCGCGGACGCGCTGCTGCGCCCGGGCGGCTCCGCCGCGCTGCTCGACCGCCTCGGCACCATCGACCACCTGACCCGCGAGCGCCAGGAACGGATCGCCGGCTTCACGAGCCGCCAGCGGGAACTCGTCGCCGAGAAGGCCCGGCTGAACAAGGTGCTGGCCCGGCAGGACGCCCAGGCCCGTGCGCTGGCCACCACGAAGTCACGCATCGAGCGGGACCTCGCCCGCCTCTACGAGCTGCGCCGCCAGGCGTACGGCCGGGCCACCGAGGCGCCGGCCGCGCGACCGGACGCCGCCCGCGAGGCGCCGTCCGTCTCCGGCCGGGCCGGCGTGGCCGTCCGGTACGCCTACGGCGCCATCGGCAAGCCGTACGTCTGGGGCGGCTCCGGCCCGAACGGCTACGACTGCTCGGGCCTGACCTCGGCGGCGTGGCGGGCCGCCGGGAAGTCGCTGCCGCACAACGCCCGGATGCAGTGGGGCGCGGTCGCCCACATCGGTCGCGGTGAGCTGAGCCCCGGCGACCTCGTGTTCTACCGGGGCCTCGGGCACGTCGCCCTCTACGTCGGCGACGGCCAGGTGATCGACGCGCCCAGCGCCGGACGCAACGTGCTCAAGCGGGGCATGAACATGATGCCCATCCACGGCTACGGCCGGGTGCGCTGACCTCGTCGCGGTGACACGAACGGCCGGCGTCCCCCTATCGGACGCCGGCCGTTCGCCGTCATTGGTACCAGGTCAGGCCGCCTGGAGCCCCTCCGCGCGGGCCAGCTCGCGGAGCCGGCCGAGCGCCTGGATCTCCAGCTGGCGGATCCGCTCCCGGGAGAGCGAGAACCGCGACGCGACCTCGGTGAGGGAGTGCTCACGGCCGTCCTCCAGCCCGTAGCGGGCCCGCATGATGCCGGCCGAGCGGTCGTCCAGGTGGTTGAGCAGCCCCTCGATGCGCTGCCGCTCCAGCCCGGTCAGGACGATGTCCTCCGGCGACGGGGCGTCGCTGTCCGCGACGAGGTCACCGAGGTTGGTGTCGCCGTCGTCGCCGACGGGCGTGTCCAGCGACACGGTGTCCTGCGACCAGCGGACCAGCTCGTTCACCCGCTCGACGGTGACGCCGAGCGCCGCGGCGATCTGCTCCGGCTCCGGGTCGGTGCCCAGCTCACGGGTGAGCTGGCGGGCCACGTTGCGCATCCGGTTGACGTCCTCCACCAGGTGCACCGGCAGTCGGACGGTGCGCTCCTGCTGGGCGATCGCCCGGCTGATCGCCTGGCGGATCCACCAGGTGGCGTAGGTGGAGAACTTGTAGCCACGCTCGTAGTCGAACTTCTCGACCGCCCGGACGAGGCCGGTGTTGCCCTCCTGGATCAGGTCCAGCATGGGCATGCCCGATCGCACGTAGCGGCGGGCGATCGAGACGACCAGCCGGAGGTTGGCGCGGATGAAGAGGTCCTTCGCCCGCTCACCCTCGACGACCAGCCGCTCCAGCTCCTCACGGGCGACACCGGCGGGGACGCGGTCCTCGTCGAGCAGGTGCTCGGCGTAGAGGCCGGCCTCGATGGCCTTGGAGAGGTCGACCTCCTTGGCGGCGTCCAGCAGTGGCGTCCGCGAGATCTCGTGAAGGTAGACGCCGACCAGGTCGCGCTCCTCGGCGACCTCGTCGGTCCGCATGCCGATGTTCTTGTCCACGTTGCCCACGGTCCCCTCGCTCGCGCCGGTTGCCCGGTTCCTTGCCATCCCCACGTCCATCAGCCCTCCCCCGTAACTTCCGCTGTGCCCGTCGGTGCTGACACCTACACAACAGATGAGACGTGTCGGGGATTCCATGTCGTGAGTCGAAACTGTCACGAATGCCTGAGTAGTAGCTGAAAGCACGGTCCATGTTTGCTGTCAGCACCCCGCCGGGTGGCTCGCCGATGGGCACCACGTGCGGGTCGGCGGATCCACGGATCGCCGTCGCCCCTGTCTATGGCAGCACCGCACGTCGGGGGAGACAGCGACCCGGGTCACCACGGTGGTGCGATCCTGGTCACTGCCGAATACGCACCGGTGAACGGGTCGGTTCATCCACGGAGTTGGTAATACCCCGCGCCTGGTTGAACAATCCGGAGCCGGGTTCTATGCCCGCCCGCCGCAAGCCCTCCCGAACGCCCCGGGAGGCGTCGTGGGAGCGTGACGCGAAGCACGTCCGCCGGCGGGACGGGCCGGCGGGGAGCCCGGCGCCCCGGGTCAGGAGGCGAGCAGGGCCAGCGCGCCGCGCACCTGGTCGGCCGAGCGCGCCAGGGCGGCGCGGGCCGCCGGGATCCCCGCACCGGAGACCAGCGCCACGAGGGCCGTCTTGAGGTCGCCGTCGGCCTCGGTGAGGGCCTTCTGGGAGACCTCCTCGGAGCAGCCGGTCGCCTCCATGAGGATGGAGATCATCCGGCCGCGGAGTTTGGCGTTGGTCGCCACCATGTCGATCATGAGGTTCGAGTAGACGCGACCCAGGCGGACCATCACGGCGGTGGAGAACGCGTTGAGCACCAGCTTCTGCGCCGTGCCCGCCTTCATCCGGGTCGACCCGGTGACCACCTCGGGTCCGGTATCCACCCCGATGAAGACGTCGACCGAACCCGCGGCCTCCGCCTCCGGATTGGCGCACACCAGCACCGTCGAGGCGCCCTTGGCGCGGGACGCGGCGAGCGCACCCAGGACGTACGGCGTGCGCCCGCTGGCCGTCAACCCGACCACGAGGTCGCCGGCGCGTACGCAGTCGGCGGCCTCCGCCGCACCGCCCCGGTCGTCGTCCTCGGCGTCCTCGACGGCACGCCACATGGCGTCCGGCCCGCCGGCGATGTGGGCGCAGAACCAGCCCCGCGGCGAGTTGAAGGTGGGGGCGAGCTCGGCGGCGTCGAGCACGCCGAGCCGGCCCGAGGTGCCGGCGCCGAAGTAGTGCACGCGGTTGCCGCCCCGCAGTGCCGCGACGGCCAGGTCGACGGTGGTGGCAATCTCGTCGAGCAGGTCGGCGACCGCGGCCGGGACGCGGTGGTCCGCCTCGTTGATGACGGTGAGCACGTCGCGGGTCGACATGAGGTCGAGGTCGACGCTGAGCGGGTTGCGATGCTCGGTGGGGGCGCCCACCCGGACCGCCGGGCGGGAGTCCGGGTTGGGTGACGACACCTCGTCCGGCTCCACGGCGCCGGCCGTCATGCCCGCCTCCGTCCGCCGCCCACCCGGTGGGACTGCACGGCCTCGGCCGTCGCCTCCAGGGCCTTCCTCGCCCGGGCGCGGTTGCGCGCGGCCACGCCCACGAAGAGGCAGTCGACCACGGTGAGCTGGGCGAGCCGGCTGGCCATCGCCCCGGACCGGTAGGTGGTCTCCCGGGCCGCCGTGGTGAGCACGAAGTCGGCCACCTCGGTGATCGGCGAGCGCGGGAAGTTGGTGAGCGCCACGGTGGCCGCGCCCCGGGCCCGGGCCTGCTCCAGCACCTCGATGACGTCGGAGGTGGTGCCGGTGTGCGAGATGCCCACCGCGACGTCCCCCCGGCCGAGCAGCGCGGCCGAGGTCAGCGCCGTGTGCACGTCCGGGAAGTAGAAGGCGGTGCGGCCGATGCGGTGCAGCTTCTGCTGGAAGTCGGAGGCCACGAAGCCGCTGGCCCCGGCGCCGTAGACGTCGATGCGTCCGGCCGCCGCGATCGCGTCGACCACCCGCTCGCAGACGGCGGG
>Ga0164243_10005346_pt1 | contig 19645 bp, 16 predicted proteins | sample OricompcompostOP_FD_108781 | JGI IMG/M metagenome (GOLD analysis project Ga0164243, IMG submission 108781) | Organic Plus compost microbial communities from Emeryville, California, USA - Original compost - Organic plus compost (OP) | ecosystem: Engineered > Solid waste > Mixed feedstock >... | reverse complement strand
CAGCCGCCGCACCCCACCGCTGCCGGCCCATCAGCGCGCCGCCGTGCGGAGCCTCGCCTAGAGTTTTCCGTCATGGCGACAGCGGTGGAGGCGATCAACCAGGTCACCCGCTACCTCGACCTCGCCGGGGTGTTCGCCAGCGCCATCCTCGGCGGCGCGATCGCCCGCAGCGAGCGGCTCGACCTGTTCGGTTTCCTCGTCGTCGGCAGCATCTCCGGGCTCGGTGGCGGCGTCCTGCGCGACACGCTCCTCCAGAACGGCCCGCCGGTCGCCCTCACCGACTACGCCTACCTCCCGACCGCGCTCGCCGGGGCGTTCCTCGCCTTCGTCATCTCCATCAGCCACACCGCGTGGGACCGCCTGTTCACCGCGCTGGACGCCGCCGTCATCGGCTTCTGGGCGGTCACCGGCGCGCAGAAAACACTCGCCGCGGGGCTGGGGTGGCTGCCGGCGATCCTGCTCGGCACGACGACCGCCGTGGGCGGCGGGGCCCTGCGCGACGTCCTCCTTCGACGCGTCCCCGCGGTCTTCGGCGGCACCCCGCTGTACGGCACCGTGGCCGCCGCCGTCGCCGCGACGATGGTCGTCTGCCACTACCTCGGCGTGCCCCTGGTCGGGCAGATCGCCGGCGTCGTTGGCGCGCTGCTGTTCCGCGTCGCCGCCGTGAAGTTCGACTGGAACCTGCCCAACGGCCTCGAATGGGAACCCCACTCGCGCCTCGCCTCGGCCTGGCGCAGCCGGCGCCGCCGCAGGCGCACCCCGCCATCGCGGTAAGGTCGCCCGGCTGCGCCGGGGGCTCGCCACCGAGCCCGCCGTCCTGCCCGCCGAGGCGGACGGCCCCCGGTGCGCGCGGTTCGGACAGATCACCGACCGGCTGTGCGCCGAGGTCGTCACCGACGCGTGGGTGCCGCGGGCGCACAGCGGATCACCGCCGCGGGCTGGCGAGCCCCGAGCGGTGGCTACGCCGACTGGTGGCTGGAACTGCCGTGGCCGCCCACCCCCGCGCGCTACCGGGAACTCGCCGGCATGGTGGTCACCGGTCGACGGGACGTGGGATCGGTGCCCCAGCCGACCTGGTCAGCCGGTCCTGGCACAGCGGCGACGGCCGCGCGCTGTCGCCGCCGGGGCTCGACGTCCGGTCGGGCGGGTACCGATCCCGCCCTACCGGCTGAGCGTCCTGCGCACGTAGTCGTCGATCGCGGCCAGAGTTTCCGGCGCCGACCACAACCGTTCGACGTGCGCGTCGTCCCCGGCGCGCTGCTCGCCGATCCGCTCGTCGAACGGCCGGTGGATCTGCGCCTTCGTGTGCCGGAACGTCTCCCCGGGCACCGCGGCCAGCCGCTTCGCCGTCTCGATCGCCGACGGAAGCACCGCACCGGGCTCGGCGAGTTCGTCCACCAGGCCCGCCGACAGCGCATCGGCGCCGCCGTACGTCTCGCCGCGGAACACCAGCCCGGGCAGCCGCTCGGTGCCGTACGCGCACCGCAGCACCTCCAGCGCCACCAGCGGAAACGGCACGCCGACCAGCAGTTCGGTGACCCCGAACCGTCCCGCCCGCGCGTTGAACACGCGCCGATCGCACGCCGCCGCCAGCACCGCGCCGCCCGCGATCGCGTGCCCGCCCACCGCCGCCACCACCGGGCCGGGGAAGTCGAACACCGCCAGGAACGCATCCGACAGCGCGGGCAGGAACTCGCGCACGTACGCGGCGCCGCCCTCCGACAACCGCCGCAGGTCGACCCCCGCGGAGAACATCCCGTCACGCCCGGTGAGCACCACCGCCCCGGCCCCGTCGAGCCGAGCGTCCTCCATCCGGGCCGTCAGCTCCCGGCACAGCTCGGTGTCCAGCGCGTGGGCCTTGCCGTGGTGCAGGCGCAACACGACCACGTGGTCGTCCTCGTCGGCCTCGATCAGCGTCATCGCCACACCGTAGCGGTTCAGCTGGTGATGTCCTTCGTCGCGAAACGGCGCGACGCCGACAACGCGAACACCGTCGCGTACACGACGGCCGACAACACCCCGGCGGCGATGTTCGCCCAGTCGACGTCGGTCGCGATGAGATCCATCCACCCGTACGAGTAGTGCGTCGGCAGGTAGTTCCGCAGCGAGCCGAGCGCCGTGATCTGGTCGAGGATCTGCGACAAAATCGCCACCAGCACCGCCCCGCCGACCGCGCCCAGCGGGGCGTCGGTGAGCACGCTCAGCAACAACGCCAGACCGGCCACCCACGCCAGGTGCACCACCACGTACACCGTGGCCAGCGCGAGCGCGATCAGGCTCCGCCCGAACGGAATCGCATCGCCGGTCGGGCTCACCGCGTCGCCCGCCCCGTAGAAGATCAGCCCCGCCACGAGCGACACCACCGGCAGCAGCACCAGCGCCGCCACCGACAGGATCGCCGACGCGACCGCCTTCTGCCGCAACAGCCGGTGCCGCGGCACCGGCACCGCCAGCAGGTACTTCAGGCTCGACCACGACGCCTCACTCGCAATCGTGTCGCCGAAGAACAACGCGACGATCGTGGGCAGCAGGAACGTCCCGGACACGAACAGCGCCAGCACCACGAAGTTCGGCGCGCTCGCCGTCGCCAGGTCGACGAACCCGCCGGAACGCCGGTTCGGATTCGACTCGCCGATCTCGAACGCCACCACCAGGATGAACGGCAACAGCACGACGAACCCCAGCACCAGCTGGGTGCGCCGCCGCCGCAACTGGCGGCGCAGCTCGACGCCCAGGCGCAGCGTGCGCCGCGCCCGGTAGCCCTCGACCGCGCCGTCCGCGCCCGCCCCCGAGTGGGTGTGCCCGGCGACGTCGGTCAGCTCGTCCAGCGCCGCCGGATCGGTGTGCACCCCGTTGCCGCTCACGCCGACTCCTCTCCCACGAGCTGGAGGAACGCGTCCTCCAGCCGGCGCCGCGGCCCGGCCTGCTCGACCGCCACCCCGGCGCGCACCAGCGCCGCCACCGCCTCGGCGCGCGGCATGCCGTCCAGGTCGGCGTGCACGAGGTCACCCTCGACATCCACCCCGGACACCCCGGCGACCCCGCGCAACGCCGCGGCCGCCGCGTCCGGCCGGTCCACCCGGAAGGTCGCCTCGCCGCCCGCGGCCACGATGTCGCCGACCTCGCCCGCGGCCACCAGACGCCCGCGGTGCATCACCACGACGTGCGTGCAGGTCTGCTCGACCTCCGCCAGCAGGTGGCTGGACACCACCACGGTCCGGCCCGTCGCCGCGTAGCGCTGCAGCACCTCGCGCATCTGGTGGATCTGCGGCGGGTCGAGCCCGTTGGTCGGTTCGTCGAGCACCAGCAGCTCCGGCAGGCCGAGCATCGCCTGCGCGATCGCCAGCCGCTGGCGCATGCCCTGGCTGTACGTGCGCACCTTGCGGTGCACCGCGGACCCCAGCCCGGCGATCTCCAGCGCCTGCTCCAGGTGCGCCTGCTCGGCCGGCCGGCCGGTCGCGTCCCAGTACAGCCGCAGGTTCGCCACACCGGACAGGTGCGGCAGGAACCCGGAGCCCTCGACGAACGAGCCGATGCGCGACAACACCGGCGCGCCCGGTGTGACCCGGTGGCCGAACACCCTGATCTCCCCGGCGGTCGGCGTGATCAGGCCCATCAGCATCCGCAGCGTGGTCGTCTTGCCGGCGCCGTTGGGTCCGAGCAGGCCCAGCACCTGGCCGGGTTCGACGCGGAAGGACAGGTCGTTCACGGCGGTCAACCCGCCCGGGTAGGCCTTGGTGAGGCCGTCGATCACCAGCGGCACCGACGTCAGCTCCGGGTCGGCCCGGTGCGAGCGGCGCCTGCGGGCCGCGGCGATCGCGGCGATCAGCACGGCCACCGCCAGCGTCCCCGCGATGCCCAGGATCGTGCCCACCGGCCACCCGCCACCCACCGCGGTGCCCGGAACCACCGGTACGGCCAGCGTCGCGTCGGCGAGCGCCACCCGGTAGGAAGCGGGTGCCGCCGGGCTCGCGTACGCCTGGTCGGTGGTGGTGACGACGAGCTGCAGCGCGTGCCCCGCCTCGACCGGCCGCACGACGCCGGGCAGCGTCACCGTCACCTCGGCCGTGCCGGACGGCGGGATCGTCACCCGGACCGGGGCGATCGCGTTCGACGGCAGCGTGCGGCTGCCGTCCGGTCCCACGTCGTAGAGCTTGACGAACAACACCGCCTCGCCGGTGCCCGACACCCGCAGCCGAACGGTCGACGAGCCCGTGACCAGCAACTGCGAGTCGACTTCAGCGGTGGTGAACCGGGCGGACTGGCCCGGCGGGTCGACGCCGAACAGGCCCGACAGCCGGGACGAGCCGCTGACCACCGCGTTCAGGCCCGGTATGCCGCTGATCGCCGCGGGAGTACCGCCCGGCGGGTTGACGATCGTCTGCTCGTCACCGGTGAGGGGCAGGTTCCGCCGCGGGGTCCGCGCCGGGTACTCGCCAGCGTCGACGGTGCGCACCGACGGCGACCCGGACGCGCGCAGCGAACCCTGCACGTCGTAGGAGAACCCGCTGAACGGGTTGCCGCCCTCTCCCGTGAGCTGGAACCACAGCCAGTCGCCGAGCTTCGCGCGCAACTGCGGGCCGGGGCGGCCGCCGTCGTGTCCGCCGGTGTACCAGACCTGCTGCACGGTGCCGCCTGCCGCGGTGATCTGGCGCGCGGTCGCATCGGACTGGTCGAGTCCGAACAGGGTGTCGGCCTCCCCCTGCACCAGCAGCGTCGGCGCGGTGATGGTGCCGGTGACCGCGGCGGGGGACAGGCGCCGCAACAGGTCGGCGACCGCCGGGCTGACCCGCCCGGTGGTGGCGAGGTCGGCGTAGGCGGCGCAGATCTCGGCGGTGAACCGCCCGCAGCTCGCCGCGTCCGGCCGGTCCTGCCGCGGCGAGGGCGCCGCGGCGGCCGCGCTCCCACCGCCGCCCGCCCCGGCGGTGCCCGCGCCCGCGTCGTTGTCGGTCTCCTGGCCGGGTTCGGGTGCTTCTCCGCCGAGCCCGCCGGTGCCACCGGACGTGGTCCCCGCGGAGAAGAGCAGCCCCGCCCACGACTTCTTGAACACCCCGTCCGGGGCGAAGATCCCGGCCGCGGGCGTGCCCGCCTGCGGTGGGGTGGCCGACGCCGCGTTGGGCGTCAGCCCCTGGGCCAGGTCGTTGTAGGTGATCATCGGCACGATCGCGTCGACCCGCCGGTCCCGTCCGGCCAGCTGCAGCGCCAGCGCGCCGCCGTAGGAAGCGCCCAGCACGCCCACCCGCGGGTCGCCATCGCCGTCCAGCCGCACCTCGGGCCGCGTCGCGAGCCAGTCGACCAGCCGTGCGGCGTCGGCGACCTCGAGGTCGGGGTCGTTCAGCCCGATCTGCCCGGTGCTGCGTCCGAACCCGCGCGCCGAGTAGGTGAGCACCACGAACCCCCGCCGGGCCAGCTCCCGGGCGTCGCCGGCCACGCTGGTCTTGTCACCGCCGAAACCGTGCGGCAGCAGAATCGCCGGCGCGGGCGTGCGTTCGGGCAGGTAGAGCGTGGTGTCGAGGCGGACCTGCTCGGCCGAGCCGGGTGCGGCGGGCACCTCCAGCACGGCGTCGCCGGACGCCACCGGGGCGGCCTCGCCGCCGGACCGCGTCCAGACGAGCGCGATCGTGACCACGGCGACCAGGGCGACCACTGCGACCACCGTGAGAACCACCACCCGGGGGCGCCGGGTGTGCGGAAGCGGGATTCGGGGCACACCCAAACCGTATGGGAGCTTCGCTGAGAACCTCCCAGCGCGGTCCGAATCAGGCATCGGGGCGGTGATCAGGCTTACCTAAGGTGGTGCTCGGACGATTGATCAGGGAAGATGGACGAGACGTGGAGGGGAGTATTCCTTCGCGGCGGTGTCGTCAGCACGGCGGCCCTTCGGGGCACCCGGCACCGTCGGCCGGTTCCGATCGGCGGAAGAGACCTCCGGCTAGCTGCTGCTGCGCGCTAACCGGAGGTATGCGTAGATGACTGTCCCCGTGTGGCTGTGGGCCGCCACCGTCGCAGGCCTGCTCGTGCTGATCGCGATCGATCTCGTGATCGTCGACCGCAAACCGCATGAGGTCACCACCAAGGAAGCGGCCAAGTGGGTCGTCTTCTACGTCGCCTGCGCGATCGCCTTCGGCGCCGGTGTCTGGGCCGTCGCGGGCCACGATCCGGGCGTCCAGTTCTTCACCGGGTACATCACCGAGTACTCGCTGTCGGTGGACAACCTGTTCATCTTCATGATCATCATGGCGTCGTTCAAGGTGCCCGCGATCCACCAGCACCGGGTGCTGCTGATCGGCATCCTGCTCGCGCTCGCGATGCGCAGCGTGTTCATCGCGATCGGCGCCGCGCTCATCGCCCAGTTCGTGTGGGTGTTCTTCGCGTTCGGCGCGATCCTGTTGTGGACCGCGGTGAACCTGGTCCGCGGCGAGGACGAGGACGACGAGTACCACGAGAACGCGGTCGTCCGCTGGATCCGCAAGATCTACCCGGTCACCGACGACTTCCACGGCCACCGGATGACGGTCAAGCGCGAGGGCAAGCGCTGGCTGACCCCGATGTTCGTGGTCATCGTGGCGATCGGCAGCGCGGACCTGCTCTTCGCGGTCGACTCGATCCCGGCGATCTTCGGCATCACCCAGGAGGCCTTCCTCGTCTTCACCGCCAACGCCTTCGCGCTGATGGGGCTGCGGCAGTTGTACTTCCTGCTCGGCAGGCTGGTGAAGAAGCTCGTCTACCTGTCCTACGGCTTGGCCGTCATCCTCGCGTTCATCGGCGCCAAGCTGATCATCCACGCGCTGCACGAGTACCACGTGCTGCCGGACTGGCTGGACATCAACAACTGGCTCTCGCTCGGCGTGATCGTGGTGGTCCTGGCCGTCACCACCGTCCTCAGCCTCGCCAAGGCGAAGCGGGACGAGAAGAAGGCACGCTCCGAGGCCTTTAGCGAGGCTAACGACCTCGGGTAGATTCGGGGACATGCGTCCCACGGATCTCGAACTCGTCGCCGTGCCCGGCACACCCGCGCTGCACGGCTCCCTGCTGCTCACCGCGGTCGCCACCCCCGACCTCGGTAGGAACACCTACCGCAGCGCACTCTGGCGGACCGACCCCGACGGCGGAGCGGTCCGCCGGTGGTCGCACGGCGACCGGGACACCGACCCGGCGATCTCGCCGGACGGCCGCTGGGTGGCGTTCCTGCGCGCGAACGGTGACGCCAGGCCGCAGCTGCACGTGATGCCCGCCGACGGTGGCGACGCCCGGCGCCTCACCGAGCTGCCCCTCGGTGCGGGTGCCCCGGTGTGGGCCCCCGACTCCCGGCGGATCGCGTTCACCGCGCGGGTACCCGAGCCCGGCCGCTACGGCACCCCGGGCGCCGACGGCGCGACCGTCGAGCCGGGGGAGGAGGCGCCTCGCCGCATCACCCGGTTCGACTACCGGCTGGACAACATCGGGTTCCTGCGCGACCGGCCGCGCCGGTTGTTCGTGATCGACGCGCACGATCCGGGTGAACCCGAGCCGCTCACCGACGACCGCGTCGACGTGTCCGGTCCGGCGTGGCTGCCGGACGGATCCGCGGTGCTGATCGCGGCCCCGCGCGAGTGGGGCGCGCTGGACAGCGAGGAGAGCGACCTCTACGTCGTCCCGGCGGGCGGGGGCGAGCCGGTGCTCGCCGTGCGCAGCGCGGGCACCGCCGACACACCGGTGGTCACCGACGACGGGACGGTCTACTTCTACGGTCAGGAGTACACCTGGCCGCACGTCGTGGCCCGCAACACCGGGCTGTGGGCGGCGCAGCTGCCCGGCGACGGCGAGCCCGCCACGCCGCGGCGGTTGACCGACGCGGAGTCGGTGCACTGCGCGGCCGACGTGCCGCCCGCGCTCGTCGGCGACCGGGTCCTCGTCGCGGTGCTCAACCGTGGCGCGGTCGAGCTGCGCGCCGTGCCGCGCGACGCCGACCAGGCCCCGCTCGACGGGCTCGACAGGCTGCTGGGCGAGCGCAGCGCGGTGCGGTCGTTCGCCGTGCACGGTGAGCGGATCGCCGCCGTCGTGGCGCGCCCGGACACCGCAGGCGAGGTGGTCCTGCTCGACGGGACCTCCGCGTCGGTGCTCACCGATTTCTCCGCCCCGCTGCGCGAGGCGGGCCTGCGCCCGGTCGAGGAACTGACCGGTACCGCGCCGGACGGGTACCCGGTGCACGGCTGGGTGGTGCCGCCCGAGGGGGAGGGGCCGCACCCGGTGCTGCTCGTGGTGCACGGCGGCCCGTTCGCCGCCTACGACTGGGGCCTGTTCGACGAGGCGCAGGTGTACGCCTCGGCCGGTTACGCCGTGGTGCTGGGCAACCCGCGCGGCTCGGCGGGCTACGGCGAGAGCCACGGGCGGTCCATCGTGCACGGCATGGGCACGGTCGACGTCGACGACGTGCTGGCGCTGCTCGACGCCGCGCTCGACCGCGACGACCTCGACTCGTCGCGGGTCGGTGTGATGGGCGGGTCCTACGGCGGGTTCATGACCAGCTGGCTGGCCGCCCACCACGGTTCGCGGTTCCGCGCGGCGTGGAGCGAGCGGGCGGTCAACGCGTGGGATTCGTTCACCGGCAGCTCCGACATCGGCTGGTTCTTCGCCGAGGCCTACGTCGGCACCGACCCGCAGGTGCAGCGGGAGAAGAGCCCGCTCACGTACGCCGAGCAGATCGCGCTGCCGTTCGCGGTGGTGCACTCCGAACAGGACTGGCGGTGCCCGGTCGAGCAGGCGCAGCGGATGTTCGTGGCGCTCAAACGGAACGGCACCGACGTCGAGATGCTGCTCTTTCCCGGTGAGGGGCATGAGCTGAGCCGCTCCGGCAAACCCCGCCACCGCGTGCAGCGCTTCGACGCGGTGCTCGAGTGGTGGTCGCGCCACCTGTCCTGACCCCGGGTGGTCCGCCGGGCCCGCGCGTGGGCCCGGCGGACCGCGGTCAGTTGAGCAGCACGTAGTTCAGCTCCCGGCACACCCGGCCCAGCGGCACGTCCAGCCCCGGGTGGGCCAGCGGCAGCAGCACGTCCGGCGCCAGCGGTAGCGCGTCACCGGCGGGCGGGTCCCACAGGCACACGGCGGGTTGCCCGCCGTCCATCGACGATCGGTACCACAGGCCGTCGAGCTGGGGGAATGCCGTGCGGATCGCCCTGGCCCACGCCTGCGTGATCTTCTTCGGCCCGCTCGAGATCTCCTGCGAGCCCCCGACCCGGGTCGGCCACAGGCCGGTCAGGTCGAGCAGTCGCATCGAGCGGGTGGGGCGCACCACCACCAGCCGCGGGTCCCTGGTGCGACGGTCGACCAGCGACGTGGTCTGGAAGACCTCCGCCACGCTGGTGCGCACCGTGAGCCCGTAGTAGACGACCCCGTTGCCCGGGTCGTCGGCGGGCCGCCCGGCACGCCCCGGCGGCTGCGGGTCGAACCGGCCGTGCGGTAACGGGCCGGTGGTGCGGAAGGTGTTCCAGCGCTGCGGGTGGTTGCCGCCCGCGGTGAAGATCCGCACCAGCCTGCGCGACGGTGGTACGGCGACGACGTCGGTGTCGGGGCGCAGGGTGGCCTGGAGTTCGGCGCGCGGAGGCGGGAGCGGCAGTCGTGCCATGGATGCGGTGCGGCCTCAGAACGGGGTGCCGAGCGTGGCCGCCAGGTCCGCGACCGGTGCCGGGTCGCCACCCGCGAGCAGCCACTGGCGCGGGGTGACGGGCCGCCCGCCGATCTCCAGGTCGCTCTGCGGGGTGTTCATGAACGCGGCCACCACCAGTGGTGGCTGGTCGGCGGGCACCGCGGCGAGCACGACGTCGAGCCCGGGCAGCGGGCGCCGTTCGGCGAACTGCCACGCGGGCAGCCGCCATCCGCCCTGGTCCTTCCAGCCGGTGAGCCGCCGTTCACCCAGCTTGTGTCGGACGCGGCTCGGGTCGACGCCCAGCTGCCGGGCCGCCTCGGCGACCGTCAGCGACGACTCCGCCAGTACCGCGTGCGCGGCGACCGCGGGGGCGCGCCCGTCGGGCTCGTCGTCCCGGCGCGGCGTGAGATCGAGACCGGTGTCGGCGAGCGCCGTGCGCTGTGCGGCGGAGAAGAACGACGACGGGTCCGGGTCCTGCGGTGTGAGGCGTCGCGCGGCATCCTCGACGAGGGTGAGGAACCCCGCGGCGTCGATGCGGAGGCCGGCCTTCGCGAGCACGTTCTCCAGGGCGACCGTCATGACGCCAGCATAGACCCCGCGTGCGGGTTCGTGCGGCACGCCACGGCCGGTCGTTCCGAGCGCGGTCCGCCGACCCTTGACATGTGCTCCGGGTCACTCTAAGTTCTGCCGGGTAATCGATTTCTCGCAGCGTGGCGAGGGGACCGGATGGATGCGCAAGCAGTGTCGTCCCTGGTCGAGCTGACCGGAGTGGGCAAGTCCTACGGCGGGGTGGCGGCCGTGCGAGAGGTCGATTTCAGCGTCCGCGCCGGCGAGGTCCACGCGCTGCTCGGGGAGAACGGCGCGGGCAAGTCCACGCTGATGAAGATCCTGTGCGGAGAGGTCGGCGGTTACCACGGGCGGATCCGGATCGACGGTGACCCGGTGCGTTTCTCCGGCCCCGCCGACGCGCAGCGCGCGGGTGTGGCGATGATCCACCAGGAGCTGGACCTGGTACCGGCGCTGCCGATTGCGGACAACGTCTTCCTCGGCCGCGAACCGCGCACCCGCGTCGGCACCGTCGACCGGCGGCGGATGCAACGGGAGACCGCGCACCTGCTGGACCGCATCGGGATCGGCCTCGACCCGCGCCGCCCGGTGGAGTCGCTGCGCACCGGCGAGCAGCAACTGGTGACCATCGCGAAAGCGCTCTCCTTCGAAGCTCGCGTGATCGTGATGGACGAGCCGACCTCGGCGCTGTCGGCGCCGGAGATCGACCGGTTGTTCACCGTCATCGGCGAGCTGCGCAGGGCGGGCGCGGGCATCGTCTACATCTCGCACCGGATGGACGAGATCGGCCGCGTCGCCGACCGGGCCACCGTGCTGCGCAACGGCTCGGTCGTCGCCGAGTTCGACGCGCGCGCCATGACCGCGCGACAGGCGTCCGCGGCGATGGTCGGCAGGCCGGTCGAGTCGGTGTTCCGCGCCGGTGCGCGCGGAGCGGCGGGAGGGGAGCTGCTGCGCGTCCAGGACCTCGCGGTGCGTTCCCGCAGTCCCGGACGCCGCGACCCCGCCGGGATCAGCCTGCACGTCGGCCGCGGCGAGATCGTCGGGCTGGCCGGGCTGCTCGGCGCGGGCCGCACCGAACTGCTGGAGACCCTCTATGGCGTCGGCGGGCGCCCCACGGGCCGCATCCTGCTGCGGGGCGAGGAGATCCGGCCCCGCGGCCCGCGTGCGGCACTGCGCCACGGCATCGCGTTCGTCCCGGAGGACCGGCGCCTCGCGGGGTTGGCGCTGGACCACTCGGTGCTGGCCAACACCGTGCTGTCCATCGTGGACCGCATCGCACGGATCGGGGTGGTGCCCCGGCGGCGGGAGCGCGGCGCGGCGACGGAGGTCGTGGACCGGCTGGGTGTCAAGCGGGCCTCGCTGCGTGCTCCGGTCGGCTCGCTGTCCGGCGGCAACCAGCAGAAGGTCGTGCTGGGCCGCGGCCTGCTCACCGACCCCGTGCTGCTGCTGCTCGACGAGCCCACGCGCGGCGTCGACATCGGTGCCAAGGCCGAGATCTACCGGCTGCTCGGGGAGGCATCGAGCCGGGGCGTCGGCGTGCTGCTGGCGTCCTCGGAGCCGGCCGAGCTGATCGGGGTGTGCGATCGCGTCGTCGTGCTGCGGAACGGCCGCGCGGTGCGGGAGCTGGACACCGCGACCACGACCGAGGCGGAGCTGCTGGCGTTCTCGATGGGCGAGGGGGCCGTCGAGGGCCTGGTGGCGGGAGGGACGCCATGACGAAGGTGGCCGAGCTGCCGGACCTGAACCGTCCCGGGAATGGCCTGCTGGTGCCGCTGTTCCGGTTCCAGAGCCTGTTCGGCCTGGTCCTGGTGTTCATCGCGGCGGTGGTGTTCTCGCCGACGCGACGGGGCGAGCTCGTGTTCCTCGACTCGGGCAACCTGTTCAACGTCGTCCGCTCGATGTCGGAGATCGGGATCCTCGCCGTCGGCATGACCCTGGTGGTCCTGATCGGGGGTATCGACCTGTCCGTCGGATCGGTGCTCGGCCTCGCCAGCGTGGGCGTGGCGGTGCTGTTGACCGGCCCCGGCTTCGGGCTGGTCCCCGCGGTGCTGCTGGTCCTCGCGATCGGGCTCGGATTCGGGCTGCTGCAGGGGTTCGCGATCACCTCGTTCGGCATCCAGGCGTTCATCGTGACGCTGGCGGGCATGCAGATCGCCCGCGGGCTGGCGCGGATCTGGTCCGGCGGGCAGGGCGTGTCGATCACCTACGGCGGCGGGCCGGGGCAGGCGCCGGTGGTGTTCTCCCTGCTCGGTGAGCGCACGTTCAACGGGCTGGTGCCGATCCCGGCGCTGATCTTCGCCGTGGTCGCGGTCCTCGCCGTGGTGCTGCTGCGGGTCAGCGCGTTCTCCCGGCACGTCTATGCCGTCGGCGGCAACGAGAAGGCGGCGCGGCTGTCCGGCGTGCCGGTGAAACGGGTGAAGATCATCGTGTTCGGGTTGTGCGGGCTGCTCGCCGCGCTCGCCGGCATCGTGCACGCGGGCCAGCTCAACTTCGGCGGGCCCAACGACGGCGCCATGTACGAGCTGGACGCCATCGCCGCCGTGGTCATCGGCGGCACCAGTCTGATGGGCGGCCGCGGCTCGGTCGTCGGCACCGTCGCGGGTGCGCTGCTGGTCGGTGTGCTGCGCAACATCCTCGCGCTCCGAAACGTGGACGCCAACGTCCAGCTGCTCGTGATCGGCCTGGTCATCGTGCTCGCCGCGAGCCTGCAGCGGATGCGCCCGGCATCGGTTTCCTGAGGAAGGGACGAAGGTATGAGGAACTCCCGTGCCCTGGCGGTGGCAGGCGCGTGCCTGCTGCTCGCGGCCTGCGGCACCACCAGTGAGAACTCCGGCACGCCGGGGGCGCAGGGTGCCCCGTCCTCGTGCGGCCCGGACGGTCAGTACACGATCGGGATGAGCCAGGCCAACGTCGCCGAGCCCTACCGGCAGCGGATGGACGACGACATCCGCGCGGCGGCCGCGGCGGTCCCGCAGTTCACCGTGAACTTCGCCGACGCGGCGCAGGACAACTCCAAGCAGGTCGAGCAGGTCGACAACTTCCTGACCCAGCAGATCGACCTGCTGATCATCAGCCCGAACGAGGCCACCCCGTTGACCGCGCCGGTCAAGCGCGCCTACGACAAGGGCATTCCGGTGCTGGTGCTGGACCGCAAGGTCGACGGCGAGGCCTACACGTCGTTCATCGGTGCGGACAACGTCGACATCGGACGGCAGGCGGGCGAGTACTACAAGAACGTGCTGCTGCCCGAGGGCGGCAAGATCGGCGAGCTGCGGGGGCTGGCCGGGTCGACGCCCGCCAAGGAACGGCACGACGGCTTCGTGCAGGGCATCGCGGGCTCGGACATCGAGATCGTGGCGGCGCAGGACGGCGACTGGTTGCGCGACAAGGGCCAGCAGCAGGCGGACGCGATCCTCAAGGCGAACCCCGACATCCAGGCGATCTACTCGCACAACGATCCGATGGGGGAAGGCGCCCGCATCGCCGCCGCCGACGCCGGACGAGGGGACCTGCCGATCACCGGCATCGACGGGCTGCCCATCGAATCGGGCGGTCTCAAGGCCGTCGAGCAGGGCAGGCTCTCCGCGACGTTCATCTACCCGACGGGCGGCGCGGAGGCGATCGACACGGCCGAGCGCATCCTGATCGACTGCGGGCAGGTCCCGAAGACGCAGACGCTGCCGACGAAGCTGATCACGCAGGCCAACGCTGCCGAGACCTACGCCGAGCTGAACAACGGGTCCTGACGTCGTCGGCGGTGGCGCAGCTGGGGGTGGGCGGGCCGGGAGCCGGGCTCCGACCGCCCGTACCCGGCCGCGGATCAGGCCCGGTGACTGCTGCCCCGCTCGATGAGGCGCGCCTCCAGCGTCATCGCCGTCGCCGGGCGGGAGCCGTCCGCGATCCGCGCCAGCAGCAGACGCGCGGCCTCGGCGCCGATCTCGTACGCGGGCTGCGCCACGACGGTCAGCGGCGGGTCGATGAGCGTCGCCCACGGGACGTCGTCGAAGGCGACCACCCCGACGTCCCGCCCGAGCCGCAGGCCCTCCGCGCGCAGCGTCTCCAGCACGCCGATCGCCATCGCGCTGTTGGCCACCAGCAACGCGTCCGGCGGTTCGGACTCGGCCAGCAGCGCACGCGTGGCCGCCGCGCCGCCCGAGGCCCGGTACGCGGCCCGCCGCTCGCGCCGCCGTCGCCGCCCGAGGGCGTCCCGGTAGCCGGCCAGCCGGTCGTCCGCCGTGCGTACCCCCTCCGGGCCGGTCACACAACCGATCCGCCGGTAGCCCGCGGCCAGCAGGTGCTCGACCGCGCCGCGCGCCGCCGCGCGCGTGTCGACCAGCACCTGGTCGCCGGTGCCCGCCCGCAGCGGCCGGTCCACCGCCACCACCGGCGTGCCGCGCCGCAACAGCAACTCCACCCCGGCCCACTCGTCGGTGGGGGACAGGACCACGCCCGCGACCCGCTCCTGCAACGCCACGTCGATGTAACGGCGCTCCTTGTCGGCGCTCTCGTCGGTGTTGCACAGCACCACCGAGTACCCGGCCGTCTGCGCGACGTCCTCGACCCCGCGCGCGATCGACGTGAAGAACGGGTTTTCCACGTCGGAGATGATGAGCGCGAGCACCGCCGTCTCCTGGCGGCGCAGGTTGCGCGCCAGGCCGTTGGGCTGGTAACCGAGCTCCTCGGCGGCGGCCCGCACCCGCGCGACCAGTCCGGGATCCACTGTGGACACGCCGTTCAGCGCCCGTGACACGGTGGCCGTGGACACCCCGGCGTGCCGGGCCACATCGCTGATGGTCGCCACCGCGACCTCCTGTCTTTCCTGCCGCTCGCACGGACGGGCAGCGAGGCTGTCGGCGCTGTTGACCGCTATTGACACCGTCCGGAGTCCAGAATAGCGTCGTGAGTAATCGATTACCCGGCTAGGAGGCAGTGTGGCCCGCATCGGCGTGATCAGCATCTCCGACGGGCGTGACCATGTGCACGCGCGCAACGCCCGCTTCATCCAGTCCAAACAGGACGCGCTTGTGCGGTCCCTCGCCTCGGCGGGGCACGAGGTGGTCGCCGGGCGCGACCTGGTGGCGAGCAACGCGCTGGCCACCTCGGTGGCGCGTGAGGTCGACGCCGCCGGGGTCGACGTGACGATCTTCTACTACGCCGTGTGGAGCTTCCCGCACTTCACGATGCTCGCCGCCGACGCCACACGCAGCCCGCTGGTCCTGGTCGCGAGCACCGACCCCACCGAGCCGGGGCTGGTCGGCATGCTCGCCGCGGGCGGTGCGCTGGACCAGATCGGCCGCGCCCACACCCGGATGTGGGGCGGTCCCGGCGACGCGGACCTCGCCGCCCGGGTCGGCGCCCAGGCGCGCGCGGCCGCCGCGGTCGCGTCTCTGCGCGGCTCCACCTTCGGCCGGTTCGGCGGGCGCCCGATGGGCATGAACACCGCGGTCGCCAACACCGACCAGTGGATGCGCCAGTTCGGCGTCGACGTCGAGGAGATCGACCAGTACGAGCTGGTGCTGCGCGCCGAGCGGGCCGACGCTGGCGAGGCGGCCAAGGCCCGTGAGTGGATCGAGCAGCACGCCGCCGGGGTCCACTACGACGGGGAGAAGCTCACTCCCGAGCTGCTCGAGCGGCAGATCCGGTCCTACCTGGCCATCCGCGACATCATCGAGGAACGCCACCTTAACTTCTCCGGCATCAAGGCCCAGCCGGAGCTCACCGAGCACTTCGCCACCATGGACGTCACCGAGGCGTTCCTCAACGACCCCTACGACTGGAACGGTCCCAAGCCGGTGCACGTCACCGCCACCGAGGCCGACATGGACGGCGCGCTCACCATGCAGCTGATGCACAAGGTGTCCGGCGATCCGGTCCTGTTCGCCGACGTGCGCCACTACCACGCCGACCGCGACATCTGGGACCTGTGCAACTCCGGCCAGCACGCCACCTGGTACGCGGCGCGCAGCGGCGATCCCGCGGCGAACCTGGCGAAGGTGCACTTTCACCCGGAGGTGTTTTTCTTCCCGGCGGGCGGCGCGTCCGTGCAGCACATCGCGGCGCCCGGGCGGATGACGCTCGGCAGGCTCACCCGGCACGCGGGGGAGTACCGTCTGCAGCTGATGCTGGGTGATTTCGAGAACTACGACGACGAGACCAACGAGGCGCTGGTGCGCCAGTCGACGCCGGAGTGGCCGCACGCCTTCGCACGCCTGGACGCCCCCGCGGCGACGTTCCTGTCCGAATTCGGCGCCAACCACATCCACGCGATCCCGGGCGACCGGCGGGCCGAGTTGCGTGCCGTGGCCGACCAGCTCGGCATCCGGCTGCACGAGTGGTCCCGTGGCTGACGGTCTGCTGCTCGGCATCGACATCGGCACGTCGAGCTCCAAGGGTGTCCTGACCACGCCGGACGGGCGGATCGTGGCGCGCGCCTCCCGGGCGCACGACACCTCCCGCCCGCACCCGGGCTGGGTCGAGCACGACGCCGAATCGGTGTGGTGGGCCGACTTCCGCGAGCTGAGCAGGGAGCTCGTCGCCGCGGCGGGCGACCGCGGGCTGGCCGCGCTCGCGGTCAGCGGCATCGGGCCGGTGCTGTTGCCCGCCGACGCCGACGGCACCCCCTTGCGCCCGGCGATCCTGTACGGGGTGGACACCCGCGCGTCCCGTGAGATCGAGGAGCTCACCGCGGAACTCGGTGCGGAGTCCATTGTGGAACGCGCGGGCACGGCGTTGTCGTCGCAGGCTGTCGGGCCGAAGTGGCGGTGGCTGGCGCGGCACGAGCCCGAGGTGTTCCGGCGCACCCGGCTGTTCCTGATGTGCAGTTCGTACCTGGTGCACCGGCTCACCGGCGAGTACGTGCTCGACCACCACTCGGCCAGCCAGTGCGATCCGATGTACGACCTGCGTGCGGGGGAGTGGGCCGCCGACTGGGCCGCGCGGTGTGCACCCGGGGTGGCGATGCCACGGCTGCTGTGGCCGACGGAGGTCGCGGGCACCGTCACCGCCGCCGCGGCGGCCGAGACCGGTCTGCCGCAGGGGCTGCCGGTCACCGCGGGCACGGTGGACGCGTGGGCCGAGGCCGCGAGCGTCGGGGTGCGCGACCCGGGCGACACCATGGTGATGTACGGGACCACGATGTTCCTGATCCAGGTGCTCGCCGACCCGCGCCCGCACACCGGGCTGTGGACGACGTGCGGGGCCTTCCCCGGGACCTACTCACTGGCCGCCGGAATGGCCACGTCGGGCGCGATCACCGACTGGCTGCGCCGTCTCGTCGGCGGTGACTTCGCCACGCTCGTCGACGAGGCGGCGAAAGTCCCGCCGGGCAGCCGCGGCCTGCTGCTGTTGCCGTACTTCGCGGGGGAACGCACGCCGCTGTTCGACCCGGACGCGCGCGGCGTGCTCGCCGGACTGACCACCTCGCACGGTATCGGCGAGCTGTACCGTGCCGCGCTGGAGGGCATCGCGTACGGGGTGCGGCACAACCTCGAGGCGATGCGCGATTCCGGCGGGGCGGCCGGCAGGCTGGTCGCGGTCGGCGGCGGCACCCAGGGCGGGTTGTGGACGCAGGTGGTCAGCGACGTCACCGGCGCCGAGCAGCAGGTGCCGGCCGAAACGGTGGGCGCGGCCTTCGGCGACGCGTTCCTGGCCGCGGTCGCCGTCGGCGGCGAGCCGGAGATCACGCGCTGGAACCCGGTCGCCACCACGGTCCGCCCGGATCCGTCCGCCGTGGACGCCTATGACCGGTTCTACCGGCGGTACCGGGAACTGTATCCCGCCACCAAGGACATCACGCACTTCTTGGCCGAGCGCCAGCGGGAGAGCGAGCACTAATCTGTCCGGATGTTTTCGCAACTTTCCGGACAGGGATGGCAGCAGATCGGCGAGCTGGTCCTCGCGCTGGTGCTGTGCTCGCTGATCGGTCTCGAACGAGAACTGAAGCAGAAGAGCGCCGGGCTGCGCACCCACACCCTCGTGGGGATGGGCGCGGCCCTGTTCCTGCTGGTGAGCAAGTACGGGTTCGCCGACGTGCTCGAACCGGGCCGGGTGGTGCTCGACCCGTCGCGGGTGGCGGCGCAGATCGTGTCGGGCATCGGGTTCATCGGCGGCGGCCTGATCTTCGTCCGCCGGGACGTGGTGCGCGGCCTGACCACCGCCGCGGTCGTGTGGATGAGCGTCGCCGTGGGCTGCGCGTGCGCCGCCGGGCTGCCGCTGCTCGCGGTGGTGGTCACCGCGGCGCACTTCGTGGTCGTCTACGGGTACCCCCCGCTGATCCGGCTGCTCACCCGGCGCAGCCCGGAGAGCGCCACGGTGCGGGTCACCTACCGCGACGGCCAGGGCGCCTTGCGGCGGATCCTCGAACTGGCCACCCGTTCCGGGTACTCGGTCGAACAAGCGCTCACCGCGCGTCACCACGACGACCGGCTGATCGATCTGCGAATGCGGCTGCTCGGGCCGCGCGGGGTCACCACCCTGCTCGCTACCCTCTCTGACCAGCCCGGGATCGTCGCCGTTGAGACTGGCGGCGTCGACGAGACCACCGAGTGACAAAACCGCAGGTCAAAAAGGGTTCTTACCCCAACAGGGTGAAAAAGGGTCGGTGATGTTCTCGCAAGGTAACGATTGTTGCTCGGCTTACGAGGAATGGTTGACGCGCTCGGCGGAAGCGCGGTGAGTCGAGAGAAGACGACGCCATGGGTGTTGTTTCCACGGTGGGATCCGGCCCGGGACCGCGGCGGCCCTTGTCCAGTTCGATGGCGGTGTTCGCCGGGCTCGGAGTGCTGCTCACGGTGGGGCTGACCTCGATGCTCATCGCCGGTGCGCGCGGCGCCGATCCCGAGGTGAGTGCGCTGAACGGTGCCGGGGCGCCGATCGCGGCGCCGGTGGCGCCCGCGCCGCAGGTGTCCTACGCCGTCACGTACGAACTCACCGGCGGCGACGGCGCGGTGAACGTCACCTACGTCGCGCGCGGGGCCGACATCGCGCAGGTCCGGGAGACGGGCACGCCGTGGGCGGTGTCGGTCGAGCGCACCGGCGCGCAGGGAGCCGAACAGTACTTCAGCCTGACCGCGCAGAACGCCGGGGCGGGAACGCTGACCTGCCGAATCACGGTGGACGGGGTGGTCGTGAGCGAACGCTCGGTGACGATGCCGCAGGGCGCGGTGCGCTGTTCCAAGACGCTGCCCTGATCGAGGGCCGGCCGCTCGCCCCGAGGCCGGCGAGGGTCGTGCTCACGCAGCCGAGTCCTGGAGGAGCCCGCGGGTCGGTGCGGGGCTTGTGCTTCGCGTGGGTGCCGTGTGCGGGGTCGGTTGGGGGGTGTCGGTTGCGGCGTGGTCGGTGTCCGGGTGGTGCGCGGTGCGGTGGCGGTGTCGGTCACGGGGTGGGTGCGGCGCGGTGTCCTGCGTGGTCAGTTGGGGTGGTATCGGTTGCGGCGTGGTCGGTTTGCGGGTGGTG
>Ga0164243_10005344_pt1 | contig 19649 bp, 14 predicted proteins | sample OricompcompostOP_FD_108781 | JGI IMG/M metagenome (GOLD analysis project Ga0164243, IMG submission 108781) | Organic Plus compost microbial communities from Emeryville, California, USA - Original compost - Organic plus compost (OP) | ecosystem: Engineered > Solid waste > Mixed feedstock >... | reverse complement strand
CTGGACGGTGACCGTATCGCCGATGCGCACATCCAGGCGCCTGATCTCGTCCTCGTTATGCAGCGTGGCGTTGGAGACCACCACGCCGCCGACAGTGACCGGCTCCAGCTTGGCCACCGGCGTCAGCGCCCCCGTGCGGCCCACCTGGATATCGATGTCGTTCACCCGCGTTTCCGCCTGCTCGGCCGGGAATTTGTGGGCGATGGCCCAGCGGGGTGACCGGCTCACCTGGCCCAGGCGCGCCTGCCAATCCAGCCGGTCCACCTTGTAGACGTCGCCGTCAATGTCATAGTCCAGCGAGGCCCGTTCCGCCGCGAGCTCATGGTAATGGGCGATCACCTCGTCTATGGTCCGGCAGAGCCTGCTCCTCGGGTTCGTCGGGATTCCCCAATCCCGCATGATACTCATCATGCCACTCTGCCGGTCCGCCGGCAGGGCCGCCGCCTCGCCCCAGGCATAGCCGAAGAAGCGGAGCGGGCGCTGCGCGGTGATGGAGGCGTCGAGCTGGCGGAGCGAGCCCGCCGCCGCGTTGCGCGGGTTGGCGAAGGGCGGCTTGCCGGCCTCCACCTGCCGCTCGTTCAGCGCCCGGAAGTCGGACTTGGCCATATAGACCTCACCCCTGATCTCGATGACATCCGGGACATTCTTCGCCGTCAGCCGGTTGGGCAGTTCCCTGATGGTGCGCACGTTGGCGGTGACGTCCTCGCCTTCGCGCCCGTCGCCGCGGGTGGCCGCCTGCACCAGCTCGCCCTTCTCGTACCTGACGGAGAGGGACAGGCCGTCGATCTTGGGCTCCGCCAGGATATCCACCACGTCGTCTTCGGCGAGCGAGAGGAAGCGACGCACCCGCTCCACGAAGTCGCGCACATCCGCGTCGTCGAAAGCATTGGCCAGCGACAGCATGGGCACCCTGTGCTGGATCTTGCGGAAGCCGGCGGCCGGGGCAGCACCCACGCGGTTGCTCGGGCTGTCCTCGCGGATGAGCTCGGGAAACCGGGCCTCTATGGCGCTGTTGCGCCGGCGCAGGGCGTCATATTCCGCATCGCTGACCTTGGGCGCGTCCTTCTGGTAATAAGCCTTGTCGTGCCCGGCGATCTCCCCGGCCAAGGCCTCCAGCTCCAGGGCGGCATCCTCTTCCGTCAGCTTCTCCACCGGGATATCCCGCAAACCGGCCATGCTCATTCCAGTCCTGTCGTCTTCCATGTATCTTCACGTCATTCCGGACGCGACTTTCCTCCAAGCCTCTGGCTTGGCAAGGAAAGTCAGCGATCCGGAATCTCGCGCCGTTTGCCCGTGGGCCTTATGATCGAGATTCCGGATACCGCGTTTTGCCAGCCAAAGCAAAGCTTTGGGGCAAACCGGGTTCCGGAATGACGCGTGTAGTACGGCATCCTCTGTACATCTTACCGTTGCAGAAGGCTGGCGGCGGCGGCGCGGGCCTCGCTGGTGACCTGGGCGCCGGCCAGCATGCGGGCGATCTCCTCCAGCCGCTCCTGTTCCTCCAGCCGGGCGACGGAGGTGAGCGTGGTCCCCTCCCCGCTTTCCTTTGCCACGCGCCAGTGGGCGGCGCCGAGAGCGGCCACCTGCGGCGAATGGGTCACCACCAGGATCTGCGCATGATCGGCCAACTGGGCGAGCCTTGCGCCCACCGCCGCGGCCACCGCCCCGCCCACGCCCTGGTCCACCTCGTCGAAGATCAGCGTTCCGGCGCTCCTGGTGTCCGCCAGCGCCACCTTCAGGGCCAGCACGAAGCGCGAGAGCTCGCCGCCCGAGGCGATCTTGCCCAGTGGCCCCATGGGGGCGCCCGGATTGGTGGAGACCTCGAAGCTTACGCGCTCTGCGCCGTCCGCCGTCCAGTTCGCCTCGTCCAGCGGCTCCAGCCTGGTGTGGAAGGTGGCCTTGTCCATCTTCAGCGGCGGCAGCTCCCTGGCCACCGCCTTGTCCAGCCGTTCCGCCGCCTCGCGGCGCGCGGCGCTCAGTTCGCCGGCCGCCGCCACATAGGCGGACCGGGCCTGCGCCACGGCTTTCGTGAAATCCTCGACCCCCTGCTCGCCGGCGTCCAGCGCTGCCAGTTTCTGGGCGAAATCCGCCAGCAGGTCCGGCAGCTGGTCCACCTGCACGGAGTGCTTGCGGGCGGCGGCGCGCAGGGCGAACAGGCGCTCCTCCACCCGCTCCAGCCGGCTGGGGTCGATATCGAGGCTGCGACCCACCTCCTCCAGTTCGGACCAGGCGTCCGCCAGCTCCACCGAGGCGCGGTCCAGCCCCTCTATCACCGGGTCGAGCCGTCCGCCCGCCTGTTCGGATACGCGCTCCAGCGCGCGGATGGCGAGCCGGAGGCTGCGTTCCGCCCCGTCTTCCCGGCCCAGCACGCCGGCGGCTTCGTTGATGCCCTCAATGATCTTCTCGCCATGCATGAGGAGCTGGCGTTCCTCGGCCAGACGCTCTTCCTCGCCGGGCTCGGGCGACAGCTCTTCCAGTTCGGCCATCACATGGCGCAGATAGTCTTCCTCCCGCTTCAGCTCGGCGAGACGGGCTTTGGCCTCTTCCAGAATGCGGTTGGCCCGGCCCCACTCGCCGTGCAGTTCGCGCACCGTCCGGGCCAGGGCCGTGAGCCCGCCGAAGGCATCCAGCACCGGGCGGTGGTTCTTCGCGTCCAGGAAGCCCTGCTGGCCGTGCTGGCCGTGGATCTCCACCAGGGTCTGCCCCAGCGACTTGAGAAGGCCGACGCTCACCGGCTGGTCGTTGACGAAGGCGCGGCTGCGCCCGTCGGCGCTCACCGTGCGGCGCAGGACCAGTATGTCCTCGGCCTCGAGTCCCTGCTCCCGCAGGATGTCGAGCGCCACATGGTCTCCGCCCAGGTCGAACGAAGCGGTGACCGACGCCTGCGACGCGCCGGCGCGCACCAGGCCGCTGTCGCTGCGCTCTCCCAGCACCAACCCCAGACTGTCGAGCAGGATGGACTTGCCGGCGCCCGTCTCGCCCGTCAGGACGCCGAGACCGGACGTCAACTCCAGGTCCAGCCGATCGATCAGAACAACGTCCCGTATCGAAAGACTGAGCAGCATGTGGCTATGAATGGCTCTTCGGCGCCTCGCCCTTGGGCAATTGCGCGGTGTTTTCCGGAGTCAGCAGGTCGTGCGACCTGAGAAGGTTGTAGCTGTCGCGATACCAGCGGCTGTCGGGGAAATTGTAGCCCAGGGTGGCCGTGGAGCGCACGGCCTCGCCCGCCAGGCCCATGGCCAGATAGACCTCGGTCAGCCGGTGCAACGCTTCCGGCACGTGGCTGGTGGTGCCGTAATCGTGGATCACATTGTTGAAGCGCATCTGCGCCGCCACATAGTTGCGCTGCGTCTGGTAGAAGCGCCCGACCTCCATTTCCTTGCCCGCCAGGTGATCGCGGGTGAGGTCGATCTTCATCCGCGCATCCTTGGCGTAGGCCGTGCCGGGGAAGCGGCGCACCACATCGGTGAGGGCATCCAGCGCATCCTGGGTGGACTGCTGGTCGCGGCCCACGTCGGTGATCTGCTCATAATGGCAGATGGCCACCAGATAATAGGCGTAGGCGGCATCCCTGTTGCCGGGGTGCAGGTTGATGAAGCGCTGCGCGGCCAGAATGGCCTCGGCATAATCGTTGGAGAGGTAGCTGGCATAAGCGGACATGAGCTGCGCCCGGCGCGCCCAGACGGAATAGGGATACTGCCGCTCCACCTCGTCGAACAGCTTCACCGCGTCATCGTAACGCTTATGCTCCATAAGGTCGTAACCGAGATTGTACAGATAGTCGATGGACCCCTGCACATACTGGTTCTCCCTTGAGGAGCTGCAGCCCGCCAGGCCGCCCGCCGCCGTCAGCGCGAGAAGACCGAGAACGCCGGCTTTGATCGAATTGCGATGGACCGCCAAGATACTCACCTCCAGATCAGACTGTGCGCATTATAACCATGGATGCGCCCCTGCCAATAAGCGACCGCCTCCACGATCAAAGTCGTGGAGGCGGCGCCGGATGGAGGGTCCGTGTGCTCAGTTCGCCTGGCGGCGGAGGAAGGCGGGGATCTCCAGTTGATCGTCCAGTTCCTCGTCGCGGGGCGCTTGGGCCTGGCCGAGATTCAGGCCGCTCTCCTGCGGCTCCGGGCGCGTCTCGGGGCGCAGCCGCGGCTCCGCGGCCGGGCCTTCGTCGCGCGGCTGCGCCGGCTTGGCCTTGGCGAAATCCGGTTCGCGCCGCTGCTCCTGCGCCGTTCCGCGGCTGGTGCGGCCGGTCAGCCGGTCAAGAAGACTCGGCCCGCGCTTGGACGCAGTCTCCTTCTCGGCGCGCGCGCCGGGCGCGTCCACGAAAGAGGTGGAGCGCTCCAGCACGTCCCGCTGTTCCACGGTCATCGGACGCGGCGAGATGAAGGGCTTGTCCATCGCCGGCCGGGACTCGGCCACCTCCGGCGTTTCCTGCGCCACGGCGGGCTCGTCCACGGTTGCGGCGAAGGCGTCCGCCGCTTCCTCGATGCTCTCGGCTTCCGCCGCCTGGGCCACGGCTTCCTGGCTCACCGGCTCGGCAACCGGCTCCTCCACACGCGGCTGGCGGATATCGATCACCTCGCCCGTCGCCGGAACGGCGGCAGCGGGGCTTGCCTCGGCCGGCGCCTGGGCAACAGGCTCCGCCGCCGGCTGCGGGGCGGGAGCCGGCTGCGACGGCGTGGAGCGCGACGCATAGCTCGGCGCGGGAGGCGGCACTTCTGTGGAGGTCATGTCGGTGTCGATGCCCGTGGCGAAGACGGACACCCTGAGACGGCCATTGAGCGCATCGTCGAACGTGGAGCCAACAATGATATTGGCGTCCGGGTCCACCTCCGAGCGGATGCGGTTGGCGGCTTCATCCACCTCAAAGAGCGTCATGTCCATGCCGCCGGTGATGTTGATGAGCACGCCCTTGGCGCCCTTCAGCGACACGTCGTCGAGAAGCGGGTTGGCGATGGCGGATTCGGCGGCTTCAAGGGCGCGGCTGTCGCCCTCGGACTCGCCGGTGCCCATCATGGCCTTGCCCATCTCCATCATCACCGTCTTCACGTCGGCAAAGTCGAGATTGATGAGGCCCGGCATGACCATCAGGTCGGTGATGCCGCGCACGCCCGAATGCAGCACCCGGTCCGCCATGGCGAAGGCGTCGGCGAAGGTGGTCTTCTCGTTGGCGATGCGGAAGAGGTTCTGGTTGGGAATGACGATCAGCGTATCGACGCTTTCCTGCAGGTCCTTGAGGCCCTGCTCGGCCAGGCGCATCCGGCGGCTGCCCTCGAACTGGAAGGGCTTGGTGACGACGCCGACAGTCAGGATGCCGCGATCGCGCGCCATGCGGGCGATGACCGGGGCGGCGCCGGTACCCGTGCCGCCGCCCATGCCCGCGGTGATGAAGGCCATGTGACAGCCGTCCAGTTCGCGTTCGATCTGCTCGGCGGCTTCCGTCGCCGCCTGCTGGCCCACTTCCGGCCTGGCGCCCGCGCCGAGACCCGCCGTCAGCTCGATGCCAAGCTGCAGCCGCCTGTCAGTCAGCGAATGGCTCAGCGCCTGGGCATCGGTGTTGGCGACAACGAATTCGACCCCCTGCAGTTCCGATCGAATCATGTTGTTGACGGCATTGCCGCCAGCGCCGCCCACGCCGATTACGATGATTTTCGGCTTAAGCTCGGTGATCTCCGGCATGCTCAAAGTGATAGACATCGACACCCTCCATTGTCTCGCTGACTGTCATACCGTATTTGGTACTCAGCGTCTGCATTAAACACAATACTTGGACCGGCATTCATTAAAAATTTTCCTTTAACCATCGTCCAATCCCGGCGAATCGGCCGCCCATGACCTGCTGAGCCAGCATGGCCTGTCGGATTCGCCGAGCTTCACGCGGGCGGTCCGCCGCGTATTGAAGGACTCCGGCACATACCGCGAAGGCGGGACCGTTCATCGATTCGGGCAGGCCCCTGAGCCGGCTCGGCCGCGCCACCCTCACCTGCTTGCCCAGCACGCGGCCCGCCAGTTCCCGCGTACCATGCAATTGACTGGCCCCGCCGGTGAGCACCAGGCGGCGGCCGGCAATCCGGTCCATCCCGCAGGCGCGCAGACGTTCGCGCACCAGCTCGAACGTCTCCTCCAGCCGCGGCTGGATGACCCGCGCCAGCATGGAGCGCGACACCTGGGCCGGATCGTCCTCCGATTCCCCGATGGGCTGGATGGCGATCATCGTGCGGTCGTCCGTCGGGCTGGCCAGGGCATTGCCGTGCAATGTCTTGATGCGCTCGGCCTGGGCCTTGGAGATGAGAAGGCCGCGCGCCAGATCGTTGGTCACATGGTCGCCGCCCACCGGCACTGCGTCGGTATGGATAAGCTGCCCGTGCTGGTAGGCCGCGATGGAGGTGATGCGCCCGCCCATGTCGAGAAGCGTGACGCCCAGTTCCATCTCGTCCTCCACCAGGCTGGCAATGCCCGCCGCATGGGGCGCCAGGACGAATTCCGCCACGTCCAGATGGCCGCGCTGGATGCAGGTCTTGAGGTTGCGCAAGGGTCCGGGCTGCGCCGCCACCACATGGACGGAAACACCCAGCCGCTCACCCACCATGCCTCTCGGATCGCGGATTCCGCGCTCGCCGTCGATGGAATAGGAAACGGGCATGGCGTGGATGATCTGGGAGCCGTTGAGCGAAGGGCATTCCCGCCCGTCGTCCAGCGCCTGGGTCAGGTCGTATTCGTCCACCTCGTGGCCGGCGATGGAGACATCCACCTCCACCATGCGGGAAGTGGGCCGGCCCCCGGAGGTGGCGACGAACACCTCGTCGATGGTGGCTCCGGCCATGCGCTCGGCGCCGTCCACCGCCGCGCGGATGGAGGTTTCCACGGCCTCCATGTCCACCACGCTGCCGCCCTTCATGCCCTGGCTCAACTGGTGCCCCGCGCCGACGATGCGCAAGCCGTCGTCCCCCACCCGCGCGATCAGGCAGCAGGTCTTGGTGGTTCCCACATCCAGCGCCGCAATCAAATTCGAATACTGACCAGCCATTGCTTTCTCTTTTGCCCTTTTCTCTCAAGCAGCTACTTCACTCTGTCCGTCACCCGCCGGTGGCCTTGCCGGTCAGGCCGGCGCATGACGATCCACTCCTCAAATGCTGGGCTTCGCGCCCAGCGGTTTCGGCGCCTCCTTCTCGCGGATGATCAGGCGATCGGCGAGGCGCATATCCACATGCACGATGTCGCGTTCCAAAAGGCCGTGCTCGCGCTCCAGCCGGGCCAGTTTCGCCCAGGCGGCGTCCGGATGCTCATGGGGCAGCCGGGCCTCCACGCCGTTGCGGAACTGGATGTTCCAGCGGCGGTCCCCGACGCGGATGGCGGCGGCCACATGCGAGGCCAGATCCGGTTCGTCGGCGAGCAGGCTTTCCAGCTCCTGCGCGTCGTCGGCCGCACCCTTGCCCACCACCAGCGGCAGGTTCGAGAACCGCTCCAGGCCGGTCGAGGTGATGACCGTGCCTTCCCTATCGATCAGCCGCAGCTTGCCCTGGTACTGCCAGATGGCGAAGGCCTCGCGCTCCGTGATCTTGAGCTCCAGCGTACTGGGCAGGCTGCGGTAAAGATCCGCCGTCTTGACCCAGCCCAGCGCCTCCACGCGATGGCGCATGTCCTCCAGGTCCAGATGCAGCAGGGACTGCCCGCGAGCGACTTCCAGCGCGGCGCGCAGGGCGTCGGGGTCGGTATGGTGACGGCCCGTCACCTGGATGCTCTGCACGCTGAGGCCGGCACTCACCAGCCCGTTCATCAGCGCCGCGTCGGCCCGGCGCAGCGTCTCCTCCAGCGCGCCGGTCAGTTGCGCCACGGCAAGGGAGACGGCCAGCAGGCCCATGGCCGCCGTGCTGGCGATACGCCGGCGGCGGCGCTGCAGGCGGCGCAGCTCCAGGCCCTGGGCCTGTTCCTCGCGGGTGAGCGGTTGGCCGTTCCGGCCGCGGGTCAGCGCTGGCATGATGCATCCTCCACAATCCATTGGCACAGCGACTTGAAGTCGATGCCCCGGTAGGCCGCCTGCTCGGGCACCAGGGAGAGAGGGGTCAGGCCCGGCTGCGTGTTGATCTCCAGGAAATAGAGCCCCTCCGCCCCCTTCTCCTCGTCGAACCGGAAGTCGGAGCGCGTGACGCCGCGACAGCGCAGCAGCTCATGCGCCTTGAGGGCCATCTCCTCGGCCTGCCGGGCGATGGAATCATCAATAGGCGCCGGCACCAGGTGGTCGGTCAGGCCGTCGGTATACTTGGCGGCATAGTCATAAAAGCCCGACCGGGGCCGCAGTTCGGTGACGCCCAGCGCCCGGTCCCCCATCACCGAGACGGTGAGCTCCCGGCCGGGAACGAACGCCTCGACCAGCAGGTGCTCCGTCGTCGCCCAGGGGCCGTCGGCGCCCGGACAAACGGCCGTCTCCCCGGTCACGATCACCACGCCCACGCTGGAGCCCTCGTTCACGGGCTTCACAACATAGGGCCGGGGCATGGGATCGCCTTCGAACAGGGCATCGCGGTGCACCACCCGGCCCTCCGGCACGCGGATGCCGGCGGTGGCGCAGAGCCGGTTGGTCAGCTCCTTGTCCATGGCGATGGCCGATGCCGTGACGCCGGAATGGGTATAGGGAATGCCCAGCGTCTCCAGCACGCCCTGCACGCAGCCGTCCTCGCCCCAGGGGCCATGCAGCGCGTTGAAGGCTATATCCGGCTTGAGTTCCGTCAGCACGGCGGCGATATCGCGGTCCACGTCCACCGGCGTCACCTGCATGCCCAGCGCCTCCAGCGCGTCCACGACCGCCTTGCCGCTGACCAGGGAAATGGCCCGCTCGGACGACCAGCCACCCATGAGAACGGCCACATGGGTCATGGGCGCGCCTCCGCTGGATTGGCGGCGGGCTCGCCGATGCGGCGGATTTCCCATTCCAGCTCGCGGCCCTGGGTTTCCTTCACGCGGCGACGCACGTCCTCGCCCAGCGCCTCCAGGTCGGCCGCCGTGGCCGTGCCCGTGTTGATGAGGAAATTGCAATGCTGCTCCGAGACCTGCGCACCGCCGATCCTCAAGCCCCGGCAGCCCGCGGCGTCGATCAGCTCCCAGGCGCGGGCATCGGGCAGGTTCTTGAAGGTGCTGCCGCCGGTCGAGGTCCGCACCGGCTGGCTCAGCTCCCGCTCCGCCCCAATTTCGGCCATGCGGGCCTTGACGGTATCGGGGGCCGCCGGCTCGCCGCCCAGGATGGCGGAGATGAAGATGAAGTCCTCCGGCACCCGCGTGTGCCGGTAGGTGAAGCCCATATCCTCGGCGCGCAGCACATGCTCGTTGCCAGAGCGGTCGACCGCCCGCGCCATCTGCAGCACGTCGGCGATCTCCTTGCCGTAGGCGCCGGCGTTCATGCGCAGCGCGCCGCCCACCGTGCCCGGAATGCCGCGCATGAATTCGAGCCCGGCCAGCCCGGCCCGCGCCGCGGCCATGGCCACGTTGATGTCGGAGGCGCCGGCGCCGGCCGTCACCCGGTCGCCTTCCACCTGCACGGCGGAGAAGGCCCGGCCGAGGCGCACCACGGCGCCGCGCACGCCGCCGTCCCTGACCAGCAGGTTGGAGCCGACGCCCAGCACGGTGACCGGCACGCCTTGCGGCAGGCATTTGAGGAAGAGCATCAGGTCCTCCTCGTCGGCCGGGCGGAACAGCACGTCGGCCGGACCGCCCACCCGGAACCAGGTGAGATCCTTCATCGGCGCGTCGAACGCCAGCTCGCCGCGCACGGCGGGCAGGTCGTCCCTCCAGTCCCTGGCGAGCGGGTTCGGCATCATGCACCACCTCCGGATGTCTGAATGTCCGTCAACTGCTCCGGCAAGTCATGCGCCCATTGGGTGATGTTGCCGGCGCCGAGACACACCACCACGTCGCCCGGCCCGGCGATCTCCGCCACCAGGCCGGCCAGATCGTGAGGCTTGTCCAGCTTGACGACGCTGCGATGGCCGCGCTGGCGGATACCGTCCACCAGCGCATCCTGGTTGACGCCCTCGATGGGGCTTTCCCCGGCCGCATAGACATCCGCCACGATCACCGTATCAGCGTCATTGAAGCAGGTGCAGAAGCCCTCGAACAGGCGCTGCAGGCGCGAATAGCGGTGCGGCTGCACCACGGCGATGAGCTTCTTGCGGTAGGACTGGCGCGCGGCGTTCAGCACGGCGGCGATTTCCACCGGGTGATGGCCGTAATCGTCCACCACCGTGACGCCGTTCACCTGCCCGATGCGGGTGAAGCGGCGCTTGACCCCCTTGAACCCGGCAAAGCCGGTGCGGATGACATCCGCCGGGACATTGAGCTCGCGCGCCACGGCCACCGCCGCCAGTGCGTTGTTGACATTGTGCGCGCCGGGCATGGGCAGGTGGATATCGGTGATCGTCTCCGCGCCGCCGGCCACGCGGTCGGACAGTTGCGCATCGAAGGTGGCGCCGCCGTTCTCGAACCGCACATTGACGGCGCGCACGTCGGCCTGCGGGTTGGTGCCGTAGGTCACGATCCGCCGGTCGGACACGCGGCCCACCAGCGCCTGGACCTCCGGATGGTCGGTGCAGAGGATGGCCGCGCCATAAAAGGGCACATTTTCCACGAAGGCGTCGAACGCCTCCTTCTCCCGCTCGAAATCGCCGTAGAAATCCAGATGCTCGGGGTCGATGTTGGTGACCACCGCCAGCGTGGACGGCAGCTTGACGAAGGTGCCGTCGGATTCATCGGCCTCCACCACCATCCATTCGCCCTCGCCCAGCCTGGCGTTGGTGCCATAGGCGTTGATGATGCCGCCATTGATGACCGTGGGGTCGAACTTCGCCGCATCGAGGACGGCGGCCACCATGGAGGTGGTGGTGGTCTTGCCGTGGGTGCCGGCCACGGAGACGCACCATTTGAGGCGCATCAGCTCGGCCAGCATCTCGGCCCGGCGCACGACCGGGATCAGCTTGGCGCGGGCGGCCTGCACTTCCGGATTGTCGCGCTTGACGGCGGACGAGATGACCAGCACCGCCGCATCCTCCACATTCTCAGCCTTATGACCGATGAGCACGGGAATGCCGAGGCCGCGCAGGCGCGCCACGTTGGCATTGTCGGACAGGTCGGAGCCCTGCACCGAATAGCCGAGATTGTGCATCACCTCGGCGATGCCGCTCATGCCGATGCCGCCGATACCGACGAAATGGACCATGCCGATTTCAAGCGGGCCATGTCTCATGCCGCGCTCCATTTCAGACCGCCTCCTCCCCCTTGATGGGGGAGGATCGAGGTGGGGGTGATGCCCTCCCCCGGCCCCTCCCATCGAGGGCTACGGGACTCACACATCTGCTCACTTTTCGTCACTCGCCGGTTCAACCGGCGAGTCCAGTACTGGATTCGCCGATCAAGTCGGCGAATGACGATGGAGAAAGCCGACGGGCCATCAAAAATCCCTCCTCCCCCTTGATGGGGGAGGATCGAGGTGGGGGTGATGCCCGCCCCCAGCCCCTCCCATCGAGGGAGGGGAGCTTTGCTGCGCGCCAACAGGCCCATGGCCGCCCGCTTCAGGGTTGTGTTCGAGCTGTTATCCGTCTTTTCCTGCATGTCTTCCTTGTCGCGGCTGTGCCCGCCGGCGCGGGCCATGCCTTCAATGAGATCGGTGAGGAGGCGCGTGGCCTCCGGCTTGCCGAGCTGGCGCGCGGCGGCCGCCGCCGCGGCCAGGGTCTCCGGCTTGTTGATGAGCTTCTGCATGCGCTTGGCCACGTCCGCCGCGGTGAACTGCGGCTGCGGCACCAGCCAGCCCGCCCCCGTCTCCTCGAAGGACCGGGCATTGGCGGTCTGATGATCGTCGGTGGCGATGGGCAGCGGCACCAGGATGGCCGGGCGGCCCGCCGCCGCCACTTCCGCCAGCGTGGAGGCGCCGGCCCGGGCGATCACCAGATGCGTCCAGGACAGGCGCTCCGGCATGTCCTCCAGGAACTCCGCCACCTCGGCGGCGACACCGGCCTGCCTGTATTGTTCCCTGGTGCGCTCCAGGTCCTCGGCGCGGCACTGCTGGGTGATCTGCAGGCGGCTGCGCACCGCCGGGGGCAGCGCCGTCACGGCCACGGGCACGATGTCGGAGAGAACGGTGGCGCCAAGGCTGCCCCCCACCACGAGGATGCGCACGATGCCGTCCTTGCCGAGGGTCGGATACGGCTTCTCGGCCAGGGCGGCCACTTCGGCACGCACGGGATTGCCCGTCACCTGCGCCTTCTCCTCGCGGCCCGGCGTCATGAATTTCGTCTTCGCATAGCTCAGGGCGATGGCGTCCACCATGGGGGAGAGCCAGCGGTTCACCCGGCCCAGCACGGCATTCTGCTCGTGCACGCAGGTGGGAATGCCCAGCGACGTGGCGGCGAGGAGCACCGGCATGGTGGCATAGCCGCCGAAGCCCACCACGGCGGCCGGCTTGCGCTCGCGCAGCGTGTTGCGCGCCTCGAAGAGGCCCTTGCCCAGGGCCAGCGTGGCTTCCAGCTTGGTGCGCAGGCCGGATTCGGTGACGCGCCCGGACGAGATGACCTTCACCTCCCGGTTGCCGAAGATGCGGGCGAAGCGGATGCCCCTGGCATCGGTCACGATCATCACCTCGTGGCCGCGCCGGGCCAGCTCCTCGGCCACCACCGAGGCCGGGAACAGGTGACCGCCCGTCCCGCCCGCCGCCAGCACGATGAGGGAGCCTGAACTCATGCCCACACCCTCCGCGCGACCACGCCCCGGCGCCGGCGGCGCGTCAGCGCCAGGATCATGCCCAGCACCAGCCCGGTGGCCAGCAGCGACGAGCCGCCATAGCTGATGAGCGGCAGCGTCATGCCCTTGGCGGGCAGGAGATCGAGGTTCACGCCCATGTTGATCACGGCCTGCAGGCCGAACATGGTGGTCAGCCCGCCCACCGAGAGAAAGGTGAAGCGGTCCGAATCCTCGAAGAGGTGCAGGAGCGAGCGGAACACCACGAAGGCGAAGAGCCCGAGGAGGATGAGACAGGCCAGCGTACCGAACTCCTCGCCCATCACGGCAAAGATGAAATCGCTGTGGGCGTCGGGCAGGTGGTGCTTCACCGTCCCCTCGCCCATGCCGGTGCCGAACAGCCCGCCATTCTTGAAGGCGTTGATGGCGGTGTCGATCTGGTAGGTGTCGCCGCTCGCCGGATTGAGGAAGCGGTCGATGCGGCTGGCCACATGGGGAAAGATGAAATAGGCGGCGGTGATGCCACCCGCGGCCACGCCCGCCAGGCCGATGATCCACATCAGCCCCAGTCCCGCCATGAAGAACTGCGCCACCCAGACGGTGATGATGAGCACCGACTGGCCGATATCCGGCTGCAGGGCCAGTATGCCGACGATGGCCAGCAGGAGGCCGAGGGCGATCTTCTGCCCCGGGAAGGAGGGGTCCCGCCGCTGCTCGGAGAACATCCAGGCAGTGAGGATGATGAAGCCGGGTTTGAGGAATTCCACGGGCTGCAGGCTCATGATGCCGAGATTGATCCAGCGGCTGGCGCCCTTGACCTCGGCCCCCACGAAGAGGGTCAGGAAGGTGAGCCCCAGGCAGACCACGAACAGGACGACGCCCAGGCGCCGCACCGCCTTGCCGGAGAGCAGCGAAACGCCGATCAGCAGGCAGAGGGACGGCACCAGGAACAGGAACTGGCGCCTGACGAAATAGAAGGCGCTGTAGCCGATATGCTCGGCCACGGCCGGGCTGGCGGCCAGGATGAGCACCGCCCCGATGGCGAGAAGCCCCAGGATCGCGGCCAGCAGCCAGCGGTCGACGGTCCACCACCACTGCCCCAGGATGCTCGTATCGGTCCGCGCGAAACTGGCCATGATCAGCTCATTCCCTTCTGTTCGATCCAGGTCTGCGCCATGGCGCGGAACTGGTCGCCCCGGTCCTCATAGTCCCGGAACTGGTCCTGCGATGCGGCGGCGGGCGAGAGCAGCACCGTGCCGCCCTGATGAGCGCTCGCGTCGTCGGCGGCGCGGGCCACGGCCGTCGCCAGGTTCCCGCACATGACGGTGGGCAGCATGGGCTGGAGAAGCCGCTCGAACAGCGGGCCGTCCCGGCCGATGACATAGGCCGAGGCCACGCGCGGCAGGAACGGCCGCACCTCGTCCAGATGATCCTCCTTGGCGATGCCTCCGGCGATCCAGTAGATGGTCTCGAAGCTGGAGAGCGCCCGCGCCGCCGAGGCCTGGTTGGTCGCCTTGGAATCGTTGATGAAGACGACGCCGCCCGCCTCGCCCACCCGCTCCATGCGGTGGGGCAGGCCGGGAAAGGTCGCCATGACGCAGAAGACACGTTCCGGCTCCGCCACGCGCCGGGAGACGGCGGCATAGGCGGCGGCCGCGTTCTGCCAGTTGTGCCGCCCCTTCAGGGCCGGCAGCCGCGTGAGATCGCCCACCGGGCGCGGCGTGCCCTCGGTTGCATCCACCAGCGTACTGCCGTCCACATAGACACCGCCGGCAACCGGCCGCTCTACGGACACCGGGATCACCCACGGGCTGCCCGATACCGTCAACTCACCGCAGATGGCGTCGCAATGCGGGTCGTCCACGTTCACAATGGCCCAGTCCCCCGCTTCCTGGTTGGCGAAGAGCCTGCGCTTCACGGACACATAGCCCTCAAGCCCGCCGTGCCGGTCCAGATGATCCGGCGTGATGTTGAGGAGGATGGCGATATCGGGCTTGAGGCCCGGCGTCAGGTCGATCTGGTAGGAGGAGACTTCAAGGACATAGGCCCCGCCTTCGGGCAGCGGGTCGATATCCAGCACGGACCGGCCGATATTGCCGGCGGCGACCACCGGCACGCCGAGCTCGCCGAAGGTATGGGCCACCAGCGCCGTGGTGGTGGACTTGCCGTTGGTGCCGCTGACCGCCACCGTGGTCGCCTTCGGCAGACGGGCAAGCGCCGCCCAGAACAGCTCCATGTCGCCCACGACCGGAATGCCCGCCGCCCGCGCCTTTGCCACTTCCCCGTGGGGTGCGGGATGGGTGAGCGGAATGCCGGGGCTGAGGATGAGCGCCGCATTGCGCGTCCAGTCGTCCGCCGCGGGATCGGAGAGGGTGAAGCCGGCCGCTTGCGCCTCGTCCCGGCGCGCCGGATTGTCGTCCCACACCAGGACATGGGCGCCCCCGGCGGTGAGCGATCTGGCCGCAGCCAGCCCGCTGCGCCCCAGGCCCAGGACGCCGGCCGATGTCTCACCATAGGGATTAACCGTAATCATTTACTCTTTCAGCCTTCAAATCCTTGCGTCAGCGCAATTTCAACGTTGCCAGGCCGAACAGCGCCAGCATTCCGGCGATGATCCAGAAGCGGATGACGATGGTCGATTCCGCCCAGCCCTTCTGTTCGTAATGATGATGCAGCGGCGCCATCCTGAAGACGCGCTTGCCCGTCAGCTTGAACGATGCCACCTGCACGATGACCGATACCGTTTCCAGCACGAAGAGCCCGCCCACGATGGCCAGCACGATCTCGTGCTTGGTCACCAGCGCCACCGAGGCGAGCGCGCCGCCCAGCGCCAGGCTGCCCGTATCCCCCATGAACACCATGGCGGGAGGCGCGTTGAACCAGAGGAAGCCCAGCCCCGCGCCGATGATCGCGCCGGTGAAGATGGTCAGCTCGCCCGCGCCTGAGACGGGATAGATCTGCAGGTAATCGGCGAAGACGGCGTTGCCCACCAAGTAGGTGATGAGGGTGAAGGTGCCCGCCGCGATGATGACGGGACCGATGGCCAGCCCATCCAGCCCGTCCGTCAGGTTCACGGCGTTGGCAGCACCCACGATGATGAAGGCGCCGAACGGAATGAAGAACCAGCCGAGGTCGAAGACCAGCGACTTCACGAACGGCACGGTGAGCATGCCCCCGCCCTGCCCGGCGGAAATCCGCATGACGAAATAGGAGGCGCAGACGCCGACAATACATTCCAGCAGCAGGCGCACCTTGCCCGAGAATTCCTTGTGGGACTGCCTGGTGACCTTCAGATAATCATCCACGAAGCCGATGGCGCCGCAGCCGATGGTGACCCCCAGGCACACCCAGACGTAAGGGTTCGCCAGGTCGGCCCAGAGGAGCGTCGCCACGGTCAGGCCGATGAGCATCAGCATGCCGCCCATGGTGGGCGTGCCCTGCTTGGTCAGGAGATGACCCGCCGGGCCGTCCTCGCGGATGGGCTGCCCCTTGCGCTGGCGGGCCTTCAGCCAGCGGATCAGCGGCGGACCGAAAATGAAGCAGACCACCAGCGCGGTGATGATGGAGGCGCCGGTGCGGAAGGTCAGGTAGCGGAAGACGTTGAAAATCGCGTAGTCGGCGCTCAGGCTGGTGAACAGGCTATAGAGCATATCGGGCCTGCCCTCCTCCGGCTGCCGGCGGCGGCGCCGCCTTGAGGCTGTCCACCACGACACTCAGCCCCATGCTGTTGGAGCCTTTGACCAGCACCACGTCGCCCGGCATCAGCCTGCGCTTCAGCAGCTTGAGCAGCGCGTCCCCATTCTCGGCATGGCCCGCATGCACATCCGGGCCGAGGACCTCGGCGAGGGCGCGCATTTCCTTGCCCATGGTGAAGATGAGGTCGGTGCCGGCGTCCCTCAGGGGCGCGGCCAGCGCCTGGTGATAGCTCTCGCTCTTCTCGCCCAGTTCCAGCATGTCGCCCAGGACGGCGATGCGGCGTCCATGGGCCGGTATGGGGGCGTCGCCCAGCGTCTCGATGGCGGCCTGCATGGCGGCCGGGCTGGCGTTGTAGCTTTCGTCGATGACGGTGAGCGTGCCGCCCAGCCAGGCCAGGCGATAGCGCCGTCCGCGCCCGCCCATGGGCGTCATGGAGGCGAGCGCCAGTCCGGCGAGGCTGAGATCGCCCCCCGCCGCCTGCACCGTGGCCAGCACCCCCAGGCTGTTGGACACCCAGTGCCGGCCGGGCATGCCGACCTTGTACATCATCATCTGGCCGCGGATGTCGGCGGTGACGCAGCTGCAATCCCCGGTGATCTTGAACCGGAGGAGCCGGACATCCGCCTGTTCGTGCGCGCCGAAGCTGATGATGTTGCGGATGCCCCGCTCGCGGGCGGCGGCGGACAGCCGCTCGAACTGCTCGATGTCGCGGTTGAGGATGGCGATGCCATCCTCAGACATGCCGTTGAAGATTTCCGCCTTGGCGTCGGCGATGGCCTCGATGGAGGAGAAGAACTCCGTGTGCGCCGGCTGGATGGTGGTGATGAGGGCGATGTCGGGCCTGGCCAGCGCCGAGAGCGCGGTCAGCTCACCCGGATGGTTCATCCCCATCTCCAGCACCGCGTAATCCGCCTTGCGCGGCAGGCGGGCCAGTGTGAGCGGCAAGCCCACATGATTGTTGAAGCTGCGGATGCTGGCATGGACCTTGGCATGGCGGGCCAGCGCCGCCTTCAATGCTTCCTTGGTGCCGGTCTTGCCAACGCTGCCGGTGATGCCGATGCGCCGGGCCCTGGACCGGGCACGCGCGGCGATGCCTAAGTTCTGCAGGCCCTTGAACGTGTCGGGGACCATGAGGAGCGGCCATGTGTCCGGCATGCCGAACGTATCATCCTCCACCATGGCAGCCACCGCGCCGGCCTTCAGCGCCGCCTCCACATATTTGTGCCCGTCCGTCGTCTCGCCCTTCAGGGCCACGAACAGGTCGCCGGGCCGGACATCCCGGCTGTCGATGGCCACGTCATAGGCCTGCCAGTCGCCGCGGGCCTTGCCGTGGGTCGCCATCAACGCTTCACTGCTTGTCCAGAGGGGGTTCATCATCATGCCTTCCCAATGTCCCGGAGCGCGTCGCGCGCTTCCGCCATATCCCCGAAGGGGATTACCGCATCCCCGACAATCTGGCCTTTTTCATGGCCTTTCCCGGCGATCACCAGAATATCCCCCGCCGCCAGCTGGGCGACGGCGGTGCGGATCGCCTCGCGCCGGTCGCCGATCTCCAGGGCGCCGGGCGCCCTGGCCAGGATTTCGGCCCGGATGGCCGCCGGGTCCTCGTGGCGCGGATTGTCGTCGGTGACGATCACGCGGTCGGCCAGCCGGGTGGCGATCTCGCCCATGGCCGGGCGCTTGGCCGCATCGCGGTTGCCGCCGCAGCCGAAGACCACGCTGAGCTGCCCGGCGGCATGGGGACGCAGGGCCTTCAATACCGTCTCCAGCGCATCAGGCGTATGCGCGAAGTCGATATAGACGGCCGCCCCCTCCTCCGTCGTGCCCGCCAGCTCCAGCCGGCCCGGCACGCCATGCAGCACGGAAAGGAGCGGCAGCACCCGCGCCCCCTCCTCGCCGCAGGCCATCACCAGCCCCGCCGCCAGCAGCGCGTTCATGGCCTGGAACTCGCCGGCCAATGGAAAGTCGATCTCGTAATCCCGGCCCTCATGGGCCACCACCAGACGCTGCCCGTCGCCCTTGGGTGTCACGCTCTTGACCGTCAGGTCCCGCCCCTTGCGGCCGACCGAGAGCACCCGGATGCCCCGCGCCCAGCAGACATTCTCCACATCCCTGAACTTGCCGCTGTCGGCATTCAGGACGGCGGTGGCGCCCGGCGCCAGCAGCTCGCCGAAAAGCCGCAGCTTGGCGTAGAAATAGGCGTCCTCGCTGCCGTGATAGTCCAGATGCTCATGGGTCAGGTTGGTGAATGCCGCCGCCTTGAGGGTCACGCCGTCCAGCCGGTACTGCGCCAGCCCGTGGCTGGACGCCTCCATGGCCAGATGGGTCACCCCCTTGTCGGCGAGGTTCTTCAGGTGCCGGTGCAGGGTCACGGGATCGGGCGTCGTCAGGCCGGGCTCGAAGGCGACGCCCGGTGCCGTCAGCCCCAGCGTGCCGAGGCTCGCCGCCTGGTGGCGCAACTGCATCCAGAGCTGGCGGGCGAAATCCGCCACCGACGACTTGCCGTTGGTGCCGGTAACGGCCACCGTGCATTCGGGCTGGCCGGCGAAGAATCGCGCCGCCAGCAAGGCGAAGCGGCGGCGCGGATTGTCGTCAGGCAGCACATAGACGGAGTCATCTTCCACCTCGGCGCCGGGCGGGGCCAACACGGCCACCGCCCCTTTCCTGATGGCGTCCCGGATGTAATCCGTGCCGCTGGCCTGGGAACCGGCGAAGGCCGCGAACAGGAAGCCGGGCGCTGTGGTCCGGCTGTCGGCGGTCAGGCCGACGATCTCGATTTCGGACGTGCGGCCATTATGGCCGAGCAGTTCCGACAGCCTCATTGATCCCTCCCGCTGTAGGAGGCCAGAAGCGCCGGGCTGGACGGTGTCAGGTGCTCTTCCCCATGGGGGTAGACGCCGAGGATGGGGCCGATGCGCGACACGACACGGCTGACCACCGGCGCCGCCGTCCAGCCGCCCGTGGCATATCCGAAAGTCTCCTTGATGCCGTGCGGCTCGTCCAGCATGGCAAAGACCAGATATTTCGGATCGTCGCTCGGGAACACGCCGACAAAGGAGGAGATGAGCGACTTGTGAGCGTAAGTGCCGTTCTTGCCCAGTTTCTCGGCGGTGCCGGTCTTGCCGCCCACGCGGTAGCCCGCGGCGCTGGCATTGCCGCCCGTGCCGTCGGTGACCACCAGGCGCATGAGGTCGCGCATCTCGTTGCTGACGCGGCTGGAAATGACT
>Ga0164243_10005343_pt1 | contig 19652 bp, 13 predicted proteins | sample OricompcompostOP_FD_108781 | JGI IMG/M metagenome (GOLD analysis project Ga0164243, IMG submission 108781) | Organic Plus compost microbial communities from Emeryville, California, USA - Original compost - Organic plus compost (OP) | ecosystem: Engineered > Solid waste > Mixed feedstock >... | reverse complement strand
GGTCTGCGGCTGGCGCGGCCGGTGTACCTGCGCGGTAATATTCACCGGGGCGGACCAGGTTGCGCCGCCATCCGTACTCGTTATGTACCATACCTCGCGCAGCCCTTTGCCCTTGCGCACTTCCCCTTCATGGTTGTTGCCGGTGTTGTAGAAAAGAAAAATACGCCCTTTGGGATATTGCGGGTCCGTCAGATCCACCACGGGCGCAGGGTTGCCTGCTTGCAGGCTGTCATAGTCCACCACCACCTGCAGGGGCGACCAGCTCTTACCGTTGTCCGTGCTGGTTTTCAGCACGAGGTTAATATCGCCGAAATCTCCCGCGTGGTTCACCCGGCCTTCCGCAAAAGCCAATAGCTTTCCATCCGGCAGGCTAACGATGGCGGGGATACGAAAACTCTTATAGCCGTCCGTACCGCTTTTGTACACGGTCACGGGCGGCTGACTGCGGGCTATCAGTCCGCAGGCCAATAAAATAATTGTAAATAACTTGTTCATGTTCCAAATAAGCATACTAAATGAAGGATTGCAACAACCGGGCGCAGTACCACTCCTGCCGCGGCAGGTGGAAAGGCCCTTTGAATAAATTCCCTTTCAGGGTCACGCTCACGCGGCCATCCCGGTGCAGATAGCCGTACCATTCGCCGTTTGCCGCATCATGAAAATGTTGGTAGGCGTATTGATGAATCTTTGCATGCCAGTCCGCATACTTTTCATTTCCCGTCATCACATACGCCAGCAAGGTAGCAATAATTGCTTCATTTTGCGGCCACCAGAATTTCATATCCTGCCAGTATTCCTGCACGGGCTTGCCGTACACGTCCCGGAAGTAGAGGATGCCGCCGTATTGCTCATCCCAGCCGCGCTCCCACATGTAGTCGAGCATGCGGCAACCGAGGCGGATCAGCGCCGGATCATTGTTGCGGTGGCGCGCTTCATGCAAGATAAACCAGGCGCCTTCAATGGCGTGACCGGGGTTTAGGGTACGGCCATCGAAGTGGTCGATAATACTGCCATCCGGCGCCACCTGTTCCATCACGCAGCGGATATCATCCTTCACAAAATCGTTTTCAATTTCGCTGATCCAGGCGCTGATCCAGGCATCGCAGCGCGGGTCGCCAATGGTATCCCGGAGCTGCTGCGCCGTGTTGATCATGATCATGGGCACGCCAATGCCTTTTGCCGGCCGCACATCCGTAAACTTGGGCTCCAGCAATCCGGGGGTGGTAGCGTAGGCAATGCATTTGCCGAAAAGCTCCCGGGCTTTGTCCGCAATCACCGCATCCCCGCTGGCTTTTGCATAGGCGGCCATGGCGATTACGGCAAAGGTTTCGGAAAAAAAGTAGCGGCGCTTGCGGATGGGGCGGCCTTCCCTGGTAACGTGGAAGAACATGCGGCCATCCGTATCAAAGCAGTGGTTCAGCAAAAAATCGATACCTGTCTTAGCGCCATCCAGCCATTCCTGCCGGGGCTCCACGGTATTGTACAATGTGGCCAGCAGCCAGGCGGCGCGGCCCTGTATCCATACGGCCTTGTCATCGTCCAGGAGCCGGCCCTGCTCATCGCGCATGAGGAGATAGCCGCCATATTCCTGGTCGATAGACCGTGGAAACCAGAATGGAAGCGTATCTTCCAGCAACTGGCTGTTATAAAACTCATACAGCGCGCGCAACTGTTCTTTCGTATATGCCATGTCTGATTTTTTTATCCGGGAAACTGAAGATCAACCCTGCCAGCACGCAGGCCACAAGGCCTGTGAAAGCGTACATCAGCAGGTGTATTTGCGTGTACCGCAGCAGCAGTACCTGTACCACGGCGCTCACTGCAAAACCGATGATAGCGCCTTTGGCCGTAGTACGTTTGAAGAAGATGCCCAGCAGGAACAGCCCGCCCACGGAGCCGGTGAACAGGCCCATGATGAGGTTAAACTCATCCCAAAGGGAGGTAGCGCCCCAGGAGGCCATCATCCAGGCCACCAGCGTGCCAAACAGGCCCACTACCAGCGTCACTATCCTGGCGGTTTTCAGGTAGTATTTATCCGCCCGGCCGGGCAGCTGCCGCCTGAAGAAATCATTTACCACCACGGTGGCCACGCCATTTACGGAGCCGTTCAAACTCCCCATGGCCGCGGCAAAGATGGCGGTGATCACGAGGCCTGCTATGCCTTTGGGCAGCTGCGTCACAATGTACCAGGGGAAAATCGTATCCTGGTTGTTAAGCGCAATGTTCACCTGCGCGGGATGATCCCGGTAAAACAGGAACAGCAGCGTGCCGATGGCAAAAAAAATGATGGTAGACGGTAAGGTAAGCCAGGCGCCGAGTTGCAGGCTTTTCACGGCCGTCTTTTCATCCGTCGTGGTTAAATAGCGCTGCACCACCGTTTGATCGCAACCGTACTGGATGAGGTTGAGCGCGAAGCCGCCGATCACCACCACCCAAAAAGTGCTGCTGGTAAAATCGAAACGGAGGTCAAAGAGTTGCAGCTTTTGGTAAGCTTGTAAGGTATGCAGGTTGTGGGCCGGCGGATGATCCAGGTACAGCGGAATCAGCACCAGCGCGAGCAGCGCGCCGGTCAGCAGGATGATGACCTGCACCACTTCCGTCCATATCACCGCTTCGATGCCGCCTAACACGGTATAGAACAAACTCACCACGCCCATAACGACAATACTTGTTCGTACGTCTATGCCCGTTACAACGCTCAGGGCTATACTGGGCAGCAGGATCACGATGCCCATGCGGCCCAGCTGCAGCAGGATGTACATCATGGCGGCAATGCCGCGCACGCTGTAATTGAAGCGGTTTTCCAGGAACTCGTAGCTGGAGGTTACGCCCAGCCGGCGATAGAACGGGATGAAATAACGCACCACCACCGGCATGATCATAATGATGGTCATCAGGAGAAAAAAGTAAGTCCAGTCCGTAGCATAGGTCTTGGCAGGGATGCCGATAAAGGTAATAGCGCTGAGCTTAGCCCCGAATATGCTTAAACCCGTGGCCCATCCGGGAATTTTTTGCCCGCCTTTGAAATAGTCTGCCGTACTGTTTTGCTTCAGGCTGGTCCATATACCGATGCCGAGCATCAGCACAAAATAGGCGGCCAGTAAGATATAATCCAGCGTGGAGAAGAAGGAGGGCCGGCTCACCACGCCCCTGTACACGGCGGTGGTGCGGGTTCCGGGCTTTACCTCCCCGGAAGGGATGAATATTTCATCGTTCCATTTCACGGCGGTGGTGGTTACGGCCGCGGGAAACGGGAGGTCCGTTAATTTAGTCCATACGTCCGTAGCGGTATTGTACAGCAGCAGGCTCCTGTTGAAACCCGGGTGGTTGTGGAGCAGCGCCAGTTTTTCGTTAGCAATCCTGTCTTTTTCCGCCTGGCTGCCGGCGGCTTTGATGGCGGCGTTAAAGCTTTCGATGCGGTGGAACAGCTGCCCGTCGTCCCCGCCGGTGAGCAGGATGTAAGTGCTGCCGTAGGGCAATGCCGTGCCGGCGGACCAATGCAGCATTGCTTTACCATCGCTGACGGGGCTGGCGCTGGTCCATTGGCCTGTTTTAGGCGTATAACGGTACACGTCCCCGCTGAGCTCACTGATGCCCTTATTGGTAGCGGCTCTGCCGCCAATGGCGTATAGGCATGGGTATTCCCCGTTTGACTGTGTTACCAGTTGGAGATGGGAACGCACTGTTGGCAGGGAGGCTACCTGTTTCCATACCGGTCTGGCGGCGGCTACATCCATCATCCATACGGCGGCTGTAGGGCCGTTGGGCGTTTCCCCGCCGGCTACGTACACCTGCGTGCCGAGTACCGCCGCTCCTGCGTTGGCCGTAGGTACAGGCAAGGCAGGGAAAGTGGTAACCGCCACACTGCCGTTCCATTGCAGCAGATACACCGCGGCGGACAGGCCGGCAGCGGTTTCCCCGCCGATGCACAATACGCCTTGCGGCAGCGTAACGCTGGCGCCGTAGGCCACCGGCTGCGGGAGGCGGTAATGCGTTGCAGCCTCCCAGGTGAACTGCTCCTGCTGGCGGGACAGTACAAATATTTCATCATGGTAAGCCTTCTTACCTCCCTCCCATGGCATAGCATCCGGGAAGTTGGCCCCGCCCGCCACAAGCAGGCGATCGCCGGCAATGCCCGCAAAAGCGCCGGCCACGCCGGGTTGCAGCTGGCCGGCCACCGACCAGGAGATATGGTTTACCTCCTGTTGCTGCGCCCGCGCGTTCAATCCCCATAACATAATCAGTAGCAATAAAATTCTCACGAAAAATTATTTTATACGGTGACAGCACCCGGGGGAAACCGGGCGCTGTTAACGATGGTTGCTTCAAAATGAAGTGCTCCCTACTTCGAACAATACTCCCCAAACCCAAGCGCCGCCACCTCCGCCTGAAATGCCTCAAACTGAACCGGCGTCATATTCTTCACCGGCAGGCGAAACCCACCGCAGTCCAGCCCGATCATTTTCATATAGGCTTTACCGGTAGCAATACCTCCATATTTGCCCAGCAGGCGAATCATGTCTATCGACTGCTGCTGCAACCGCTGCGCAAGCGCCAGATCGCCCGCAGCAAAAGCATCCATCAGGCGGTAATACAACGGCGCGGCATAGTTGAAAGTACTGCCCACGCCGGCTTTCGCGCCTACGGCCAGGGAAGCCAGCAGGTTTTCGTCCCTGCCCCAGAGCATATCATATTTCTTATGTTGAAAGTTGATACAGCTTTGATAATCCATGAAATCCTCATGGGTATATTTCACGCCTGCGAAGTTGGAGATCTGCCCGTCTACCGCTTTCAGCAGGTCGGTCATCGCATACCCCACGCCCGTCAGCACGGGGATGTGGTAGTAATAAAACGGCATATCCGGCACAGCGGCGGCCACCATTGCGCAGCACTCTGCCAGCACCCCTACGCTGGCAGGTTTGAAATAAAAGGGCGCCGTCAGCGATACGGCGTACAGCCCTTCCTGGCGGGCATGCAGGGCCTGGTCCACGCAGTCCTGCAAACTGGTGCCGCCTACCAGCGTCATAATTTTAAAATCCTGATCGCCTTTGGCAGCAGCGGCCCAGGCGCTGGTCACCAGCATTTTTTCCCGGCTCGTGGTGGACACGCCTTCGCCGGTGGAACCGTTAATAAAAGCGCCGGTGACGCCATTCTTCTTCAGCATGGCATAATAAGCCGGTATCAAATCCAGGTTCAGGGAACCGTCCGGATGCATGGGTGTAAACGGCGCAGCAATCAATTTGCTCAAATGCTCTATCGTCATATCTGTAATTTAAAAATGCTAAAACTGCGCATATCCGGGCGTTTGCACCAGGCTGCGGTTATTGGTGAGGGAGTTGCGGTCGATTGGCCAGAGCAGTTTATACGCCTCGGCAGATTTAAGCGTCGTGTATTTATACACGTAGTTGTCGCCCATGCGGCGCAGGTCGTACCAGCGCTTACCTTCAAACACGAATTCCAGCAGCCGCTCCCGCAGCAAGGCTTCCTTCGCATCTTTATCCACCGCCTGGTTCGGATAGGCGTAAGCGTTAGTGTAATTACTGCCATAGGCACGCGCTCTCACTTTATTTATCTCGGCCGCAGGATCTTCGCCCAGCAGCACTTTACTTTCTGCCAGTAATAACAACAGATCCGCGTAGCGGTAAATGGGAAAATCATTGGTATAAGCCCTGGCGCCGGCATTCTGCTCGCCCTGGTACTTTTTCGCAAATGCGCCCACGATGGAATAGCTGCCCCCTGTTTTCGTATAGGCGGGCTGGATAGTAGCATATTTGCGGCTATCCGCATCGCTGTACTGCCTGAAAGTGGCCACCCGCACGGGCGCGCGGAGCAGCCCTCCCCAGTTGTCCGTAGCCACGTCGAACTGGCGGTTCGCAAGGGAATCGTAGAAGTTGGCGATCAGCCCGGATTGCGGCACAAACTGCCCCGGCACAAAGCCGATGGTAGCTTCATTCAGCTTATAGCGGATGGCAAAAATCATTTCCTTGTTGCCCTTGCTGTTGCTGCTGAAAACATCTGCGAAATTATCCATCAGCCCCAGGGATGGCACATTGGTTTGTATGTCCGTCAACGCGTTTTTTGCTACGGTGGCATCCGCAGCGCCGCCGCCCCGGTAGCTGGTCCAGAGGTAGGCCTCCGCCTTCAGCATCAGCGTGGCCGCTTTGGACCAGAAGCCTTTCTGGTTGCGGAAGGAATAATCAGCCCCGAAGTTGCTGACAGAGCTGTCGATATCCGATTTGATCAGCTTCATCACTTCCTCCGCAGGGCTGGCCGCTTTCGCCAGGTTGCCAATATCGACACTGGTCGACGGCGTGGTAGTGATGATCACATTGCCCCAGCTGCGCAGCAGCTGAAAGTAATAGAAGGCCCGCATGCCGTAGGCCTGGCCCAGGTAGTAGTTTCTGTTTGCCGGCGTGAGCAGGCTGGTAGCCGTCGTTTTGCTGATCAGCAGGTTCAGCTGGTTGATGTTGAAGTAAAACCCGCCGAAGTTGCTGACGCCCGGCGCATCCAGGTCCATCGTCTGCAACCACATGCGCTCCACCCCCTGGGTGGCCTCGCCTGTAAAAGAGGGCCCCAGCACGGTTTCCGTACCGAATATATCCGAGCGCATTTCTCCAAGCGATTGAAATGCGCCATTGTTATTTCTAAACGCGGCATGCACGCCGGTTACAAAGGCGTCAAACTGGTCCGGCGTTTTCCAGTAGCTCTCATTACTGAGGGAGCTGATGGGCGTGAGGTCCAGCTTGCCGGAACAGGCCTGCATCAGCAGGGCTGCTCCTATTATAGCGATGATCTGTTTTTTCATATGCTGTAGAATTTGGAAGGTTTAGAACGTCACCTGTACGCCCAGCACAAAGGACCGTGGCGTAGGATAAGTACCAGCGTAAATGCCGCTGATGTTACCGCTGCCATCTACCGGCGCTTCCGGCGAAGGGCCGCTGAAGTTGGTTAAATAAAACAGGTTGTTGCCGCTGATGTACAGCCTCGTGGCGGACAAAGCGTGTGTGCGTTGCAGTAAGGACTTCGGAAACTCGTAGCTGAGCGTTATTTCGCGGCAGGCGAGGTAATTCCCTTTTTCGTAGAAGCGGGAGTTGTTGCCATTCAGCACCTGGTTGGCGTTGTTGGCGCGGGTATAGTTTTGCTTGGAGCCCGCCACCTGGTCCGCAAAATAGACTTTTGGTATATCCGTTACCGTATTCGCGGGCGACCATGCCTGTTTCTGTAAATCGATGTAGTTGAAGGTACCCTGGTAGTTGCCCAGCGTGCGCGCCACGAGGTCGTTATAGATGGTATGGCCGGTAGCGAAGTCGAACCGGCTGTACAGCGACACGCCTTTGTAGCTCAGTGTTGCATTAAAACCACCCGTCCACTTAGGGAAGATGTTGCCAAGGTACACCTGGTCGCGGGAATCGATGGTATCGTTGCGGTCCTTATCCAGCCAGTTTACATCTCCCGGCGTAATGCGGCCATTGGCGCCGGCGGCGAGGTTAGGGCCGGTAATTTTAGCGACGGCATCGTAGCGGTTGCCGGCAACGGCTGCCACTTCCTTATCGTCCCGGAAGATGGATACCTGTTTATAGCCGTAGATATCGCCGAGCGACTGCCCTTCCTGCAGGCCGCCTACCCATATGACTTTGCCGGAAGCTTCGTCATAGACCTGCAGGCCGCCCTGGCGGTTGTTTTCGTTGCCATTGTACGGCAGCTGGAGAATTTTATTTTTAACGAAGGAGGCATTGGCGCCAACGCTGAGCCGCACCCCGCTTTTGGATTGCAGCACGGTCGCATTCACTTCAAACTCGTATCCCTTGTTCTGGAACGTGCCAAGATTGGTTTTCACAAAATCGAATCCCACGTAGCTGGGCAAAGCCAGGTTGGTCAGCAGGTCCGACGTTTTGCGGTTGTAGTAATCAAACAGCAGCGTGATGCGGTTGTTGAGGAAGCTGAGGTCGATCCCCAGGTCCGTGGTTTTACTTTTTTCCCAGCGCAGTTCAGGATTGGCCATGCCCGTGTTGAGGAAGCCCGCGTTGCCGTTGTAATTCGTTTGCAGGCTATACACGCCCTGCACGTCGTACCGGCCGAGGCCCGCCACGTTACCGTTTACGCCGTAGCTGGCGCGTGGCTTGATGGTGCTGACGATGTTGGCGATGCCGAGATTTTTATAGAAAGGCTCGTTGTGCAGGTTCCATCCGAGGGACATGCCGGGGAAGAAACCGGAGCGGTTGCTTTTAGCGAGGCTGGACACGGCATCCTGGCGGAATACCAGCGTGAGCAGGTAACGTTCGTCGTAGTTGTAGGCGAGTCGCCCGAAGGTAGAAAGAATTCGGTATTCCGAGCGAATCGTATAGTTATTATTCGGATCGGAGGAAGAAGTAGTTGGATTGAACGTCGTAGAGGCGTTGGCGGTAGGAATATCGTCCGTTGGCGCATTGATGCCGTCTACCTGCAGCCCGAGGGATTTGATGCCGAAATACTCCGCGCCCACCATGGCGGAGAGGTCGTGTTTGCCGAAAGCTTTGGTATAGTTGAGGATGCCGTTGTATTGCGTTTGGAAGTCGCGCCCGAAGCCGGTGATGGACTCCCTCCTCGTATTACTGAACGATGGCGGGTTGGCGAAGATGTTCGCATAAGTTTGCGTGGCCTGCTGGAAGGATTGGTTCAATCTTTCGAACAGGTACATATTGGCCGTACCGCGGAAGTAAAGGCCTGGCAGCAGGTCCCACTTTACGTAGGCGTTGGCGGAGATGCGGTTAGCTTCCGCGCTGCGTTTCGTTTTTTGCAGCCAGTAGAGCGGGTTCCCGTCCGCCACGCCGTTACCCGGGTTGGGTAAGGTTTTGGCGGAATCCAGCCATGGGTTGAAGGTAGGCCAGATGGCCATGCTGCGGTAGAGCGAGTTCACTTCCCCTGCCAGCACGCCCAGTTGCGATGCGGTAGACATGCTGACGCCGGTACCTACTTCCACGTTGGGCTTCACTTTATAGGAGCCGTTCACATCCCCTGAAAACCGCTTGTAGCCGGAGCCTACGATCACGCCGTCCTCTTTATAGTAGTCGAAGCTGGCGTAATATTTTCCCTTGTCGTTACCGCCGGTTACGTTTACGTAATGGTCCTGCGTGTAGGTATTGCGGAAAACGATATTTTCCACTTCTCCCCCATGGTCTTTAAAAATGATGGTGCCGCCGTAGGGGTCGCCCACGGTATCCCAGCCTTTGCTGAGGAGGTTGGCGGTGCTGCTGTTATACGGCCGGATGTCGAACGTGGCCAGGTCCGCCGGGTTGGTGGAAAGCCCCATCCCGCGGGAGGTATTCACCTGGCTGAGCGTACGGCCGGCGTTGAGGTAGCCGAGGCGGGTATAGTAAATAAAATCTTTCGCGCCCATGTAGCGGTAGCCTTCGCGGGCTTTGTTGTAGCCGCCGGTGAACTTATAGGAAACCTGCGCTACGCCGGCTTTCCCCTGTTTGGTGGTGATGAGGATAACGCCGTTATTGGCGCGGGCGCCGTAGATGGCCGTAGCGGCGGCATCTTTGAGCAATTCAATGCTGGCGATATCTTCAGAGGGCACGTCCGCAAAGGATCGCACGACGCCGTCCACGATGGTGAGCGGTGCGCCCGGGCTGTTGATGGAGGCGCCGCCGCGGAGGATGATGACCGGCGTTGCGCCCGGCTGGCCGGTGGCGGTAACTACCTGCAGGCCTGAAACGGTTCCCTGCAGGGCGCTGCCCACGTTGGCGCGGGGCGCGTTGGCCAGTACTTCCTTGTCGAGTTTGGCGATGGAGGTGGTGACGCTGCGGCGGGACTGCGTACCATAGCCGACTACCACCACTTCATTCATTTTCTGCACATCCGCTTCCAGCCTGACGTTGATCTCGGACTTGTCCGCCACCGGGATTTCCTGCGGCAGATAGCCGGTGTAGCGGATGACGAGCGTTTCGCCGGGATTGACGAGCAGGGAGTAGGTCCCGTCCGGGAGTACCTGCGTGCCCCTGTTGGTCCCTTTTACGCTGACGGTGGCGCCGATGAGGGGGGATTGATCTTCGCGGGACTGTATGCGTCCCGTGATCTTCCGCGACTGAGCCAGTGTGGTAGCGGCATAGCATAGGCCTATCAGTAGTAACAGACCTGTTTTCTGGTTGATAAAAAAGCGCTTCATAACGGACATTTAGAACTTCAGTAAAAGTATTATGTATAACATAATGCAGTCTAAAAGTAGGAAAGAAATTTAAATAGGCAAGTATTTTTTTCTTTTTTAGTTTGGGTAAATCCCTTTATTTTTGGCGGAAAATGTTTACAGTAGCGGGATATCGGGTTTTAAAAGCCGGTATAAGCGGAAATGAATTAAGTATGACATTAAATAATTTTTTAGTTTTAGGGAGAGATTTGGTGACGCACCGAGTATGGAAACGGCAGTGATAAGGAGTAGCGAGGCGGAAAGCCGGTGGAACGTGGACGTGCAAGGAGACTGGCCGGGTTAAACGCTTAAAGGAGGAAAGGCCGCTGCATTTAAGGCGGGTATTTCGCAATGAAAACAGGCCACCCCTATCGAATACTTTTATCACTTAAATAAACGGAGGTACTTACTTTTACCACATCAACATAAACAACACAATACCCAACTTTCATCTAAAAATCAAGTTCAACATAAATGAGTCCCCTGGAAATAACTAAGAATCTGCAATCGATAGATACCAGCTCGCTGGTAGATAAAGTAGAACGCAAGCTGATCGAACTCCTCATCAGCAAGGACATCAAGGTAGGCGATTCCATCCCCAAGGAGCTGGAATTAGCGGACGTACTGGGGGTGAGTCGCACCGTAGTCCGGGAAGCCCTCACCCGCCTCAAAACCCTGGGGCTGATTGAAACCAAAAAGAAGCGCGGGGCCGTACTCACCAACCCCGACCTCACCGGCTTGCTCGAAAAAAGCCTGTACCCCGAAATCATGGATAAAAACACCCTCCGCGAGATATTCGAAATGCGCCTGGCCCTTGAAATAGGGATGGCGGATTTTATCATGGAGCGGGTAACCCCGGAGGATGTTGCGGCTTTAAAAGCCATCGTGGAAGACGAGCCGGCCGTGGCGGACCAGCACCTGTTCCAGATAGAGCAGGAAATCCGCTTCCATGGCAAGCTCTATGAGATCAGCGGCAACCAGGTACTGAAACGCTTTCAGCAGATGCTGCTGCCGGTGTTTGATTATGTGCATAAGAGCGGACTGCTGAAAAAAATGCCGAAAACGAAGAAGTTCGTGTCGCATAAAGGGCTGGTGGAGATTATTGAAAATGGGTCGGCGGAGATGCTGCGGAATGCGATGCGGAATCATTTGGAGAATCATTTCGCGCGGATATTTGAGTAGGGCGGGTGGTTGCTCGCGAAGGGCGGGTGGTTGCTCGCAAAGAGGCATAGGGAGCAAAGGGCGCAGAGGGTGGGTGGCTGCTCGCAAAGAGGCATAGGGAGCAAAGGGCGCAAAGCTGCGTGATGCAGAGGAGGATGGAGGCAACGTTTAAGGAAGACATAAAAAAAAGACCTGCCGGGGACGGCAGGTCTTTTCAATTACCAAACTATTATCGGAATAATGTTATGCTAATCTTACGTTAACAGCATTCGGGCCCTTTCTACCTTCTTCCACGTCGAATACAACGCGGTCGTTTTCGCCGATGCTTTCTTTAATACCAGATACGTGAACAAAGATTTCCTGATTCGTACCTTCGATTTTAATGAAGCCAAAACCTTTAGTTTCATTAAAAAATTTTACAACACCTGTTTGCATTTATTTAATTTTTAATAGTGAACGTATTCTCGCCTATTATAACTCAGCAGGCTCACTGCGCAACTAAAAGAAAAAAGTGGAAAGCTGATCGGGAAGTGATGATCACAAACAGAAATGCAATTCAATATTCTTAAGAAGCGTTACGAAGATAGGTGTAAAATGCTTACCATCCTAATTTTTTTCTATTTTAACATAACCTTGCACGGAATAGACATTTTAACGTTTTAGATATACATTTGTAAGTATATGAAACATCCTGATTCATGGCGTATAAAGGCCATCCTGACTGGTTCTGCCGGAAATATGGTAGAATGGTACGATTGGTACATCTATTCCACTTTTTCATTATACTTCGCGCCGGTATTCTTCCCTAAAGGCAATTATACAGCCCAGCTGCTCAATACAGCCGCCATTTTTGCCGTAGGATTCCTCATGCGCCCCATCGGTGGATGGATGTTTGGTACCATCGCCGACCGGAAAGGCCGCAAAACCGCCATGACGCTCTCTGTACTCATGATGTCCTTCGGGTCCATGCTCATCGCTTTTACGCCCGGATATGCCCAAATCGGCATTGCGGCGCCCGTCCTCCTCTGCCTGGCACGCCTCCTGCAGGGCCTCAGCGTAGGCGGGGAATACGGTACCAGCGCCACCTACCTCAGCGAAGTAGCCACGGCCGACCTGCGGGGCTTCTATTCCAGCTTCCAGTACGTGACCCTCATCGGCGGCCAGCTCCTGGCACTCGGCGTGCAAATGCTCCTGCAAAAAGTTTTCCTGACGGCGGATGAGCTGCACCGCTGGGGATGGCGCATCCCCTTTGTCATAGGCGCGCTGCTGGCATTCTACGTGCTGTACCTCCGCAAAAACATGCACGAATCCACCGCCTTCCAAAAGGAAAAACCATCAAAAGATAAAGGTTCTGTAAAAATACTCTTCACCCAACATCCACGGGCAGTATTAACCGTGGTAGGACTTACCCTGGGCGGCACCGTAGCGTTTTACACCTACACCACCTATATGCAAAAGTTCCTCGTCAACACCGTCCATATGAGCATCGAAAAAGCGACTACCGTCACCTTTTTCCTGATGCTGATCTATGCCTGCCTGCAGCCGCTGGCCGGCTGGCTGTCCGACAGGATCGGCCGCAAGCCTCTGCTGATGGCCTTTGGCATACTCGGCGCCCTCTGCACCGTGCCGCTGCTCACCACGCTGAGCCATACAGATACCGTCTGGGGCGCATTCTGGCTCATCCTCGGCGCACTGATCATCGTCACCGGCTATACCAGCATCAATGCTGTAGTGAAAGCAGAACTCTTCCCCGCCGAAATCAGGGCACTGGGCGTCGGCTTCCCCTACGCGCTGACCGTAGCGGTTTTTGGCGGTACGGCGGAACCGCTCGCCCTCTTCTTTAAGCAACAAGGGATGGAATCCGGTTACTATTGGTACGTTACCGGCTGCATTTTTATCTCTCTATTGGTATATATCACCTCGAAAGACAGTAAAAAACATTCTTACCTGGATAAGGAAATGAAGGCGTAAGACCGGGCCTTATGTCAAAACGGCTTTCCGGAACGCAACGCCGCTAACGGCTAATCTCCCGCACGGCGCCATCCTCCCTGCCCACAATCAACAAATCCGCCATGCCGATGAACAGGCCGTTTTCCACCACGCCGGGTATATCATTCAGCTGCGCATGCAACACCTCCGGGTCTGCAATGCGCTCGTAATGGCAATCTGCTATGTAATTCCCGTTGTCCGTTATAAACAGCTGCCCCTCCTTCTTCCGGAGTACTGGCCTGGCATGCAGCTGTTCCAGCTTCCGGAAAGTCAGCTCCCAGGCAAACGGGATGATTTCCACCGGCAGGGGAAACTGCCCCAGCTGCTGCACCACCTTGCCCTCGTCGGCAATAATGATCATCCTGTCCGATGCCGCCGCCACAATCTTTTCCCGCAGCAGCGCGCCACCACCCCCTTTGATCAGGCGTAACTGCGCGTCCGCCTCGTCGGCCCCGTCAATGTCCACATCAATTTTCTGTACCTCGCCAAACGGGATGATCGTGATCCCCTGCGCACGTGCCAGCTGCTCCGATTCTTCAGAGGTGGCCACTGCTTTTATGTCCAGTCCGCCCCTAACCATTTCGCCTATACGCATAATGGCGTAATAGGCCGTGCTGCCCGTTCCCAGGCCCACCGTCATCCCCGGGCGGACGTACGTCGCGGCCTGCTCCGCAGCCGCTTTTTTCGCGATATTTACCTGCATATAACAAATATAAGCGATCGATACTATTTGGAAATATTGCCGAACTCAACTAATTTTTGCTATAAATCCTTTTGCTTTGAGAAAATTTTCATTCCTGATACTGGCGGCCTCCCTCGGCCAACTCCCTGCCTTTGCGCAGGAAAATCCCGCCGCCGGCGCCATCAATGCCAGCGTGCTGACCCAACACATCAGCGTACTCGCCTCCGATGCTTTCGAAGGCCGCAAACCATTTACCCGCGGGGAAGACAGTGCCATCAACTACATCGCGGCGCAGTTCAAAGCCCTGGGCCTCCAACCCGGCAACGGCAACAGCTACTTCCAGGAAGTACCCATGGTCAACATTTTCTCCCAACCAGCTTCCGACCTCGTCATCAAAGGCAAAAAAGGCAGCATCAGCCTCAAATACCTGGACGACTACGTAGCCGCCACCCGCCGCGTGCAACCACAGGTGACGCTCAATAATTCAGCACTCGTGTTTGCCGGTTACGGCATCGTAGCGCCGGAATATAACTGGAACGATTATAAAGGCCTGAACGTAAAAGGTAAAACAGTCGTCGTCCTGGTAAACGATCCCGGCTTTGCGGACAGCACGCTGTTCAAAGGCCGCACCATGACCTACTACGGCCGCTGGACCTACAAGTTTGAAGAGGCCTCCCGCCAGGGCGCCGCCGGCTGTATCATCATCCACGAAACCGCCGCCGCCAGCTACCCCTGGAAAGTGGTGCGCAGCAGCTGGAGCAATTCCAAACTGCACCTGCAAACGGCGGACAACAACATGTCCCGCACCATCCTGGAAGGCTGGATCAGCCAGGAATCCGCCCGCAAGCTCTTCGAACTCGCCGGCCTCTCCCCTGACCTCATGGCCCAGGCTAAAAACAAAGGCTTCAAACCGGTGGACCTGCACCTGCAAACTTCCCTGGTAATCAATAATACCATCAAACGCTCCACCTCCCATAACGTGCTGGGCGTGCTCCCGGGCGCTAAAAGGCCGCAGGAATGCGTGGTATATTCCGCCCACTGGGATCACTTCGGCATCGGTGAAAATATCAACGGGGATTCCATCTACAACGGCGCGGTAGACAATGCCAGCGGTACCGCCGGGCTGATTGCTCTCGCCACCGCTTTCAGCAAAGTAAAACCTGCCCCGGAACGCTCGCTGCTCTTCCTCGCCGTCACCGGCGAAGAACAGGGCCTCCTGGGTTCGGAATATTATGCCAGCCACCCGGTATTTGCACCCGGCAAAACCGTTGCTGACATCAACCTGGATGTGATGAACTACTTCGGCCGCACAAAAGACGTCACCGTCATCGGCAAAGGCCAGTCCGAACTGGATGAATACGTTCAACGCGCCGCCGCCAAACAAGGCCGCATCACCGTCGGGGAAGATCACCCGGAAGGAGGCTGGTTCTTCCGCTCCGACCATTTCAACTTCGCGAAAAAAGGCGTCCCCGGTTTGTATATCGGTCCCGGCACCCAGGCCATCGGCAAGGACCCGCAATGGGCCAGGGAACAAATTGCTACGTATAACCGCGAGCGTTATCACTCGCCGAAAGATGAATTCGACCCCAACACCTGGAAACTGGATGGTATGATCGAAGACCTCCGGCTGGTATTTGACGTTGGACTCACCCTCAGCAACGAGGCCACCTTCCCTAAATGGAAAGATGGCTCCGAGTTCAAGGGCATAAGGAGGTAATTTTAAGATGAATATAAGATGGTACTGTTTGGATTAATTATGATGGGACTGATCCTATTCCTCTACGTGAGGAATATCTTCGTCCGCAGGAAAAAGTTGAGGAACTCCGTTCCCGATACGTATAAACCGCTGCTGCAGCAGCATGTGCGCTACTACCAGCAGCTGGATGAAGCGGATAAGGAACGTTTCGACAGCAAGGTAGCGCGCTTCCTGAAACGTACAACTATCGAAGGCGTAGGCACCGCCGTGGAACCGCTGGACCGTGTGCTGGTCGCCGCCAGCGCCATTATTCCCATCTTCGGGTTCAAGGACTGGGAGTATTTTAACCTCACCAACGTGATCCTCTACCCGGATACTTTCAACGAAAGCTACCAGTACGAAGGTAATCGCCGCAACATCCTTGGCATGGTGGGCAGCGGCTCGCTGAACGGCCAAATGGTGCTCTCCCGCAGCGCCCTGCGGGAAGGCTTTGCCAACGTCACGGATAAGAACAACACGGCCATCCATGAATTCGTGCACCTGCTGGATAAATCCGACGGCTATGTGGACGGTATGCCGCGCCACCTGCTGGAACACAGCTACAGCATCCCCTGGATGAAGCTCGTGCACCAAACCATTCAGCAAATGGCGGAAGGCCATACGGACATCAATCCGTACGGCGCCACCAACGAAGGAGAATTTTTTGCCGTTATCTCCGAGTACTTTTTTGAAAGGCCCGACCTCCTGGCGGAAAAACATCCGGAGCTATACGCTATGCTCACCAAAATTTTCCAGCAGGACCCCGCTGCCAATCACCAGCATCCTGAAACAAGCTTTTAATTTCAAAAAGGAGCGGCTGCCCGTATGCCGCTCCTTTTTTTAAGCTTACTTGCCCCAAAAGCTGTTCTCCTGCTGCTCATCGGCAGTAAATACCGTCACCGCCGTGATCTTTCCATCCTGCACCGTATATACGTCCACGTTCTCCACGTCCAGCGTCTGATCCGCACGGGTGGCCTTCCATACGAGGTTGACCGCTACGGCATCCCCGTTTACCGCATAGGATTTCACTTCCGCCAGGGACAACGTTTTTTCAGACACTTCAAACATCCCGCCGCACATGCCAAATACTTCTTCCATAGACTTTTTCAGGCCGGAGAAGCGGTTATCGCCCGGCTGCTCCCACTGCACCTGCGGATGCAGGAGCGTAGCCACCTTTTCAAAATCAAATACTTTCACGGCTGCAATAAATTCGGTAACGACAGATAAAGAATTGTTTTCCATGGTTTGCATTTTTTTTGTTTGCTAAATTTGATAGAACAAAAGTAGCTGACAAGCCAGGCTGCTCACTTACCAAAAGGCGACAATCATTTACCATTTTGCGCCAGCCGCCACAAGCGGTCAAATCTCTTGCTATCTTTAGTACATGAAAGATCTCGTTAAACATATCATTGCCTACGCGGCCATGCGGAATATAAATACAGCGCAGCTGTGCAGGTTATCCGGTATCGATATGGCGGCGCTGAAAAAGAAGGACGGCCCCGCGCCTGCTCAACCGCAGGTCGACAACCTCTGGAAAAACGCCGCGCACCTCAGCGGGGATCCTTTATTCGGGCTGCACTTCGGCGAATCCCTCCGGACCACTGCCCTCGGCATTGTGGGCGGCATCATTCAAACCAGCGCCACAGTCGGCGAAGCGCTGACGCACGCCGCCGCCCTCGTCCACCTGATCACTGACCAGTGCCGGATGGACATCGTACAGGGCAAAGGCGCTTTTAAAGTCAGGCTAACGCCAACGGATAAACGCGATTTTGATCCGCTGATGGAAGTATTACTCGTCATCGTAGTGCATGAACTCGATGGGCTGCTGCTCACGAAGATTGCGCCCAAAGCGGTGGCGCTGCCTTACAAGGTGACGAACCCTGCGGAATACGAAAGGGTATTCCGTTGCGCGGCAGGAAAGTCTGCGGGCGAATACAGCCTTACGTTTCCACAACAATACTGGCATGAGCCGATCGTTACTGCGAATTATGAGTTGCAGGAAATACTGCTGAAGAAGACCTCCCATCTCTCCCCCAACAAAAAAAACCAAACCCTGGGCGCCAGGGTACATAATTACCTGCTCGCGAACTCCTACCTGGGCGTGGCTTCGCTGAGCGATATCGCTTCCAACTTCAACATGAGCGCCCGCACCCTGCAACGGCAGCTGAAAAGCGAAGGCTACTCCTTCCAGCGTATAGCCGATGACGTTAAGCGTTCGCTGGCGGAGCATTACCTCTCCTCCGGCAATTTTGCGTTAAAGGATATTTCGTGGATGCTGGGGTACAATGAACTGAGCGCGTTCAGCAGGGCGTTTAAAAAATGGACGGGAGTGACGCCGGAAAATTTCAACTAAAAAAAAGGACGACCCTCGGGCCGCCCTTCTCTCTCACTAAAAAATATTTAACTACAAGGTTTTCACCCGGATGTTGCGGAAGCGCACCACATCGCCATGGCCGAGGAAACCGATATGACCGGTTTCATTCTTCAGGCCGGGGTGATCTTTATGATCCAGGGTACCATTGGCGCTGGCGGCCGCAATATCGCCGTCCAGGATGGTTTCCCCGTTGAGGATCACTTTTACGCGGGTGCCTTTCACAATCACTTCTTCGTAGTTCCACTCGCCCACCGGCTTCAGGAAGCCGCGTTTGGCGGGGATCACACCGTACACGGAGCCATGGTATTGGTACTCGTGCAGGTTTTTATACATATCCGCCTCGTTGTCGATAATCTGCAGTTCCATGCCGTTGTAGGCAGCGTTGCCTTCCAGCGGGGCGCGGATGCCGAGGCCGTTGTTTGCGCCCGGCGTGAGCTGAAACTCGAAGCGGAAGTTGAAATCCCTGAACTCCTCTTTGGTAAAGAGGTTGCCATGGCCGCCTCTTTTCGGATAGATGACGAGGTTGCCGTCTTCCATGATATAATCGGTGGTATTGCCCGTCCAAGCGTGCATATTGGTGCCGTCAAAGAGGACCTTGAAGCCGGCTTTCTTCTCCTCGTCGCTCAGCACGAAAGGCTTCGGACGCGGCAGCTCCTTGATGTAGAGGTCGCGGTAGGCCACATAGGTGCCATGCGCCTGCAGCTCTATCTGCTCTTCCGGGAATATCGGCAAGCCACGCTCCCAGTAGTTTTCCATGATCGTATTATTGGTCACCAGCTGGCCATTCAGGTACACGGTCACGCGGTCCCCTTTCATGATGATGTGGAAGTGGTTCCATTCGCCGATGGCATTGTCCGCCAGCGCCAGTGGCTTGCTCGCGTTGGTTTGGTTGTTGTAAAGTCCGCCGGAGCCCACTTCTGCGCCTACATCCCTGCGGGAGGTATCCCAGATCTGCACCTGCGGCGTACCACGGAGGTAAATACCGGCATCGCCCTGCGGCGTAATCTTCCAGTCCACCAGCATTTCGAAGTCGCCATACTTTTTCACCGTGCAAAGGTTATCCCCTTCGCCGTTGAATACGAGCAGGCCATCCTTCACGGACCAGCCTTTGCGCATCTTCTCATCTGCCTTTGCCTGCGCGGCTTTCAGCGCTTTATCACTCATTTTGGCGCGTACGATTGGGGTTTCCACGAGGCCTTTCCAGCCGCTCAGGTCCGTGCCGTTGAACATGGGCACGAAGCCTTCGCCCGCCGGCATTTCGTTCAGGTATTTGCGGATGGACTGCCGCTGGTAATCGGCATCGCCGCCTTTGAGCTGTGCGCTTGCTTTTTCGAGGAGAGATTTCACTACAGGGCCGGCGTAGGTTTTATCCGCCAGCGCGATGTCCATCACCGCGTCAGCAGCTGCAGCGCCGAGGTTGGGAGATTCCAGGTAGCGGCCCGCCAGCAGCAGCGCGCTGTAGGACCTGCATTTATTCAGCACCTGTAAGGCTTTCAGCTGCACTTTTTCGCTGGAAGTGATGTCCAGCGCATTGCGCACCATCAGC
>Ga0164243_10005342_pt1 | contig 19653 bp, 14 predicted proteins | sample OricompcompostOP_FD_108781 | JGI IMG/M metagenome (GOLD analysis project Ga0164243, IMG submission 108781) | Organic Plus compost microbial communities from Emeryville, California, USA - Original compost - Organic plus compost (OP) | ecosystem: Engineered > Solid waste > Mixed feedstock >... | reverse complement strand
CAGCCCGGCTATCAACAGCCTGGCTATCAGCAGCCTGGCTATCAGCAGCAACCCATTTACGGGCAACCAATTGGGATCCCTGGTTATGAACAAAAAGATTGGCTGGTAACCCTGCTTCTCTGTATCTTCCTGGGAGCATTCGGCGTGCACCGTTTCTATGTCGGAAAAATCGGAACCGGTCTATTGATGCTCTTTACCGGTGGCGGTTGTGGCATCTGGGCGCTGGTCGATCTCATCATGATTATCACAGGCAGCTTTAACGATGTGAACGGCATGCCGCTGAGAAGGTCATGAAGTACACAATCCCTTCAAGAGCCACGGGGAAGGTAGTCGGCTACCTTCTCCTGCCACTGCTCTTCTGGCTGATTCCCTCGTCATGGCTCGAAGCGCACCCGATCCCCTGCCTCTCACGTCTCCTGCTGCACCGCACCTGTCCCGGCTGTGGTATGACACGGGCGGTCTCGTGCACCATACATGGCGAGTTCCGCAAGGCATGGCATTACAATAAGCGAGTCGTGTTTGTGTTCCCCCTTCTGCTCCTCGTCTGGGGGAAGGGATTTCAACACGCATGGTCTGACTTTGTGCGCCATCTCTATCGGAGATAGCGCATCCCCCGAGGATGCGACAGTTCTGAGACAAATACACGATACGCTTACGACATTTTCTCCCTACAATACCTCCAGTAAAGCCAGTATTTTTCTCAATGGAGGGAGAAACAACGTATGCAGCCATTCCACCTGACACAGGCCGCACCACATGGACAGATGCACGCGGCGCCTCAGAATGCAGTCTTACAGGTACGCAACCTCACAAAAGTCTACGGCAACGCGCGCACAGGTGTTCAGGCAACCGCATTGAATGGCCTGAATCTGACGGTCGAACGCGGTGATTTTGTCAGCATCATGGGGCCTTCCGGCAGCGGAAAAAGCACCCTGCTCAATCTACTTGCAGGCCTGGACACAGCCTCCTCTGGAGAGATCTGGGTTCAAGGACAGAATATGGCGTCCATGCGCCAGAATGATCTGGCCCTGTTTCGGCGTCGCAATCTCGGTTTTGTCTTTCAGGATTTTAATCTGCTGGATACGCTGACACTTGGTGAAAATATTGCCCTGCCGCTCAGCCTCGACGGTAAAAAGAATCAAGAGATCCGCCCCGCCGTTCTGAAGGTCATGAGCTTTCTGGGTATCAACGAATATCTCAATCGCTATCCCTACGAGGTCTCAGGGGGCCAGCAACAACGGGCCGCCGTCGCACGTGCCGTCGTCCATAATCCGAACTTGCTCCTTGCAGACGAGCCAACCGGAAACCTGGACTCAGCATCTTCCCGGGCCCTGCTCGAACTGTTCCAGCGCTTAAATCAGACGATCGGCACAACCATTCTGATGGTGACGCATGATCCCCTGTCAGCAAGCTATAGTCGCCGCGTTGTCAGCATCAAAGATGGCCAGGTGCATAGCGAGCTGCAACGCAGTGCTGATCAACAGGCATTCTTCCAGCAGATTTTGAACCTGCTGGCCCAATTGGAGGGCTCACATGGAGTGGCGTAGCATTATCCTGAAAAACATCAGGAGGACCATGCGCCGCTATCTGGGCTACCTGACAGCAAGCACTCTGGCCGTGATGGTCTTTGTCCTGTTCTTTAGCTTCCTCTTCCACCCGAACGCGACTCGCCTGGCACAGCTTCAGCTGGTCGCGGTTGTTCTCGGGCTCTGCGTCTTTATCGTCGCCTGGTTTGCGGCCTTCTTCATTTTCTACTTTCACGCGACGCTGATTCGTGAACGAAACAAAGAATTTGGCCTGCTTATGACGCTTGGTATGACGCCGGGTCAAATCGGGCGTATGGTGTTTCTTGAGAGTATCTGTATTGGTATTGCCGCGATTCTGCTCGGCTCGCTTGCGGGGCTGATCCTTTCACCACTCTTTTTCGCGCTTATCGGTCTGGTAGTGGGCTTACCAAACACGCTTTCGTTCGCGTTCTCGCCAATCCCGCTAACAATCACCGTGATCTTTTTTGGCATTGTCTTCCTGCTGGAAGCGGCAATCACATCCTGGCGGGTTCAGCGGCGCACGCCGCGGATTTTGCTTCTGGGAGCGCGAGTTCGCCAGATACCGCCGAAAATCTCGCTGGTCAAGGTACTTCTGGGCCTTGCCTGTCTGGCAGGTGCCTATATTATGGCCATCGCCTTTAGCGTGCAGTTTCTGTACAATGCCTTCCCGATTGTCATCCTGGCAATTGTAGGAACCTTCTTTCTGTACAGTGAACTGCTGGTCGGGCTGCTGGGCATCCTGCGTCGTCGGGCGCTAAGCGGCGTCAAGCTGCTGATTGTCTCGCGGCTCTCGCATCGCCTGCGCGACTATGCCCGTATCCTGGCAATTGTCACCATTTTGAATGCATCCGTTCTGTCTGCGATGGGCGCTGTCTATGGTTTCCTTCAGTCTGTACGGATCAGCCTGGAACAGTCATATCCCTTCAGCTTGCAAATCAAGGAGAGTATGGAACACCCGCTCCGTCTCACGCCTGACCAGATTGTGGAGACCCTCAAAAAAGAAGGGCTCACCGTGACGGACCAGAAGGTCACACTATTTCTGACCGGCACAGTGAACGGGGAAGCGACGCAGATCATCTCCCAGGACGCCTATCAGCAGCTCCGTGACATGGCGCTCCGTTATACCCCGGGACTGGACAACACCGGGCAGATCCCTGCGTCCCTCACCCCGGATCAGGCCTATTTGCTGGATGCGGTACCTTTTGCGATCACAACAGGGAACAGAGGCATCACCACAGAGGGGGAGACTCTCACGCTTCAATTCGGGTCACAGAAGCACATACTTCATTTTGAGCGGGGAGAGCACCGCGTGCTCAATAACCCGGGTTTCAATGGGAAAACGATACCTACAAGCATTCTCGTGGTCAATACCGACCTCTTTCAGAAGCTTCAAAAGATCAGTACCATCCAACAGCAGTACCGCATTCAGAGCTACCATTTACAGCAGGTACCAGATACTCTTGATCTGTATGGGCTCATTGCGGAAAAAGCAGCAGAGAAAGAAAGCACGTACTGGCTTGACAGTGATGAATCCCTACCGCTAATGAACGGATTGATCAACATCATTCTTGTTGCGGGATGTATTGTCAGCGGTCTCTTCCTGATCGCTGCGGGAAGCTCGCTCTACTTTAAGCTGTTCACGCAGCAGGAGGAGGATCGACGGCAGTTCCATGCGCTCTCACGAATCGGTATGCAGAAACGAGAGGGTATACGGATTATCGGCATTGAGTTCCTGGTCCTCTTCTTTATCCCGGTTCTGATCGCCATTGTGCATAGCAGTGTAGCGACACTGGATATGCTACACCTCTTCCTGGCAACCGATTTTGCAGCCCGGATCACCTGGACAACGCTACTGATTGCCAGCCTGATCTATGCGGCCTGTTTCGCTCTCTACTATGGGGTAGCGCTGTACAACTATATTCGTCGTCTCAAGATCAGTACAGTGGCATAATCCCCAAAAAGAAGCTGTCCCCGCCAGTCGCAGCAGGGACAGCTTTTTGTTTTATCTCGAAAACTAGGAGAGACGGGCATCCAGAGCCGAAAGCCGCTCACGCAACTTACGATTCTCCTCGCGGATCTCTTCAAGGTCTTTGCGCAGCTGCTTGAGTTGCTCTTCGCTTCCATCAGCCGACTTGAGCGCAACGGCCACAGAAAGCGAAACCCGTTTGACGCTCTCGTCCAGATCTTTTTCAGCGGCCCGCTCAAGCACAGGAATAGCCCGCTTCTCGCCGAAAGCAAGCAGGGCCCTGGCAGCCGCTGTACGGGTCGGAGCCCAACTATCATGCTCAACAGCCTGACAGAGTGCCGTGACCGCACGTTGTCGCACCTCCTCGCTGTAGAGGAACTTATTGCTACCCACAGTGCCCAGTCCTGCCGCAGCATAGCGACGCAGCGTGACATAGTTTGTTTTGTCGCCGAGGTACTGGCACAGGGTGTCGACAACACGTTCATCACCGGAGGCCCCCATACCGGTAAAGATGCCGCTATGCACGATATAGAGCCAGGAAGAGCGATCAAGCACCGAGTAGAGCGCGTCAACGCTGCCCTCAACGCGTGTCTTACCGAGCGCCGCCGCCGCGCTGGACTCAACTCGATAGCTAGGATCACCCTTCTCCAGCAGCGCCTTCAAGACCTGTGCAGAGCGCTCTGCCAGCTCTTTGCGCACCGGAGCCTGGAATTCGCCCAGAGCCGTCGCAATGGCGGCGCGGGCCTGTGGCTGCTGATGCGGGTCAAGCTCCTGCAAGGCGCGAATCAGAATATCCTGTGCCTGATCGGTGCCTTGCTTGCCAATAGCGGCCGCCGCCTCCGCTCGCACGCCATAGAACGAGTCTTGCAATAGAGCGGTTTCCAGCGCCTTCAACGCCTCGGGCTCGCTGCGCTCTGCCAGCGCCTCGATAGCCTCAATGCGACCAAGCACATCAGGATCATGCGCAAGCTGATAGCACAGCATGTTCGTTGGGAGGCGGAACTGCAAAGTCTTAAGAACCCAGCCATCAGGATCGAAACGCACCATCAGCGGCTCACGCTCAAGCGGGAAGAAGAAGGCCTGCTCGGTCTGACCACCTTCGCCTACGACAACGCGCAACGTGAGCGTCCTTGTATCGGTGGTGTTGGGGTCTTTTGCCGCCTCATCAGAGGCAGGGATAGTAAAGGCCAGCTCAACCGGCACCGCGAAGCAGGGGGTCAGATCGTCGATCTTCTGTGTCTGCTTGACCACAACCTTCGCCAGTTTCTGCGCCCGATCCCAGTTATACTGTACCTCGAACTCAGGGTAGCCACCATGATACACCCACTGCTGGAAGAACTGCTCCAGACTGCGCCCGGTCGATTCCTCAAGCGCACGCTGAAGATCGGCCGTCACGACCTCGCGGGTGCGGTTGCGCTGAAGATAGTAGTTAATCGCACGACGGAACGCCTTTTCGCCAAGCTGATGCCGGAGCATGTGCAGGACCCACTCACCCTTTTTATAGGTGTGGGCATCGAACATCTCCCATCCTTCATTGCTCCAGACATTGTAGACAATCGGGCGGCGATAGTGCTTGTCCTCGTTCTGGTAGGACTTCATTTCCTGGTGCATGGAGTATTTGAAATAATCCTTGCCAAGATCATGCTCACCCCAGAGCTGATCAAAATAGCTGGCAAAGCCCTCATTCAGCCAGGTATTCGACCAGTCACGGCAGGTGACCAGATCACCAAACCACTGGTGCGCCAGCTCATGAGCAACCACCGCCTCATAGCCCGGCTGCATATCAAGCGCGGCACGCTGATCCAGCAGCAACGAGAAAGAATGCGTAGTAGTGGTTGTATGCTCCATTGCGCCGGTATACAACTCCACGACTGTCTGCTTGTAGTTATCATAGGGGTAATCGACGCCGATAAACTCGGAGAAAAAGCGGATCATCTCTGGCGTCTTGCCCATCAGCAGGCGAGCATCCTCAACGCGATCTTTACGCACATAATAGGTCACAGGCATGCCCTGGAAGGTATCTTCGACGACAGCGAAGTCACCAACAACCAGCGAGAGCAGGTAGGACGCATGAGGCACGGAATGCAGCCAATGATGTGTCTTTGTTGCGCCATTGTCTTTGACTTCCAGCAGGTTGCCGTTCGCGATGGCAATATACTGGGCCGGAGCCGTGACCAGAATCTCGGTGGTCGCACGATCGTTGGGGCAGTTATGACAGGGGAACCAGTAAGCGGCGTACTGGGGCTGATGGAAACTATAACAATGGGTAAAGCGCCCGGGTTCTTCGGGAGCAGGTTTGACAAAATTCAATCCGATACGGGGGCGGGCATGGTAGGAAATCGCAACAGTAAACTCTTCACCATGCTGATAGACGCGATCCAGCGTGACAACAAGTTGCTTTTCTCCGACGCTGTACGCCAGTTTTCCGCCACCAACAAGTGTGACTTCATCAATATGAAGCTCAATCGCATCAAACGTGACGCTGGTTACCTCTTCAAAGAGAGCGGAAAAGGTGGTATAGGCGGTACCACTGACCGTCTCCTGATCGAAATCCAGACTGATATCAAGTTTGACGTGCTTCACGTCGGCAGGACGATCAGGCGGGAATTGCACCTCGGCACCAGGCAGAGCAAACGAACGGGCAGTCGGGGCGGGTCCTGTTCCAACAGGCTCTTGCCAGGCAAACAGGCTGTACCCATCCCCAAGAGAATGCACACGATTACAACAATGAACCAAAATAAATCACCTCTGTTTCTAGTTTTCCACATTGACGCTGTAGACCGGGGAATACCCTCTCCCTCGCCCCCTCTCGCTACCAGGCATAGAACATGAAGCACAAACCACCTTCTGAGCGTTCTCCCCGTGAGCCCTTCTATCAAGTCCCTCCATTCTCTCTATGTGCTTTATTATAGCATGTGTAAACGAGCGTCGCTGACTGGCCCCGCGCCAGCACCTCCCCTTCCGACAAGGGACATAGCCAGAGAAGTGGTCCTTGAACCGATCCCTTGCGTGGCCGTACTACTATTAGAGAAACGGAGTCATTGTAACAGGGAACGAAAGGCGTCTGTATGCGGGCAAAAACACCGCACATCAACAGGTTTGCTCAGATCGTACGTTTCTATCGGGTTTCGCGTCTGCTCCTCTGGACGATATGGGTCATTTATCGGGAGCGCCAGCGCGTGATTCGAGCAAGAGAGCGTGGCGATTATGATGCGAAACCAAATAGCGAAGTACTCATCAAGGTGCTGGAGGCCTTCCGCGATACGGCTATCCAACTGGGGGTTCTGATGATTAAGCTCGGGCAGTTCCTCAGTTCACGCGCCGATATGCTCCCCGAGGATGCCCTGAAAGTGCTTGCCGACCTTCAGGACGAGGTGCCCCCGGCCCCGTTCGAGCATGTGGTTGCCGTCCTTGAAACAGAGCTTGGCAAGCCTGTCGAAGAGATTTTCAGTGTGCTGGAACGAAAATGTACCGCGGCCGCCTCGCTCGGACAAGTCCATAAAGCCGTGCTCGCCTCAACCGGGGAAACGGTAGCCGTGAAGATCCAGCGCCCTCATATACACCAGCTTGTCAGCATGGATCTCAGCACGATACGCTTTGTGATCTGGGTGGTCAACCGCTTTGTGAATCCAGATTTTGTCGATCTGGTTGGACTCTTTCGCGAGTTCCGTCGGACCGTCTTTGAGGAGATCGACTATGTGACGGAAGCCGCCAATATCAAGCGCTTTCAGGAGATGTTCAAAGACGATCCCACCATCTCTATTCCGCGCGTGTACGACGAGTATGTGTCCCATCATGTGCTTGTGATCGAGTGGATCGATGGCATCAAATTAAACGATTACGCCGCGCTAGAAGCAGCGGGCTTCGATCGGCTGGAGGTCGCGAACCGGACAGTACGAGCCTATTTCTATCAATTCTTTGAAGTCGGCTTCTTTCATGCTGATCCGCATCCCGGCAATATCTTTGTCAAAAAAGGCTCACCGGTCGATGATCCGGTCATCGCCCTCGTTGACTTTGGCATGGTTGGCACTCTGACCAGCTATATGAAGAAGACTTTGCGGGATCTCTTCATTGCTCTGGTCATGCGCAACGCTCACGATATCGTTGAGGCGCTCTTCAAACTGGGCTTTATCGGCAAGGGAGCCAATCTGACAACGCTTGAGCGCGGCATCACCATTCTGCTCGATCAGTATTACGGTATGACGCTCGGTGAGGTCAGCAATATCGATTTCAGCCAACTTGCCAGCGATCTTGAAAGCCTGCTCTACGGGCAACCATTTCAGATCCCGGCCCAGTTCGCGTTCAGCGGCCGGGCAGTCGGGACACTGGTTGGTGTTGCAACCGGACTGGCTCCAGAATTTAACTTCTTTGATGTCGCACTTCCCTATGCGCGCAAGTTCCTGCAATGGGATAGCAAAGGCATCGCGCAAGCATCACAGGATCTCTTCCGGGAAGTGCTCAACACGGGAAAGCTCCTGCTCACACTTCCGGGCTCACTGGAACGTCTTATCAGCCAGATCGAGTCCGGGCAGGTCGAAGTAAAGGTCAACAACTTTACCGGTAACGGTAAGCGCAAGCGACATAACGGGCAGATAACAATCAGCGAAGGCAGCGCTTCGAGCGCTCTCACCTGGCTCCTTGTCTTTGGCTCTTCGCTTGGCTCAGGGATCTATCTGCATTCCTTACACCAGGGCCTTGCGGGCTGGTTCTGCTTCGGGCTGGCAACGCTCAGTGTGCTTGGCCTGTTGCTCAGGCGGTAACACCTATAACAAAGGGGAGGCACTGCTATTCCCTCCCCTTTAACCGCCAGCGATCGTCCTGGCAGATCGCACGCTGCTCCCGCTCAAGCTTTTTCAGGTGGGCCGAGACAGAGAACGCCGCGACCGGGTACAGGCTCTCGCGAACGTCCGTATAGACTCGCCGAACCAGTTCCATTACCGTCGCCTCCCCCTGATCAAGCGCGGCGATAATCTGCTGTTCACGTTCCATACGATGGGCAATATATTCCGCAAGCTTTGCCTGTGCGTTCTGAATCACCGGCCCATGAGACGGCACCATCTCGTTCATATCCAGCGCTTGCAGGCGATGCAACGTCTCCATATAGTCAAAGAGATCTTCAATCACGACGGTGCCAACACCCGCCACTACGTCTCCAGCAAAGAGCACGCGCCCCTTTTCGAGATAGAAACAGAGATGATCAGCACAATGACCCGGCGTATAGAGCGCCCGGAGCGTATCGCTTCCAGTGGAGAAGGTCGTCCCGTCAGCAATTTCATGGTCGAGAAAGGGCATCGTCTCACGACGAAAGCCATAAAGAGCGGCTCCGGTTCGCTCGCGCAGCTCAACCGCCCCCCCGATATGGTCGGGATGACTATGCGTCAACAGAATCCGAGCGACGCCGCCACGCTCCTCAGCCGCTTGCTGAATCGCATCGAGGTGCTGAGGGTTGGCGTCGGCAGGATCAATCACCAGGGCGCCACTTGCAGGCTCTCCCAGAACAAGCGTATTAGTTCCCGGTCCTGTCATCATCGAAGCATTCGGTGCAAGCAGCACTGTATACAGTTCCATAGGTTGTTTGTCCTCTCTTAGAGCTTCCAGAGGAAATCCGGCGTTTCTGGTAAATAGACAAACGGCCCGCCTTCTTGTTCCAGCCAGCATGGTTGATGCGTTGGCACATAACGCGTTCTGGTCGCCTCCACGGCCTCCCGCACAGTACGAAATGCCGAGAGATCCCGAAGCTGATGGAAGGTCGGGAAGGCAATCGGGAAGGTTCCCGCCTCAAAGCGTTCCAACGCGACCACCGGTTCAATCCAGAGACCCTCGCTGGTTTCCAGACGATCATAGAGCGCTTCCTGCTGTGCCGGAGCTGCTGCAAGAAAGAAATGAGTGTCGAAGCGCCGTGGAAGCTGTTCCGGGGTAATCCAGTGCGCGAAATAGGCAAGCTGATCGAAGGCGGGCTGCAACCCTTCCTGCTCAAGAATAGTACGCAAGCTGACGGCACGCTCGTTTAATTGCTGCCGATAGCTCGCAAAGCGCTCAACATCTTCCTGTGGAATCGCCAGCACATCGGTGCCACGATATGCCAGAAGGACGTTTCCTTCCTCAAAAAGCTCACGGATAGCCGCGGCCCTGACCCCACTTCCCAGGGCAGTGCGTCCCTCCGGGTCAGCGCCCTCTAGCTCTACCGTGAGGGGCGCCTGTTGCTCAAGCGCTCGATCGTCTGCGGCGGCAGACCCACCAGGGAACACATAGATATCGGGCATAAACTCGCTCTGCACCACTCGCCGCACCATATAGACCTCTATTCCCTCACGCCCGGGCGCTCCATCGCGCAACAACATCACCGTTGCAGCCAGCCGCGGTTGTATCGCCATACCATTCCTTCTCCCGTCTTTTTTTCAGAGCAATACAGCAAGAGCACCTGACAACGCAAGGTCATCCAGATGCGTTTCACTCTATATAGTACCATATGCACGCACCACACCTTGTCACCAAAAAAGCCGAGGCTTTATGGTATCATGATAAGAGAATGGTTCTTTTCTCCCTTTCTCTCTGTTATACTGAAGAGAGGCGCTCGCTTCGGTTCAGAGGTGGGCAAAACGTCAAACAAACGGCTTGCAACCAGGAGAATTACTCCAGGGCCTATTACTATGGCTATTTGAGAGCATGTCTATGCCAACCAGTCAGCTATCTACGTATAATAACAACGTACCATCCCGCGTGACACCATATCTACGCGTGGGCTTAATTGGCGACCCCGTCGCACATTCCTACTCGCCTCGCTTCCAGCAAGCCGCACTGGATGCTCTGGGAATCCCCGCCCGCTATGACCTCTGGCGCACTCCAGCCGAGCAATTGATTGATCGCATTCGCTCGCTCTGTCAAAAGCACTGTATTGGAGCGAACGTTACCATCCCGCATAAGGAAGCCGTGCTTCCGTTGCTTGACAAGGTAGACCCACTGGCGGAACGTATCGGCGCAGTGAACACCATTGTGCATCGTGACGACTATCTGCATGGCTACAATACTGATGCCTATGGCCTGCTCATGGCCCTCTATGAAAATGGAATCGGTGAGCAGCGCCCCGATGGCTCCATTGCATTGACAGGCTATACTGCGGTTTTGCTTGGAGCAGGGGGAGCGGCCCGGGCGGCAGCCTTCGCGCTGGCAGGAGCCGGCGTCCAGCGCCTTATTATCCTCAATCGCAGCCTGGAACGCGCTCAGCATCTCGCTGCGGACATCCAGAAGGTGTATGATGGGCCGGTGTTTAGCCTGAATGATCCAGCGTTCCTGATCTCTCACTCGTCATCAATCATCATCAACGCGACATCCGTTGGCATGCATGGAGATGTCAGCCCATTACCAATAGAGGTACTTTCTCGCTTTGAAGCAGATACCTTTGTCTTCGATATGATCTATAACCCGATTCAAACCCACCTGCTGCTTCAGGCGCGTACTATGGGACTTCGCGCGGCAAATGGTCTGCCGATGCTGCTCCATCAGGGAGCGCTCTCGTTCGAGCTCTGGTTCGACCGGCCTGCCCCGCTGGATGTCATGCGCACGGCACTGCAAATCTAACGCTGGCTCGCACCATACATTGCCTGCTTTGTTGTACAATGAGGTACTTCTATCTTGAATGTTAAGGAGTGAACCCATGCGTTTCGTCACATTCTCCACCTCGCAGTTACCAACTCCTCACCTGGGGTTGCTCCGCGATGATGAGGTACTTGATGTCGACCTGGCGGGTCGCGCCCTCAAGCAGGACATCCCTGACCAGATGCTCGATCTCATTGACAACTATGAGCACTATCGCCCCGCACTGGATGCCCTTCTAGAGAAGGCCGGAAAGCGCCGCTTCTCTGAGGTCAAGACATACACCGATATTGGCGCAGTTCACGCTCTCTCAGAAGTCGAGCTGGCAGCCCCGATTCCCCGCCCACGTAAAAACGTGATATGCCTTGCCGTCAACTATAGCGAGCACGCAAAGGAGACGGCGGGCGTCCGCGAGCATAAAGGGGAGATCCCTCAGATCCCGGTATTCTTTACTAAGGCAACAACCAGCGTCAACAGCCCGTTTGGCACCGTCGAGATTGACCCGAGCGTCTCCACCGAACTGGATTGGGAGGTTGAGCTAGGCGTCATTATAGGCAAGCGTGGCAAGAATATTTCAGAAGAAGAGGCGCTTTCCTATGTCTTCGGCTACACCGTTTTGAACGACATGACAGCTCGCGATCTTCAATCAAACCACAAGCAGTTCTTCAAAGGCAAGAGTCTGGACGGAACCTGCCCGATGGGTCCCTGTATTGTAACCGCCGACGAAATTCCCGATCCTCAGAACCTTGGCATTCGTTTGCGCGTCAACGGTGTGACCAAGCAAGACGGCAATACAGGCATGATGATCTTCTCAATTGCCCGATCAATCGCAATCCTCTCAAAGGGTATGACGCTTGAGCCCGGAGACATCATTGCGACCGGCACCCCGAGCGGCGTTGGCTTCTCGCGCAAGCCTCCTGAATTCCTGAAGCCCGGCGATGTTGTTGAATCCGAAGTTGAGCAAATTGGTACCCTGCGCAATCGCATTGTCGAAGCCGGGAAATAACACCCGCAAAAAAAGAGAGCAGAAAGGCGCTGTTTCCCTTTCTGCTTTCCTGCTTTATACTGGTGTTTCTTCGCGCATCCAGGGCGGTAATATGCCCCAGAGATTCCAGGCCGCTGAACGTGTATGCCAAAGGCGCGGCGGAATTGTCACATCACGGTCATGATATTGCTGCAATTCGGCCGAGAGCTCCACCTGAATACCCTCAACATCAGCAAAACGCACGAAGAGGTCTTCTCCGGCACCATGTCGACCCGGCCCCCAGAGAATGGGCACCTGCTGCTGACTGAGATGATCAGCCCAGTGCAAAAGCTCCGTCCCATTCGCAATAGCATATCCGACGTGATCGATGCCAGTCTTGCCCTGAAGCAGTACCAGCGAGTGGTGATTACTGTTACAGCGCAACCACGCACACTCACGCAGCAACCAATCCGAGATATCGAAGCCGAGCGCTTCTGTATAGAACTCAACCATCTCTTCAAGGCGCTCCGTCTGCAAAGCCACATGCTGTAACGCCAGAGGACGCCGCAACAGGTGCGCCTTGCGGGTCGCATGTGGAGGTGTCAACAGCTCGTTCGCGGTCACCAGAATCTCGACCCGGTTTCCATCAGGATCATGGAACCAGAGCGTATCTCCCTGATCGGGATCACCATCGCGAGGTTCAAAAGAAAGCTCTACTCCGGCCATTTGCAGCCGAGCGGCCAGAGCGGCCAGTTCGGCATCAGTATCAACACCAAAGGCCAGGTGATGCAGCGGACTATACTGTACAGGCTTACGTCCCTTCTGGATCACCGGGCGAGTATCCTCAAAGAGGCCCAGACAATGCGTGGTCTCATCTAACGTAAGAAAAAGGCTGCTCTCATTATCATCCAGCCCATCATTCGTATCGGCGGTATCAAGACGCAAATTCAGGCCAAGTATCTGGTGATAGAAACGCGCCTGCGCGGGAACGTCCGCAACCCAGAGTCCAACATGAACCAGACGCTTGACTTTCACCTTCTGTATTTGCTGATCACTCACAGCACCCCTCCTTCAGCCAGAGATGGGGCAGGTGCTCCCTACCTGTTTCCTTGCACATCTGCTTGTTCGCGGGCGCGGTCATATTCTCCCGGCAGGCCACATCTCTCGCTGGCTAAGTAACAACACCTGTCTCCCTGGTTTTCAGCGGCTCACAACCGAACCGCCTGCATTCTGTATCTCGCAGCCCGGAACATCCCGCTTGTGATGCACCAATGCGTTCAGCATGTTCCAGAAACTGACAGAATACTCCCACTATACCAACAGGTATCATACCTAGCCAGAAGAAAGAGGGTCAATGAATTTACCCGAAGGTCATATCTTCTTCTCACGATTCTCTCCCTTTTCCTCCCCGTTCTTTTTCTCTTCTACTACTTCACCTGAATCCTCGTTCTCTTCCGTATCATCAGTCTGAGTAACAGGTAAAGCGTTCTCGGCTTCCTGTGAGGGGTCATGCTCAAGGAAATGCTCTACATTGGTCGAGGAGAGATCGATTGTTTCCAGCACACGTACCAGAGGGGTTGAGGGAATGGCAGGAACCGGGGTTTCGGGCGCGGAACGATCCTGTGTCTGTGTCTGCTGTTGGTCATGCGGTTGCTCTTGCTCGCGCAGCTTTGCCTTTTTCAGCTTTTTATAGCGAAGCGAGGCGCGAATCTCCAAAAACAAAAGCCAGACCGTTACCGCCGCTGTCATAGCCCACGCGATAGCAAGCAGTAACAACATCACCCAGGGACTGAGCACAAATATTGTCAGCAACACACCGGTCACAATCACAGCCACAATAACCAAGCAATAAAAAAGGAGTAAGAAAGAGCGCCAGAACCGTGAGCGGCGCAAGCGCACCCCATGCCCCGTTGCGCCCGCTTCATGGCTCTGTCCTTTTTTTCGGCGTTTAATGGCGCTCCGACTGATCGGAACACTGCGCCGTACTTCTGGTGGCCAGACGGCTCTACTGATACCACAGGCGGATTGCGGTATGAATAGAGACGAATGCTGATGCCATCTTCTCTCTTTATGTCTCCGTTCTACCCTACTCACACTACTCACCACATATCTTTTCAGGCAGATTACCCGGCCATGTCAATGAAGTGCCGGAGTGCATCCGGCAATTTCAGACGCCGGTGTAGTCGAGCATGTTTCACGCTGTCGGATAACAATGTATCCCCAGGGAACATCTCTTCCTCACATGTATTGTATCCTTTTTCTCGCCTCTACACTCAATCATTCCCCCTCCCTCATACTTTTTCCTCACTACTCCCACACAACCACCCTTGAGGGATCGCACTGCTTTTCCCCTTTCCAGCGTCTCAACACCTGCATACTCCACCCCACACAAACCGAACGCCAGAAAGCCGAAGCCTTTTTCAGTGGAATGATCTTTTCACCACAACCACCACGAGGATACAATAACCACCACAACCACACCACCATATCTCCACACCGGCACTTCATTAACACCGGGCCATCTCTCTTGTTGTCGTCTCTCCCTCCTTTCCACCTTCACACAGCACCGACAAAAGAGCCTGATGCTTGAATGTCCAGATATCGTGATTTGTCAAACTCGCCTCCATATCGCCTGGAAGCTCCGTCAATAGTATTGTAACATCGTCTTTTCTCTTTCAGGTTATGAATACATGAAGAATCAGTTAAGAATAGATGTACGTACTAGCAGACTTCTTAACCTTTTCTGTAGATTATTTAGCTATAACGATATCATTATGAGATAATATCTCTATTTAAACACGATAGAAAAGATAGAAGTCAATCTCTTTAAGATGCACCAGTATTTCCTGATATTACAGAATGAATGCTGTGCACGCTTTTCGTGGACAACAAAAAATCCATCCGTCGCGCCTGCAAAGGATGGATTCCGCTGGAATCAGAAAACAAAATGACAGCAGACCAGAAGGGTGCAGTCTTCCTGCTTAATCGTGGGTTCCCTCATCGTCCTCAATATTAATGCGGCCCCGCAAGACCTCTTCAGAGGGAGTATAAGCGGGCGGGTCCCAATCAAACGTCACGCGCTGGCGCTTAATCGGAATATCTGCCTGTAGCTTATCATAGCCCGCTTCGCGCGTCAGATTGATCTGGACCAGTTCCTCATCAACCTCCAGGCGACGAGAAAGCACGCCGATCAGTTCTTTTTTAATCAAATTGAGTGTTTCGGGGCTGACCTTGAGCCGATCATGAACCAGTACGACTTTTAAGCGCTCCTTCGCCACCTCACCCGGCGTCGGTTTTTTTTTCCCGACCATAAATTCAAAAACACCCATAACTTGCCCCCTTTAGGATGATTGAGAGCGCAACCGCCTATCCGCAGGCGCAGGCCCAAACCCTACCAAGCGTCGTAGTTTTTCCAGAAGTGACGGAGCTTCTGAGACGACATCCTCAAGAGGAATTTCTTCACCTAGCAGGCGTAAGGCAGCATTCACAAAGGACCGTCCGGCCCGCGAGCGCTTATCATAGACTGCTGGCTCACCCTTATTGGTAGCAACAATGATAGCCTCGTCCTCAGGAATAATTCCTAACAGATCAATGCCCAATACTTCCAGTACGTCTGCCACATCCATCATATCGCCCCGTTTGACCATCTCGGGGCGCAACCGATTGAGCACCAGTCGAGGCTCTGGCTTGCCCGCAGCCTCAACTAAACCAATGATTCTATCTGCATCACGGACAGAAGCCATTTCGGGATTTGCCACAATAATAATCTCATCCGCCCCGACAATGGCATTGCGGAACCCCTGCTCGATGCCTGCTGGAGAATCGATCACCACAAAATCGAACTCCTGACGCAACTGCTGGCAGAGCTGTTCCATCTGAACGCTGTTGACGGCATTTTTATCACGTGTTTGAGCAGCAGGGAGAAGATAGAGGTCCGGGAGACGCTTATCCTTAATCAAAGCTTGTCTCAACCGACATTGCCCCTCTACTACGTCTACAAGGTCATAGACAATGCGGTTTTCCAGCCCTAACACGGCATCGAGGTTGCGAAGTCCAATATCAGCATCAACAACCGCAACCTTCTTTCCTTGCAATGCCAATGCCGTTCCCAGATTCGCCGTTGTGGTTGTCTTGCCGACACCACCTTTGCCTGATGTGATCGTGATAATCCTGCTGTCCATGACCTTACTCCCCTGTCTTCAGTTCTGTTCTCTGCTGACGAGCGTTGTGATCTCGCTCAATCGCTACATAGTATACCACGAACCGTCCTGAAATAGAAAACGACACAGACCAAAACAACGCCGTTTGTTGCGCATTCACGCGGAAAGATGCGGCGCAGCTCTGCCCTCTGTTTTTCAAGGCGGAGTGGTATATTCACGCTACTTGCGTGGAGGACGACCACTCACCCAGGTCTCAACCACAATCTGGCCCTCACGGATCATCGCCACTTCGGGGCTGGTCTGGGCCTCAAAGCCCTCGGGTGGACGCGAGAGCAAATGAGCAATACGTAATTGCACCGGTGATAGGTACAGCGAACACACAACGGCGCTCTCGTTGTTGGGATAACCCGCGTGAACCATGCCGCGCAGCATCCCCCAGACAATGATATCGCCTCCCGCCACGATCTCTGCACCTGGATTCACATCACCGAGGATAACGATATTACTCGCATGTTTGATTGCCTGGCCCGAACGAACCGTCCTTCTGATAAAGAGCGTATCTGCTGAAGTGCGCGGGTCTTTTGTAACCGAAGCTGGCATACCTGCCGGTTGCAGCTCCCGTGTCACCGTCACCCGTGGTGTCGGGGGAGGAGCTGGCGGGGGACTCATCGGTGCAAAGTGTTCGGGCGGCAATTGAACCGTTTTGGCCTCTCTCTGCACATCCACCCTGTCGATTGCGGCTACCGACATCTGATAGTGCGCAAGCAGCCTCTCCAACTGGATTCGCTCACTCACGCGAAGCGCACGACGACTGGTATCAACCGTTAAAGAGGCTCCCCGAAAAAAGGCAGGAGCCTCAGCAAGCCGTTCAGCCAGTGCATTCAATAAGTCACTAAACGGCATTTCCGGTTCCAGCGTCAAGAGCAAGCCACTACGCGTCCCCTTAATCGCGATATGTGCTGGCACAGTCTTCCTTTCCTCTCTTCTCAGCCCATTCGAGCGATCTCTTCCTTTCAATGCCTCCGACGCTTCTCTTTCCTTTCTCTCCTCCATATTCCTTGAGCCCCGTTGTTGTTGTGGAGCAGGTGTGTACTGACACCTCATGCCCACCACATACATTTTTATGAATATGCTCAATATGCATGTTCCGTGGACATCGGTACAGGTAAACACTTGCTGTGGCGGCTACGCCTCCTCGTTGATACCAGCCTGGATTGTGTAGCCCCAAAGTCCAGGAGTTTCTTGAATTCTAGCTTAAACCAAACAAAATGTCAAAGAACGCGCCTTTTCTCCTGCCGACATAGAAGAACTCCGTGATATCGCCGCTTCCCGCTGCTCCTTCACTCTGCCCCCGGACGCTTTCCGCCTCAGTGCACTTCCAGGCCCAGCATTTCGCCGAGTCCCTGCTTCCCTGCATCGGTCAGGCGCACCGCTCGGCTATCTGGCAGGCGGAACATCCACTCCAGCTCAAAAAGACGCCGGGCAAGGGCGGCCGCCAGCGCTCCAGCCAGATGGTGTCTGCGCTCACTCCAATCGATATGCCAGGGAACAAAGATAGGCTCCCGCTTTTTCAGCTTGCTTCGATCAACGCGCAGGGAGTCAAGCCACTCTTCTCCCGCTGCCGTGACAATATAGCCTTCTTCCAGTGCTTCCACAAGCCCACGCCGCTCCATTGCCTCCGTAATCCGCACTCCCAGTTCCCCGGCCAGATGGTTGTAACACATACGCGCCTGACGTACCGCACTGGCCTGCTCCGACTCGCTCAAGGTCCGAATCGCTTGTGTTGGAGCGTAAAGCGCCAGCGTTTCCAGCACATGTGTAATGGATGGGTCACGCAGGGTAAAGAAACGATTTCGCCCCTGCTTTTCCATACGTAATACCCCCTCATCAACCAACCGCCTAAGATGCCCACTGATGGTTGAAGGCGCAACTTTGGACTTGCGAGCCAGTTCCCCGGCGGTAAAAGCTCTTCCATCCGAAAGCAGCAACAGGATGGACACACGCGTTGGATCAGCCAGCAATTCAGCAAATGATGCAATATTGATATCACCTTGCATGGTCTCCCTCTCCTTTTGAGAACGTCTTTTCTATTTCCCCACATTATACCCGCGAAATAGTTCACGTCTCACCGAACTATTTTGTCTTTATACTGTGATAGTGTGAAAAGGAGGAAAAGAACAAGATGACTGGCTTGCAAAAAACGCGCGTGGCCGGAATCGCGCCTCTGATCGCGGTCTGCACCGGCTACTTTATGGTGATCCTCGATACGACAATTGTCAATGTCGCGCTGGAAAATATGCGCCTGCAACTGCATGCGGACCCGCTGGCCCGCACCTGGCTGGTTGACGGCTATAGTCTGATCCTGGCAAGCCTGCTGCTGAGCGCCGGACTGCTCGGAGACCGCTTCGGAAACAGACGTATATTCAGTGCGGGCTTGCTGCTCTTCACGCTGGCCTCAACGCTCTGCGGCCTTGCACCGTCGCTCTGGATGCTTCAAGCAGCCCGGGTGCTTCAGGGGGTCGGGGCGGCCTTGCTGCTCCCCTCCTCGCTGGCGCTGCTGAACCAGATCTTCACAACGCCCGAAAGCCGTGCTCGCGCTATTGGAGCCTGGGGAGCTATCGCCGGGATTGCAGCGGCAACGGGTCCAGTTCTCGGAGGCTTCCTTGTACAGATGTTGAGCTGGCGCGGTATCTTTCTGGTCAACGTACCGATTGGGCTCCTCGGGCTCTTGCTAACGCTTCGTGTTCTTCCACCAGGCCGAGCGAACAGGCAGCAGAGCTTCGATCCCGGGGCGCAGGTAACTGGCTGCCTGGCACTTGGTCTGTTGACGTTTCTATTGATCGAGGGGCGTCATCTTGGCTGGCTCAATCCGCTCATCGTTGGCTCATTGGCTGCGGCGGTTCTGGCGACGCTGCTCTTTCTCCTGATCGAGAAGCGCGTCAGTCGGCCCATGCTTCCGCTTGCCCTCTTTCAGCGTCCGGCCTTTTCGTTCACCACGCTCCTGGGCCTTCTGCTCAACTTCTCCTTTTATGGAGAGCTCTTTGTCCTCAATCTTTACTTTGCGCAGGTCCAGCAACTGGACGCTTTTCACACAGGGCTGGCAGTTCTGCCACAGGTAGGTATGGCGCTGATCGGCTCGTCTCTGGCGGGACGTGTAACCGGGAGATACGGGCCACACCTCCCCATGTTCCTCGGGCTCCTCTGTGCAGCTCTGGGCTTTTTGGCGCTGAGTATTGCTCAGGCACATACACCTTACTGGTTGCTTTGTCTGCCGATGCTGGCGATCGGCTTCGGCACATCCTTTACCATGCCTGCCATGACCACGGCCTGTATCGCGGCTGCTCCTGAAGAGCGTTCTGGCATCGCGGCTGCGGTCTTAAACGCCAGCCGGCAGGTCGGCTCCGTGCTTGGCGTCGCCCTGCT
>Ga0164243_10005339_pt1 | contig 19658 bp, 19 predicted proteins | sample OricompcompostOP_FD_108781 | JGI IMG/M metagenome (GOLD analysis project Ga0164243, IMG submission 108781) | Organic Plus compost microbial communities from Emeryville, California, USA - Original compost - Organic plus compost (OP) | ecosystem: Engineered > Solid waste > Mixed feedstock >... | reverse complement strand
GTTCGATGCTGAACACGCATCTGCGCGACACCGGTCTTGGTTTTCCGGTCGATCCCGGTGCCGATGCGACATTGGGCGGAATGGCCGCGACCCGCGCCTCGGGCACGATGACGGTCAGATATGGCTCGATGCGCGACAATGTCATCGGGCTGGAGGTGGTGCTTGCCGATGGCACCATCGTGCAAACCGGGGGACGCGCCCGCAAATCATCGTCGGGCTATGATCTGACGAAGCTGTTCGTCGGCTCGGAAGGCACATTGGGCATTATCACGGCGCTGACCCTGCGCCTGCATCCCCTACCCGAGCATATTCTGGCGATGCGGGCTGTGTTCGACGACAGCGACGCAGCCATCGGTTTTGTCGTTTTGCTCATGCAACTGGGCTATCCGGTTGCCCGGGCCGAATTCATGGACGAATTGGCGATCGAAGCCGCAAATAGATATGAAAAGCTGGATTACGAACTCCGGCCCACGATCTTTCTGGAACTTCATTCAACCACGTCACCGCTGAATGAGGCCCGCGAGGCGGTTCTGGACAGCCTCAAGGAGTGCCGCGCCAGGTCGGTCCATCTGGCCGAGACTGCCGAACAGCGTTCCCGGATCTGGAAAACCCGCCACAACGCCGCCCATGCCGAACCGCTGTTACGGCCCGGCACAAGGGCGATGGTCACCGATGTCTGCGTGCCGCTGTCGCATCTGGCCGCCTGCATTACCAAAACGCAACAGGATCTGCGGGCAACGGGGCTGTGTGCACCCATCGTCGGCCATGTGGGCGACGGAAACTTTCATCTGGCGATCCTGATCGACCCGGAATCCCCCTCCGAGATCGACGAGGCCGAGCGCCTCCATGCCAGACTGGTGCAGCGCGCACTGGATTGCGGCGGAACGATCAGCGGTGAGCACGGCATTGGGCTGGGCAAACGGCAGTTCATGCGGGCCGAGCATGGGACCGGGCTTGACGTGATGGGCAGGATCAAACAGGCCCTCGATCCACACGGCATCATGAATCCGGGCAAGATCTTCCTGCCCATTGAGAAACATGGAACAGTGCGGGCAAGCACCCGCGCAGACTGACCCAGGAAAACAAGCATGACCAAGACGAAAGAAACCAGTCCCGAGAAGGGCTCCAATCCCGTCAGGAGGATTGCCACCGTTCTCGACGCGGTCGCATTTTCATCTTCCGGCCTGTCATTGCAGGACATTGCCAGCGCAGCGCAAATTCCGGTGTCATCGGCGCATCGCATCGCGAACACGCTGATTGATGTCGGATACCTGGAAACCGTGCCCAACCAGAAAGTTTATCAGATCGGTGCCCGTATGCGCCGCCTGTTGAATCTGAGCTTTGGTGAAAACTCGATCGAAAAACTGGCGGCGCCCCTGCTTGGCGATCTGGCCAACAAGTTTCAGGAAGTTGCCTTTATTTGCCGCCTGATCGGAGACAAAATAAAACTCGAATCATTTTCCCTTCCTTCAGAAGCCGGGCATTCCCTGATCCATCCGGGATATGAGTTCCCCTTTCACGCGACAGCGAGCGGCAAGGCGATACTGGCCTTTCAAAGCGAGGAATTCGTCAATGCGGCCCTCGATCAGGATCTTCCACAGTTTCAGACAGAGACAATCAGGGACAGGGATGTCGTTCTCCGGCATCTCGACGAGGTGCGCGGCAAGGGGTTTTCGGTTAATAATAACGAATTCGACCCCGGCGTATACGCGCTTTCGGCACCGGTGGTCTTCGAGCATGGAAATGTTTTCCTGTCTGTCGGAATTGTGGGAATGTCCGCCCGGATCGAGTCCCGATTCACACAGGATGAAATGGTTGCCGCAGTAAAGCACGCCGCCTCGACATTGGCACATCTATTATCAAATTACAGATGAATGGGGATGCGAGAGCGACATTCGCAACACGCTTACGAGCGTTCTAAGGTCAGGACCCATTGGTTTTTCATCAGCAGTATGATTCAGCCTCCTGTAGGAGACTGAATCATACTGCTGAGCAATCTTTCTGGCTGACTGACGCGCAGATGGCGCGGCTTCAGCCCTTCTTTCCGAAGAGCTATGGCAAGCCGCGCGACGATGATCGTCGGGTGTTGAGTGGTATAATTTTCTTCAATCGCAATGGCTTGCGTGGCGGGACGCGCCGAAGGAATATGACCCGCCGAAGACGCTTTACAACCGCTGAAAGCGGTGGAGCGACAAGGGGGTTTTTGTCCGGATGATGGATGGGCCGGGTCGGCCGCCGAGGCGGAGGTTCCGAAGACCGTCATGATCGATGTAACCTGGCTGAAGACGCTACCGCACGGCGAGCAGCCTGCGGTGCGTGTTCCAGGCGATGGTGGGCAGCGATTCCACGGGATGCCGGGCAGGGCTTCCAGATGATGGTGGGCGCGGATTCCGCGGGATGATGGGCGGCCGTTCCACGTGATCGTGGGCGGTCCGGTGTGACCGACAGTCAGAAGCTAAGGTGCCCTTCGTTTGAACGAAGGGGCCGAGATGCCAACGGAAAGACTGTCGATGCGCCGGATACGCGACGTGATGAGATTGAAGCACGCCCATGGGCTGAGCGAACGGCAGATTGCGGCCTCGCTTTCGCTCGGCAAGGGCACGGTCGGGGCGTATCTCGGGCGGGCGCGCAAGGCCGGCCTGGGTTGGCCGCTGCCGCCGACATTGTCCGATGACGACCTTGAATTGCTCTTGTTTCCAGCCGCCCCCTCTGTGCCGGATCACGAGCGTCCCGTGCCGGATTGGGCATCTGTCGATCGGGAGCTTCGTCGGCCTGGGGTCACGCGGGCCCTGCTTTGGGAAGAATATCGCGCGGCCCATCCCCTTGGCTTTGGCTATGCGTGGTTCTGCCAGCACTACGAGGCCTGGCGGGGGCGCGTGCGCCCGACGATGCGCCAGAGCCATGTCGGCGGTGAGAAGGTCTTCGTCGATTTCGCCGGCGACACGATCGACGTCATCGATCCGGCAAGCGGCGAGGTGCGGGCGATGAAGCTGTTCGTCGCCGCCATGGGGGCGTCGAATTACACCTACGCCGAGGCGGTGGCCACAGAAGGTCTGGAGGACTGGATCGGCGCCCATGTCCGGATGTTCGCCTTCCTTGGCGGTGTGCCGAAGGTGGTGGTTCCCGACAATCTGAAGTCGGCGGTCCTGAAGGCCGACCGCTACGATCCCGGGCTGAACCGGACCTACGCCGAGATGGCGGAACATTACGGCACTGCCATCCTGCCGGCGCGGCCGCGCAAACCCCGCGACAAGGCCAAGGTCGAGGTCGCCGTGCAGGTGGCGCAACGCTGGATCCTGGCGCGGCTGCGCAATCGGCGTTTCTTCTCGCTGGCCGAATTGAATGCCGCGATCCGGCTGTTGCGCGATGAGCTGAACATGCGCCAGATGCGCGGCTACGGCGCCAGCCGCGCCGATCTCTTCGCCACGCTGGATCGGCCGCACCTTCAGCCGCTGCCCGCCACCCCCTATGCCTTTGCACGCTGGAAATGCGCCCGGGTGGCACCAGACTACCATGTCGAGATGGACAGCTCCTGGTATTCCGTGCCCTTCGGCCTGATCCGGCAGGAGGTGGATGTCAGGACCTGCGACGGGATCGTCGAGGTCTTCCACAAGGGCCAGAGGGTTGCCAGCCACCTGCGCTGCAAGGGGCGGCGCAGCCATGTGACGCTGCCAGATCACATGCCCTCCGCCCACAGGCGCCATGCGGAATGGACCCCGGCCCGTATGCTGGCGCAGGCCGCGAAGCTGGGGCCATCCGTCACCGCCTTTTGCGAAGCGGTCATGGCGGACCGTCCCCATCCCGAGCAGGGCTTCAGAACCTGCATGGGCGTTCTGGCCCTGGTCAGAAGTTATGACGCGGCCCGCCTCGATGCTGCCTGCCGCCGCGGCCTGGCCATCCGGGCCCGCTCCGTCGCCTCGATCCGCTCGATCCTGAAGAACGGGCTCGACCGGGCCTTCTTCGAGGAGCGCCCCGAAGACCGCCCCCTGAACCACGCCAATATCCGTGGCCAGGGCTATTACCACTGACAAGGAGAGGAAACCCATGTTGACCCACCCCACCTCCGAGCGCCTCGTCGCGCTCGGCCTGGCCGGAATGGCCCAGGCGCTGGACGAGCAGCGCCGCGCCGGCCCCACCTTCGAGGCCCTCGGCTTCGAGGAGCGGCTCGGCCTGCTCGTGGATCGCGAGGCCGCCGAGCGCGATGCCAAACGGCTGACCGCCCGCCTGAAGTTCGCCGCCCTGCGTCAAGCGGCCAGTGTCGAGGATCTCGACTTGCGCACGCCGCGCGGCATCGACCGGGCCGTCATGGCGCATCTGATCGACGGTGGCTGGATCGGTCGCCATGAGAATTTACTGGTCACGGGCCAAACCGGCCTGGGCAAGAGCTGGATTGCCTGTGCCTTGGGCCACAAGGCCTGCCGCGATGGCCGCAAGGTGGTCTATCACCGCGTCCCGCGCCTGTTCGAGGCGCTCGCCCTCGCCAGGGGCGATGGCCGCCATGCCCGCATGCTCAAGGCCATCGCCCGGATCGACCTCCTGATCCTTGATGACTGGGGGCTTGCCGTCCTCACCCCGTCAGAACGGCGCGATCTGTTGGAAATCCTGGAGGACCGTCACGGCCGCGGTTCCACCATCGTCAACAGCCAGCTTCCGGTCGAGCATTGGCACGAGGCTATCGGAGACCCCACCCTGGCGGACGCCATCCTCGACCGCCTCGTACACAATGCCCACCGCCTCCAGCTCTCGGGGGAAAGCATGCGAAGAAGAGCCGCGAAAACACTTGACCTCGGCCATCAGGCCTGACCCCATGAAACCCGTCGGTCACACTGCCCGACCCGTGGAATAGCTGCCCACGATGCCGTGGAATCGGTGCCCGCATTCGCGTGGAAGGGCTGCCCACCTTCCGTGGAATACGCAGCCTGCGGTCGAAAAAGGGGGACCCGGCGATCAGAGGGGCCCCTGATCGGTCGCGCAAAGGGCGGCATGAACACCAAGCTGCATGCTGTCGCCGATGCCGAAGGCCGCCCCTGGACTTGTCTCGAAAAGGTGCCGGTTTCTTTGCTCTTTCATGCGGCCTTTTTCTCGAAGGCCACGGGGCTTTTCCCGGCGATGGCTGAATGCCGCCGTCTGGGATTGTAGAAGCCGTTGATGTATTCAAACAAGGCCAATTCGACCTGCCGTCTGGTTTCCCAACTCCGACGCCAGATCAGTTCGGCCTTGAGGGTCTTGAAGATGGAGCGTGTGAACGCCACTGGTCCGAGTAAGCACGCGACGCTCGACGGCGGCATTGTCGAAACAATTGCCCTTGCCGCTCATCGAAACCTCGAAGTGGTGTCTGCGCAGGAGCTTCTGATCGTCGTGGCTGCAATATTGCGAGCCTCGGTCAGTGTGGTGAATGCAGCCCGGTGGCGGCTGGCGCAGGTTGATGGCCATTTGCAGCGCCCGGATCGCGAGGTCGCGTTTCATCCGGTCGCTGACGGCCCAACCGATCACGCGCCGGGAATAAAGATCGATGATCACGGCGAGGTAAAGCCAGCCCTCACCAGTCCAGATATAGCTGATATCACCGGCCCATTTCTGGTCGTGTCTCGGAAGTGGTGGAAATTGGACGGCGGCGTAATCTCCGGGTGAACTGACACCCACCCAACCGGCGGCGGCAACCGCCAGGGCTACATCGCGCGGGGCGGCCAGATCCTGGATGCCTCCATCGTGCCGGTGCCGAAGAACCACAACACGCGGGATGAAAACCGGGCGATCAAGGCCGGCGAGGAGCCCGAGGGCTGGTCCGACAAGCCGGCCAAGCGATCGCAGAAGGACGTGGACGCCCGCTGGACCAGGAAGCACGGGAAATCTCACTACGGCTACAAGAACCACGTCAACGTGGACCGCCAGCACAAGCTGGTCCGCCGTTACCATGTCAGCAATGCGGCCCTGCATGACAGCCAGGCAGTGGATCATCTGCTGATGAAGGGCAACACCGGCGCGGGGGTCTGGGCTGATCCGGCGTATCGGTCCGAGGAGATGGAGGCGAGGCTCCGCGCATCCAGGCTGAAGAGCCACATCCACCGCAAGGGCAAGCGCGGCAAACCACTGACCGAACAAGGCAAGGCCAGCAACCGGACGAAATCCACCGTGCGCGCCCGGGTCGAGCATGTCTTCGGCGCGCAGACCAACGACATGGGCGGCACGCTGGTGCGCACCATCGGCTTGCTGAGGGCAAAGGCCAAGATTGGGATGAAGAACCTCGCCTACAACATGCGCCGCCTGGGCCAGCTACGCCGCCTGAACCCCCGCCCGGCGTGATCCGGGGCGCCGAAGTCAGCCCGCAAGGGCCGAAAGACGGCGCTGTCCTCCGGCCGAAGAGCCCGCGAAGCCAACACGCCACACCCTGCCCAGACACGTCATGCGTTCTTCAGGCCGTCGAACCGGCCAAAGAACAGCGCAAGCGGGCAAAAATCGAGGTGCCCTGGTGTCTGCCACGAGGCACAGGCATTCCCGCGTGCAGTCGTCGATCACCGCCAGGATCCGAAACTTCCGCGACGCGCCGAAGCTGTCGGACACGAAGTCCAACGACCAGCGTGCGTTGGGCCACGCGGCAACCGGCATCGGCACCCTCGTGCCGCGCGCCCGTTTCCGGCCTCGCCGTCGCTTCACCGAAAGGCCTTCCTCGCGGTAGATGCGATACAGCTTCTTGTGATTCATGATCATGCCCTTGCGTTCCAGCAGGACGCCGATCCGGCGGTAGCCGAACCGACGCCGCTTGGCGGCGATCTCCTGCATCTCTTGGCGGATCTCGGTGCAATCCCGCGGGCGTTCACGCCGGACTGTCTTCGGATCGACACCGACAAGCCTGCACGCCCGGCGTTGCGAGATGTCGTGATCCCGCATCACCCGGAGCGCCGCGTCTCGCCGCTTCGTCAATGTCGTCAGCTCTTTCCCAGCAGGTCTTTCAAGACGACATTGTCCAGCATGGTATCGGCCAACAGGCGTTTGAGCTTGGCATTCTCGTCCTCCAGCGCCTTTAGCCTCGCGGCCTCGGACACGTCCATGCCGCCATACTTGGCCTTCAGCTTGTAGAACGTGGCGGTGCTCAGGCGATGCCTGCGGCGCACTTCGGCCGTCGGCATCCCGGCCTCCTGTTCCTTGATCATCCCGATAATCTGCGCCTCGGTGAAACGGCTCTTTCGGATGTGTCTGCTCCTTCAGAGTTGGCGCAGACTCTACATGACGGTGAGGGATTTCGCGGGGGGCAGGTCATACGACAAACGCCGATACAAGCGGCGCAATCGCATCGAGATCATGTTCGGAAGACTCAAGGATTGGAGGCGTGTGGCCACCCGATATGACCGGTGCCCGAAGGTCTTCCTTTCGGCCATCGCCCTCGCCGCCCTCGTTATATACTGGTTATGAATCCTGACCCTAGGATCAGGTCGTTCCGCGCTCGACCAGAGCAGCCTTGCTGGGGTCGTAGACGTAGTTCGTGATGGTCCCGTCTTTGATCTTTTCAACCGCTTCGTCGATGACGAAGAAGGGCACCATGAACCATTCCTCCGGAACGACGGGCCGCCCAAATCGATCCACAATCTGGATATCGAGACGCACCGTCCCGAAGATACGGTGAATTAGCGTTTCCAGCTTTGACCTTGAAATATTGTAGAGCTTGTAGGTCGCCAGAAGTTCGACATCGGCCATGAGGTAGGTCGTCTGCAGCCGCGCTCCCCTGATGCGTTGGTTCACATCGTTGCTGGTCACGCCGATCTTGTGGACCAGATCCCGGTTCGCGGCGACCATCGGATGATCGGACTTGCTGCGCAGGATATAGATCGTGCCGCTCGCCTGATCGTCCTCCTCGACCTGTCCGGAAAACAGCGGGCCTGCCGCGGGATCGGTGATGCGGCGTCCCGCCTCATCCTTGTTCAGCGCGCGCTGAAGCGACCGCATGAGCATATTGCTTTCGGTGCCGTTGTCGAAGATCACCCGCAGTCGGGCATCGGTGCGACCCTGATCCGTCAAGGTCACTTCACCTTTCTCGGCCACATAGGCCTTCTGCCCGCCGACGATGAAGAAGCGCCCTTTTTCGATCTCGGCCTTCAACTCAAACGGGCGCGTCTCACGCATTCCGGTGTCCAGTTCGCGCTGAACCTGATCAAACAGCGGCTTGAACTTGTCGAAATCGGCACAGGCCTCGCGGTTGGCGACCTCGTCTGCCGCCTTGCGTTCAGCACTGGAACGAACGTGACGCAGTTCGGTGATAGTCGGCGCCTCGGCTTCAATACCGAGTTCGGCGAGGAGGGCGTCGTCGTCCAGATCCTCGTCAGGAGCGGTCAGGTGGTCCACTGAAGCTTGCAGCAAACCCTGTCGATCAAGAGGCAGACAAAGCTCCCGGCACTCGGCCTGCTCTCGTAACCGATCAAGGCGCACGGCATAGAGCCGTTCGAAAATGTCGCCATCTTCGCTGTGACGAGGCGCATGACCGTTCTCGTCCACGAAACGCTGCACTTCCTCGAACCCGGCGATGATGCGCTCCTCGCGCGCGCTGCGACCGCCGGATCGTTTGGTCTCCGGCTCGACCCCCAGTTCGGCCAGCAGAGCGTCATCCTCGTCTGTGAATGTCTTAGCCATTCTTCTGCTCTTGCTTCATCCGGGAGAGGAAAGCCACTCCTTCCGCCATGCGCCTTTCCCACGGGTCAGCGGAAGTGATGTCGGGCAGCCGCCCGCGCTCCTGCTTGAACTTCAGCGCCCGCCTTGCCAGATCGCGCGCCTCGTCCGGCGTCAGCTGCACCTTGCGCGCATTGATCACCGCAGCAACCTGCTTCAGGCTGTTTTCATCCATCGTCTTCGAGAGGATGGCATAGGCCTCGGCGAACGGATTGATCCGGTCGATCAAGTCGATGTCCAGTTCCGTCACGCTCATCGCGAAGCGACGAACGCCATCGACGAAGGCCGTGCTGCCGCCCCCCTCCCCGCTGCCTACGTTGATCGCAGCCTTCGCCTGTTGGGTCAGGTTCAGCGCGGCAATAGCATGCTGACGCACCGCCTCCTGATCCTCGGCATCCAGCGTCGGGTATTTGTCCCGGATGATCTTGCCCAGCCGAACCTGCGTCAGTTCCTCGGGCACGAGTTCCTCATCGAACATGCCGCGCTCGATGGCGGTCTTGTCCTGGACGAAGGCGGTGATGACCTCGTTCAGGTCCTGGCTGACGATCCGTTCGGCTTCCTTGCTTTTCGGCTGCGCCAAGCCGTTGATCTCGATCTGGAACTGCCCCTGAGCTTCATTGAAGCCGATGTTGCACTTGTTCGGATCATAACCGCCTTCGCCATAATCGAAGCCTTCGACCGGCCCCGCCGCCTTGGCCTTCGGGGTGAAATTGAAGCGCGGCGTCAGCACCTGTTCCATCAGCAGGCTGGCGGCGATGGCCTTCAGCGTGTCGTTCACAGCCTCGCGCACGGCCTCTTCCGAAGCATCCGGTTCCGCGATCAGGTTGGTGAACCGCGCGCGGGTCTTTCCCTCGGCATCGCGGGTGGCGCGGCCGATGATCTGCACGATCTCGGTCAGGCTGGAGCGATAACCGACCGTCAACGCGTGTTCGCACCAGATCCAGTCAAATCCTTCCTTCGCCATGCCCAGCGCGATGATGATGTCGACATGATCCCGGTTCATCTTCTGCGCCGGGTCTTTCAGCGCAGCCGAGACCCTGTCGCGCTTCGCGGTCTCGTCATCGACCAGATCGGCGATGCGCAGCACGCGTCCCTCGGGGGTTTTCACCAGCTGGAACCCGGTCGCAGGATCGGTGCCCTGCCATTCGCCTAGCGTCTCGATGATATGATCGACCTCCTTGATCTTGTCCTTCGTGCTTTCGCGCGAATTGACCGAGGGGATATGGATGATCGTCTTTTCGTTCGGGTCCAGCACCTTCACGATGTCGTCGGCATAGGAGCCGCTGTAGAAGTAATACCCGATATCCAGCCTTTTCAGATACCGATAGCCGTTCAGCTGCTCGTAATAGGTATAGGTGACGGTCTCGAATTTCGCCTCGTCCTCGGGCATCAGCACCGCCTCGGCATCGCCCCGGAAATAGGATCCGGTCATTGCAACGACATGCACCTTGTCGCGGGCGATGAAGGCGCCCAGATGCGCGCCCAGCTTGTTGTCCGGGTTGGCCGAGACATGGTGGAACTCATCCACCGCGATCAGGCAGTTATCGAACGCCTCGACCCCGAAACGATCGACGGCAAAGCGGAAGGTCGCATGGGTGCAGACCAGCACCCGGTCGTTGCTGTTCAGGAACGCCTGAACCGAGTTGACCTTGCCGCCATCCTCGCCTGGCGCATTGCACAGGTTCCACCGGGGCGTGACGGTCCAGTCGGCCCAGAAGCCGAATTTCGACAGCGGCTCATCCGCGAAACTGGACCCGATCGACTTCTCCGGCACCACGATGATCGCCTTGCGCAATCCTTGGTTGTGCAGCTTGTCCAGCGCGATGAACATCAGCGCACGGCTTTTCCCCGAGGCCGGGGGTGACTTGATCAGCAGATATTGCTCGCCACGCCGCTCATAGGCGCGTTCCTGCATGGGGCGCATCCCCAACTCGTTCGGGCGGGTGCTGCTGCCGTTGCGGGCATAGGTGACAGAGACCGAGGGGACAGACCGGGTCATGCAGTATCCTTACTGTCGAAATGCGTCTCGAACGCCGCGACCGATCCGTAATGGTCCTTGATGCGTGACGCAGCCTGGTGCATATATTGCTGCCCGTCCTCCAGCACCCAGCCATGCGCCTCGAACATGGTTTTATATTTGCCGCCGAAGTGCTCTTTGGCGATTCTGGATATGGCCTTGGCGTCGCCGCCGGGGGAATAGGTGCTCATGCGCGGGCCTTCGGTTTCGTGGTCATCTTCGTATAGAGGCTGAACAGATGTTCCAGCCGTTCGGTGTCGTTGCGGAAGCGGCGGCCGATGTAGATGCGTTCAAGGGTTTCGTCGTTGCGGTCGTGGGCGGCGCGGAGGTTGTCGGGCATTTTTTCGGGGTCGTAGAGGTCGGCGATGGTGGCGGGGAAATGCGCCTCGCGCGCCAGAAGGATGGCCTCGGCGCAGGCGGTGAGGTCGGATTTCTGCTTTTCGGTCAGCGTGGGCACGGGGAAGGTGTTCCAGCCGAGGGTGTTGGAATAGCGAAAGTCGGTTTTCATCTTGCCGCAGACGGTGCCGATCCAGACCAGATGCAGGCGCGAGGCGATCAGCGCCATGTTCCAGAGCGGGGCGTCGTAGAGGGCGAAGGCTTCGCTCGTTACGGTAGAGTTTGCGTTGATAATGCCGCCGGGAAGGTAGGGGCGATTTTCTGAAGATGTTCTTGGAACCGTCACGGTCCACAGTTCTCCAATATTCATTTCCCGCATCTGGTGCGCACGCTCTGCCATCATGTTTGCGCCCTTGTCGCGACTGGCCATGCGCATCTGCTTGACCCCTTCGATCCGTCTGGCAATGGAAGGAATCTGCATAGCTTCAGCTAAATCTTTGTCCTCGATCCATAATACGTAGCGCGACAGGCCGCGAATGAACTCGGCAGAACCGTAGATACGCCGAATGAACCGCTTCTCCTGTTCCGAGGTCAGCTTCAACGCCGCGACCTCATCCCGCGACAGCAATAGGTGGCCGCCATCCACCGGCTTGTTGCCAAAGCTCATCTCGGCCTGCCCGCTCAGGGGGCTGCTGCTGCTTTTGACAATGACGCCCGCGCCGGGGGTGAGGTAGGCGTTGATATTCGCCACCTCGCGCACGGCCGCCTGACCATCTTCTTCGGAGAAAAGCTGGCGCAGCGGGCCGGGGTCGCGACTGATGCCGATGATCGCTACTGTCACCCCGGCATTATGGGTGGCCAGATTGGCCCATTTGAAACTGGTATGGGCAAAGGCGATCTGGTGGCCGGTCGCGAAGATCGCGGGCCAGAGGATCGGCACCTGCTGCCCCTGACAGATCGAATTGGTGGACACGAAAGCCGATGCTGCCTGCGTATGCTGGCCATAATCGGCCGCCTTCATGAACCAGCCGGCAACATAGTCGAGGGATTTCCAGTTCTTCACGCGCCCGTCAAAGATGCGCCGCAGGTCGTCCTTCTGCTCGGCGTCCTGCCAAGTGCTGCCCAGATAGGGCGGGTTGCCGCAGATATAGGTCTCGCCACCCTCATTCTCGAAATCAATCTCGGCCTGATCCAGCGGGGTGGTGAACAGATCATCCCCGCGCAGCTTTACCCCCATCCCGGTCGGCGGGCAGATCGACAGCCAGTCCAGCCGCAGCGCATTGCCGCAGGTGATCCAGTTCTTGCTGTCCAGCGGCAGGAAATCGCGCGTAGCCTCGCGCTGGCCCCGGTGCAGCACGTCGCATTGATATTCCGCGATGATCAGCGCCAGCCGGGCGATGGTGGCGGGAAAGTCGCGCAGTTCGATGCCGCGGAAATTGGTCAGGCTGATCTCGGACCGCCGGTCGGCCTCGCCCCGGCGGCGGTTGATCTCGGCCTCGATCGCCCGTAGCTCCTTGTAGGCGATGACCAGAAAATTGCCCGATCCGCAGGCCGGGTCGAACACCCGGATCCGCGCCATGCGGCCCCGCAGGTTCAGGAGTTTCCGGCTGTTGTCGCCCGCCTCCTCCAGCGCCGCGCGCAGGTCATCCAGAAACAGCGGGTTCAGCACCTTCAGAATGTTCGGCACCGATGTGTAGTGCATGCCGAGGGCGCCGCGCTCCTCCTCATCCGCGACGGCCTGGATCATCGAGCCGAAGATGTCCGGGTTCACCTGCGTCCAGTCCAGCCCGCCGATGGTCAGCAGGTAGGAGCGCGCGATCCTGCTGAAGCGCGGCGCTTCGGTGGTGCCGGAGAAGAGTTCGCCGTTCACATAGGGGAAGGGGTCGGCCCAGCGGGGGATGCCTGCGGCGGCGCGGTCCTCCGTTTTGGTGTTCATCGCCCGGAACAGTTCCGCGATCACCTCATGGGTGTTGGAACTGTCCCGCGCGCTCATCGTGTCGATGGTACGGGTGAAGATGGTTTCCTGCGCGAAGATCCCGGTATCCTCGGCGAAGAAGCAGAAGATCAGCCGGGCCATGAACTGGTTCATCTGATGCCGCCGCGCGGCGGTGCCCCAGTCGGGGTTGTCCTTCAGCAGTTCGATATAGAGCCGGTTCAGGCGGCCGGTCGCCTTGATGTCGAAGGCGTTCTCGCGGATGGCGCGGACGGTGGTGATGCCGGCCAGCGGCAGGAAGAAGCCGAAATGGTTTGGGAAATCGGCATAGGGGCAGATGATGGCCTCGCCCGAGGTCAGGTCTTCGGCCTGAAACTCTACCCCATCGGTGGCGAGGATGAACTTCGCCTTGGCGCGCGCGGTGGCGGGGCTTTCGCGCAAGGCGCGGAGAGTGGCGGTGGCCTGCCCCTCGGCGCAGGTCTTGATGTGGATGTTGCTGGTCTGAAGCACGCCGCCGAGATCGGATTTGTTGGAACTTCCCGCCCGCAGGCGCTTGATCGTCGTCGGCTTATTCCCGAAGGCCAGCAGGAAGGCATAGGGAAACTCGGCCGCGTCGAAGGGCTGCTCGGCAAGCTGGGAAATGGCTTCTTCGATCTCGACGGCGTTCATTCAGGTCTTCCACGGGTTGATCAGGTCGATACCGCAATCGGCGAAATCCGGCGTGTTGCGGGTGGCGATACTCGCGCTGTGGACCCGTGCGATGGCGGCGATCTGGCAGTCGGCATGCATGATGGGTCGGCCCATCGCGCGGCGGGCGGCACCGATGACGGCGAAGGCTTCGGCCGCCGGGCTGTCGAAGGACAGGACGCGGCCCGCGAAATCCTCCCGCACGATCTGGTCGATCATCGTGGCCAGGCCGTCGCGGCGCTTGCCCGCGGGCAGGATCGCGACACCGTGGCGCAATTCGGCCTCGGTGATGGCGGTCAGATGGATGGTGGCGCCGTCCTGCGCCGCCAGCCAGTCGATGACGCGCTGCTCCGGTGCCGGGCGCAGGATTTCCGACAGGACATTGGTATCGAGAATGATCATTGATCGAAGGCGGGCGGGGAGCGCATCGGATCGCGGGAGGGGATGTCCAGATCGACGCCGCCGATTTCGGCGACACGCGCGCGCAGTCGATGGGCCAGGTTCACGGGTGGACGGGTGTCGCCGACCACCTCACGCAGGATTTCGCGGGCCTCTTCCTCCATGGATCGACCATGCTCGGCCGCGCGCACGCGCAGGCGGCGCTTGATGCCGTCATCGAGATTTCGAATCGTGATGCTGGCCATCGCCCTGCCTTTGAATTCTACCAGAAAGAGAATAGGCGGCGATTGCACTGCAATCAATACAAACTGGCCAGGCGAACGCCGGTCCCTTCGGCATCGCGATCCGGGCTGCGGCCAGCATGCGCTCGATCGGCTTTTCGGAGGTGGAAAGCAGGACCGTCCGCCAGCGCATCGTTTCCTCGAAAGTCAGCTTGCGTTTGCCACGCGCCCGGCCCATGCCGTTGCCGATCATGTAGAGGGCCTCGATGATGGCGGGGCGATGGCTGGGCCGGGAATTCATCCGGCATCAGCGTGCCGTCATGGGCTTGCTGGCAGATGAGTTCCAGCGCGGTGTTGGTGGCGGTCCAGCGGTCAAGTTCGGGCGGATCCAGAACGCGCCTTTTCCCAAGCCCGTCGATCTGGCAATGTTCCGATTCATCCCCCTTGGCCGATTCCCCGGACCCGCTGATGTGCAACCTTTATTCCCAGACGAAGAGCCAGGATGCGATGCGGCATGTCTTTGACGCTGTTGTCGAGGAAGGCGAGGATTTCGAGGATGTGAACTTAAACCTGCCCCCGATGGCTGGAAGCCTCCGCAGCACCCAACCTCATCTTGCCTGATAACATGGCGAAACGCTCCTCGCCCCATATTATCGAGCTTTGTAAAAGGCTGTTATCACCCTTGTGGCTCATGCTGGGCGAGAAAGGATTGAGAGGGCGTGACCGACGGCACTCCCAACCTTAAGGGGCTGTGAGCAGATAACCGGTTTTATTCCGATACCGAATGATGCCGCAGAACCAGTTTGCGGCGGCTCGGAAACCGCCATGATAAACGTCTGCCCCCCCGGCGGGAAGCAGCGCCCGCAAGACTATCCGCCCTCGATCCTCTGCCGGTCGATGCGATAGACCCGTGCCCGGTCCGCATCGACGCAGCGGGGCAGGCGATATTGATACGACCTCTGCTCACCGCCGGGAACCAGCAGGCCCGCATCAGCCAGAAGCTGCGCCGCCAGACCGGCGGGCATGCCGGCGGCGACGTCCGTCCGGAATGCCTCGATGCCGAGATAGATCCAGCGCGCATCGCACCAGCCGATGGCATCGGGATCCGGCTCGGCCCCGGCCGGGCACAGGCGGTGGCGGTGGCGGCGCAGATATCCGGCCAGACGCTCTGCCATGGCCTCGGCGGTCGACGGTGGGCGTGCCGCATAAGCCCGGTGCCAGATCCCCGCGATCTCGACCAGGGCGCTGGTCGCCGTGCCCTTCCGCCAGGGCAGGACGCCGAGCCGGCTGCCGATTTCACCAGCCGCGGCGATCAGGGCCAGACGGTTCAGAACCCGCAGCACCGGACCCTCTTTCGCATTTCCGGGCAACCCGATGGCCGCCAGCATCACATTGCGCAGGCGCGTGACCATGGGGCGGAGGGTGTCCTTCAGCGGGCTGTGTTGCGCGATGATCCTTTGCACGAATACCGGCAGCACATGTCCGTAATGCTCTCTCGCAGCTTGCTGGAGCGCCTCGGCGAAGGCATGGCCCGAGCCATGTCCGTGCAACGTCCTGAAGAGGCCGAACTCCCATGACCGCGCGGGAATATCGATCAGCCGGACGCCGATCCCGTCGGGCATCGCGATCCGGGCTGCGGCCAGCATGCGCTCGATCGGTTTCTCCGAGGTGGAAAGCAGGACCGTCCGCCAGTGCATCGTTTCCTCAAGGGTCAGCTTGCGGTTGCCGCGCGCCCGGCCCGTGCCGTTGCCGATCATATAGAGGGCCTCGATGATGGCGGGCGAGGGTTGAGCCGGGAATTCATCCAGCATCAGCGTGCCGTCATGGGCCTGCTGGCAGATGAGCTCCAACGCGGTGTTGGTGGCGGTCCAGCGGTCAAGTTTGGGCGGACCGATACAGCTCTGCGCGGCGATCAGGGCAGTGGTCTTTCCCGAACTGGTCGAGGCGTGGAGGTTGAGGCCGAGCGTCTCGATCCCGGCATGTTTCAGGAGCGGCCCGGCCAGCACCGCGGAAATGGCGCAGATCAGCGCCGGATTGTCGATGGCCGGACGACCGACGCTGTCTTTCCAACCTTCCAGCGAACCGGAAGGCACCACCGCACTGCGGGCGTGGATCAGCTCGACCGTCTCACCACGCTGCGGATCCGCCGAGAGCAGCCTGCCGTCGGGCAGCAGATAGGCAGGTGCCGCATCCGTCCCCGCCATCCAGCCCGGACGCGAGACCGACAAGATCCGGGCCTCCACCGGCCAGCGGCGGATCAGGTCGATGATGTCATTGCGGTTGCCTTCAATGGCAAGTCCCGCCGAGATCAGCTGCGCACAGACGTTGCGCGGATTGCCAAGGATATCGGCCTCGGAGATGGTTTCCTGACGCAGGCACCCGTCACGGTCGAGAAAGCGGATGCGGCGGCTCCAGTTTCTGCTGTTTCCGTCGCGGGTCAAGGCTTCTACCCGCAGAGGCCCGCACATCGGCACCCATTCATCGTCGAGGCCGCCATAGCCCAGCATCTGTTCGCGGGGCAGATAGGTCCAGAACGGCGGCAGCTCCTGGCGCATGGCGGTCAGGAAGGCGGCGATTTCCGGGTCATGATGAAGAGGCGCGGGCAGCCCGATCTCGGTCACCTCCTCAGGGACACCATCCGGCAGGACGATCTGCCCGGCCCCGGTGGGAGCAGGCAAAGTTTCAGGGAGAGCGCTGTGGTTTTGTGCGTCGATAAGATTGTTGTCCGGCATAAATTTTTCCTTGCAGGGCGCGGGACTGCGCCATCCCCAGCATGATCTGCCGGGGCGGCATGCAAGTCAGCGGCAGGGATGCGCGATATTGTGGACAACGGCACCACGCGCCCGAATTTTGGGGATAACCCGTGTGGGCAAGGAATGGGGATGCAACAGGAGAGTGAAGCGGCAGACACCGCAAAGGCAGAAAATCCGGAGAAATCGCCCTTGGCAATCTGTGGGTCCGTTGGACCTGTTGGACCATTGGACCGGGCTGAGCAATACAGGTTGGTCGGGCAAAGGTCGCAATAGTAACCCGAGCATCCAACGATCCAACTGGTCCGACTGGTCCAACGGACCAGAACAAAGAAATGCTTTGAGCCTGCGTCAGACGAGGCTGCCGTCTGCGCAGCACCGCCTTGCCGGCGCTGCGCGAGGATATGGAACCGCCTGTCGCTGCTCAGGCCGCCGCCATAGCCAGGACTTCGCTCAGGCATTGGGCATGATCCGCCGATTTGGTCAGGCAGCCGAAACGGACCCGATCCAACGATCTGCTGTCAGGTCGCACCGGGAGTCCAAAGCTTTCCTTATCGATGGGATTGGGCCACGGCTTCTGGTCTTGGCAATCTCGGTAGCACAGATACAGATATCTCACCCTTTTCTCGGGTTATCCCGGTTCTGAATCACGATCGCCTATGTTTCCGGACCTTGGGCTATGCGCCTCGCCAACCATTCCGCCATCACGCGCCGCACCACTTCAGGGCGCGACGGCAAATCAGCTTGCTCTCTTCGATAATCATCAATCGCGCGCAGCATTTCTCGATCCATACGTATGGTGACCGGTTCAGTGTCCGCGGGTGGTCGCCCCATTTTTGCCATTTCGAATCTTTCTCAATTTTACTACTTGACTATTCAGAGTCATATAGTCATATTGAGCGAGCCTTGGCAAGGGATTAGGGCCCCTCACCAAAGCTCTGACCACATCGATCTTTAGGGAGATCAATCATGGCTACCTGCATTCCTACTACGAACAATTGCTTTCCGGAACCCGCCGTTGCGTTCACGCCTACGGCAGCATCCAAGGCTTTCTCTCGGCTTCTCGGAGCATTGGCGGCACATATCGAAGCCGAGCGGGACATCGAGGACGTGGCATCCTTCGACCCGGCGTTCATCGACTGGCAGCGGGACGCCGAACGCGCCCGCGCAGACGTTCTGTCGATCATCGCCGAACTCCGCCACGCGCCGATCCATCGCCAAGAGGATATCCCGCTGAAGCGGATGAACTATGTGATGTATGCGATGATCCAGAGCGACTGTTCCGAAGAATTTCTGCGGCTGCGGACTTTTATGTCCAGCAATGTGTCTCTGTTCTCTTGTCCCGGGCAAGGTCCGGTGACACGGCGCATTCAGCAGATGCTCTCGTCTGCCTGCAACAGAGTGGATGAACTTGCCGCTCTGGGCACCTATGTCGATCCGCTCGATGTGGACTTCTCTGGGATGCTCGAGATGGACTATGTCGAGACCGAACCGGCTGAGCCCGATGACATGATGGTGTCGGCGGCCTGATCGTCGCGCATATCTGATGGCATCTGCCTGCCGCAAACGGCGGGCAAGCCAGCCGCTACCACGCTCACATTTCTTTTGCCACCGGCGTCTGGCCGCACGCGCTGCGTGCGCACGGCGCCCTTGGCTCCCCCCTCATCCTGCTTTTTTCAGGAGGACCACCCATGTCCAAGTCTACCCTTCCGTCGCAAGATCCCCTCGCGCCGCTTTCGGTTTCCGACCTGTCGCTTGTCATCCATCCGGGTCAACTGCATGAACACTGGGCCGAGATGGCGCGGCGCAAAGGCTTCACCCTGATCGCCCGCGTTCGCGATCGCCTGCATGTCGCGCTGCGCTGCCAGAGTTGCGGTGGCATCCATGTTTCGCGCCACTTCGTGGTGATGAAGGCACAACCGCTCTGCCCGCACTGCATCGAGACCCGCTGGCGGACGACCGCCATTGCTGCCGGCCTGACCTGGCTCGGCCGGGACACAAATCACCGCCATTACGGCCATTATGGCCTGCTTTGCGGCCACACGGCTCGGCGCCAGTTCACCTTCGTTGAACGTGTCGCTGCGGGCGCAGTTGCCCCGCGCTGCGAGACCTGCCTTGTCCATCGCGAAGAAGCCGAAGCGCTGCGGTTCGGCTGGACGCGCCTCGGGCGCGATCCGCGGGGCAACCCCAACTATCGGCTCTATCGTCACAACTGCGGCCACGAACAACGCATCGCTCGCGCCAATCTGCAATGGGGTCAGTGCGACTGCGCCGGTTGCGGGCAGAGCTGGACCGCCAAGCCCAGCTACATCTATCTGCTCGATATCCGTCACCCCGGAACCAGGAGCCACTATCTTAAAGTTGGATACTCGTCGCATCCGGTAAAGCGTCACAAACATCAACTTGGTCTGCCGAAGGACGCTGATGTCGCCGTTCTCCGGGTCGTTGCCATGCCGACCGGCCATGATGCCTGTGCCCGAGAGAAAGCCGCCCATGCGCGCCTCAAACGCCAGCATCCGGAAGCCGTGGTTCCGCACCCGGAATACCAAGGTTGTGAACCGGCGTGCAAAATTGACCCCGTAACGGGGTAATCGGCTTCCAAAAATGACCCCCCTTACGCTGATGGTCATGATGCCTCCGAGGCTATCGGGGGGCAC
>Ga0164243_10005337_pt1 | contig 19662 bp, 17 predicted proteins | sample OricompcompostOP_FD_108781 | JGI IMG/M metagenome (GOLD analysis project Ga0164243, IMG submission 108781) | Organic Plus compost microbial communities from Emeryville, California, USA - Original compost - Organic plus compost (OP) | ecosystem: Engineered > Solid waste > Mixed feedstock >... | reverse complement strand
CATGCCCCATGCGGGGCGATGGGACAACGACCGGATCTGGACGAAGGGCGAGCTGGCCAACGAGCCGCTGGTTGCTTCGCTGGTTGACCTTCCGTCGGGCGGCCTGACCCCGCAATCCTATTTGTCGGTTGCGGACGATGCGTACGAGCTGGTGTCTATGGAAATGAAAGAGGGCGACCTCTATGTGCGTCTCTTCAATGCGCAAAGCGATGAAACGGACCGGACGATTACCTTCCGTGGAGATGCCGATGCCATTGAGTGGGTAGAGCTGAACGGTGAAACCCACCGGGCGGCAGACTATGCGGCAGCGGACAACCATACCCTGGCCATTGCGGCCCGCATCCCGCGATTCGGTATCCGGACCCTTAAACTCTGCGGCGCGCGGCTAACAGAACGTAATTGAATGATGGTATGTTTCCCACGCTGTCGTCGTTAATCAATGCTGTGTTCGGTACGGACCTATCGTGGCCCATACCCACTTTCGGGTTTTTTGTCACCCTTTCGTTTCTGCTCTCTTACCTGATATTTTACAGGGAGTTCGAGCGGAAGGAACGCGTCGGCCAGCTCCGGCCGTTCCGGGTACAAACCACCGTAGGCATCAAGATGAAGGGGTTTTTGGTGCTGGGCTACGCATTGCTGGGGTTCCTGGTCGGATTTAAAGGCTGGGGGGCGTATCTGGCGTATGATTCGTTTCGTCATTACCCGCTCCGCTGGCTGGTTTCCGGCCAGGGCAGCTGGGTGGGAGGTATGTTAGGTGCGGGACTGAGTACAGCGATTTTCGCCATTGTGCATCGTCAGTTGCTGTGGGCAGCCCCGCGCGAGGAACACAGGGAAATAAAGCCGAAAGACCTATTGCCGACCATGCTGTTGTGGTCGGGTCTGACCGGCTTTCTGGGCGCCCGGATTTTTGCCGTTTTCGAAGATGGCCAGCTTTTGCAGACGCGCGGGTTTTGGGAATTGCTGGATTCCGGCGGGCTGACGTTTTGGGGAGGACTTCTGTTCGGTGCGGCAACGTATTTCTATCTCGGCGTTCGCAGGGGACTGCCTTGGCGGCATTTGGCCGATGTGGGTTCGCTGGGCATGCTGATGGCATACGGTGTGGGACGCATGGGCTGCCACCTGTCCGGCGATGGCGACTGGGGAATGGTAAATACCGCCGATAAGCCGTTCGGGTGGCTGCCGCAGTGGGCCTGGTCGTTCCGGTTTCCGCACAACGTGCTGAATCAGGGAGAATACATCCCCGGCTGTTTGGGACCGTATTGCTCCATCCTTCCGCAGGGTGTCTTTCCTACTTCGTTGTATGAATCCGTGTTGATCCTGTTCGCCTTCTGTGTACTGTGGTCGATCCGGAAGCGCCTCAGACGTCCCGGGATCCTGTTTGCCATTTATCTGTCCGTCGTAGGAGCGGAGCGGTTTCTGATTGAGTTTATACGCGTTACCTACAAATTTGATGTATGGGGTATAGCGTTGTCAGAAGCGCAGCTGATCAGCCTCGGGATGCTGACGTTTGCGGCGGTTGCGGGCGGTTACCTGTTCATCGAACGAAAAGGAGCTAAACGTCGGACGGTGTAACAACCATGCCGACCGGCCTGTTGCAAACGTGATCAAGGCTCGATATATCCCACATAAAGACTCTTGCTGTACTGCTTTTTGTTAGCGCTATGCACGAAGAGGTACGCGTGGAACGGTGCCGCCTGCAACTGCGGGGGTAGGTCTACCTTGATGTATCCTTCTCTGCGGGTACAAGTAACCGGGTTTCGGCCGGCGACACCGGCCTCCGGGCTGTACGCCACCAGCACCACCTCATCCGACGCTTTTGCCAGTGGGTTCTCTTCGCTGGAAAAATAGATTTCAAGCGCTTCCGGTCCGGGTACCACGTCCTGAATATTCACAGATGGAAGCATGCCCATGCTGATGGCCACCCGGTCGGGAACGATCCGCTGATCGGGATACTGCCCCTCGATGGCATCCTGTAACAGTTTTTTGAGAGCCTGGCCGAAGGCCTTGCTTTTGTTGCCTTTGCCATAGCCCAGCCAGGTTTCGGCGATGATGGGGCGCAGCGGATTAAGAAATGCCATCGCGAGGCGCATACGCTGCTGCACGGCAAGCTTGCCATACGACTTCTCCTTGACGTTGGGCCGGCTCCTGTCGTAAAAAAAATCCATGGCGATCGGGGGTTAGGGTTCGGTGTCTGTCAACGGAATGTATTCGGTGCGGGACGCCTGTTTTCCCCTGCTATCGGCGAAAAACAGCCATACATGCAGTTCATCGGCACCAACCGCTTCCGCAAAAGAGATGAATGCCTCTCCGTCGTGGCGCCGCGCGGTTTCACAGAGGAGCATATCCAACGAAACGCTGTAGGCGATGGCATAGGCTATATCGTCCATGGCACCGCCAACGCCATAGGTTTTGGGATTCCAGACGACTTTGACTCCGTCGGGCGTCCGTATCGCCTTTTCCGCTCCCGCGGTGTACAGCGATCCGTGGCTAAACTTCAGCGCCGGATAGTTGAGCGTGATCTGGCCGTTTTCCTCCACAAATGCGTGGTCATAATTGTAGCTGAAGGCGACGTTTTTCGCAGTAGCCCGGCTGGTAAGCGCCCGGAAGCCAATATCAAGCACGGGACCGATCGGCATAAAAAACCGGTTCAGTAACCTGAACTTCTGATGCTGTGCGGCCTGTTTCTCCGAGGGATTCGACTTATTGCGCTTCACTTTATACATCCCTTTCATGTAGGGGATGGCGCGCCAGCGGCTACCGATCACGCTGCCTACCTTGCCTTTAAATGGCCCATTTACACCTTCTTTGAAAGTTGCCATAAGCTTAGGAATTGGTTATCAAATCGATTTCAGGAACAAATTATAAAATGGCGAGAAATGTTCCAAACAATTTTGATATAAAACGGATACAATTTCGTGGTAGTTATTTTACCTATAATAGAAATTTAATATATGTTATAGTAATTTTTGCGTGCGAAAGACGGTAGAAAGTCGATGTAAAGACAGTAAAAAGACGATGAACAGCGAGGATATAATGTGATTTGATCCGTGTTTGACATAATGAAGACGCGAAAAACGAACGTCACGCTCCTGGTAACCCATCGGATTCATCGTCGTAATTAACGCATCAACCACCCCGGAAATACGCCCAATATCAATACGGCTAATGTGATTAATACGGCCAGTGCGGCAACATACGTTTGGAGCGGTTTCGTTTCGGCCGTAGTTTCCGATTTCCGCAAAAACGCATTCAGTGGTATTTTGAAATAATAGAACAGGGAGATGACGGTGGTGAGCGCTCCCACGATCAGCAGCGCGATCATCCCTGGGTTGCCCGTAAGTTGCCACTTACCGAAAACTGCGGTAAATACCAAGAGCTTGGCAACAAACCCCGAGGTAGGGGGGATACCGGTGAGGGATATAAGCAGCAGCACGAAGCTGACAAAAGCCACCGGCATTGCCGGGCCCAATCCGTGATATTCAGCGACATCGGTGGCTCCGGTTCGCGATTCGATGTAGTCTGCAAACAGGAATACACCCATATTCATCAACGAATAAACCGACAGATAAAACAGGATGACGCCGTATTCCCCTGCCGAATAGGCCAGTACAGCCATCATCAGGAAGCCCGTGTGGCCGATGGACGAGTAGGCCATCATCCGTTTGACATGGGTTTGCCGCAATGCGGCCAGATTGCCCAGGAGCATGGTGGCGATGGCCGAGATCAACAGGAAGGAATGAAGGTATTGGTAAGCCATACTTTCCGCAGGCCATGCATACAGGATCCTCGCCAGCAAGGCTATACCGGCAATCTTCGGAGCCGTGGAAAGGAACGCCGTCACAGGCGTGGGAGCGCCCTGATACACATCGGGAGTCCAGAAGTGGAACGGCACAAACGATAGCTTGAAACCGATGCCGGTAAAGACGAAAAGGAGCGCTACGGCGGCGGGCAACGGCGCGGCATCCTGCAATCCCGTTACATGGGAAGGTGAGGTAAAGTCGAGGCTTCCCGAGAAGCCATACAGGAAGGACATTCCATAAAGCATCACGGCGGAACATACGGAGCCGAACAGCACATACTTCATCGCTGCCTCCGTTTGTCTTGCTTCACCGGAAAGGTAACCCACCATAATATACGACCCGATGGACACCATTTCAATGGATACGAAAACCAGGAGCCAATGGGTTGCCATGCTCATCAGGTTTAACCCGATGTGTACCGCGAGGAGAACGGTGTAAAGGTCGGCCGATTTCTTGGTATGGTTGCGGAACCCCTGATGGGCGTTTACAAACAGCACGAACAGCAGGCAGACCACGCCCACCAGAATGCTAGTATGCCTGCCGAAGGCATCGGCGTCCAGCATGCCGAACAGCAGGTCGGGTGCCGGGGCAGCGCCGAGCTGAAGGATGCCGTAATAGGCTGCCAGTGCGATGCCGGCGATGGTCACGGCAAACGTGCTGTGCTTCCACCGGCGGTCGGCAAACAGTCCGCTGCCGATGCTCAGGATAAACGCGATGGTGAGAACCAGCTCAGGCAACAGCGCAGGGAGACCGCCGAGGATGTGATCCAGCTGCTGGCTTATGTCAGAAACCCGTCTCATCATCATTTGCCTCCAATCAATTCGACCAATGCAACCACGGATGCGTTGATTTTATCAAAAGCCAGTGCCGGATAGACGCCCAGGGCCAATGCCAGTACCAGCATGGGAACCAGGAGGGTAGTCTCGCGGGCAGAGGCATCGGTAAGAGCCGCCGCCCAGCTGTCGCCCCCCTTCAAGCGGGTTTGCCCGAAAAACATCCGCTGTAGGGTCCAGAGGAAGTATGCGGCACTGAGGAGGATTCCCAGGGAACCTGCCAGGGCCATCCAACGGGGAATCATTCCGTTGACGCTCTCGGCATTGAAGGCGCCGATGATGACAAATGCTTCGCCAATAAAAGCCGAGAATCCGGGCAGACCCAGGGATGCGAAGAAGGCGATGGCAACGAAGACGGTATACCGGGGCATGACGTTGGCAAGTCCACGGAAATGATAGATATCGCGGTCGTGAACACGGTCGTACACTACCCCCACGAGAAAAAACAGGGCAGCCGACAGAAAGCCGTGGCTGATCATCTGGAACAGGGCTCCCGAAATTCCCTCGGCGGTGAGGGAGGCGATGCCCAGCAGCACAAAGCCCATGTGCGATACCGATGAATAGGCAATCATGCGTTTCAGGTCGCGTTGTGCCAGTGCCACCAGTGCGCCGTAAAGGATGGATACCACGCCGATGAGTCCCAGCCACCAGGCCGATTCGCGGGCAGCGTCGGGAAAGATGCCGGCGCAGATACGCAGGATGCCATACCCACCCACTTTAAGCAGAATACCCGCCAGTATGATGGAAATGGGCGTGGGAGCTTCGACGTGCGCATCGGGCAACCACGTATGCAGCGGTACAATAGGTACCTTGATGGCAAACGCCACGAACAGGACGATGAAGCCCAGCAAACGGGCGGAAATGCCGACCAGCTCATGATTGGCGCCGATTGAGAAAATCGCCCCCGGCACGTAGTTGTCCGGGTTCATCATGTGGAGCATGTTGAAGGTGTGGGCGCCGGTTTCGGGGTTGGTGACTGAGAAATACAGGCCAACGATGACCAGCAGCATGAACACTGATCCGAATAACGTGTAGAGAAAGAACTTGATGGCGGCATATTCGCGCCGGGGTCCGCCCCAGATGCCGATCAGGAAATAGAGCGGCAGCAGCATCAGTTCGTAGAAGATATAAAAGAGGAAGAAATCCAATGCGCCGAAGACCCCCATGACCGCCATGTTGAGGATCATCAGGAGGATGAAATAACCTTTGGCGCTTTTTACCACGTTCCAGGAGGCGCCGACGGCAATGACCATCACCAGTGCCGTGAGAAACAGCAGGGGTAAAGAAAGCCCGTCTATGCCGACGAAATAGTCGATCTCCAGCTGGCCCAGGCTGCCCAAATCCAATCGGATCCAGGGGATGTGGTTGACAAACTGATACCCCTGCTCATCGGTGATGCCTGCGCCGTGACCGTCAAAGAGGCCATACATCGCCGCGCTTACGATCAGCTGCAATATCCCTGTAAGGAGCGCCACATATTTAAAGACGCCTGTTTTTCCGGCCGGAACGAACGCCATCAGGAGGGCGGCTGCCAACGGTATGAAAATAACGAGGGTAAGTAGATACGGGATCATAGGAGAACGACGATATGATAAATCAGGATAACCAAAATGATCAGGAATACGGTGGTAAAATAATGCTGTACGCGGCCGGTCTGCAGGCGGCGGAACAGGTTGCCCAGCCACCAGGCGACTTTGCCGGAGAGCCGTACGAGGCCGTCAACGATCCGCATGTCCATCCAGGAGGCGGCTGCGGCCAGCGACCGGCCCAGGGAGGCAAGCCCGTTTACGATGCCGTCCACGATGCGGAGATCCATCCAAAACAGGAAATGCGAAAGACGAAGCAGCGGGCGTACGATGACCCATTCATAAAACGGGTTCAGATACCCCTGGTTGTAGGACCAGCGGTACGGTAGACTGTCCGTCTTCAGCGGATATCGGGAGGATACGTACCAGCGCCATGCCATCATGGCGGAGACGCACGTAGCCAACGTGGTCAGCACGGGAACAGCAAGGTGCAGCAAACGCAGTGGCGGCAGGCTGGAAACCGTGGTGGTCAAGCCCTGCATCAACCAAACATGCCCATCGTTCAGCGGATGCATCGAAAACAGCGGAAAGAGCGAACAGGCTGCCAGAAATACCATGGGTATACGCATGCTCAGCGGAGCCTCGTGCAGCATGGAGGTATCTTTCAAACCGACACGGAAGGAGCCGAAGAACACCTTGGCCAGGAGCCGCAGGATATAGAAACTGGTTAATGCGCTCACCGCGAGAAGGAGATACGGAATCACTTTCGCGAACCCCGACTGAAGGGCTGCCCATTCAAACGTGTGCACGATCAACGCATCTTTTGACAGGTAGCCACTGGTGAAGGGGAACCCTGCCAGCGCGAGGGAGGCGATGAGCATGGTGGCAAAGGTGACCGGCATGTGCCTACGCAGTCCGCCCATGTTCCGAATGTCCTGCGGGTCGATTTCGTGCTGCTGCGATTCAGCAACGTGGTGCATCTGGTGGATGACCGCCCCGGCGCAGAGAAACAGCAGGCATTTGAAGAAAGCGTGCGTGGCGAGGTGAAACAGGGCTACCGGAAAAAGGCCGATGCCGATGCCTACCATCATGAAGCCGAGCTGCGAGATGGTTGAAAACGCCAAAATTTTCTTAATGTCGTACTGGGTCAGGGCAAAACAGGCCGCTACCAGGGCGGTGACCGTTCCCGTCACCGCGATCACCATCAGGGTGTTTCCGTCAAAAAGCGGGTGGATCCTTGCCAGCAGGAACACGCCGGCGGCGACCATGGTGGCCGCATGGATAAGGGAGGACACCGCGGTGGGCCCCTCCATGGCGTCCGGCAGCCAGACATGCAGGGGGAACTGTGCCGACTTAGCCATGGCCCCGAGGAAAAAAGCCAGTCCGGCGACGGTATGCCATGTTGCGGGAAACGTTTCCGGGGTGGCGGTGAGCGCTTCCGTGTCCAACGTGCCCAGGTGGCTGTACACCAGCGCGATACCGATTAAAAAGCCGAGGTCGCCGATGCGGTTTACAAGAAATGCCTTTTTATTGGCCTGCACAGCCGACTCTTTGGTAAACCAAAAGCCGATAAGCAGGTAAGATGCGAAGCCCACCAGTTCCCAGAAGATATACATCAGCAGCAGGTTATCGGCGATAACCAGACCCAGCATGGCGAAGCAGAAAAGGCTCAGGTAGGCCCAATAGCGGTGGATGCCGGAATCGCCTTTCATGTAGGCGACGGAATAGACGTGTACCGGCCATGCGATCACGCAGACCAGAAGGAGCATCATGGCCGACAGGTTATCGAGGGTAAGTCCGACGAGAAACCTATGGGACCCGACGGTAAACCATTCCCACTGCACGCGAATGGATTCCTGGTTCCACACCTGTCCGAACACGTATGCTGCGGCGACCAGGCTGAGGGAAATCGATGCGACGGCAATCGATCCGCTCCGTGCGCGTCTGCCGAGGGCTGCCGAAAGGAGGAAGGCCAGCAGGGGAAGCGCCACCGCCGTCAGGGCGGCCAGAACCGGATATGTCAATACGGTGGATAACATCAGTCCTTCAAATGGTTTATATCTTCGGGATTCACTGATTTATAAAATTTATACACGTTGAGGATAATGGCCAATGCGACCGCTACGGCCGCAGCTGCCAGGACGATCGCAAATAATGCGAATACCTGGCCCCCGTACAGTGTTTTGTCGTACCGGCCGAACGCCACCAGGTTCAGTATGGAGGCATTAATCATCAGTTCAATCCCCACGAGTACCATGATGGCGTTGCGGCGGGACAGTACCGCATACAGTCCGATCGCAAACAGGCAGGCACTGACGATCAGGAAGTGGGTTAACGGAATCATGGCGTCGCCTCCTTTCGTGAAAGGTGAGCAGCGCCGATGAGGGCCATCATGAGCAGTACGGAAACCACTTCAAACGGCAGCACATAGCGGGTCATGAACTGCAAGCCCAGCTGTTGTACGTTGGAATCGGCCGGTGAGAGAACCGTGCCTTCGTCGCGCGCAGCAAGCACCCAGCCGGGTTCCTGGTTTCCCAGCTGCAGCGCAGCGTATATCAAAACCGTCAGCAGCGAGGCCGCCAGCAGGACCGATTGCCACACGGGGAGGGCAAAAAGCTGTGATGTGCCCAGTTGCAGATCATGGAGCAGTTCTTTGTTGGACAGCATGAAAGCAAACAGCATCAACACCAGCACCCCACCTACATACACGAGGATCTGGGTGATGGCTACAAAGTCGGCCAGCGCGAACACATACAGTCCCGCGACAGAGAAGAGGACGACAAAGAACAAAAACAAAGCGCGGGCGATATTCCGGAGGGTAACCAGGAGCAGGGCCGACCCTACGGCTACGGTCGCGAACACGTAAAACACAAGTGCCGTGATGGTCATGATTTCTTTTTGGCCACCTCCTTTTCGGCCTGGAATTTGGTCCATTCCTGCTTACGCTGTTCGATCTCCGCGGGAGTCATCTCCGCGAACGAGTAGGTAAGCTCCGCCAGGTTAGTCATGCTGCGGTCGTATTGGTCGGTCATGGTTATGCATTCGGTCGGGCATACCACCGTACATAGACCGCAGTACATGCACTTGGCCATGTCGATATCAAATTTTGCGGCATACAGGCGTTTCACGCTGCCGTCGGATGTTTTACCGATTACGTCCGTAGCTTTGATCGATTCGATGGCGATGCAGTCGACGGGACATGCCTTGGCACAAAGGTCACACACAATGCAATCGTCTATCTCGACGTCCAGCTGATAGCGGGCGACTTCCGGGACCGGCATTTTTTCACGTGGAAACTGCACGGTGGTGACCCCAGTCTGTTTCTCGAAGTAATCGTTTTTGCGCACGTCAAGCTGCTTGCGCGAACGGCGGGCACCCAGCAGGTGGGTGAAGGTGATGGCCAAGCCCTTCGCAGCGGTAATAAATGCCTGTAACGCTATTTTGAACATTTTATTTTCCGATTAGGTGCCGCTCATTATCCATATCCGCCAGATCCCTGACACGGCCATGCAGAGAAAAGCCAGTGGTGTGAGTACTTTCCAACAGAGTGCCATGAGCTGGTCGGCCCGCAGGCGGGGCAGCGTCCACCGGATCCACATCTGAATGCCGACGATGAGGAGGGTTTTGGAAAGCGTCCAAAAGACGCCCCACGCCATCCCGGTTGTCCACTCGGCCAGCCGTGCCGATCCGAGGTTTGGAAGCGGACTGTTCCATCCGCCGAGGAACACGGCCACGCCGATCATGGCGACCAGAAACATCATTGCATATTCCGCCAAGAAAATAAACGCAAACCGGAGGCCGCCGTATTCGGTATGGAAGCCGCCGACCAGTTCCGACTCCGCTTCCGGAATATCGAACGGTGCGCGGTTGCATTCGGCCAACGACGCGATGAAAAAAATCACGTAAGCGATGACCAGGTGGGGGGCCTGAAACAAGTTCCAGGCGAAGAAGCCACCGATTTGGGAAACCTCCCAAAAGCCGAAGAAGTGGAGTTTCTCTGCCGACATGATGCCCTGGTTGGCGACAATTTCCTGTAGGTCAAGTGTCTGTGTGATCATGACCGCCGAGATCAGTGCGATACCGGATGGGATTTCGTAGGACACGATCTGCGCCACGGCGCGCATGGATCCCAGCAGGGAAAACTTATTGTTGGAACCCCATCCGGCCATAAGCAGGCCGATGGCGTCAACGGAAATGATCGCGATGACGTAGAAGAGTCCCAGGTGCAGTGCCGAAGGAGCCAGACCCGGCGCCCATGGCATAACGGCAAACCCGAGGAATACGGCAATAAAGATAACAACGGGTGCCACCCTGAAAAGAATCTTGTCTGCGGCGGAAGGCGTGATGAACTCTTTTTGGATGAGTTTCAGGATGTCTGCCAGGGTTTGCAGCGTGCCATGCTTCCCGGTTTCCATCGGTCCGAGGCGGTCCTGTACGAATCCGGCAATTTTACGCTCGCTGTAAACCGCAAAGAGGGTAAATCCGGCTATGAATCCGAACAGCGCGATACCAATACCTATATATGTAATGTAAAAGGCCAATTCGACTATACTATAAAATATCGTGCAAACATAACGATTTGGCTCGATAATATATAGTAAGTTAGTAGGTTATTTTGAATGGTTCTAAAAGCAAGGCCCGATGAAGGGATATCACCGGGCCGTTTGCGTTTTCTTAGCGTTGGTCAAGCGGCACATAGTCGCGTTCTGTGCTGCCGATATAGATCTGCCTCGGGCGGCCGATAGGCTCGCGGTTGGCTTTCATTTCTTTCCATTGAGCGATCCAACCCGGAAGGCGGCCCAGGGCGAAGAGAACCGTAAACATGTCCGTAGGGAATCCCAGGGCGCGATAGATGATTCCCGAATAGAAGTCGACATTCGGATACAGTTTGCGGTCGACAAAATATTGATCTTTCAGTGCTGCTTCCTCCAGCTCTTTGGCGATGTCCAGCACCGGGTCATTGACGCCGAGTTTTTCCAGTACCTCGTCGCATGCCTTTTTGATGATCTTGGCACGGGGGTCGAAGTTTTTGTACACACGGTGTCCGAATCCCATCAGACGGAACGGATCGTTTTTATCTTTGGCCTTCGCCAGCCATTTGGCGCTGTTGCCGCCGTCGTTTTTAATGTTCTCCAGCATTTCGATCACGGCCTGGTTGGCGCCGCCGTGGAGGGGTCCCCAAAGGGCGGAGATGCCTGCGGATATCGATGCATAGAGGTTGGCATTGGATGAACCCACAATGCGGACCGTCGAAGCAGAACAGTTCTGTTCGTGGTCGGCGTGAAGGATCAACAGTTTATGCATGGCGCTCACCACCGAAGGATCAATGGTGATGTCCTCGGTGATTTGTCCGAACGTCATGTTCAGGAAGTTATGTACATAGTTGAGCTCGTTCCGTGGATAAATGACCGGATGGCCCAATGATTTCTTATAGATCCATGAAACAATCGTAGGCATTTTGGCCAGCAGTTTCAGGATGGTAAGGTTCTCCTCTTCTTCAGAAGGGTTGGGATTAAGCGATTCGGGATAAAATGCCGAGAGTGCCCCTACGAGGCACGACAGCTGTCCCATGGGATGCGACTTTGACGGAAATCCGTCAAAGAACTTTTTCATGTCTTCGTGAATCAGCGTGTGCCGGCTGACCTTCACACGGAAATCCGCCAGCGTTTCGGATGAAGGCAGTTCCCCGTAGATCAGTAAGTAGGCTACTTCCAAAAATGTCGATTGTTCGGCCAATTGCTCGATGGGATACCCCCGGTAACGCAAAATACCTTTTTCACCGTCCAAAAACGTGATGGCGCTTTTCGTCGCACCGGTATTCTTATAGCCGGGATCCACGGTCACCGCACCGGAAAGATCTCTTAACTTGGAGATATCAATGCCCTGTTCGTTTTCAGTACCTGTAATGAGAGGTAAATCGTAAGAGTTGCCGTTTATCGATATTGAAGCTGTTTCTGACATAATTTTTTGGATGAATTGCAAATGTAATGAAATTGAGAAAAAATAAAAGTGTTTAGACAGATTATTAACGCCTTTTTTTGTCCCAAATAACGCCCTCTGTCGGCTAAATGTAAAAAAGTTTTTGGGTCGCGCCCTGCGGTTTGGCAGTGGTACCGGATGATGAACAGACAGAAATCTTCCCGGCTGCAGCTGGGAACGTATGTGGTGGCGGTACCGGTTATCGCTGTATTGCTATGGGTTTTTACGCTGGGAAATGCTACCGGCCAAGAGGACGTTGGCGACGGTCCCGGCAGACATGCCGATACGACGGCCCGTGACAGTACCTGGATCAAACCCCGGAAGGTAAACCCCAGGGAGGCCCTTTACATTATTGACGGGGAGGAGCGGGATTATTCGGCTGTTGAGGAGATCGACCCCACTAATATCGAATCGATTACCGTATGGAAGGACAAAAGTGCGATTGAGAAATACGGTAAAAAAGGTGCGAAGGGCGTGATCGAAGTGCGGACCAAAAAACGGGATTAGTTATTAAAAACGTTCATGGTCCGCTCCACGCCGATGTGGACGAAGCTGTGAACGATTTCCACGGAACGGTCGATAAGCTGGGGGAGTTCGATGCATTCGTCCTCGTCGAACCCGCTCAGCACGTAATCCACCTGACGTCCTTTCGGGAAGTTGTCGCCCACGCCGAAACGCAGTCGCGGGTATCCCTGGCCGCCGCATAGCGCTTCGATGCTTTTCAGTCCGTTATGGCCGGCGCTGCTGCCTTTTGGACGGAGCCGGAGTTTTCCGAACGGCAGTGCGATCTCGTCAACAATGACCAGAATGTTTTCCAGGGGTATTTTGAGTTCATGCATCCAGTAGTTGACGGCCTTGCCACTCAGGTTCATGTAGGTGGTTGGTTTGATCAGGTGTACGGGGTTGCCACGGTGACTGAACTCGGTATAGTACGCGTACCGCAGGGTGGAAAACGATGCGGACGCCCGCCTTGCGAGCTCGTCGGCCACCATGAAGCCGATATTATGTCGGGTGTCTGCATATTCCGTTCCGATGTTACCGAGACCTACAATCAGGTGTTTTTTTCCCATTTCGGTGCGAAGTTATTTAATGAATGCCTGCAAACCAAAAAGCATCAACCGATGGGCTGATGCTTTTTGGATCCTTATGATACGGTATATGGTTCCGTATGGAGTTATTTTTTCTTCTCGGCTTTTGCGGCTTCCTGCTCAGCCTGACGCAGGGCGCGTGACATGATTACCGATACGATGGTGTCATCCGGATTGTTCAGCACTTTCGCATTGTCCAGCTGGATGCTGCCTACCTGCACGGATTTGCCCACTTCGAGGCTTTCCAGACTTACCTCAATGTATTGCGGCAAATCTTTCGGAAGTGCCTTCACCCGGAGGGAGCGCAGCTTCTGAACGAGTTTACCACCCACTTTAACGCCGGGCGAAGTGCCGGTCAATTTGATGGGAATATTAAGAGCAACCGGCTTTTTGTCATCCAGTTCAAGGAAGTCAACGTGGCGCACCTGATCCGTAAGCGGATGGAACTGTGCGTCCTGAAGAATGGACCGGAATTTTTTGCCATCGATATCCAAATCGATAAAATGAACGTCCGGCGTATAAATGACCGGCTTCAAATCAGTTGCGGATACGGCAAAGTGGTATTGTTCTTTACCACCGTAGAGCACTGCGGGTACCTTACCTTCGTAGCGCAGCTCTTTCGCATCTCGTTTCCCTACGTTCTTTCTTAAAGAACCGCTAATAGCAATTGATTTCATTGTTTTATATATATAGTAAAATTAAGGCCGCAAAAGTAGGATAAATAAACGTGATTTCCTAATCCACTTTGAATAAATCGCTTATCGAACCATGCTCGTTGACGTTCTTGATGGCATGGGCGAACAGGTCGGCCGTAGACAGCACTTTGATTTTTTCGCTTTGCCGCGTCAGCGGAATGGTGTCGGTAACGATCAGTTCGGTGAGCGCCGAATTTTCGATAGTATCATAGGCTTTGCCGGAAAGTACCGGGTGGGTACATACGGCGCGGACACTGCTGGCACCATTATCCATAATGAGTCTCGCGGCTTTGGAAAGCGTGCCGGCGGTATCGCAGATATCGTCGATCAGCACAATGTCCTGACCTTCGACATCGCCAATAATGGACATGGACTCGATTTCATTGGCGCGTTTACGTTGCTTATCGCAGATGACCACTTCGGCGTTAAAGTATTTTGCGAAGGTACGTGCGCGGTAAGAGCCGCCCATATCGGGGGAAGCAATCGTGAGATTGGGTAGGTTCAGCGACTTGATATGGGGTACGAAAATGACCGATGCATCGAGGTGATCAACGGGGATGTCAAAAAATCCCTGGATCTGCGCGGCATGGAGGTCCATGGTCATGATGCGGTGTGCTCCGGCGGCCGTGATCAGGTTGGCAATCATTTTGGCACCGATGGCTACCCGGGGCTTGTCTTTACGATCCTGGCGGGCAAATCCAAAGTAGGGGACTACGGCCGTAATGTAGTGGGCTGAGGCGCGCTTGGCGGCGTCAATCATCAGCAGCAATTCAAACAGGTGGTCGGTGGGTTGGTTGGTGGATTGGATGAGGAATACATCGCATCCGCGGACCGACTCGTTGTAGAACGGTTGGATTTCGCCGTCGCTGAAACGCGATACGGTCATCTCACCAAGGTCTCTGCCATAAGATAGCGCGATCTTTTTGGATAATTCGGTGGAGCCGGAGCCAGAAAACAGCTTTACCGGATTGAATTGCAAAGGCATTGTTTTGTTGTTGTTTTGTGGGTTAGCAATGGATTGGGATTCTGTGATATTTCCACGTTAAATATACGCTAAAAAATTACGGATTGCCAAAAGACAATCCGTAATTTTTGTTGCCCGACCAGGATTCGAACCTAGACAAACAGAACCAAAATCTGTCGTACTACCATTATACTATCGGGCAATCTGCCTTCCATTTTGCCATCCTTTCGAATGGGACTGCAAATATAGAGGGATAGAATAATTAATGCAAAAATATTTTATTTTTTCTTGGAGGGGCCGATCTTATCAGATGATTCCTTATTTTCGGGGCGTGATTTTACTATAAACCATAGGTGAGAGATTTATATGACTTACAATAAAATCAATAACGGTATCGGTTGGTTGTGCGGGATCATTGCTACCGCGGTGTACGTGTCTACTGCCGAGCGGACCACCAGTTTCTGGGATTGCGGGGAATTTATTGCTTCGGCCTTTAAAATGCAGATTGTTCACCAGCCGGGTGCTCCCTTGTTTCTGATGTTGCAGAACGTATTTTCCAATCTGGCCTTCGGCAATCCCGAACAGATCGCTTTTTGGATGAATATCGGGTCGGCCGTATCCAGTGGATTGACGATCGTGTTTCTGTTTTGGAGCATTACCGCGCTTGCCAGGAAAGTGTTGTGGAAAACGGGCGAGACCCTTACGGCCACGGCGTTGATCCAAATTATGGGGGCGGGCGCTGTAGGGGCGCTGGCATACACATTTTCAGACACGTTCTGGTTTTCCGCCGTTGAGTCCGAAGTGTACGCCATGTCATCACTCTGCACGGCGGTGGTTTTTTGGGCGATACTCAAATGGGAACGGCATGCGGACGAGCCGGATTCCGACAAGTGGCTGCTGTTTATTGCCTATATTATGGGGCTTTCGATCGGTGTGCACCTGCTCAACCTGTTGGCGATACCGGCCATTGCGCTGGTTATTTATTTCCGGCGTACGCAGCAGGCGACAAGCGGCGGGGCTATCAAAGCCTTGCTGCTGGGTTTCGTGGTAGTGGCTGTGGTGCTCTGGGGGATTATCCAATACCTTATCAAGTTCGCGGCCTATTTTGACCTGTTCTTTGTCAATACGCTGGGCATGGGCTTCGGTTCAGGGGTAATGGTGTTTGCGCTGCTATTGATCGGGGGGACCGTCTATGGCATCTGGTACTCCATCCAGAGGTCCAAAAGGCTGCTCAACATGATATTGCTGTCCTTTTCGTTCATCGTATTCGGCTACAGTTCGTTTGCGATGATCCTGATCCGCGCGAAAGCAAATCCGACGCTGAACAACAGCGACCCGGATAACGCCTTTGCTTTTTTAAGCTACCTGAACCGCGAGCAATACGGCGATAACCCGCTTTTTAAAGGACCCTATTTTGATTCACGGCCGGTTGACGTTAAATATGGCAGCCCGATTTATCGGAAGGGGGCGGAGAAATACGAGACGGCCGGACGTAATTTTGACTATGAATACGACAGGGAGACCGTTTTTCCGCGGATTTACAGCAACCGCGAGGCCTCCCATCAGCAGTATTACCGCAGTTATCTCAACCTGGGTGAGAACGAACAGCCCACGTTCGGCGATAACCTTCGGTTTTTCTTCAGCTATCAGGTGGGGCATATGTATGGGCGGTATTTTCTGTGGAATTTCGTAGGGCGGCAGAACGACCAGCAGGGGCATGGCGACCTGACCACGGGCAACTGGGTCAGCGGCATCAAGTTCATTGACCAGTGGCATGTGGGCGGGCAGGATGCGCTGCCGGAATCACAACTTACCGATCCCTCCTATAATAGGTTGTATTTTCTGCCGCTGATTCTGGGACTGATCGGCGCCTTCTGGCATTTTAAACGCCGCCAGCGGGATGCCGGGGTCGTGGGATTGCTGTTTTTTATGACCGGTTTGGCCATTGTATTGTACCTCAACCAGACGCCGCTGCAGCCGCGTGAGCGGGATTATGCGTATGCCGGCTCGTTTTATGCCTTTGCGATCTGGATCGGCCTGGGCGTGATCGGAATCACCGAGTGGTTGGGGAAGAAGCTGAATGCACGGACCGCTGGCTGGGTAGCTACCGTGATTGGGCTGCTTGCCGGGCCGGTGATTATGGCGAAAGAAGGGTGGGACGACCACGACCGGTCGGAAAAGTCCCTCGCCCGCGATATTGCCCGCAACTACCTCGAATCCTGTGCACCCAACGCGATTCTCTTTACATACGGGGATAACGACACATACCCCCTGTGGTATGTGCAGGAGGTTGAGAACGTGCGCCCGGATATCCGGATTGTGAACCTCAGCCTGTTAAGCGCCGATTGGTATGTGCGGCAGATGAAAGACAAAGTCAATGAGGCGGAACCGCTCCCCATTACCATTCCGGATGAGAAGTACGTGAAGGGGGTGCGTGACGTCATTTACTACCAGGACGCGAAGATCCCGGGTTCGGTTGAACTGAAAAACATCGTTGCGCTGCTGCTGTCCGATAACCCCAATGACAAACGGCAGGTGCAGAGTGAGGAGCCGGAGAATTTTCTGCCGACCAAGAGCTTCCAGCTCACCATCAACCGCGATGACGTAATCCGGAACCAGGTGGTGCCGGCGGCCTGGCAGGATAGCATTACGGACGTGATGCGGTGGACCTATAACCGTAATTACGTTTCGCGTGCGGAGCTGGCGATCATGGATATCCTTGTGAACAATAACTGGGAGCGGCCCATCTATTTTGCTACGACTGTGCCCAGTGAAAACTTTATGGGGCTCGACAAATACCTGGTGTCGGAGGGGTTTGCCCTGCGCCTGATGCCGATCCAAGCAACGCAAAATACATCGCAGGGGCTGGTTCATGCCGATGCGATTTACGAGCAGGCCATGAACAAGTATTCGTGGGGTAATATCCGGAATTCGCGGTATCTGGATCCCGAATCGTACCGGATGGTGAGCCTGATTTTGAACAACATCTATTCGGCACCGGCGGAGGCACTGATTGCCGAAGGGAAAAAGGAGGAAGCCAGGAAGCTGCTGAACAACGCGCTGGAATCCATGCCCGAACGAATCTACCGGATCATGGACGCCTACGGCTACTCGTTTCTGGTGGAAAACCTGTATGCGGTGGATGAGACGGAGAAGGCCAATGCGTTGGCGGAACGTAATGTGAAATACCTGGAAGAGCAGCTTCGGTATTACGCGGCGATTGCGGAGACGAAGCCCAACCTGGAAATGCAGAATATCCAATACAGCATGTTTACGCTGAACCGGTTTTCAGACGCGGCCAAAGAGCACGGACAGGACGAGCTGGCCTCCCGTATTGAGAAGATTTTCAGTCAGTACGAGGCTCGGTTTTTCGGCGGAATAGCAGGAAACTGACGCCGGTATGGGAGCGACGGGCGGATGGAAAAATTCGCCCGGACGCCGCATAAGTCAAAAAAATGTAGTAGGTTTGTGGCCGTATTCCGCAACAAAGGGCAGATTATTTTCGAATGAAAGGATCTATATTATTGGAAGGTCAAAAGTTCCAGATCACCATCCAACGGCTCTGCCACCAGCTTATCGAGAATCATGGTAATTTTTCCGATTCTGTCATTATCGGGATTCAACCCCGTGGGGTTTATCTCGGCAGGCGGATTATAGAAGAGCTGAAGCAGATTCCCGGGTTGCCCGACCCGGCTTATGGAGAGCTGGATATCACCTTTTTCAGGGACGATTTCCGAAGGAAGGACAGCGGTCCGCTGGTGCCGAGCAGTACCCATATCGACTTTATCGTAGAGGGAAAGAAGGTCATATTGATGGATGACGTTCTGTGGACCGGCAGGACCATCCGTGCGGCGATGGATGCGTTACAGGCGTTCGGCCGGCCGGCCAAAATCGAGCTGCTCGTCTTGGTTGACCGGCGTTTTTCCCGCCAGTTGCCCATTGAACCCGACTATATCGGCATGCAGGTAGATTCGATCGATTCGCAGAAGGTGACCGTGAGCTGGAAGGAAGTGGAAGGCCATGACCGGATCACCCTGTTGACGGAAGAGGACGAACTAACATCATCGTTTTGATTGTGCATTAACCAGCAAATGACAGCATCAACAAGGCAAATCAGCACCCGTCACCTCTTGGGTATCAAAGACCTGAAGGAAGAGGATATTCATCTGATTTTTGACACGGCAGATAATTTCAAAGACGTGCTCAACCGCCCGATTAAGAAAGTGCCTTCCCTCCGGGACATTACCATCGCCAACGTTTTTTTTGAGAATTCGACACGCACACGTTTGTCGTTTGAGTTGGCTGAGAAGCGGTTGTCTGCCGACACGATCAATTTTGCCGCGTCCTCATCATCGGTCAGCAAGGGCGAAACGCTGATTGACACCGTCAACAACATATTGGCGATGAAGGTAGACATGATCGTGATGCGTCATCCCTATCCCGGTGCAGGAATCTTCCTAAGTAAGCATGTGAATGCGCAGATCGTAAATGCCGGCGACGGCGCCCACGAACACCCGACGCAGGCGCTGCTCGACGCCTTTTCGATCCGCGAGCGGTTCGGCGATGTGGCGGGGAAAAAGATTGCGATCATCGGGGATATTCTTCATTCGCGGGTCGCTCTGTCCAACATTCTTTGCCTCCGGAAGCTGGGGGCAGAAGTGATGGTCTGCGGGCCGACTACCTTGATACCCAAACATATCGGATCGTTGGGTGTGCAGGTGGAGTACAACCTGATGAATGCCCTGAAGTGGTGCGACGTGGCCAATATGTTACGCAT
>Ga0164243_10005335_pt1 | contig 19667 bp, 16 predicted proteins | sample OricompcompostOP_FD_108781 | JGI IMG/M metagenome (GOLD analysis project Ga0164243, IMG submission 108781) | Organic Plus compost microbial communities from Emeryville, California, USA - Original compost - Organic plus compost (OP) | ecosystem: Engineered > Solid waste > Mixed feedstock >... | reverse complement strand
GCCGCCGAGGGCGCGATCGACGCCGCGTCGATCCTCAAGCCGATGCTGGCCCGCGGTGAGCTGCAGACCATCGGTGCGACCACGCTCGAGGAGTACCGCAAGTACATCGAGAAGGACGCCGCGCTGGAGCGCCGCTTCCAGCCGATCCAGGTCGGCGAGCCCTCGCTCGAGCACACCATCGAGATCCTCAAGGGACTGCGCGACCGGTACGAGGCGCACCACCGCGTGTCGATCACCGACTCCGCGCTGGTCGCCGCGGCCACCCTGGCCGATCGCTACATCAACGACCGGTTCCTGCCGGACAAGGCGATCGACCTGATCGACGAGGCCGGTGCCCGGATGCGGATCCGCCGCATGACGGCGCCGCCGGACCTGCGCGAGTTCGACGAGAAGATCGCCGCCGTCCGCCGGGACAAGGAGTCCGCGATCGACGCGCAGGACTTCGAGCGCGCCGCGCGCCTGCGCGACGAGGAGAAGACCCTGCTGGGCCAGAAGTCCGAGCGGGAGAAGCAGTGGAAGGACGGTGACCTGGACGTCGTCGCGGAGGTCGACGACGAGCAGATCGCCGAGGTCCTCGCCAACTGGACCGGTATCCCGGTGTTCAAGCTCACCGAGGAGGAGACCACGCGTCTGCTCCGCATGGAGGACGAGCTGCACAAGCGGATCATCGGCCAGGAGGACGCGGTCAAGGCCGTGTCCCAGGCGATCCGCCGCACGCGCGCCGGCCTGAAGGACCCGAAGCGCCCGTCCGGTTCGTTCATCTTCGCCGGCCCGTCCGGTGTCGGTAAGACCGAGCTGTCCAAGGCGCTGGCGAACTTCCTGTTCGGTGAGGACGACGCGCTCATCCAGATCGACATGGGTGAGTTCCACGACCGCTACACCGCCTCGCGGCTGTTCGGTGCCCCTCCGGGGTACGTCGGCTACGAGGAGGGCGGCCAGCTCACCGAGAAGGTGCGCCGCAAGCCGTTCTCCGTGGTGCTCTTCGACGAGATCGAGAAGGCGCACCAGGAGATCTACAACACCTTGCTGCAGGTGCTGGAGGACGGTCGGCTCACCGACGGCCAGGGCCGCACGGTCGACTTCAAGAACACGGTGCTGATCTTCACCTCGAACCTGGGCACCCAGGACATCTCGAAGTCCGTGAGCCTGGGCTTCTCTTCCGGCAACGACGAGGGCGGTCGTTACGAGAAGATGAAGCAGAAGGTCAACGAGGAGATGAAGAAGCACTTCCGGCCCGAGTTCCTCAACCGGATCGACGACATCATCGTCTTCCACCAGCTCACGCAGCAGCAGATCATCGAGATGGTGGACCTGATGGTGACCAGGGTGGAGACCCAGCTCAAGGCCAAGGACATGGCCATCGAGCTCACCGACAAGGCGAAGGCGCTGCTGGCCAAGCGCGGCTTCGACCCGGTGCTCGGTGCCCGTCCGCTGCGCCGCACCATCCAGCGGGAGATCGAGGACCAGCTGTCCGAGAAGATCCTGTTCGGTGAGGTGGAGCCGGGGCAGATCATCATCGTGGACGTCGAGGGCTGGAGCGGCGACCCCGAGGAGAAGGACGACAAGGCGCACTTCACCTTCCGCGGCGAGGCCAAGCCGCTCGAGGTGCCGGACGCCCCGCCGGTCTCGATCGGCGCGTCGAACGACTCGGGTTCGGGTGAGGCCGAGGCCGAGTAAGACCCACACGAAAAGCGGCCCCAGGGATTCCGGTCCCCTGGGGCCGCTTTCGCGTTATCAGCCCAGCTCCAGGTACTCGGGCGCGGGCCGGCCGGAGCCGTGGAACCACGCCTGGAAGAAGCCGTCCAGGTCCTGTCCCGCTATCTGCTCCACGTACCGCTCGAACTCCGGCAGGCTCGCGTTGCCGTCGCGGTGCAGGGTCGGCCACGTACGCAGCACGCGATCGAAGGGCTCCGGGCCGATGCGGCGGCGCAGGGCGTGCAGCGCGAGCGGGCCCTTCCGGTACACCGCCGTGAACTCCTGCCCGGCGCCCATGTCGTAGAGCTTGCCCGCCCACAGCCGGTCGGACGCTGCCGCGACCTCCCGCCGGTAGCGGGCGTCCAGGTTCTGCCCCTCCTTCGCCTCTGACCAGAGCCACTGCGCGTACGAGGCGAAGCATTCGTTCAGGCAGATGTCCTTCCACTCCGAAACCGACACCGAATCGCCGTACCACTGGTGAGCGTTCTCGTGCACGATGGTCTGGATATCGCCCGCCTTGCCCGAATAGATCGGCCTGCCAAGGGTTTCCAGCGAGAAGCCGATCGGTTCGGTGAGGAAGATGCCGCCCGCGCTGTCGACCGGATAGGGCCCGAACTTCGACACCAGGAAGTCGATCACCTCGGGCAGCCGTGCGGCCGCGGCCTTCGTCGACGCCGGTACGCCGGGTGCGAAAGCCGTGAGCACGGGCGTGCCGTTGGCCAGCTGCCCGCGCTGAATCTCCCACCGGTCGATGGCCACCGTCGTCAGGTACGACGCCACGGGTGTGTTCTGCGCCCACGCGTTCGGCCCCACCTCGCGGCCGTTCGCCACCACGGTCCAGCCCGGCGGCACGGTCACGGTGAGCTGGAAGGTCGCTTTGTCCCTCGGTGTCTCGTTCACCGGATACCAGGTCGACGCCGACTGCGGCTCCCCGGCGACGAACGCCGCACCGCTGCCGGTGTACTGCCACCCGTTCCCGTCGACCGGCTGCGGCGTGCCGTGGTACCGGATTTCGGCGGTGAAGTTCTCGTTGTCCCGTAGCGGCGCGGCCGGTGTGATCACGAGTTCGTGCGCGCCACTTCGCCCGAACCGGGCGGGAGAGCCGTTCACCGTAACGGAATCGACGGTCAAACCGGACAGATCGAAATTGGCCGAGCTGAGATTTTCCAGCGCCCGCGCGGTGATCACCTGATGGCCGGCCAGTACCCGGGTCGCCGGATCGTAGTCGATCGCGAGCCGGTAGCTCGCGACGTCGTAACCGCCGTTGCCGGCCTGCGGGTAGTACGCGTCCCCGGCACCGTCCCGACCCGGTACCGGGCGCGCCGCGCCGGCGGTGCATCCGCTCAACAGCAGGGCCGCCAGCATGACCAGCGCGCCACGCATACCGTGACCGTAACGCCGAGGAGCGCTTTCTGGAAAGCTGGACCAGTGCAGGTGTCCATTCTCGGCCCGGTTCGTGTCCGGGCAGACGACGGCACGCCGATCGACGTCGGCGGCGCCCGCTTGCGCACGCTCCTGGCCAGGCTCGCACTGGACGCGGGGCGCCCCGTCTCGCCGGAGACGCTGATCGACGGGCTGTGGGGCGGATCCCCGCCGGCGGATGCGGCGAATGCCTTGCAGTCACTGGTTTCCCGCCTGCGCAGGGCACTCGGCGACAGCGCGCGGCTCACCTCCGGCAGCGGCGGCTACGTGCTCAACGTCGAATCCGTGGACGCCGCGCGTTTCGAGGAGCTGGCGGCGCAGGGCAGGCGTGAGCTGGCGGCGGGCAGGTACGCCGAGGCGTCCGCCGTGCTCGGTGAGGCGCTCGGGTTGTGGCAGGGCGAAGCGCTGTCCGACGTAGTCGACGCTCCGTTCGCGCAGGCGCCCGCGACGCGGCTCGCGGAGCTGCGGCTCGCGGCGATCGAGGACCGGTTCGAAGCCGAGCTGGAACTCGGCCGCCACGCCGACGTCCTCGCCGATCTGGAGACCGCGGGCGCCGAACATCCGCTGCGGGAACGGCTCGCGGGCCTGCGCATGCGTGCGCTCTACGCGGCCGGACGCCAGTCGGACGCGCTCGCCGTTTTCGAGCGCACGCGCGCGATTCTCGCCGACGAGCTGGGTGTCGATCCCTCCGCGGAACTCAACGACGTGCACCTGAAGGTCCTGCGCGGCGAGATCACGACGGCCCGGCCCGGGACGGATCATCTTCCGGTACGGCTGACCAGTTTCGTGGGCCGCGCCAAGGAACTGGAGCTGCTCGCCGATTCCCTGCGCGACGCGCGGCTGGTCACGCTGGTCGGTCCGGGGGGCGCGGGCAAGACGCGCCTCGCCACCGAGGCCGCCGTCCGGTATCCCGCGCATCAGCGTGGCCGGGTGTGGTTCGTCGCGCTCGCTTCCGTGCGCGACCCCGGCGACATCACGAGTGCCGTGCTCGGCGCGCTCGGTTCGCTGGACATTCGCCTGCTCAACGCGTCGCCGTCGATGCATCCCAGTGACGCCGTGACCCGCATCGCCGAGCTGATCGGTGGCCGGGAGGCGTTGCTGCTGCTGGACAACTGCGAGCATCTCATCGGCGGGGCGGCCGAGCTCACGCACGAGCTGCTGAGTCGCGTTTCCGGTTTGCGCGTGCTCGCGACCAGCCGGGAACCGCTCGCGATCACCGGTGAGGTGTTGTGTCACCTCGGCCCGCTGGAGGAATCCGAGGCGATGCGGCTGTTCGTGGAGCGGGCCGCGACGGTCCGGCCCGGTTTCGTCCTCGACGAGGTCACCCGCGGGCCGGTCGCGGAAATCTGCCGCAGGCTGGACGGCCTTCCGCTCGCGCTGGAACTCGCGGCGGCGCGGTTGCGGTCGATGACCCCCGAGCAGATCGCCAAACGGCTCGATGACCGCTTCCGCCTGCTCACTTCCGGCAACCGGGTCGCCCTGCCGCGGCAGCGCACGCTGCGTGCCGTGGTCGAGTGGAGCTGGGACCTGCTCGAGAAACCCGAGCGGGTACTGGCCCGCAGGCTGTCGATTTTTCCCGGTGGCGTAACGGTTTCCGCCGCCGAGTCGGTGTGCACGGACGAGCAGCTGCCCGAGGACGACGTGCTCTACGTACTCGGCTCACTGGTCGAGAAGTCCATTGTGGACCCTGTGGAGGCCGTCGAGCCCCGGTACCGGATGCTGGAGACCATCCGGGCCTACGGCGAGGAACGGCTGGACGAAGCCGGCGAGCGGGACGTGGTCGCGCGCCGGTTCGCCGAGTACTACCTCGGCCTCGCGGAGTCGCACGAGCCCGAACTGCGCACCGCGGCCCAGCTCGGCGCCATCGCCGCGTTCGAGGCCGAGCACGACAACATGGTCACCGGCCTGCGCTGGGCGATCGACAACGACGATGCCGAAATCGCTTACCGCTACGTCACCGCCCTCATGTGGTACTGGGTGATCCGTGGTTTCGACGATCAACCTCGCCAGCACATCGTGGACGTGCTCGCGTTCGGCGATCGGGTGCCGGCCCACGCGCGTGTCGCGCTCCGTGCGCTGAAAACGTTGATGGAAGCCATTCCGCAAATCGGCGCCGCGTACGATCTTGCGGCTCTCGTCGACGAATGTGTGCGCACCGGGGCGATGGAGCGCTATCACGCACTCGGCCTCGCCGTGCCGATGCTGGCGTTCCTCGGCCGGGAGCGCGAGCTGGCGGACCGGGAGGTCGAGCGGGCGTCCGCACATCCCGATCCCTGGGTCCGGGCGTGCGCGCAGTGGGCGAAGGCTTTCTTTCTCGACGACGAGGGCGATCTGGAGGGCAGCGACCGGGCCCGTGACGTGGCGATGGCCGGTTTCGCCGAGGTCGGCGACCGCTGGGGACTCGCGATGACGCTCGCGATGCAGGCCGCGGCCCATTCGCTGCGCGGCAACCACGAGCGGGCGATCGCGCTGTACGAGCAAGGCCTTTCGATGGCGCGCGAGCTGGCGTCGGTGGACGACATCGTGCAGCAGCTGTGCCAGCTGGCGGCGGAACGGGTGCGGGCTGGGGATCCCGAGGGCGGCTGGCGCGATCTGGCGGAGGCCGAGCGCATCGCCGATCAGTCCGGGCAGGACGAGTACTGCGCGGTCGTCCGGGCCGGGATCGCCGACGTGGCGCGCCGCACCGGAGATCTGCCGCGCGCGCACGAGGCGCTCGGCTGGCTGGCGGACCGGTGCCCGGAACTCCCCTTTCCGCCGGGTATGGCCGACGAGTGGGTCAACATCCTCGCGGCCGCGCTCGCCGTCACCGAGGGCGACGCGGCGCTGGCCAGGCAGCGGTTGCCCGAGGCGTTGCGGACGTCGAGCACCCGGCAGGACATGCCCGATCTGGCGCGTGCCGCTCAGGTCGCGGCGGCCCTGTTCGCCCTGGAGAGCAAGGAAGAGCTGGCCGCGTGGACCCTCGGCGCGACGAAGTCCATCCGCGGCGCCTTCGACGAGGGCGATCCGGAACTGGCCGAACTGGCGGCGAAACTGAAGGCCGCGCTCGGCGCCGGGGCATACCGCGCCGCATACGAACGTGGCGCCGGGCTCCCCAAACCCGACGCCATCGCTCAGCTTCTCGACCGGTTCTGACCACTCACCCCACGCGGCGGCGGTAGGCGCGCATCGCCAGCGGGAAGAACACGACCACCACGCCGGCCATCCACGCCAGCGCGCCCAGCAGCGGGCCGCCGACCTCACCGCCGACGAGCAGGCCGCGCATCGCGTCGGCGAGCAGGCTCACCGGGCTGATGTCCGACCAGGTCTGCAGCCAGCCGGGCATCGTGCCGGTGGGCACGAACACGTTGCTGCCGAACGTCAGCGGGAAGATGAACGCGACCATGATGCCCTGCACCGCGCCGGGCGATTCCACGAGCATGCCGACGAACACCGCGATCCAGCAGAAGCACAGGCCGGCGAGCATCATGACGGCGACCGCGAGGATCGTCGAACCCGGGTCGGTCTGGATGCGGAAACCCATGATCGTCGCCATGATCAGCAGCACCGCGATCGCGACCAGATAACGCACGAAGTCGGCGAGTACGGCGCCGACCAGCGGTGCCGACCGGGCGATCGGCATACTGCGGAACCGGTCGAACACGCCCTTGCTGACGTCGGTGTTCAACGCGACACCGGCCGACATGCTGGCCATGATGGTGTTCTGCACGAGCAGGCCGGGCGTCAGGTTCTGCAGGTAGGCGCCGGTGCTGCCGGCGACCGCGCCGCCGAAGAGGTACACGAACAGCACCAGGAACAGGATCGGCTGGATCGTCACGTCCACCAGCTGTTCCGGGTTCTTGCGGATCTTCAGGACTCCCCGCCAGGCCAGCGAGAGACCGTGTTGAACCGCCTTCACCGGGTTGACGAACCTCGGTGGGGCGACCGCGATGGTCGTCATACCAAAACCTCCTCGACCGGCTTTCCGGTCAGGGCAAGGAAAACCTCGTCCAGACTCGGCAGCCGCAGGGCGAGCTCGTCGGCGGTGATGCACGCGTCGTCGAGCTTGCGGACCAAAGTGGACAACAGAACCGGATCGGACACCGGTGCGGTCAGCAGCCCGTTGTCGTCGTCACGGGCGGGCGTCACCCCGGTCAGGTCGGCGAGTATCCGCGCCACCGTGTCCATATCGGACACCGAGGTCGGGCGCACCTGCAGGGTCTGCCCGCCGACGCGCCGCTTGAGCTCGTCGGCGCGCCCCTCGGCCACCACCCGGCCGTGGTCGAACACCGTGATGCTGTCCGCCAGCTGGTCGGCCTCCTCCAGGTACTGCGTGGTCAGCAGCACGGTGGCGCCGTCATCGACCAGCCGCCGCACCACGTTCCACACCTCGTTGCGGGCGTGCGGGTCCAGTCCCGTGGTGGGCTCGTCCAGGTAGAGCACCTGTGGCCGGCCGACGAGGCTCGCGGCGAGGTCGAGCCGCCGCCGCATGCCGCCGGAGTACGTTTTGGCCGCGCGCCCGGCCGCGTCGGACAGCTCGAACTGCTCCAGCAGCTCGGCCGCACGGGCCTTGGACGCGGAGCGGGACAGGCCCAGCAGCCTGCCGATGAGCACCATGTTCTCGGTACCGGAGAGGTCCTCGTCCACCGAGGCGTACTGCCCTGTCACCCCGATCACCGAACGCACCCGCACCGGATCGCGCAGCACGTCGTAACCCCCGACCGTGGCGTGCCCGGCGTCCGGCCGCAGCAGCGTGGCCAGAATCCGGACCGCCGTTGTCTTCCCCGCCCCGTTGGGGCCGAGGACACCGACCACCTTCCCGGTCGGCACCGCCAAGTCGACCCCCGCCAGCGCCGTGGTCTCCCCGTAGCGTTTCACCAGGCCCTCGGCCTGGATCGCGAGCGACATCGCATCCTCCTGTTTCGTCCGGGAGACCCGTCCCCCTGTCGGTCCTCCTCCGCAGGCGCTCCTTCGTCGCGCCTGCTTGTTGCGGGCCTCGTCGGTTGTCGCATTGACGCCACAATGACGGGAGCCGCTGACAGCTCACGCACATCGCGCTGGCAGCCGCTGTCAGCGGAAATCAGGTATGACTGGTCTGGTGCACATCGCCGATCCGACGGACAGCTCGGGCACAGCTTCGCGTCAGCCTGGGAAAAGGTCCCGGGTGAAGACTGGGCGCATGGTCTTCTTCGCTGTGCTGACCGTGGGTTTCCTGGTGCTCGCCGCACTCCGGCTGTTCGGCGTCGAGGGCAGCCGGATCACCTCCGCGCTCATCGCGCTGACCCCGTACTGGACGGCGGGTGGGCTGCTCGTCGGCGCCGTCGCACTCGGCTTCCGGCACTGGTGGATCGGTGGCGTCGCGCTGGTGGTCGCGATCGTGCTGGTGGCGATGGTGCTGCCGCGCGCGTTCACTTCGGCACGGCCGGAGGCACACGGCACGAAGCTGCGGATCATGTCCTCGAACCAGTACCTGGGCCGCGCCGACGTGAAGGCGGTGGTGCAGCTCGTGCGGGACAACCAGGTCGACGTGCTGAACCTGCTGGAACTCACCCCGCGCGAGGTGCGGGAGTTCGAGAGCGCGGGGCTGTTCGAGCTGCTGCCGTACCGCGTTTTCAAACCGGTATCAGGGGCGAACGGCTCCGGTATCGCGTCGCGGTATCCGCTGACCGAGCTGTCGCTGGTCGGCCCGGGTGAGATGGAGCAGCCGAGCGCGCGGATCGAGGTCGGCGGCACGCCGGTCGAGATCGTCGCGGCGCATCCGGTCGCGCCGGTCGCGTCCGCGGCGACCTGGAAGAGCGATCTGGCGCGGCTGCCCCGGCCGGATTCCGGCGGCGCCGTGCGGATTCTCGCCGGGGATTTCAACGCGACGCTTGACCACGCGGCGTTCCGGGATCTGCTGGACGCGGGCTACGTCGACGCGGGGGAGAACCGCGGCGAGGGTTTCGCGCCGACCTGGCCGTCCGGGTACTTCCCGCCGCCGGTCACGATCGACCACGTGCTCGTCGACCCGCGGGTCGCGGTGGACGGCTATCGCGTGTTCGACGTGCCGGACTCCGACCACAACGCGGTGTTCGCCGAGGTCACCCTGCCCTGAGCCGGGCGTCGAGCGCGGTCAGTGTTTCCAGCGCGCCATGGGGGAACGAGACGCCGCGGCCGTGCCGGATCTCCGGTTCGCGTGGGTTGATCCGGATGAGCGCGCCGGTGGCGGCGCTTGCCAGTTCGGCGTAGCGGCGCACGGTCGGCACCGCGCGTCCCGCGCCCAGTTCGACGACCACGAGGTCGCGGTTTTCGCGGCGCCATTCGGTGAGGGCGGTCAGCTGCTCGTCGGTGCGGTGCGGAACCCAGTCGGCGTCGCCGAACATCAGGATGTTGGGCCGGGCCAGGTTGCCGCAGCGCGGGCATCGCGGCAGCGGCCCGGTGGCGCGCATGGTCTCCGGATCGATCGGCACGTCGTCGTCCGCGGGCCAGATGTGCGGACCGCACGGGACGACGCACTGCAGGTGATGGATGGAGCCGTGCACCTCGGCGACCAGGCCGAACCCGGCCTCGCCGAACTGGCCGTCCACATTGGACGTGAACACCACGGTGCCGCCCGGCTTCGGCTCGCCCCAGGAGCGCAGGATGCGGAAACCGTCGTGGGGCACCGTCTTGCGGTACAGCTCCAGCCGGTGCCCGTAGAAACCCCAAGCCAGCTCGGGGTCTTCCGTGAAGTGGCGCGGATCGGCCAGCTCGACGAACCGGATGCCGAGCCGTTCGTACGGTGGGTAGGCGGTCCAGAACCCTTCGTCACCACGGAAATCCGGCAACCCGGAGTCCACGCCCATACCCGCGCCGGCGCACACCAGTACGGCGTCCGCGCCGGCGATCAGCTCCGCCGCTACGCCGAGGTCGGCGTCATTCAGTGCCATCGAGGTCGACGACCTCGAACTCCAGCAGGCTGGCGCCGCTCGCGACCGGGTTCCTGCGCTCGCCGGCGTGCGCTTCCTGCGCCGGGCCGGACCGCCACGCGTTGAAGGCCTCGTCGGATTCCCACCGGGTCACCACGAAGTACCGGTTGTCGCCCGAGACCGGGCGGAGCAGCTCGAAGCCGAGGAAACCGGGTTGGGTATCGACCGCGTGCTTGCGGGCCGCGAACCGCTTCTCCAGCTCGGGGCCGGCGCCTTCGGGGATCTCGATCGCGTTGATCTTCACTACTGCCATATTCCGAATGTACAGCGGAGCGTAGCTGTGCCACGCTGCGGGAATGATCGACAACGGGGCCGCCAACGCGCTCGCTGCTGACCTGCAGAAAATCGTGCGGTCGGTGGCCGCGGTGGTCGACGAGGGGCATCCCTCCGCCGAGCTGATCGCCAAGGTGACCAGGCACATCGGCGCGGAGCTGCCGGAGCTTGTGCTGGTGGGACAGGACTTCCCGGCCTGGGAGCACGTGAACGTCCATCGCGGGGTCGACCGGTATCTGGCCGAGCGGGGCGGGGACCAGGAGTGGTTCGGGGTCGCCGGCAGCAACCGGTCCAGCGAGGAACTCGTCGCCATGCTCGCGACCGCGCGGCGGCACGGCATGTACGAACTGGGCGCGGTGGACTACGCGAACGAGGCGGTCGGGCCGGAGGAGAGCGAGGAGGTCGTGCAGTTCGGCGTGGTCACCACCACGGCGCCGGACGGCTCACCCGTCGTGATCGGCGTGCGCGGACCGGTAGCCCAGCACGGACCGTCGGGCGTGGCCAGGTTCGAGGTGATCGCGGCCGACCGGTCCGCGGCCAGCGCGGCCCGTGACCGCATCGAGTACCTGATGCGCGAGCACGACGTGCTCCGCGGGCAGGTGCTCGCGTTCGGTACGAGCGAGCATCGCGGCAACGAGCTGCTGACCTTCCTGCCGCGGCCGTCGCTCGACGCGTCGGATGTCGTGCTGCCGGACGGGGTGCTGCCCGCGATCGAACGGCACACGATCGGCATCGCCGAGCAGGCGGAGCGGTTGCGGGAGGCGGGCCAGCATCTCAAGCGCGGCTTGCTGCTGCACGGCCCGCCCGGCACCGGCAAGACGCACACGGTGCGGTATCTGATGGGCCGGCTCGACCACGCCACGGTGATCATCCTGACCGGCACGGCGATGAGGTTCATCAGCAAGGCGGCGGAGCTGGCGAGGCGTCTGCAGCCGTCGATCCTGGTGGTGGAGGATGTGGATCTGGTGGCACAGGACCGGTCGGCCACGCCCGCCGGGAATCCGCTGCTGTTCAGCCTGCTGGACGCGATGGACGGCGTGGGCGCGGATGCCGACGTGACGTTCGTGCTGACCACCAACCGCGCGGCCGAGCTGGAGAAGGCGCTCGCGGACCGGCCTGGGCGGGTGGATCTGGCCGTGGAGATCCCGAAGCCGGATGCCGCCGGGCGGCGGCGGTTGCTGGAACTGTACGGGCGCAATGTGGACCTGCGGGCGGACCTGGAGCCGATCGTGGCGCAGACTGACGGTGTGACTGCCTCGTTCGTCAAGGAACTGCTGCGGCGCGCGGTGCTGCACCAGGTGAGTCGTGGCGTGCGGGAGACCCCGGTGCCGGTGGACGACACGGCGATTTCCGTGGCGCTGGCGGAGATGAACGATTCGCGGAACTCACTGACCAGATCGCTGCTGGGCAGCCGATGAGCGTGGTCGACTTCGGCGGCACGGGCACGCCGATCGTGTTGCTGCACGGTTTGATGGGCCGCGCACGAACCTGGTGGTCGGTCGCGCAGTGGCTGATGCGGTACGGGCACGTGGTCGGTCTGGACGCCCGCGGCCACGGGTATGGCCCCCGCATCGGACCGTGGACGACGGAGCAGTTCGTCGCGGATGTCGCCACCCTGCTGGGGAAGTTCGACGAACCGGCCGTGGTGATCGGCCACTCCATGGGTGGCCTGCATGCCTGGGCGACGGCCGCGACGCACCCGGACCTGGTGCGCGCGGTGGTGGTCGAGGACATGGCGCCGGACCAGCGCGGCCGGACGGTGGAGACGTGGCGCGGGTACTTCGACACCTGGCCGGTGCCCTTCCAGTCGCTGGCGCACGTGCGGGAGTTCTTCGGCAGCACGGGAAACTACTTCGCCGAATGCATGACCGAACGCGAGGACGGCTATCACCTGATGGCGAACCTCGAGGACCTGTACGAGATCGCCGCGGAATGGGGCAGGCGGGACTACTGGTCCTATGTGGACGGTGTGGAGTGCCCGATGCTGGTGATCGAGGCCGGTGACACCGCCATGCCACCGGGTCAGCAGGCGGAACTGGCGGCGCGAGCGCGCAACGGCACCCACGTCGTGGTGGCCGGCGCCGGGCACGTCGTCCACGACGACGCCCCGGACGAGTACCGCGGCGCCGTGGAAGCCTTCCTGTCCAAGACCCTGGCCCGCTGACCGCCCCACTCGCATTCTCCCGCCCCACCACGCGAGTCGCCCCTTCCAGTAGCGCGAGTCGAGGCTTCCGGCCGGCCGAGTGGGGGCTTCCGGTAGTGCGAGTCGAGCCTTCCGGTAGCGCGAGTCGAGGGTTCCGGTGGGCCGAGTGGGGGCTTCCGGTAGTGCGAGTCGACCCTTCCGGCCGGCCGAGTCGAGGGTTCCGGTAGTGCGAGTCGACCCTTCCGGCCGGCCGAGTCGAGGCTTCCGGCAGTTCGAGTCGAGGCTTCCGGCAGTTCGAGTCGAGCCGTCCGTCGAGGGCGCGCTCAGCCCAGCCGCCTATGAATGTTCTCCCGGCAGCGCGAACCGTCCGTCCGGGATCTGCTCCACCAGCCCGTCGGTCAGCAGCGAGGCCAGACACCGGTCCCGCCGTCCGGCGTCCTCCGGCCAGACCAGGTCCAGCTTCTCCTTCCACACCGGCTCCGGCGTGCCGCGCAGCACGTCGAGCAGCTTCCCGCGGATCTGCCGGTCCGTCCCGGCGAACTTCTGCACAGGCTTGGCCGGGCCGTTGTACTCGGGCCGGCCCGCGCGCTGCCAGGCACAGTCCTCGTACACAGGGCAGTCGGCGCACTTCGGGGAGCGCGCGGTGCACACGAGCGCGCCCAGCTCCATCAGCGCCGCCGAGAACCGGGCCGCGGGCGCGTCGGCCGCGGGCAGCAGGGCCTCGACGTCGGCCATGTCGCGGGTGTTCGACGGCGGACCCGCATCGCCCGCGCCATGCACGGCACGGGCCACCACGCGCCGGACGTTCGTGTCCACCACCGGGGCCCGCTTGCCATAGGCGAAAGCGGCGACCGCCCGCGCGGTGTAGGCGCCGATTCCCGGCAACGCCAGCAGAGTGTCCACATCGGACGGTACGACGTCGCCGTGTTCCTCGGCGATCACCGCGGCCGCCGCATGCAGCCGGAGCGCCCGGCGCGGGTAGCCGAGTTTGCCCCACGCCCGCAGCACCTCACCCTGGCTCGCCGCCGCCATCGCGGACGGCACCGGCCACCGGGCGAGCCAGTCCTCCCAGATGGGCTGAACCCTGGCGACCGGGGTCTGCTGCAGCATGATCTCGCTGACCAGCACACCCCAGCCGGTGCAGTCCGGCCGCCGCCACGGCAGATCCCGTGCGGTGCGGTCGAACCAGTCGATTAGCGTCTCGGCGTCGATGGACACCGCCCGAGAATAGCTACTCGACCTCGGTCAGCTCACCGGTGTGCACGTCGTAGACGAACCCGCGCACGTTGTCGGTGTGCGGCAGGAAAGCACTACGCCGGACACGCTGCACCGACGTGCGCACACTGTCCCTGACGTCGCGGAAGGCCTCGACCGCCCACGTCGGCCGCAGCCCGCTGTCCTTCTCCAACTCGTCCTTGAAGTCGTCCTCGGTGACCATCGACAGCCCGCAGGTGGTGTGCTGCACTATGAGCACCTCTTTGGTGCCGAGCTTGCGCTGCGACAGCGCGAGCGACCGGAGCATGTCGTCGGTGACCACGCCGCCCGCGTTGCGCAGAATGTGTGCCTCGCCCTGGATCAGGCCGAACAGCTCGAACACGCGGATCCGCGCATCCATGCACGTCAGGATCGCGATGTGCATCGAGGGCTGCGGCGACGAACGGTCACCCCGCAGTTTGTCGTCGAGCTCCTGGTTGCGCTTCAACAGCACGTCGATCGCGGTCATCTGGCCCCTCCGGCGTCCGTGTCGGTCCACCTATTTGAACCGGTCGCGGCGACGCGAGCAACGCGGCTAGAGAAACATCACGGTCCGAACCAGTGTTCTTCCATCGTCCTCGGCGCTGCCGACGTCGTGCCGATGCGCAGCTCGGTCGGCAACGTGATCACCCTGGGGTTCACGTGCTCAGCGGAGGCGAGCAGCAGCTTGCCCGCGGCCCGGCCCTTCTCCAGCACCGGCTGGTGCACCGTGGTCAGCCCCGCCCGCTCGGCCTCCGAAATGCCGTCGAACCCGGTCACCGTCAGATCCGCGGGCACCCGCAGCCCCCGGCGGTCGGCTTCGGCCAGTGCGCCGAGCGCGAGGATGTCCGATGTGCAGATCAGTGCGGTGACCTGCGGGTACGAGCCGAGTAGCTGCCGCGCGGCGGACGCGCCCTCGTCCACGGTGTGGTCGAACCGTTCGACGACGGGCACGCTCGCCCAGTCGACGCCGGCCTTGGTGAACGCCGTCGCCAGCGCCTCCAGCCGCGTCCTCTGTACGTGGAAGTGCGCCTCGCGCTGACGTTCGGCCGACACGAAGTCGTCGTTGCGGTCCCGGCCGAGCCGCATGCACAGCACGCCGATCTGCCGGTGTCCGAGCCCGATCAGGTGCTCGGCAAGTTCCTTCATCGCCACCGCGTCGTCCGGGCCGACCCGGTCGACGCCGTCGACCTGCGGCTGGTCGATGATCACGGTCGGCACCGGACGCGCCAGCACGGCCGCGAGATGTGGATCGTCGTCGGGCACCGAGTACACGACGAACCCGTCGACGCCGGCGCGGTGCACGGCGGCCACGTCGTCGCGGCCCGGGCTCGCGGGCACCAGGTGCAGGCCGACGCCCGCGTCCTCACAGGCCAGCGCGAGCCCTTCGAGCACGCCGATCGCCGCCGGGTCGCGGAAGGCGTAGGAGAGGTTCTCGGTCAGCAGGAGCCCGACCGCGCCGGCCTTGCGCGTGCGCAGCGACCTGGCGACCGGGTCGGGGCCGGGGTAGCCGAGCCTGCGGGCGGTCTCCAGCACCCGGCGGCGCAGCTCGGGCGAGAGCTGGTCGGGCCGGTTGTAGGCGTTGGACACGGTGGTCCTCGACACGCCGAGTTCCGCGGCCAGCGACGCCAACGTCGCCTGTCGCCTCATGCGCATAGGACGCCCCATAGGGGAACCGTAACGGTTCAGATCGGATTGCAGAAGTCGAGCGCCGTGTGGCGAACGGCAATGCCGCGTTCAGGCGCGTGTAACCGCTCTGGACAAGATCATCACTCGATGGAGTAAGGTGAACTCGAAAACCGTTTCCATTAACTACGGACCGTGCGTCTACCTGCCACTTTCGGGAGCACCCGCGATGAGTTCCAATCGTCCCGCCCGTCTTTTCGCCATGACTTCGGTCGCCACCGCGTTCGCCCTGGCGCTCACCGGGTGTGGTGGTGGTAACACCGCGAGCGAATCCGACGGGAAGATCAACGTCGTCGCGTCGACCGATGTGTGGGGCAGCGTGCTCGCCGCTGTCGGCGGTGACGACGTGAAGGTGACCTCGATCATCCACGACCCGCAGGCCGACCCGCACTCCTACGAGACGACCCCGCAGGACGCGGTCGCCGCGCAGGAAGCGCAGCTCACCCTCGCCAACGGCGGCGGCTACGACGACTTCTTCGGCAAGCTCGCCGACCAGGCCGCGAACGCCAAGAAGCTGGTGGCCGTCGACATCGGCGCGACCGGCGACGAGAACGAGCACGTCTGGTACAGCTTCGCCACCGTGCAGAAGGTGGCCGACCAGGTCGCCGCCGACCTCGGCCAGATCCGCCCGGAGGACGCGCAGACCTTCACCGGCAACGCGACCGCGTTCAAGGCCAAGGTTGCCGAGTTGCAGACCAAGGTCGAGCAGGCGGGCGCCGCGCATCCGGACACGAAGGTCCTCGCCACCGAGCCGGTCGCGCACTACCTGCTGGAGACCGCGAAGCTCACCGACGTCACCCCCGAGGACTTCGCGGAGGCCATCGAGGAGGAGACCGACGTGCCGGCGGCCGCGCTCGCCGAGGTCAACGAGATCGTGTCCGGCAAGCAGGTCAAGGTCGTGATCAATAACGCGCAGACGGTCACGCCGGTGACCCAGCAGGTGGTCGACAACGCGAAGAAGGCCGGGCTGCCGGTCGTGGACGTGACCGAAACGCTGCCCGCGGGTGCGGGGGACTACATTTCTTGGATGACCAGCGAAGTCAACGCCCTGTCCGGAGCATTGAACTCTTGAGCCCGATCGTCCAGATCTCCCGCGCGAGCCTCGCGTTCGGCCCGCGCACCCTGTGGTCGGGGCTCGACCTCGACGTCGAGCCCGGCGAGTTCCTCGCCATTCTCGGGCCCAACGGCTCCGGCAAGACGAGTCTGCTGAAGGTTCTGCTCGGCCTGCAGCCGCTGTCGGCCGGCACGTGGAGCGTGCGCAGCGACCGGCCCGTCGGTTACGTGCCGCAACAGCGCGCCATGCAGGAGGCGCTGACGCTGCGCGGGGTCGATCTGGTCGGCCTCGGTCTTGACGGGCACCGGTGGGGCACCGGCGTGCGCGGGCTGCGGGAGCGCAAGCGTCGCGTCGCCGAGGCGATCGAGGCGGTCGGCGCCGGGTCCTACGCGAAGTCGCCGGTCGGCAGGCTCTCCGGCGGTGAGCAGCAGCGGCTGCGGGTGGCGCAGGCGCTGGTCGGTGAGCCCGATGTGCTGCTGTGTGACGAGCCGTTGCTGTCGCTGGACCTGGCCCACCAGCGGGCGGTCAGCGCGCTGATCGACGCGCGGCGGCGCCAGGCGGGCACGGCGGTGCTGTTCGTCACGCACGAGCTGAACCCGATCCTGTCCTATGTGGACCGCGTGCTGTATCTGGTCGACGGCCGGTTCCGGATCGGCGAACCGGACGACGTGATGACGTCGAAGACGCTGTCGGAGCTGTACCGGACGAGGATCGAGGTGCTGCGGGTCGGCGGCCAGATCCACGTCGCCGGCGCGCAGATCGCCCTGTGCGAGGACGAACCCCACCACCTGGACGAGCGAGTGTCTTAAGTGGACAAATTCTTCGATTTCGAGCTGACCGGGCAGCTGCTGAATCTCGACTTCGTGCAGAAGGCCCTGCTCGCCGCGGCCATTCTCGCTCTGGTCGCCGGCCTGATCGGGCCGTTGATCGTGATGCGCCGGATGGCGTTCGCCGTGCACGGCACCAGCGAACTGGCCTTCACCGGTGCCGCCGGCGCGCTGCTGCTCGGGCTCGGCATCGAGGCGGGCGCACTCGCGGGAGCCGTCATCGCCGCCCTGCTGCTCGGCCTGCTCGGTGGGCGCGAATCCGACCGGGACTCGGTGATCGGCGTGATCCTGTCCTTCGGGCTGGGTCTCGGCGTGCTGTTCCTGTGGTTCTATCCGGGCCGGGCGGCGAACAAGTTCGGGCTGCTGATCGGGCAGGCGGTCACGGTGGACTCGACCAATCTGAGCGTGTTCGCCTGGGCCGCCGCCGGTGTCGTGGTCGTGCTCGCGGTGATCTACCGGCCGTTGCTGTTCGCGAGTGTGGATCTCGCCGTGGCCAAGGCGCGGGGCGTGCCGGTCGCCACGCTCACCGTGGTTTTCACGGTGCTCGTCGGCGTGACGACGGCGCTCGGTGTGCGGACCGTGGGTTCGCTGCTGGTACTCGCTCTGCTGGTCACCCCGGCCGCCGCGGCGAGCAGGGTGGCGACCAGCCCGCTGGTGGTGACCGCGTTGTCGGTGCTGTTCGCGGAGATCGCGGCGGTGGGCGGCATCGTGCTGTCGCTGGCGCCCGGTGCACCGTCGAGCGCGTTCGTCACCGGTTTCGCCTTCGTCATCTACCTGGGCTGCCGGCTGATCGCGTTCCTGCGCGACCGAACGGGCAACCGCGCCGAAAAGGACACCCGCCCCAGCCCGCGAGAGCACGACACCACTTTGGTGGGATAGCCCGCGAGTGGCCTATCCCACCGGGTGCTGTGCCAGTTTCGTCCGCAGTTGCTGGATGAATCCGTCGTCGAAGAACGGCAGCGAGCCCGCCGAAATCCCGCGTTCCACCGTTTCCAGCACGACGACCTTCGAATTGACGAACTCGTCGGTCGCCTGTTCCTGCGTGGTCTTGGTGGTGGAGTAGTTCAGCATCGTCAGGTTCGTGAACGCCCCGGCCAGATACCGCGAGGACGCGATCGTGAACGAGTCCCCGTAGATCAGGGTCGGGGTGTCCACGGTGCCGGTGATCGGCTGCGCCGTCTTCCGGTACGGGGTGTCGAGGTTGGTGATGATCGGCCCGGCGCGGTCGGTCACGCCGTCCGGGTTCAGTGCGTAGAGCATGCTGGTCTTCTCCCCGGAACGGCCGAGCAGTTTCGGCAGATCCGCGGTACCGGTGTAGGTGCCGATCTGCGGGCTCTTCCAGGTGGCGGTGACACCCGGCTGCACGGCGTCGGCGACGTTGCGCGTCAGCGCCAGCGCGCCCTCGTCGGTCCAGTGCGTGTCCAGCGGCGTGTACACGGGACGGCCGATCTGCGCGGTGACCTGACGCAGCTCGGGCCGCAGGTCCATCGCGCCGGCCGCGTCGAGCTGCGCCCAGGTGGGTGCCTCGGCGGCCTGGTGGCAGTCCTTGCCGGGGTAGGTCGAGGGCAGGAACTGCGGCACCATCGTCGACTTGTCCGGCGGTACCACCCACACGAACTTGCGGCCGGAGCTCTGCACGATGTCGCGGACCTCGTGGATGCGGGCGATCGTGTCGGCCAGCGATCGCGTCGGCGCGCATTTCGCCTCGGCGTCGACGCCGTAGTAGAGCCAGCCGTCCTTGCCTTCGATGACCTGCCGGTAGCCGGCCTGGTCGGTCGGTCCCAGGTTGGTGCCGTTGTCCGGGGTGTCACCGTTGGCGGGCGGCGGACTGCCGGGCAGCGGGCCAGAATTGGAGGTACCGCCCTGGTCGTGCGGGGCGGACTCGCCGAAAAGCCCGCGGCTGATCCCGTCGGCGGCGGTGATCGCGGCGCTGCGGAACGAGAGCTGGTCGGTGGCCCAGGTGGGCAGGCCGGTGAAGAACCCCCAGCCGTCGCCGAGGCTCGGGAACCCGGCCAGCGCGTGGTTCTCGATCTCCGTCGGCCGCATCCCGAACACCCACATCAGGGTGGGCGTCGCGAAGAACACCAGCGCGCTGATCAACGCGGTGAGCTGCCTGCCGCCGTGCCGTGGCCGGTGCAGCGCGTGCTCCCGGGGAAGCCACGCCTCGTGCACGGCGGGCAGCTGCTGGGGTTCTCGGGCCACGGGAGATACGTTAACCGCACGGTGTCCGGCGGGAAGCCGCACCCGACCGCTCCTTCGTCGCGCCGGCTTACTGCGGTCCTATCAGTTAAGGGATGTCTCGTAACTCGTGTTGTGGTTGGTGGGGCTGGTGTTGCAGTCAGTCGGCGAGGAGGATGTTGTGCAGATGCCCGATGCCGGACACTGTGTCGGCGAGCGTGCTCGCCGCGCGG
>Ga0164243_10005334_pt1 | contig 19668 bp, 19 predicted proteins | sample OricompcompostOP_FD_108781 | JGI IMG/M metagenome (GOLD analysis project Ga0164243, IMG submission 108781) | Organic Plus compost microbial communities from Emeryville, California, USA - Original compost - Organic plus compost (OP) | ecosystem: Engineered > Solid waste > Mixed feedstock >... | reverse complement strand
CGTGCCGGCGCGCTTGGACATCCGCACCGGCTGCCCGCTCTTGACGAGGTTCACGAGCTGCCCGATGAGGATCTGCAGGTTCACACCCGGCTCGTCGCCGAACGCGGCGCACATCGCCATCATCCTCCGCACGTAGCCGTGGTGGTCGGCCCCGAGCATGATGATGCAGCGGTTGAACCCCCGTTCGCGCTTGTCGAGGTAGTACGCCAGGTCGCCCGAGAAATACGCGGCGTTGCCGTCGGACTTGACGAGGACGCGGTCCTTGTCATCCCCGAAGTCCGTGGACCGCAGCCAAGTCGCCCCGTCCTGCTCGAAGATGTGGCCGCGCTCGCGCAGCCGCGCGATCGCGTGCTCCACGGCACCGGAGGCGTGCAGGTTGTTCTCGTGGAAGTACACGTCGAAGTCCACGCCGAACTCGTGCAGGCTCTTCTTGATCTCGTCGAACATGAACCCGACGCCCAGCTCGCGGAAGACCTCCTGCTTCGCGTCGGGCTCGAGCGCGTCCACGTCGCCGTGGTACGCGAGGGCGACCCGGCGCGCGATGTCGCCGATGTAGGCCCCGCCGTATCCGTCCTCCGGAGTCGGCCTGCCTTCGTGGGCCGCCACGAGGCTGCGAGCGAAGCGGTCGATCTGCGCGCCGTGGTCGTTGAAGTAGTACTCCCGGGTGACGCGTGCGCCCTGCGAGGCGAGGATACGGGCGAGCGCGTCGCCGACCGCGGCCCACCGCGTCCCGCCGAGGTGGATGGGGCCGGTGGGATTGGCCGAGACGAACTCGAGGTTGATCACCTCGTCGGCGCGATCCCGGTTCGTCCCGTACGCGTCGCCGGCGTCGACGATGGTCTTCGCGAGCGCGCCGGCGGCCGCGGCATCCAGCCGGATGTTGATGAAGCCCGGACCTGCCACCTCGGCCGAGGCGACACCCGGCACGGTCGCCAGCCCCGCCGCCACCTCGGCCGCGAACTCGCGCGGGTTCGCGCCGACCGCCTTGGCGAGTCTGAGCGCCGCGTTCGAGGCCCAGTCGCCGTGCTCGCGGTTCTTGGGGCGCTCCAGGGGCAGGTCGTCGACGCTCAGACCCGCGAGGGCGCCCGCTCGTCGCGCCTCGGCGAGGGGGCGGATGACATCGAGCAGGGCGGTGGAGAGGGCTGCGGGGTCCATAGGCCATCGATTCTAGGCGGACTGGCCGCACACGCCCTGGACGGACGGTTCCGGCACCCCGCACGGGCGCTCCCGGCCTCGGCGGAGAGCGGCGAGGCGGCGGTCGCGACGCCCTTCCCGGTCACGGATTCAGGCGATGACGCCGATTCAGGTGAATTTGTCGAACATTCGCCTGAAGTCGCGTCATCGCCTGAGATCCGGCCGGCGCGACACGGACCGCCCGATGCCGGCCCGGCATGCTGCGTCACCGGCATTCCGACGCGAACGACTCAGTCCGGCCGTCCCACGCGCCCGGCGAGGGCGGCGTGCGCGAGCGGGACCGCCGAGACGGACATCAGGATCACGCCCAGCACGGCATTGACCGGCAGCAGCAGCACGCCCCCGATCAGCATCCCCGCGAAGACGACGGCCGAGACGGCCCGGCGCACGAGCCTCTCCAGGCGCGCGAGCCGCCGGTCGATCGCGGGAGTGGATACCGTGACGCGCCCCTGCTCGAAGCGCGTCACGAGCGCGTCGAGCCGGCGCGGCAGCCGCACCGCCGTCACGGCAGTCTCGAGCGCTTCCGTCGCCAGCGCACGCACCGCGTTGCCGCTCTCCGCACGCAGCAGCCGCGCCGCGAACGGCTCGACGGCTTCCCAGATGTTGAACTCCGGGTCCAGGGCGCTGCACACCCCCGACGTAAGCGACATCGACCGGATCACGAGCAGGAAGCTCTCGGGAAGCTGGAAGGGCAATGAGCGGACGACCGTGCCGAACTCCTCCGCGAAGTGGCGGAACTCCCTCGGGTCGACTTCTCGCAGCTGCGCGAAGCCCATTCCGCCGAACCGTGCGAACACCTGCGACATGGCCCGTTCCAGCTCGGTCGTGTCGGTGGAGGGCAGGAGCACTCCGACATCGCGGATGCTGTCGACCAGACCCTCTCCGTCCCGCGCGGCCACCGCGATGAGCAGGCGCCTGAGGCCGCCACGCAGGTCGTCGTCGACTTCGCCCATCATCCCGAAATCGACGAACGTGAGCCGCCACGGCGGCGTCGGTCCCGCCCGATCCGGTCCGGCGCCGGCGCCCGGGCCCCCTTCCGCCGGCGTCACGAACACGTTGCCCGGGTGGGGATCGGCGTGGAAGTAGCCGTTCTCGAAAAGCTGCGTGAACATGACGGCCGCGAAGCGCGCCGCGACTGCGGCCGGGTCGATGCCCGCGGCTCGCAGTCCGGCGATGTCGTTGATCTTGATGGCCGTGACATCCGACAGCGTGAGGACGCGACGGGTCGTGCGCTCCCAGGCGACGCGCGGCGTGCGAACGGCGGGGTCGAGGGCGAAGTCCTCCGCGAACCGCTCGGCGTTGGCGGCCTCGTGCAAGTAGTCGATCTCGTTCCTGCTGCTGTGGGCGAACTCCTCCACCAAGGCGGGAAGGTCGACGTGATCGCGCACGACGCGCACGCGGTCGAGCCAGCGTGCGACACGGCGGAGCGCGGCGAGGTCGACATCCACGATCTCCTCGATACCGGGCCGCTGCACTTTCACGACGACATCAGCGAACCCGGCATCGGCGGCGCCGGCCGCCGTCAGCGTGGCGCGATGGGCCTGTCCGAGGGACGCCGCGGCGACCGGCACATCGTCGAAGGCGGCGAACGCCCGCTCGAGCGGCATCCCGAGCTCCTTCTCGGCGAGTCGGCGGATCTCGGCGAAGGCGACAGGGGGCACCTCGTCCTGGAGGCCGGCCAGCTCGTCGGTGATCTCGGGCGGGAGCACGTCGAGCCGGGATGACAGGAACTGGCCGACCTTGATCATGAGCCCGCCCAGTCCCACCGCCAGCACGTGGAAGCCCTGCGCCAGTCCGACCAGGCGTGCCGCGCGTCCGCGCGCCGCAGCGCGTCCGAGTCCGATCCTGGGCAGCACCAGCTCGTACCACCACAGCTGCGCGATGGCACGACCGGCGAAGCGCATGATCCGCCGGTACCGGGCCGTTCCTCGTGGCGGCGGGTCGGGCGTCAGGGCCGCAGAGCCGGTCCGTCGCGCCGAGGAGCCGGCGGACGGCGTGGCCTGGTCTTGATCGGCAGACTCGTCATCCGTCACCCGCTCAGTCTCCCGCAAGGATGCCGTACAGGCGACGCCGCGCGTCGTCCAGCACCGCCACGGCCGCGGCGACCTGCTCGGGAGTGCCCGTGCGTCCGACCTGCGCTGCCGCCTGGGCCAGCTCGACCCCGGCCTTCGGCAACGCCCCCATCGCGCCGCGCCCGCCGGCGGTGAACGCCTCCCACGGGGCCGCTCGCTCGGCATCCTCGGCCGCCATCGCGCGGCCCTGCTCGGTGAGGGAGTACGTCTTGCGTCCGTTCGACTCCGTCGCCTCGATCAACCCTTCGTCCGCGAGCAGCTGCAGGGTCGGGTACACGGAGCCGGCACTCGGCTTCCACATGCCGCCGCTGCGCTGCTCGATCTCGGTGATGATCTGATACCCGTGCATGGGCTGCTCGGCCAGCAGGGCCAGCACCGCTGTCCGTACGTCGCCGCGGGACATCCGGGTGCCAACGCGTTGCTCGAGCATCGACCGCAGCTGGTCGAACGCCTCGAACAGTCCGGCACCGTGCCGTCCGGCGCCGGGTCGCCCGGGGCCTGGTCGTCCACCGCCGTAGCCGTGGCCATATCCACCGTGAGTGTGCGCACCGTTCATGTCGACCTCCTTCGGGCCCGGTCGGACCCTTCACGATATATAACGATATATCGCTAGGCGCGGGAACGGAATGGAAGGGGGATCCGGATCCTCCCCCACGCTCTGCGCGACCGGAGGAGATCTCACGAAAGGAGGGCGAGTCCGGGGGCGGGCGGCCCTCCCGCGGCGGAATCCCCTCCCTTCGCGCGAGGCGACTGGGCGTGCGTGCAAGGCGAGTGAAGGGGTGCGCCGCCCGCCACGGACGACAGAGATGGGAAGGGGCCGGTCCATCCGGACCGGCCCCTTCCCATCTCGTGCCCCCGACAGGAATCGAACCTGCGACCTTTGGTACCGGAAACCAACGCTCTATCCCCTGAGCTACGGAGGCGTGCCGGTCAAGACTATCAGGACGCGGCATCCGTCCCGACCGGGCGTCCGGTCAGGCGCGCGTGTACGCCAGGTCGCGGATCTCGCGACCCCGGGCAAGACCCTTCCGCTCGAACGCCGTCATCACCCGGCCGTCGAACCGGGGCGCCCACTCCCCCGCGAACGCCCGGCGGAACCCGGGTGCGCTGTCCATGACCCGGACCATCTGCTGGGCGTAGTCCTCCCAGTCCGTGGCCAGCCTCAGCATCCCGCCCCCGACGATGACGCGGGCGGCGAGGTCCGCGAACTCGCGCGTGATCAGGCGCCGCTTCGCGTGCCGCTTCTTGTGCCAGGGGTCCGGGAAGAACACCCAGAGCTCGGTCACCGACCGCTCGGGAAGAAGGTGCTGCAGCACTTCGGGGGCGTTCGCTTCGACGAGGCGGAGGTTCCGCACGCCGGATGCCCGGGCATCGCGCATCGTGCGCGCGAGTCCCGCCTTGAACACCTCCACGGCGAGGAAGTCGGCCTCCGGACGGGAGCGCGCGGCATGCACGATCGCATGCCCCTGCCCCGAGCCGATCTCGACGATCACCGGCGCGGCGCGCCCGAACACCTCTGCCGGATCGATGCGCGCATCGCGCGCGACACTCGTGGACGCCACGTCGCGCGGCACCTCGAGCAGGTAGTGTCCAGCCAGCTCCGCCCAGGCGCGCTCCTGCGCCTCGCTCATCCTGCCGCTGCGGCGCACGAACGAGACGGGCTTGTCGCGGAAGGTCCGCGGCTCAGTCTCAGGCACTCGTCAAGGGTAGGCCGACCTCACCCCGTCACGAAGTCGATGAGCTCCTCGACGCGCCCGAGGAGCGCCGGCTCCAGGTCCCGGTAACTCGTGACCCGCGAGAGGATCCGTCGCCACGCGCGAGCGATGTCGGCCTGGTCGCGCGCGGGCCAGCCCAGGGCCCGGCACACCCCGGCCTTCCACTCGACTCCCCGTGGGACGTCGGGCCACGCGGCGATTCCGAGTGCGGGGGGACGTACGCACTGCCACACGTCGACGAACGGATGTCCCACGATGCGCAGGTGCTCGCCGTGGGGACCTCGTGCCACGGCCTGCGCGATCCGGGCCTCCTTCGATCCGGCCACCAGATGGTCCACGAGCACTCCGTACCGGCGTTCGGGGGACGGCGGATCGTCGCGCAGGACGCTCTCCAGCAGGTCCACTCCCTGCAGATACTCGACCACGACGCCCTCTGCGCGCAGGTCGTCGCCCCACACCTTCTCGACGAGCTCCGCGTCGTGCCGGCCCTCGACGAGGATGCGGCTGGCGCGTGCCACGCGTGCCCGGGCATCGGCCGCAGCGAAGGAGCCCGACGCCGTCCTGGCCCGCCCCGCCGGGGCGCTCGGTGCCGGGGCGGCGAGGATCACGGCCTGCCCGTCCAGGAGGAATCCGGGCCCGAGCGAGAACATGCGCCGGCGGCCGTGCCGGTCCTCGAGCTCGACGAGCCCGCCGCCGCACGAGACGACGGCACCGCAGTACCCGTCCTCGGCCACTTCGACGACCACACCGCGCTGGGCGGGGATCGTGGGAAGCTGTCGGCGGAAGCGGTCCTGCCAGCCGGCGGCGAGCACATCCGTGCCGTAGCGATCGTGCATTCGAGCCTCCCGAAGCCGCGATCCTATCCGGATGGACGCCGGGTCCCGTCGAGCGACGCGCTCGCTACCACCTCACAGGACAGTCTGCATAGACTCGCCGGACAGGGCCATGCGCCCGCACAGGATCAGGCGCCCGGCAGAAGGGGAACCGATGCGGCTACGTCGGCTCGTCGCGACCGCCGTGACGTCGGTCGTCCTCCTGAGCGCGCCGGCCACCGCCTGGGCGACCGACCCGGTCACCCTGGGCACGCAGTACGTGCTCGACGAGGCCGGCGCGTTGACCTCGGCGCAGCACTCGACAGCCGAGGGAGCCGCTCAGCGCTTCGCCGACGAGACCGACATGAACCTCTGGGTCGTGTTCGTCGACACGTTCACCTCGCCCTCGGATGCCGAGAGCTGGGCGAATGAGACGGCATCGGCGAACGGCCTCGGCCCGAACCAGTATCTCCTCGCGGTCGCCGTCTCCTCCCGGCAGTTCTACCTCTCCGGCGATCCGGCGGGGCCGGTCGCGGACGACGCGCTCGGACGCATCGAACAGCAGCGAATCCAGCCGGCTCTGGCCGCCGATGACTGGGCGGGGGCCGTGGAGGCCGCGACGGCGGGGCTCGAGGATGCCGCATCCGGCGGGTCGGGCGGAGTATCCGATGGCGCTGGAGGCGGCTCGGGTGCGCTCACGGTGATCCTGATCCTCGTCGTGATCGCCGTCGCGGCGATCCTCGTGGTCCTCCTGGTGCGGTCCCGTCGTCGCCGCGCGTCGGATTCGGCCACCTCCGGCCCCGCCCTGCAACGGCTGGACCTGACCGAGCTGGAGCGTCGAGCCGGCTCGGCGCTCGTGCGGACCGACGACGCCCTGCGGACGAGCGAGCAGGAGCTCGGCTTCGCACGTGCCGAGTTCGGCGACGATGCGACCGCCGAGTTCTCTGCCGCGCTGACCCAGGCACGATCCGACCTCGACCGCGCGTTCGCGCTCAACCGGCAGCTGAAGGATGCCACCCCGGACACCGAGGACCAGCAGCGCGCGTGGAACACGGAGATCGTCGAGCTGTGCGCGAAGGCCGGCGCCAGCCTCGACGCGAAGGCCGCGGCGTTCGACGAGTTGCGGCGGATCGAGCAGAACGCTCCCGAGGCTCTCGCCCGAGCGCGGTCCCTGCGACAGGATGCCGCGGGCGGCATGGATGCTGCCGCGTCGCGCCTGCGGGAGCTCGCCGCCGCCTACGCGCCGGAGGCGCTCGCCGCGGTGGCCGACAACATCGAGCAAGCGCAGCGTCGCCTCGGATTCGCCGACGAGCAGCTGTCCGTGGCACAGCAGGCGATCGGGGCGGGACGCAGCGGCGAGGCCGCGGTCGCGATCCGAGCCGCGGAACAGGCCTCGCAACAGGCACAGCAGCTCGAGCGGGCGATCGCGGCTCTCGCCGCGGACCTCGACACGGCCGAACAGCAGGCCGCGGCTCTGATCCAGGCGCTCGAAGGCGACTTGGCGACGGCATCCACTCTCGCTGACCCCGACGGATCCGTCGCGCGCGTCGTGGGCGCCGCGCGGACGAACGTCGACGCGGCCAAAGCCGACATGGCAGGCGGCCGGAGACATCCGCTCGCCACGCTCAAGGCGCTGCAGGCGGTCGATGAGCAGCTCGACCAGGTGGTCCGGGGAGCTCGCGATGCGCAGGCACGCCGCGAGCGTGCGACCCAGATCCTGGGACAGACGATCATGCAGGCCCAGGCGCAGATCTCCGCCGCGGACGGCTATGTCGCAGCACGGCGCGGGGCCATCGGCGCCGACGCGCGCACGCGGCTGGCGCAGGCCGGTGCCGAGCTCACGCAGGCGCAGTCCCTGCAGGCCTCCGATCCCGACCAGGCGTTGCAGCACGCTCAACGTGCCGGCCAGCTCGCCGAGCAGTCGCTGCAGGCCGCCCAGAGCGACGTGAGCGGTTTCGACCCGACGGGACTGGTGCGGGGTGGACGCTCCGGCGGTGACATGGTGGGGGCGGTCCTGGGCGGCATTCTGGTCGGTTCTCTCCTGAGCGGCGGGCGCGGATCCGGCGGGCGGCGACGCGGATTCGGCGGCGGACCCGGGTTCGGAGGCGGGTTCGGCGGTGGACGGGGATTCGGCGGTGGCTTCAGTCCCGGCGGATTCGGCGGCGGCTCGCGCAGTCGCCGAGGGGGTGGTCGCTTCTGATCCGCCGTACGCCCTGACACCATGCAACGACCTCTCGACAGGAAGGAACCCCTGATGGCAAAGCAGTCCATCTTCGGCCGGATCTCCACGCTCGTGCGCGCGAACATCAACGCACTGCTGGACCAGGCCGAGGACCCGCGCAAGATGCTCGATCAGCTCGTGCGCGACTACACGAACAACATCGCCGACGCCGAGTCGGCGATCGCCGAGACGATCGGCAACCTGCGCCTTCTGGAGCGCGACCACGAAGAAGATGTGCAGGCGGCCGCCGAGTGGGGTCGCAAGGCGCTGGCGGCCAGCACGAAGGCCGATCAGCTGCGCGCAGGCGGGCACACGGACGAGGCCGACAAGTTCGACAACCTCGCCAAGGTCGCCCTGCAGCGGCAGATCTCGTCCGAGAACGAGGCGAAGGCGGCCGAGCCGCAGATCGCGGCGCAGAACAAGACTGTCGAACAGCTCAAGGCCGGGCTGAGCGGGATGAAGCAGAAGCTCGAGCAGCTGAAGGCGAAGTCCGCCGAGCTGATAGCCCGGCAGAAGACGGCCGAGGCGCAGAACAAGGTCGCCGATGCCGTCAAGTCGATCGACGTCATGGATCCGACCAGCGAGCTCGGCCGATTCGAGGACAAGATCCGCCGGGAGGAGGCCCTCGCCCAGGGCAAGCAGGAACTGGCCGCATCGAGTCTGGACGCGCAATTCAATCAGCTCGAGGACATGGGCGAGCTCACCGAGGTCGAGGCCCGTCTGGCAGCCCTCAAAGCCGGCGATCGGACCGCCGTCTCCGGGGCTCCGGCCCAGAGCGCGATCGACGCTCCGTCGGCGCCGTACACGCCAGGTTCGTGAGATGACGGGGTGCCGGGCATCATGCGGTGCCCGGCACCCCGTCCGCCCGTCCCCAACAGGCTCAGTCGGTGCCGAGGAGACCAGATGACGCGATTCATCGTCGTGCCGCAGTGGCAGGGCTCGCCGTCTCCGCGCGCGATGCTCCTGGTCGACGGTGCCGCCGCGATCCAGGGAGACCTGCCCCGCTCCGCCACGACGTCGGTGGAGGTCCCGCTGGAGGCGGGCGAGGCGGTCGGCACCGGCATCCAGCGCTATAGCGCCCTGCGCCGCGTGCGCGATGCCGTGGCCGCCGAGCTGGCGATTCTGGAGGAGCCGGCGATGATCATCGGAGGTGACTGCGGGTCGGCCGTGGGCGGAGTGGAGCACGCGGCCGAGCGGTACCCGAACCTTGCGGTCGTGTGGCTGGATGCCCATCCCGATCTGCACACGCCCGCGACCTCGCCGTCGGGCGCGTTCTCCGGCATGGCGCTGCGCGCCGTCCTCGGTGAAGGCGGCCACGACCTCGTCCTCGAGCCCCCGGTCGCTGCGGCGCGGATCGTCCTCGGGGGTGCACGGGACTTCGACGGGGCTGAGGAGGATGTCGTGACTCGTTCGGACATCGCCCTGGTCGCACCGGACGCGTTCGGCGACGACCGCGCGCTGCTGGACGCCGTGCGGCGCTCGGGCGCGGATGCCGTGTACGTGCACGTGGACCTCGACGTGCTCGATCCGTCCGCGATGACCGGAGTGTCCGCATCCGTGCCGTTCGGTCTGACCGTGGCCGACGTCGTGGCCGCGATCGCGCGTCTGCGATCCGAGCTGCCTCTCGCCGGCTCGAGCATCGCCGGGTTCTCCCCCGGCTCGCAGAGCGACGCAGTCGGAGGCCTCGGTGCGATCCTGCGCCTGGTGGGGGCACTGGCATGACCGGGATCCCCGCACCTCCTCCGGGATGGCGCGCCCGAGCCGAGCGTGCACTCGAGCGCGGTCGCCGCTGGGACCGGTTCATCCCCGGCATCCTGCTCGATTCTCCGATCAGCCGGGCCGGCGCCCGCTACGGCACGGCGGTCGGCTGGATGTGGGGCGGACTGTGGAGCACGGGCCGCGTCGAGCGACGGGACGGGCTGTGGGTGTTCCGCGGGATGCCGGCCCGCACATTCCGCCGCGGCGGCGTCTGCGTGGGCTCGTGCTTCCTCACCGGGGACGAGCCGACCCCCGCCGTCCTGCGCCATGAGGCCGTGCACGCGCGCCAATGGCAGCGCTACGGGCTCCTGATGCCGGTTCTGTACCTGCTGGCCGGGAGGGATCCCCTGCGCAACCGCTTCGAGATCGAGGCGGGGCTCGAAGACGGCAACTACGTGCCGCGCGGCTCGAGCTGACCGGCACGCTGCACGAGGCGTCCGAGGGCCACGATCACGATGAAGGGCACGACGATCCACACCAGATTCGGCAGGATCGCCACCATGACGAATCCGAGGATGTCGCCGCGTTCGATCGACTGGCGCGTCATCTCGAGCCCACTGGAGGCTTCCACGAGGAAGTAGATCACCGTCTTCCAGAACGTGGCCACGCTCACGATCAGGCCGACGACGACGCCCGACCACCGGGTCAGGTGGAACAGCACCCAGACCAGGGCGACGACTTCGAGGAGATTCGCCCAGCTCTGCGCGCTTCCGAACGCGTCGAACCCGGCGTAGCGATGGTCGAACGACGAATAGAAGACATGTCCCGGCCACAGCCAGGCCAGTTGCCCGCCCTTGTGCGACAGCGGGCCGAGAAGCTCGTAGCAGGCGTCATACGTCTGGATGATCGCGGTGATGACGAACCACACCGCGATCCATCGGGGGACGCGCCGTTCGATCGTGGATGTCTCGGCGAGGAGCGCAGTCATGCTCCCGACGATATCGTTCAGCGCGTGCCGAGACCGAACTGTGCGGGCGCGTGGATGGATTCCGGCGATCTGCCCATCCGCTCGACCAGATGGTCCACGATCTGTGCGGTGCCCAGATAACCGCCCAGGAGGAAGACCCGAGTCTCGTCGTCAGCCGCGCACATCATCTCGTCGGCCCAGGCTGTCGCGGCCCGGCCCACAGCGGTCCCGCGTCCGCAGGCGCGTCCGGACCCGGGTGCGCCGGTGCGGACCGAGCGGTCCAGCCACGTGACCGTCATCCGTCCCGGCACCGGCAGAGACGACACCCACGACGCATCCGGGACCTCGACGAACACCCGACCCGTCGCACACATCGGGAGCGTGGCGAGCAGCGCCTGCAGCTCCGGCAACGACTGCTCGTCGGCTGTGATCAGGTGCTGCACGAGCCCTCGCCGGGCGCGACGACGTGCGACCGCGCTGGTCGGCGTGTGGAGGGAAGCGGGTACGGCCATGTCTCCCTCAGTGTAGCGCAAGGATAGGCAAGCCTAACGTCTCACGCGGGTGCGATCAGCACCCGACGCAGCTCGGCGATCTCGTCGTCGCTCATCCCCCGTGCGCGGAGGTAGTCCGCAGCCGACCCGAACCTCGAGGTCACCTCGGCCAGCAGCTCGCGCATCACCGGCGCCGGCGACCGGGTCGCGAGCTCTTCGAGGTGTCGGGCCTCGGGATGCTGCGAGCGCAGGAACGCGACGGCCGCGGCCGTGCCGGCAGGCGGCAGCAGCGTCTCGCTGCGCGCGTAATCGGCCACGACGTCGTCCAGGTCCACGCCGGCGGCGGCCAGCGTGAGCGCCACGGTGACGCCGGTGCGGTCCTTCCCGACCGTGCAGTGGACGACCACCGGCTGATCCGCGAGCACTCCGCGGACCGCCGCCACCACGCCGTCGCCCGCGTCATCCACGATGTACCGGTACATCTCCGCGAGCGAGACGTCGTTGGCGAAGAACGACGTGACCGACCCGAAGAACAGGGGAATGCGCTGTGTCGTGGCCGCCAGCGCGCCGAGGCCGGTGGGATTGCGCGCGACCTCGTCGTCGGCGCGCAGGTCGATCACGCGACGGATGCCGAGCCGGCGCAACGCCTCGACCCCGGCGCCGTCGATCCGGGACAGGTCGCCCGAGCGGTACAGCACCCCGGCCCGGGTGACGGCCGCACCGGCGTGCAGTCCGCCGATGTCGCGGAAGTTCACCGCGCCCGGGACCAGAGACGTCATCGTGCGGATTCCGCCCGGGGAGGCACCGGGTACCGGCCCGCGATCGCGATGCGGTTGAACGAGTTGATCGAGACCAGCAGCCAGCTCAGCGCCACGTACTCCTGCTCGGAGAGGATGCCGCCCACGCGATCGTAGACGTCGTCGGGGATGCCGCCGTCGTGGATGAACGTGAACGCCTCGGTCAGCTCGAGGGCCGCCCGCTCGCGCTCGGTGAACACACCCGACTCGCGCCACGCCGGGATCTGGGCGACGACGTCGGCATCCAGCCCCGCCCGCAGGGCACGGTCCAGGTGCACCCGGACGCAATATGCGCAGCCGTTGAGCTGGGACGCGTGCAGCTGCACGATCTCGGCGAGCCGGTCGTCGATCCCTGAGTCGGCCGCGATCTGACGCACGGTCTTCGAGAAGGACTCGAGCGCCTGATACGCCGGCCGGGCCGAACGCGACAAGTGCACACGGGTCTGCTCGCTCATGCCGTCAGCCTAGCCGCCCGTCCGGACGCGGGCGGAGAGCCGGCGAGCGCGCACACGACCGCGGGCGTCGTTCTCGCACGGCGCCGGATGGGTGAAGAATGGCGGCGTGACCGACGACCTCGACGAGTTCTCCTTCTTGCCCGTGCAGGCGGAGGAAGCGGGCATCGCAGGGCCGCTGCCGGCCGCCGAACGACGGAGCCTCGCCCTTCCCGATGGGAGAACTCTCTCGGCTCTGCGCTACTGGCCGGCATCCCACCCCGGCGCCTCGCCCGTGGTCACGTTCCTGCACGGCGCGGGGCTGAACGCCCACACGTGGGACACCACGATCCTCGCGCTGGGACTGCCGGCCCTGGCGATCGATCTTCCCGGCCACGGTCACTCCTCATGGCGCGACGACGGAGCCCACGTCCCGGCGACGCTCGCCCCCGATGTCGTGTCGGCCATGCGGGAATGGACCGACGGCCCGCAGCTTCTGGTGGGTCAGTCGCTGGGAGGGCTGACGGCCGCGGCGGTGGCGGCCTCGGCACCCGAGCTCGTGCGCGAGCTTGTCGTGATCGACATCACACCGGGGATCGACCCGAACGGCAACGCCCAGCAGATCGCGCAGTTCTTCGCCGGACCGACCGATTGGGCGAGCCGCGATGAGCTCGTCGAGCGCGCGCTCTCCTTCGGGCTGGGCGGCTCACCGTCCGCCGCCGCACGCGGCGTCTACCTCAACTCCCGGGTCCGGCCGGACGGCCGCGTGGAGTGGAGACACCATTTCGCGCGCCTCGCGAACGAGAGGGCGGCCTCGCCCGGCATCATGCCGGATCCGGTCTCGGGTGTGCTTGCGGACAGCGGATGGTCGGACCTGGCCGCGGTGACCGCTCCGGTGACGCTCATCCGCGGCGACCACGGCTACGTGACGGATGCCGAGGCGGACCAGTTCGCCGATCGGGTTCCCCGCGCCCGGGTGATCACCGTCCCCAGCGGGCACAACGTGCAGGAGGAACTGCCTGTCCGGCTCGCGGAACTGCTCCGACGCTGAAGAATGCGGCGGGATGTCATCCGGATGACGCAGGAACGCATCGAGCCCGACGGCCCTCTAGGCTGGTCGGCAGCCCGCGAAAGGATTCCCATGCTTCGTCGCACTCTCCTGGCGGCCGCCGCCCTCGTCGCCACCGCCTCGCTCGCACTGACCGGCTGCACCGGTGGCCCGAGCGATGCGCCCAGCAGTGCGGGCGCTCCCGACCCGAACGCCTCCGTCGCGATCCGCCTCGTCCTGGAGCCGAGCAACCTCGACATCCGGCAGACGGCGGGAGCGGCGCTCGACCAGATCCTGATGGACAACGTGTACCAGGGCCTGGTCTCGCGCACGCCCGACCAGAAGATAGTCCCGGCGCTGGCCAGCGACTACACCGTGTCTCCGGACGGCTTGACGTACACGTTCACGCTGCGCGAGGGGGTCGCGTTCGCCGACGGGCAGAAGCTGACTCCGGATGACGTCGTGTGGTCCCTGACCCAGCACAAGACGCAGACCGGGTGGGCCGACTCCGACACGCTGTCGCACGTGAAGTCGGTCACCGCAGACGGCCAGACGATCACGATCACGATGGCCGAGCCGGACTCGACGCTGCTGTGGAACCTGTCCGGCAGAGCCGGCGTCATCCTGAAGAAGGACGACAAGGTCGACTACAAGACGAGCACGAACGGCACCGGGCCCTTCGTCCTTGCCGACTGGAAGCAGGGCGACTCGATCACGTTCGAGCGCAACGACGAGTACTGGGGCCAGAAGGCGAAGGTCAAGGAGGTCGTCTTCGACTACATCCCCGACAATCAGGCGGCCATGAACGCGGCGCAGGCCGGCGAGGTGGACGTGCTGACCGGGTTCGACGCGAACCTGAAGGATCAGATCGAGGCCAACGGCGACTTCCGGCTCGTGCTGGGCAAGTCGACCGACAAGGGCACGCTCGCGATGAACAGCCACAACACGTGGCTCGCCGACAAGCGGGTGCGTCAGGCGATCCGCCAGGCGATCGACCACGACGCCGTGATCAAGGCGCTCGGCGCCGGCCAGACCCTGTACGGGCCGATCCCCGAGCTCGATCCCGGCTATGAGGACCTCTCCGCGGTGGCCCCGTACGATCCGGCGGCGGCCAAACGGCTGCTCAAGGAGGCCGGAGCCGAGGACATCACCCTCACCCTGACGATCTACAACGGCTACGGCACCACGATCCCCCAGATCCTGGTGTCGGACCTGAACGCGGTGGGCATCACGCTGAAGGTCGACTCCGTGGAGTTCCCGACCTGGCTCAACGACGTCTACAAGAACAAGGACTACGAGCTCAGCTTCGTGCTGCACACCGAGGCGCGAGACTTCGAGAACTGGGCGAACCCGGACTACTACTTCACGTACGACAACCCGAAAGTGCAGCAGCTGTACGAGCAGTCCGTGGCTGCGACCTCCCCGGACGAGGCCGCCGGGTACCTCCGGCAGGCGGCCCGGATCGTGTCCGAGGACATGGCCGCCGACTGGCTCTACAACGGCGCGTCCGTCGTGGCGGTGGGCACTAACATCACCGGTATGCCGTCCGTGAACGTCAACGAGCGCCTGAACCTCGCCGAGATCGCCAAGAGCAAGGGGTGATCCGCTACGCGCTGACGCGACTGGCCCTCCTGGTGGTCGGCCTGTTCGTGGCCAGCGTGCTGATCTTCGTCACGCTCCGCGTGCTTCCCGGGGACGTGGCGCAGCTCATCGCGGGCACAGACAGCACGCCCGATCAGATCGAGGCCGTGCGCGACCAGCTCGGCCTCGATGTGCCGTTGCCGCTGCAGTACGGAGCGTGGATCGCGGGAGTCGTGCGCGGTGACTTCGGGGCCTCGCTGATCACGGGTGCACCGGTGCTGGCCGAGCTCGCCCAGAAGGCACAGGTCACCGTACCGCTCGGCCTGCTCGCGATGGCGATCGCGCTCGTGCTGGCCGTGCCGCTGGGCGTCATGTCGGCGATCTTGCGCGGCCGGGCAGGCGGGACTGCCCTGAGCGTGGGCTCGCAGGCGATCGCGGCGGTCCCGGTCGTGTGGGCCGGCATGATGCTGGTGGTCGTCTTCGCGGTGTGGTTGGGGTGGCTCCCGGCCCAGGGGTTCCCGCGGGCGGGGTGGCAGCAGCCGCTGCCGGCGCTGCGCTCCCTGCTCCTGCCGGCACTGACGATCGGCGTCGTGGAGGGCGCGATGCTGCTCAGGTTCGTGCGCAGCGCGACCTTGCAGGCGGTCGGCCAGGACTTCGTCCGCACCGCTGCCGCGAAGGGTCTGACCCGGACCCAGGCGCTCATCCGGCACGGCCTGCCGAACATGGCGCTGTCGGTCATCACGGTCCTCGGCCTTCAGGCGGCCGGCATCATCGTCGGCGCCGTCGTGATCGAGCAGCTCTTCTCCCTCCCGGGCATCGGACGGATGCTCGTGACCGACGTCGGGAACCGCGATCTCGTCAAGGTGCAGGGCGAACTGCTGGTCCTCACCGGGTTCGTGCTGCTGGTGGGCTTCGCCGTCGACCTCTTCCATCGCCTGATCGACCCCCGGCAGCGGGAGGCGACGTGAACGCGGCGTGGCCTCGCCGTCTCTGGCGGCTGTCGACCGGACGGTTCGGTGTGGTCGTGTGCGCGATCATCCTGCTGACGGCGGCGTCCGCCCTCGTCTGGACGCCCTTCGACCCCCAGCACGTCGACATCGCCCAGCGCTGGCTGGGTCCCTCATGGCCGCATCTCCTGGGCACGGACGGGTCGGGACGCGACATCCTGAGCCTCGTGATGAGCGGGGCGCGCACGACGGTGTTCGTCGCGGTGGGTTCCGCGCTGATCGCGACTGTGATCGGGATCGCTCTGGCCGCTCTCGGAGCGCTGACGGCACGATGGGTCCGCGAGTCGGTCGCAGTGCTCGTCGACATCCTGATCGCGTTCCCCGTGCTGCTGATCGCCCTGATGATCTCGGCGATCTGGGGACGTTCGCTGTGGGTCGTGATCTGGGCGGTCGGCATCGGGTTCGGCGTCAACATCGCCCGGGTGACCCGTCCCGAGCTGCGACGCGTCCTGCACAGCGACTTCGTCGTGGCCGGTCGGGCGTCCGGCCTCACCCCGGCGCAGAACCTGTACCGGCATCTGCTGCCGAACGTCGCGCCGGTCTTCATCGTGCAGCTGTCGTGGGGAATGGCCGTCGCGGTCCTGGCTGAGGCCGGACTGTCGTACCTGGGCGTGGGCGCACCGGTGACCCAACCCAGCTGGGGCCTGCTCCTGGCGGAGCTGCAGCAGTTCCTCACGGTGCATCCCCTGTCGGTGCTGTGGCCCGGCCTGGCGATCACGATGACGGTGCTGGGTCTGAACCTGCTCGGCGACGCCCTGCGGGAGGCCACCGATCCCACGCTGTCGCGCACGGACGAGCGGGTTCGGGAGCCCGAGGTGGTCGCATGAGCCTCGTCGTGCAGGGACTGACGATCGACATCGGCGGTCGACGCGTGGTGGACGGCGTGTCGTTCGAGGTGGGCGACGGGCAGCGGCTGGGGCTGATCGGCGAATCCGGTTCGGGCAAGTCGCTGACCGCGCTGGCCGTGCTCGGCCTGTTGCCGGAGGGTGCCAGGGCGGGCGGCAGCATCCGGTGGGACGACCGCGAGCTCATCGGGATGCCCGACCGGCGACTGGCCGGCATCCGGGGCGACGAGATCGGGATCGTGTTCCAGGAACCGCGCACCGCCCTGAACCCGATCCGCACGGTCGGACGGCAGATCGCGGAGGCGATCCGCATCCATGAGCGCGTGAGCCGGCGCGAGGCCCGGGCACGGGCCATCGCCGAGGCCGCGCGCGTGCGTCTGCCCGACCCGGAACGGATCGTGGACCGCTACCCGCACCAGCTCAGCGGCGGGCAGCGCCAGCGGGTGGCGATCGCGATCGCGCTCGCGTGCCGCCCGCGGCTGCTGATCGCCGACGAGCCGACCACCGCGCTGGATGTGACGATCCAGGCCGAGATCCTGGATCTTCTCCAGTCGCTCGTCTCCGACGACGGGATGTCGCTCGTGTTCATCACGCACGACCTCGCGGTCCTGTCGCAGATCGCCGCGCACGGCGTGGTGCTGGAGCACGGCCGCGTCGTCGAGTCCGCGCCCGTGCCGGTGCTGCTCACCAGGCCGGTCTCTCCGGTCACGCAGGGCCTGCTGCGCGACGCCACCGCGACACTGTGGAAGCCGGAGGGGCGCCGATGAGCTCATTCCTGCTGAGCGCGCGGGGCCTTACGCGTCGATACCCCGCCCCGCGCACCGCCGGGTGGGGCCGGCGAGGCGAGACGACAGCGCTTCTGGATGCGGACCTCGACGTCCGCGACGGCAGCGCGATGGGGATCATCGGAGAGTCGGGCTCGGGAAAGTCCACGCTCGTCCGGCTGCTGCTCGCGCTGGATGTGCCGACCTCCGGCTCGGTGCGCTTCGACGGCCGACCCGTCGACGCGCGCGCGGGCGCCCGCGCACTGCACTGGCTGCGACGCCAGACCGGGATCGTGTTCCAGGATCCGTACGCATCGCTCGATCCGCGCATGAGCGTCGCCCGCATCGTCGGCGAGCCGTTGTGGGCCCTCAATATCGGCGGCGACGGGCGACCTGGCCCGACCGGGAGACGGGAGCGGGTGCGCGAAGTGCTCGCCGACGTCGGCCTCGAGCCGGACATGGCGGCGCGCTTCCCGCACGAGTTCTCGGGAGGGCAGCGGCAGCGCATCGCCATCGCTCGCGCGATCGTGCACCGACCCAGGCTGCTCGTGGGGGACGAGCCCCTCTCGGCGCTGGATGTCACGGTACGCGCCCAGATCCTGGAGGTGCTCGACCGGCTTCGCCAGCGCGACCGGCTCACCCTGGTGATGGTCTCCCACGACATCGGCGTCGTGCAGAACCTCTGCGACGAAGTGATCGTCATGAAGGACGGCCGCATCGTCGAGGAGGGCCCGACGGAGAAAGTGCTGCTGGAGCCGCAGGTGGCCTACACCCGACGACTTCTCGCGTCGATCCCGGTCATCGATCCCGGGGCCTGACGCGACCCGTCCGAACGGCTCCCCGCGCCTGTCGCGACAGGCCGTGTCCGATGTCGGGGCTACCCTCGGGGCATGGAATTCGGCATCGTCCCGCCCTACCTGCTCGACCGCGTCGCGGCCTCCGAGAAGCCTCATCTGGCGCGGGCCGCCCGCGCCGCTCAGCGCACCCTCCTGGCTCCGCGCGAATACCGTCCGCACAGGGCGCAGCTCGAGCTGAGTGTCGACGGCGGCACGCTCATCGCGCGCGCCGAGCCGTCCCCGGACCGGAGCATCGCCGACGCCGAAGGGACGGAGAGCCTCCCGGGGCGGACGGTGCGCACGGAAGACCAGCCGCCGGTCGCCGATGCGGCCGTGAACGAGGCTTTCGACGGCCTGGGTGCCACGTTCGAGTTCTACTGGGAGGCGTTCCAACGCGACTCGATCGACGGCCGAGGCCTGCCCCTGGATGCCACCGTGCACTACGGACGCGACTACGACAACGCCTTCTGGAACGGCGAGCGGATGGTCTTCGGCGACGGCGACGGGGATGTCTTCGCCGGATTCACCGGGTCGCTCACGGTGATCGCGCACGAGCTCACTCATGGAGTCACGGAGGCCGCCGGAGGCCTCGACTACCAGGGCCAGTCCGGAGCGCTCAATGAATCGGTCTCGGACGTCTTCGCCGCGCTGACCGAGCAGTACACGAAGAGGCAGGACGTCGACCAAGCCTCCTGGCTGATCGGCGAGGGGATCCTGGCCCCCGGCATCCACGGCGTGGCCCTCCGGTCGCTGAAGGCACCGGGCACGGCGTATGACGACCCGGTGCTCGGAACCGACCCGCAGCCGGCGACGATGTCCGGCTACGTCGACACGACCGAGGACAACGGCGGCGTTCATATCAACTCCGGCATCCCGAACCATGCCTTCTACCTCGCCGCCTCAGTCCTGGGCGGTTACGCGTGGGAGCGCGCGGGGCTCATCTGGTACCGCACCGTCAGTGCAGGCACCCTGCCACGGGATGCCGGTTTCGCCGCGTTCGCCCGGGCCACCCTCGTCGCCGCGCAGTCGGAGTACGGTGAAAACTCTAAGGAGGCCGACGCCGTTCGCACCGCGTGGACGAGCGTAGGCGTGCTCGAGGATGGACAGCCCTGATCGCGATGAGCCGACCGCCGTCACGGTGACCGTCGTGCGCACCGGCGGGTTCGCGGGCATCCGCCGGGAGTGGACG
>Ga0164243_10005333_pt1 | contig 19671 bp, 16 predicted proteins | sample OricompcompostOP_FD_108781 | JGI IMG/M metagenome (GOLD analysis project Ga0164243, IMG submission 108781) | Organic Plus compost microbial communities from Emeryville, California, USA - Original compost - Organic plus compost (OP) | ecosystem: Engineered > Solid waste > Mixed feedstock >... | reverse complement strand
GCCCCCTTCTTCAAACCGAGGCGTAAGGATTTGACACGGATTTAACAAATCCCTACAGAGGATACGGGCGAAAACAGGCGGAGGCAAGTCGGTTCGGCTGGGATCGTTCGTAACCGATTGTCGCATCCTCACCCGTTGCCGACGCGACTCTCCCGGGTGCGATCGATCCGACCTTTGGGCGTCGGTCAATCGAGCCGGAGTGATCGCCGGCGGAACCTGTGGAGAAAGGCGAGATGGGCCACGTCTCACGTTCGACCCTCACCCTGTCCGCCGTGTTCGCTCTGGCCGTATCTCCCTGCCTGGCTGGGGAAGGGGGGGATGGCGTCTGGGGCGAGACGGTCATGAGCCAGCCCTTCGACACGAAGCCGTTCCGCGCGGTCAAAATTCCGGCCTGGGTGCAGGAGACCATCGGCTGCGGCTACACCCTCTCGGGCATGGACGCAGCGGCCAGGGCGCGGGCCGCGAAGCACGGCGTGACCATCAGCGAGGTGGGGTTCGTCGACCCGTTCTACGCCTACTACGACAGCAAGCTCATCAAGCGTCGGAGCCCACACGTCCCCCCCGACCGTCTCGAAAAGGATCTCGCCGAATACAAGCGGCTCGGCGTCCGCGTTCTCGCCGTCTACCCGCCGTGCCTTCAGGGGGAGGTGTACGAGGGACATCCCGACTGGCGTCGGATCGCGACCAACACGACCGACGTCCCGACCATCGACATGAAAAAGTTCCCGCACGGCGGCATGCTTTGCCTCCTCGGCCCCTACGGCGATTTCTTCATTGACGTCCTCGCCGAGATCCTGACCCGGTTCCCGGACGTCGACGCCTTCAGCTTCGACGGCCTGCACTACGGCGGGGTCTGCTACTGCAAGCACTGTCGCGACGGCTACCGCAAGGACGCCGGCGCGGAGATCCCGAACGCCGACATGAACGACCCGTCCTTCCGACGCTATCAGCATTGGGCCGACCGCCGGATGGAGGACCTCGTCCGCCGCATGCAGACCCGCTTGAAAGGGATCAAACCGACCGTGGCGCTCGTGACCTGGACGACCAACGCCGGGCGCTTCGGCCACTTCCTGAGCATCCCCCGCAACATGCCCGCCCGGATGAACCTTTTGCTCGACGCCCCCGACCAGGAATTCTGGCTCGACGAGACCAACCGCGGAACGACGATCGTCCCCGCCTTCGCCAACGCCTACGCCTGGGCGACGACGAACCACCGCGTCGCGTTCAGCGAGCCGTACATCCTGAGTCACGGCAACCCTTACGGTAAGGACAGCTTCCCCCCGCACGAGATCACCCGCCGGATGATGCTGGCGCTCACGTACGGCGCCGCCCCGAGCATCGCCGTGGCCCAACCCCCGAACCTGCAACAGCCGCTTTACGACTGCCTCGACGACGTCCAGCGGCGCAAGCCCTGGCTGACCCACAAAAAGCCCGAACCGTGGGCGGCGCTGGTGATGAGCGACAACACCCGGAACTTTTACGGCCGCTCCGCCGGCCTGGTGGAAGAACGGTACATGGCCAACGTCTTCGGCGCCTTCCGCGCCGGGGTCGAGGAACACCTCCCCGTCGCCGTCATCAACGATTGGAATTTGAACCCGAAGGACCTCGCCCCGTACAAGGTCCTTATCCTCGCCAACACCGCCTGCCTCGACGAGCGCCAGGTCGCCGCCGTCAGAAAGTTCGTGAACGAGGGGGGCGGGCTCGTCGCGAGCCTCGACGCCTCGCTGTTCGACGAATACGGCAACCCCCGCGACAACTTCGCCCTGGCCGACGTCTTCGGCGTCGACTACCGCGGCCTTCCGGTCACCTCCGCCGGCGTCAAAGACGACCTGGACGTCAATTTCGCCAAGTCGATCGGCCCCGACTACTGGGAGAAGCGCAAGAACGTTTTTGATTTCAAGCAAGACCCCGGCTCGTTCCTCAACCGCGGGCGGATGGCGACGTACGTGGGCGACAACCCGGTCACGTTCAAAGGACCGGCGGTGCGCGTGTCGCCGCAAGACGGCGTGAAGGTGCTCGGCACGTTGCGGGCGAAATCCGTCGAGGGGGCGTCGGAGATCCCGGGCGTGGTCGCCCGCACGTTCGGCAAAGGTCGCGTCGTCTACTTCGCCGCGGGTTTCGACGCGGCTTACTACCTCTATGCCTACCCGTATCAGCGCCTGGCGTTTCGCCACGCCGTCGATTGGGCCGCGGCCGCCCCGCAGCCGGTGACCGTTGAGGCCCCCATGTGCGTCCATTCGACGTTGATGCGCCAGGCGAAGGAAGGTAAGGAGGGCGCGGAGCGGCTGGTCCTTCACCTGTTCAGCGACCTTAATACGACGTCGTCCCACGCCTTCCCGAACGACGACGTTCCGCTCCGCGAAGAGGTCGTGCCGATCCACGACATCAAGGTCACGTTCAACCCGCGCTACCGCTTCCGTCGGCTTCATCTAGAGCCTGAAGGTCGGGACCTACCGTTCCAACCGTCATCGACCGGGGTGAGCGTGACAGTCCCCAAGCTGGACGTGCACGCCATGGTCGTCGGCGAACTCGAACCGGAGGGGGGCCGCTGAAGTCCGCACTCCGGGTTTCGAAACTTTCGTTCTAAACTCTTGCGTCGGTTAGGTACCGCGGATTAGCATGTTGGTCCTGCAAGCGCACTCACCTGATGCCCGGCCGACCGCGGCCGGTCCTTCCTCGGTACGGACGCCTGGCCTCCCGCGAACGGGTCGGATGGGATGATGATCGAGGGTCTCTCTCCGCGAACGGGTCGCCGAACGTTCCTGAAGCGCGCCGTCCTGGGTGGCGGCGCGGCGCTCGGCTTGGCACGCTTCCCCACGATTTCCGCCGCCGCCGGCACCGCGCCCGCGGCTCCCGCCCCGCTACGGGTTCACGTCTGGTGTGAGGGGACGGCGCCGCGCGCCGTCTACCCCAACGACGTCGACGGCGCGGTCGCCGACCACCTCGGTAAACTTCCGACGCTCCAAGTCCGTCGCGGTCGGCTTGCCGACCCCTCGGCCGGTCTGGCCGACGACGTGCTCGACGCGACCGACGTCCTCCTCTGGTGGGGCCACCTCCGGCACGACGACGTCCCTAATGACCGCGCCGAGGCCGTCGTCCGGCGGGTCCGTGAAGGGAAGCTCGGATTGATCGCCCTGCATTCGTCCTGTACGAGCAAGCCGTTCAAAGGGCTGATGGGGATGGCGTGCGAACCCGGCGGCTGGCGCGAAGACGGCCGCCCCGAGCACGTCAAAATCGTCGCCCCCGACCACCCGATCGCCCGGGGGGTCACCCCGTTCACGATCCCCCGTAGCGACATGTTCGCCGAGCCGTTCGAGGTCCCGGCCCCCGAGTCGGTCGTCCTCGTCTCCAACTGGGACAACGGCGAAACCGTCCGCAGCGGGCTGACCTGGACCGTCGGCAAGGGCCGGGTCGCCTTCCTCCGCACCGGCCACGACGCCTTCCCCGTGCTCTTTCACCCGTCCGTCCGTCAACTCCTCGCCAACGCGACGTTATGGGCAGGGCGGCGGGCCTGAACGGGTAAGAGCGTGTCCAAAACCCGATGACCCGACGGCCAACGATCGGCGCCGAATATGCTGGTCTGCGGGCCGTGCGCTCGCGCGCGGACGCGGTTCAAGCGGCCTTCGGCTTTCGAGCCCGACAATCCGACGGCGGGGGTCCGCCCGGTTGACGGGCGCGCCGGGCCACTTATAATCATGCTCGGAATACGGTGGATTCCCGGGAAACCGGGGTCCGGCGTGCCAGGTATGACGCTCTTTGTCACCGTGGGAGACCCGGCCCGCACCAGCAGGCCGCTCGCTCCTGGCCGGCGGCGTGAGGCCGAAGGGGATGGTTTCGGCTCACGCCGGGCACGGCTCGGCGCCCCCGGGGCGGATTCCGCGGATCGGTCCGCGACAGCGCCCCGGTTTATCGACGAGAGGTCTTACAGGAGTTTGCTACCGATGCGCAAGATGGTTCTCACCCTCGCCGGTCTGGCCCTCGTTGCCAGCCCCGCCTTCGCCGGCAAGTACAACAAGACCGTGAGCGTTGGCGAGAAGGCCCCCGCCTTCGCCGGCATCCCCGCCGTCCAGGGCACCCAGGATAGCAGCCTGACCCTCGGCGACATCAAGGAAGACGTCGTCGTGCTCGTCTTCCTCGCCAACCACTGCCCGGTCGTGATCAACTACGACGACCGCATCATCGACTTCACCAACGACTACAAGGGCAAGAGCGTCAAGGTCGTCGGCGTGGCCGTCTCCAGCATGAAGCAGGACCAGCTGCCGGGCATCAAGGAGCACGTCGCCGAGAAGAAGATTCCCTACGTCTACGGCTACGACGAGAGCCAGGCCATCGGTAAGGCCTACGGCGCCACCAACACCCCGCAGTTCTTCGTCCTCGACAAGGACCGGAAGATCGCCTACATGGGCGCGATGGACGACAGCCCGAACAACGAGGCGAAGGTCACCAAGCAGTACCTCCGCAACGCCGTCGACGCCGTCCTGAAGGGCGAGAAGCCCGAGGTCGAGGAAACCCGCCCGGTCGGCTGCGGCATCAGCTACAGCAAGTGAGCCGACGTCCGTCGCGCTCACAGCACGCGGGTCGGTCGTCGACCGCCCCGGAACGTCCCCGCGTACCGCCGCCGGCCCATCCCGCCGGCGGCGGTGGCGTTAGACGGATCGACATTCTGTAACGGTGTAGACCTGACCCGAACCCCGCACCCGATCGACCGGGAGGGAGCCGGACCGTGACCCATCAGACGACCCCCGCCGCCCGCCGCCTACTGGCCCTGCTCGGCGCTTCGTTCGCCCTCGTCCTGACGTTCAGCCTCTGCCCGGCCCGCTCCCAGGGGGCCGACTCCGCCGCCTCCGGCGAAGTGAAGCTTGAGGTTTTGAACTTCGACGCCTTCCAGGCCCGCCTCGCCAAGGCCGGGACGCAAAATTACAAGTACACCCTCGTCGACGCCTGGTCCACCACCTGCGGACCCTGCAAAGAGAACTTCCCGCACCTCGTCGAGATGAACACGAAGTACGCGGGCAAGGGCCTTCAGGTCGTTTCCCTCTCGCTCGACGACACGTCGGACAAAAAGGCGATCGAGGCGGCCAAGGACTTCCTCAAGGCCAAGAAAGCCGTCTTCCTCAACGTCCTGCTCGACGAGGAGTACGGCGTCGGCTTCGAAAAGCTCGACATCAACGCCATCCCCGCCGTCTTCGTGTTCGGCCCCGACGGCAAGCTCGTCAAGAAGTACACCCTCGACGACCCGAAGAACCAGTTCACCTACGAGCAGGTCGAGAAAGACGTCGCCGCCCTCCTCGACGGCAAGCCGACCGCCTCGCGCTGACCACCGCTTACGGGGCGTCGCGCCCCGATCGGGGAAAAACCGGCCACTCGTCCTCGCCTCGGCCGGTAGAATTTGATACACTAGTCCCTTCCGACCGGGCGATCGGTTGAGCTTTGTTTTGGATTCCCCCCGCGCTCCTCGCGGGGAGGCCAGAGAACGGAACGGTTAGACCCCATGAAAGACGGCATTCACCCCAACTACCAGGATTGCACGGTCACCTGCGGCTGTGGCAACACCTTCCAGACGCGCAGCACGCGCCCGAAGATCACGGTGGAAGTGTGCTCCAAGTGCCACCCGTACTACACCGGCTCGGTGAAGTTCGTCGACGCCGCCGGCCGCGTCGACAAGTTCAATAAGAAGTTCCAAGGGACTTACGGCAAGGCGAAGAAGGCGGCGACGCCCGAGCCGGCCAAGGCCTAGACGTCCGTTTCCGAACCGAATGAGCGGCCCGCGGGGCGGCACGTCGCGTGCACCCTGCCGGGCCGCCGGTCGTTTCTGAAACGTGCTCCGACCGCTTCATCACGTCCGCCGGTCCGCCGGGGCGGGGTATGGCTTGCGGGGACGTCGCCGACCGGCGGCGACCGAATCATTTCTCAACGAGCCTTTCGTGTTCGAGAAGCTTCAGGCCGATTATCAACGGTTCCAGGAGCTGGAAGCCGCGTTGCTGGACCCCGAGGCGTCGGCCGACGGCGCGAGGGTCGCGGCGATGGCGAAGGAACGGGGTTCCTTGGCCAAGGTCGCGCTGCCGTACGGCCGTTACCTCGACCTCGCCAGGCAGATCGCCGAGGCCGAGTCGCTGGCGGGGGCCGAGACGGACCCCGAGATGCGGACGTACGCCGAGTCCGAGTTGGAAGCCCTGCGCGACCAGCAAAGGGAAGTCGGCGACGCCTTGCGCGACCTGATCTACGACCGCCAGGCCGGCGCCGACCACGCCGCGATGATCTTCGAGATCCGGGCCGGAACCGGCGGCGACGAGGCCGCGCTGTTCGTCCGCGACCTGATGGAGATGTACCGCCGTTTCGCGGAATCGATGGGCTGGGCCTTCGAGCCGCTGGAAATGGTCCCGACCGAACTCGGCGGGTTCCGCGAGGTCTCGTTCGGGGTCAAAGGGGAGGGGGCCTTCCGCCACCTCCAGTTCGAGAGCGGCGGCCACCGCGTGCAGCGCGTGCCGGTCACCGAAACCCAGGGGCGCATCCACACATCGGCCGCGACCGTCGCCGTCCTCCCCGAGCCCGAGGAGGTCGACATCGTGATCCGGCCCGAAGACCTTCAGGTCGACGTCATGCGCTCCGGCGGGCCCGGGGGCCAGCACCAGAACAAGACCGAGAGCGGCGTCCGGATCACTCACTTGCCGACCGGCACCGTGGTCAACTGCCGCGACGAGCGGAGCCAGCACAAGAACCGGGCCAAGGCGATGCGCATCCTCCGGAGCCGGCTCTACGAGTCGGTGACCGAGAAGGCCCGGTCGGAGCGCGACCAGGCGCGGCGCACCCTGATCGGCTCGGGCGACCGCTCGCAGCGCATCCGCACGTACAGTTTCCCGCAGAACCGCGTGACCGACCACCGCATCGGGCTCACCGTCTATAACCTTGACCGTGTCATCCTGGGCGACCTCCTTGCGCTGACCACGGCCCTGATCGACCACGACCGCCGCGAGCAACTCGGAGAGGTCTGAGGTGAGGCCATGCCCCACGATAACGACCACGACACGGACGTCCCGGGAACTCCCCCCAACGGCAAGGCCCGTCACCCCGCCCGACCTTGGCCGGCCGTGCTTAAGCTGCCGCCGGTCCCCGTCGCGGAGCCGCCCCGGGGCGGTCCCGAGTCGTTAACGCCCGACCCGGACCGCTGGACGGTCGGCCGTTTGCTGACCTGGACCTCCGACTACCTCAAGCGGCGCGGCTCGGAGAGCCCCCGGCTCGACGCCGAGGTCCTGCTCGCCCGGGTGCTCGGCTGGCAAAGGGTGCAGCTTTACACGCACATCGAGGAAGAGGTCGGACCGGCCGCCCGGGGCGAATTCCGCGAGCTGGTCCGTCGCCGCGCGGAAGGCTCGCCGGTGGCCTACCTCGTCGGCCGTAAGGAGTTTTACTCGCTCCCGCTGACGGTGACCCCCGCGGTTCTGATCCCGCGCCCCGATTCCGAGTTCGTGGTCGTCGAGTTCCTCGCCGTCGCGCGCCACCTCCAGAACCCCCGCTGCGTCGACGTCGGGACCGGCTCGGGCTGTCTCGCCCTGGCGTGCGCGCACGAGCACCCGTCGGCCACCTTCTTCGCGATCGACCTGAGCCCCGAGGCGCTGGCCGTCGCCTCAGCGAACGCCGAGGCGCTCGGCCTCTCCGAACGGATCGAATTCCGCACGGGGCACCTGCTCGACCCCGTTGCGACCGAAGGGCCGTTCGACGTGGTCGTCTCGAACCCGCCCTACATCCCCTCGGCGGTCATCGAGACGCTCGAACCCGGCGTCCGCAACTACGAGCCCCGTCTCGCGCTCGACGGCGGCCCCGACGGTCTGGCTGTCGTCGGCCCCCTGATCGCCCAGGCGACCTCACTCCTTAAGCCGGGCGGACACCTCATCCTGGAGATCGGCTCCGACCAGGAGGAGCCCGTCCGCGCCTTGCTCGCCGCCCAGCCCTCTCTCACGCTCGCCCCGACCGTCCGCGACCACGCCAACCACCCCCGCGTTCTGCGGGCGACGAGGGTGCCGTGAGCCGGCATGTCCACCGGGGCCGGGGCCGATGTCAAACGCGGGTCATGGCTGTTTGGGGATGTTGCCGAGGACCGAGATGTCGTTGAAGATCCCGACCACGTTGATGAACCCGTTCACGGCGAACTGAAGCTGTCCCGACAGGGTCCCCGGGTTGGGGCCCCGGCCCGGGCGGAAGAACTTGACGTCCATCGTCCCCGTCCCTTCCGCGCCGGTGTAGAGGCCGGCACTGCTGCCGTTCACGGTCCAGGTGTAGTGGGTGGGGAAGCCGTTCACGCTGGTCGTCGGGTCACCCTTCAAGTCGAGGACGAGCTGCGTGCCGGTCGTGCCGATGGTCCACGGGATGATGTAGATCTGTCCGAGGATGTCGGCCTTCGGGTCTTTGGGGACGACGATCCGCATGTTCGTCCAAAGGTGCAGGGACTGGTTGGCGCCCCCGTACCCGGTCGAGGAGAGGGCCGCGGCCTGGTCGGTGTAGCGGCCCGGGCCGATGACGTAACTCCCCTTGAACCGACCGACGAAACGCTGCCGGTTCACTTCGTGGGGGGTCGGTAACCCGCCGTTGGCGTTGGGCGGCGGCGCCGTCGCGGTTCCGGGAACGCCCTGGTTGACCGAGGTGACGCCGACGTCGGGGGTGGTCACGGCGGCGGCCCGGTCTCGCAAGGCCTTCACCGTGGGGTTCGAAACGGCGGCGGGGTGGATGAGGGTGAAGGTCGGCAGTTCCCGGGCTTCCAGCGTTTCCAAACGCGGGGTCTGCCGCCTGCGGTCGTCGACGCGCCCTCGGTTCCTGTCGTACATGGCGGACTGCGCTCCTCAAGGATCGGTCAGGGGACCAGGCGAGTTCCGACGGCCGTGTTCAGGTCGAGCATCGCCCTGCGGTGGCGGACGAGGGCGTCGCGGTATTGGCGGACGACGTCGTTGTAGTCCTGTTGGGCTTCGAGGTAGTCCAACGCGCTCGACTCGCCCCCTTGCCAGCGGCGGAACGCCGAGTCGCGGACCTCTCGGGATGCGGGGATGACCTCTTTCTTGAACTCGATCACGCTGGTCCGGCTCAGCTCGTACTCCCGGATCGCCTCCTCGACGTCGTAGACGACCTGCTTCTCCTGGTTCGCCAGTTCGACCTTCGATTGCTCGGCGTTGAGCTTCGACCGCATGATGTTCCCCTGGTTCCGGTTGAACACCGGTAGGCTGACGGTCACGCCGAAGGCCCAGGAGTACGCGCTCTTCAGCCCCTGCCAGTTGTTGTTTTGGAACGTGTACGGTTGATAAAGCAAATAAACGTCGCTGAACCGCTCGGCCAGGGCGTTCTGCACGTCGGCCCGCGCGCGGAGCAGGCCCATCCGGTAGGCGATCAGGTCGGGCCGGGCGTTCAGCGCGGTCTCGATCAGGCCCTCGTGGGTCGTCGGTAGCGGCCGGATGTCGTAAATGGACGACCGGAGCTCGATGCGGTCGGCCTCACGCGGCGGGATGTCCAGCAAGAGTCCGAGGGTCCTGAGCGTCTTGGCCTGCGTCTGCGTCGCCTCGCGGATCTGTAGCTCGGCCAGCTCCAGCCGCGCTTTGATCGCAAGGACGGCCGCGGGCTTGATAAACCCGGCGCCGCGGAGCTGCTCATTGAGCTTCAGGAGCGACTTGAGCCCCGTCGCGTAGGTCTTGCTGAACCGGAGGGTGAGCTTGGCCGCGACGGCGTCGACGTAGGCGGTGTAGAGGTTATCGACCTGGGTTCGAACGGCGTCTTGGAACTGGGCCTCGGTCACTTTCTTGGCCCGCTGTGCGACGATCGTTCGGGCCCGTCGCTTCCGCCAGACGTCGATCGGCTGAGTGATGTTAACGTCGTACTGGGTGTTACCGCCCGGCCGCTGGTTCGAAAAGTGGCCGTAGGGGACCAGCTGGGCGTCGGAATAGAAGATCGGGTTGTTGCGCAGGCTGGCCGTCAACACGTCGGCCTCGGCCATCGGGAGCTCGTACTTCAAGGCCAACAGGTTCAGGTTGTTTCGGATCAGCCGCTCGATCGCGGCGTCGAGGGTCAAACCGTCGGCCGGCCCTTCCTCTTCTTCCTGAAGGGGGAGTTCCAGCTCGCCGTAATGGGGCATGTTCGCCGGTTCGAGGGGGGCCGGCGCGGTGATCGGCTGGATCTGCATGACCGGGGGTTTCGGGGCGCCGAGCTGGTTGATCGGCACCCGGGTCGCCCCCGGGCCGGGCCGGCCCCCGAAGATGCTTTCGCGGGTCGTGACCGGGGTCCTGTCGAACCCGGAGGTGCCCGACGCGCCGAGCGCGGCGCCGAGCTTGCCGGCCGCGTTGGGGGCGCCCGGCGGGTTGTTCACGTCGGCCGGCCCCTGCGCACGGGCCTCGATCCCACACACCGCCGCCGCCAACAGCGCGAGACCGGCCACGGCGTAAAGGCGCAGCGCGACGCTCGACCGTCTCGGCAATGGGAAGGGGGGCCCGATTCCGTAAGCCATACCGAACGACCTCCTGTCGTCGAGAGCCCCGTCGCGGGAGTCCACTTCCGGCGCCTTACCTGAGGAAAGGCGCGAGAGAGGGGGTATGGCGAATATCGGTAATAGGGGCTCCCGCCTCTAATCTCAATTTTCCGCTCCTGCGGCGCGCGAAAACGGGACGGTCCCGGGGAACTCATCCCCGGGCCGTCCCGTGCGATTCATCGCGTCACCGCCTCAACCCTGAACCCGGTTCGGTCGGGAACGGGGAGGGGAACGGGTCAGCGGTTGTTGAACTTCACGTCCTGGATGTCGTCTTCGGGCGAGTGTTCGACGAAGTGCCAGGAGATTTCGGCGCAGACCACCTTGAGGAACTTGCTCTTAAAGGCGCCCCGGCTCACCCCGGAGTCCATGGGGATCGGGCCCCGGACCGGGAACTCGGTGTCGCGGTAGTCGTCGTAGATCGTCTTGGCCTCTTTGGGCTGGTCCGTGAGCGGCTTATCCCGGCTGTTCTTGGGGTGGGCCCACTCGGTGACCATGATGTGCGTCCGGGCCGTCCCCTGGTAGACGTTCAGGTCGGCGGGGTTCTGGAGTTGGAACCCTTCGATCTCCAGGAAGACGACGATGTCGGCGTCGAACGCCTTGGCCAACTCGGCCGGGTCGGTCCAGTTCGGGTGCTCGTCGACCCAGGACCAGACCTTGGCGGTGTCGACGACGTCGATCTTCTTGACCTTCGACCGGAGGATCGAGGCGACCTCTTTGACGATATCCCGGTCGAGAGACTGGGATTCGCCCAGGGCCGCCGAAACGGCGTGGCCGACGACGACGACCTTCTTCCCCTTCAGGTCGGGGCCCGGGGCGGGGATGGTCGGCTCGAACGGTTGAAGGAAGTAAATCAGCGTCCGCGGGTCGCAGCCCGGCAGGCTCATCAGGCCGGCCGTGGCAACGAGTATCGTGGCGGCGGCCCGTCGCGTCCATGCGTGCGGCCGAGGGGTCCTCATAACGCCCTCCCTTTCGCTTCCTACCCAGAGAGAAACAGTCGGATCGTCCAGGACACCAGGCTCACCGCCACGGTGGCCACCACCACCCCCAGCAGCGGCCGTTCCGGCGACCGGAACCCCGGGGGCTTCCCCCGCGCCGCCCCGGCCAGGAGCCAGGGCACGAGCGCCGCCGACAGCGGGGCCAGTAAGCTCCCCGCCGGGTTCGCCTTCCAGGCCCGGTCGAACCGGCCCTTCATCGTCCAGGCGAACGCCGTCGTCATGCCGCACGACGGGCAGGGGTGGCCCGTCACCCGGGCGAAGTGGCAGGGGGGCAGGCCGAGCTGGGTGTGCGTCCCGTACCCCTTCGGGTCGGGCTCCAGCAAGCTCGCCACCCCCAGCACCGCGGCCAGGGTTACTGCGAGCACGACCATCCCCCAGCGACCCGACGTCGTTAACCGAGCGTCAGCGGCGTACTCGTCGCGCGGGGTCATGGCTCAAGGTGGGCTCGTTCCGAGGTGTGCTGCCGACGCGCGGGCCTGTCCGGCCACGGAGTATGGACGTGCGGCCTCAACGTACTGCCGACCGCGATTCCTGGCAAGGTCAGTCTCGGCGGCGTGGACCAAGGGTCTGGGGCCGAATCGACACGGCCCCGGCCCTTGGTCGACGGCCCAGGGTCAACGGCCGTCCGTCCATTCCCCGGAGAAGACCTCGGTCGCCGGGCCGGTCATGAAAACGGAGGCGTCGTCGGCGGGCCAGTCGAGCTCCAAGTCGCCGCCGGGGAGGTGGGCGAGGATCTTACGGGAGGTCCGGCCGGTGAGCACGCCGGCGACGCAGACCGCGCACGCCCCGGTGCCGCAGGCCAGGGTGATCCCGGAGCCCCGCTCCCACGTCCGCATTTTCACCTCGCCCGGGGTGAGGATCTGAACGAAGTGGGCGTTCACGCGACGGGGGAACGAAGGATGGTGCTCCAGGGCCGCCCCGACCGAGTCGACCGGGAAGTTCTCGACGTCGTCGACGTAGACGACCGCGTGGGGGTTCCCCATCGAGACCGCCGTAACGCCGAGATCAAAGCCGGCGACGTTCACGTTGACGTCGACCGGCGGGTCTCCGGGGAGCTTGGTCGGGATGTCGGAGCCTTGCAGGATCGGCGGCCCCATGTCCACGCGCACCCGACGGGCCTTGCCGTCGACGACCTCCAGGTCGAGCGTCAGGACCCCCCGGCCGGTTTCGACCGTGACCCGGGGTTTCGTCGCGATGCCGTGGTCGTGGATGTACTTGGCGACGCACCGGACGCCGTTGCCGCACATCTCCGACTCCGACCCGTCGGCGTTGAACATCCGCATCCGGGCGTCGGCCCGTTCCGAAGGGCCGATCAGGATCAGGCCGTCCGACCCGATCCCGAAATGCCGGTCGCTGACCGCCCGGGCCAGCGCCGCGGGGTCGGCGGGGGCTTTTTGGCCGAACGTCTCGACGTAGACGTAATCGTTACCCAGGCCGTGCATCTTCGTGAACTTCATCGCGTGGCGACCTCGCTGTCGGAGGGCTCGTTCCACTCAAGCCCGTGTGGGAGAGAATCGGCGGCAAACTCCAGGTGGACGACGCGGCGGTGGTGGTGAGACTCGTCCGCCGAGGTCGACGACGCGTGCAACAACAGGGGGCTCATGACCAGCGCCCCGCCCCGGGGGACCAGACACGTGACCGCGGCGACCCGTTCGAGCCAGGCCTGCGTCTCTAAGGCCCCGAGGCGCCCGTCGCGGTGCGACCCGGGGATAACCCTCAGCGGACCCCGGGCCGGGTCGTCGGCGTCGAGGTGGACCCGGACCGTCAACATCCGTTCCAGCACGCCCACGGGGGGGCGGACGTGCGGCACCCCGGCCTTGACCGTCCAAGGGCCGAACCCGGGCGCCTCGACCCTCGCCTTGACGGCGATCGTCAGGTCCTGATGCCAGGGGACCATCCAGTTCGCCCCGGGCGTTTTATCGAACAGGAGCCCCCGGACGGCGAACGCCCCGGGGCCGAGGACCGCCTCGACTAACGCGCGGATTCCGGGCGACCGGGATAAGTCCCGGACCGCCGGTACGTCATCCAAAAGGTTCCGGCTCGCGTAGACCTGTCCGGCCCGGTCGAGCGCCGAACCTCCTGGGCGTATCGCCTCGACCGCCGCGATTAAGGCGGATAGTTCCGCCGGCCCGACGACGTCGGACACGACGGAGAAACCGTCTCGCGCGAAACTGGCCGGGTCGAACACCGGAAATCAAACCCCGAGTGAGGATGGGCCCGGCGTGGCGCCGTGGGGGAGACACATCGAGCCTTAAGGAAAGAACCGTAGCACGTTCGGCCGTGGCCTTGCAATCGGAGCGCCCTTGCCGAGCGGGCGGGGGACCCCCTACTCTGAAAACAACGCTTACACTCTGCAACCGCCCCCCGAGGTGCCCGATGCTGCTGGGATCGCCCGACGTTACCCCCTACGACCTTCGGTTTCGCCTTCTGGGCATCCCGGTCCGTGTCCACCCGCTCTTCTGGCTCGTCATGCTGTTGATCAGCGGCGACATGGGCGACTTCCACGCGTCGCTGATCTTCGTCGCCTGCGCGTTCATCTCGATCCTGGTTCACGAGATGGGGCACGGACTTGCGTCCCGGTTGATGGGCGACGAGCCGGTCGGCATTGTCCTCTACGCGATGGGCGGCTTTTGCGCGTTCCACCAGAACCGGCTTTCACCCTGGAGGCGCGTGGTCGTCCTCATTAGCGGACCGGGGGCGGGGTTTCTCCTCATGGGAGCGGTCATAGCGGTTGCGATCGCGGGCTACGCGCCAGAAGCCCCTGGCTTGCAACTGGCCATGCAGTATCTGGTCTTTATCAATCTGTATTGGGGGGTACTGAACCTGTTTCCACTCTGGCCGCTCGACGGTGGTCAGATCGCGAGTACCGTTCTCGGCATGATCAGCCCCCGACACGGGATGCGGTGGTCACATGTTATCTCACTTCTGACCGCGGGATGCCTTGCGGTCTGGAGGTTAACCGTACAGGATTTCTGGATGGCCCTTTGGTTCGGTTACTTCGCCCTCATCAACTACCAGATCCTCCACTCCCTCCATCTCTCCTATCAGACGTCCGACGAGCCGGAATGGTGGCGACGATAACACGGAACGGCTTTCTGCACTAAGAGATACGTGATCGAAAGCGGCTGAAAGGCTCCGAGGGACGGGTCCAGATCCCGAACCCGTGCGCGGGGGTGTCGTCGCGGCGACTTTCCGACTTTTGAAATACTTCCGCAATTCGTCTCCCGACCTCCCCCGAGTTAAGATGCTCGGTCTTGCCTAGTTGCGCCAATCCTCCAGACTCGGGGCGCGGTGGGGCCTTCCCTTCCGGGGGGAACTGGTGAACAATCCTAAGTGATGGGCGAAGAACCTATCCTATAAATCAGGAAGGCCGCTTCGTTCGCCCAAACTCTTTGTTCCCAACGGCTTCTCATGCGCTCTAAGACCAAGGCTCGCCGACGTGTCGGGACGAAAAAACCCAATCCGGGTTCGCACCCGGTTACGCCGTCCGCAGACGGCGTGGCCGACGCCGAATCGACCGGGAGGGCCCTGGTTCTGTCCGACCGTTCCGAGGGCGTCCCGGGCGTCCCCGAGACGGTCCCGCTGCTCCCCCTGCGCACCGACGTCGTCTTCCCGCAGACCGTCGTCCCGTTGATCGTCAACCGCACCGGCGGGATCCGGCTGATCGACGAGGCGCAGGGGGGCGAAAAGCTCCTCGGCCTGGTCACCCAGCGCCACCCGGAGGTCGACGAGCCCGGGGTTAACGACCTCTACCCGACCGTCTGCGTCGGCTCCGTCCTGAAGATGCTGAAGTTCCCCGACGGTTCCACCCGGATCGTCTGCCAGGGGAGCTACCGCGCCCGGATCGTCGAGATCGTCGGGACCGAGCCGTTCCTGACCGCGCGGATCGAGCCGCTGGAAGAGGTGGTGGAGGAGGGGGTCGAACTCGACGCCCTGGTCCACCACGTCAACCGGCTCTTTCAACGGATGGTGGAGCAGAGCCAGCAGGTCCCCGAAGAGCTTCAAGTCGCGGCGATGAACACCCGCGAGCCCGGCCGGCTCGCCGACCTGCTCGGTTCGAGCATGCCGTTCACCGTCGAGGAGAAGCAGAAGCTCCTGGCCGAAGTCAACGTGCGCACCCGCCTTGAGCGGCTCGGCCAGTACCTCTCGCGGCAACTCGCCGTCCTGGAGCTATCGACCAAAATCCAGGAGCAGGTCGGTTCCGAAATCACCAAGGCCCAGCGCGACCACTTCCTCCGCCAGCAGATCAAGGCGATCCAGGAGGAGCTCGGCGAAGGCGAGCCCGAAAACCCGGAACTCGAAGAGCTTTGGGCGAAACTCAAGGACGCCAACCCGCCCGAAGACGTGCTCGCCGAGGCCGAGCGCGAGATCGACCGCCTCGCCGGCATGCACCCGAGTTCGGCCGAGTACTCGATCGTCCGCACCTACCTCGATTGGCTCGCCGTCCTCCCCTGGTCGAAGTCGAGCCGCGACCGCCTCGACCTGCGCCGGGCGCGTAAGGTCCTGGACGACGACCACTACGACCTGGAGAAGATCAAGGAACGGATCCTCGAATACCTGGCCGTCCGCAAGCTCAAGAAGGACATGAAGGGGCCGATCCTCTGCTTCGCCGGCCCCCCGGGGACCGGCAAGACGTCGCTCGGCAAGAGCATCGCCCGCGCCCTGGGCCGGAAGTTCGTCCGGGTCAGCCTCGGCGGCGTCCACGACGAGGCCGAAATCCGCGGCCACCGCCGCACGTACGTCGCCGCGCTCCCGGGTCGGATCATCCAGGGGCTGCGCAAGGCCGGGACGAACAACCCGGTGTTCATGCTCGACGAGGTCGATAAACTCGGCAGCGATTTCCGCGGCGACCCCTCCGCCGCCCTCCTTGAAGTGCTCGACCCCGAGCAGAATTCGACCTTCCGCGATAACTACCTGGACGTCGACTTCGACCTTTCCAAGGTCATGTTCATCGCCACGGCCAACATGCTGGAAACGATACCCCCGCCGCTCCTCGACCGGATGGAGGTTCTCCACCTCCCCGGTTATAGCGAGGAGCAGAAGACCCTGATCGCCCAGCGCTACATTATTCCCAAGCAACTCGAAGCCCACGGCCTTGCCGAAAAGGACGTGGCCTTTAGCGACGAGTCGCTCAAGCGGGTGATCGCCGACTACACCCGCGAGGCCGGGCTGCGGAACCTCGAACGGGAGGTCGCGTCGATCTGCCGGAAGATCGCGCGGAAGCACGCCGAGGGGCAGAAGCGGCAGGTCGCCGTGACCCCCGCCAAGGTCTCCGAGATGCTCGGCCCGCCCCGCTACTTCCGCGAGACGGCCGACCGCGGCGGCGTGTCGGGCGTGGCGACCGGACTCGCCTGGACCCCGACGGGGGGTGAGATCCTCTTCATCGAGGCCACGGGCATGCCCGGGAAGGGGGGGTTGCAGCTCACCGGCCTCCTCGGCGAGTCGATGCGCGAGAGCGCGCACGCGGCCATGAGCTACCTGCGTAGCCACGCCGACGCGCTCGCGATCGACCCCTCCTGGCTGAAAAAGACGGACATCCACATCCACGTCCCGGCCGGCGCCGTCCCTAAAGACGGCCCCTCGGCGGGCGTGGCCATCTCGGCGGCGCTGATCAGCCTCAGCCGTCAGACGCCGGTCCGCAGCGACCTGGCGATGACCGGCGAGGTGACTTTGACCGGCCGGGTGCTCCCCGTCGGGGGGGTCCGGGAGAAGGTCCTGGCCGCCCGCCGCGCCGGGGTCTCCACGATCCTGATCCCGCGCCATAACGACAAGGATCTGATCGAGCTTCCCCCGGAGGTGAAGGCCGACCTGACGATCCACCTCGTCGACACCCTCGACGACGTGGTGCCTCACCTCTTCACGGCCCCGAAGCGGAAGTCGACGACCCGGCCCAAGAGCCCCAAGAACCCGGCGACTCGGCGTGCCCCGAAGACCCCGGGGCTGTCCACGTCTAACCCCGGAACGCCCCAACGGCGTCCCCGGCCGCGGTCGGTCTAATCCCTCCGGCCCTTCAAGCCTTCCGGGGGCCTTGTCCGGCCCCCCGAAGGCTTCCGTGTTTACCCCGCTCGGGCGTCCCTCGCGGGCGTTTCGGAAAGGGGCGTCGGGGCGCGATCCCCTGTCGCGCCCGCGTCCGTTTCTGATATCGTGACGGTGGCGGGGACCACGACGGTCCGACGCGGGTCGAGGCGTGGAGGGCGGGGGAGATGGGCGAGCGGAACCGGCAGAAGTCGGGGTCGACGTCTGGCAGGGGGGGGCGTGCGGCGACGAACGTCTCCAGCGGCCGCGAATCGGTCGAGTCGTTCGTCCTCGTCTTTCTTGCCTTCCTGGTGCTCGGGGTCGAAGCCGAAGGGTTCGTGATCCCGACGGGCTCAATGGCCCCGACCCTCATGGGCCGGCACAAGGAGGTGACCTGCCCGGAATGCGGGCTCGTTTATTCGGTCGACGGTAACCGAGAGGTCGAAGGCCCCGGGTCGCAGGACGGCTCCCTTCGAATCGAGGGGGGCGTCTGCGTCAACTGCCGGTTCACGGCGCGGATTACCGACGAGCCGAACTTCCAGGGCGATCGGATTTACGTCATCAAGACGCCGCTGAACGTCCCCTTCCTCCCCGCGCTGGGGACGGCCCGGCTGAACCGGTGGGACGTCGCCGTCTTTAAGCTCCCGGAGGACCCCGAGGTCCGCTACATCAAGCGGATGGTCGGGATGCCCGGCGAGGTCGTGCGCATCCTGCGGGGTGACATCTGGGTGCGGCCTTTGAAAGAAGACGGCCCCTTCCGCCGACCCTTGCGCCCCTTGAAGCACCAAGAGGCGATGCAGATCCTCGTCGACGACGACTCGCACCGCCCCCGCGCCCTCGCCGCCGACCCCCGCTGGTCGCGCTGGGTGCCGAAAACGCCGGGGGGTTGGGCCGAGTCGAAAGACGAGAGGGGCGTTTACACGGCGTCGGGTACGGCCCCGGGTTGGGCCGAACTCCGCTACCGCCACGTCGTCCCCGACCCCGCCCAGTGGGCCGCCGTCGTCCGGGGACAGCCGCTCCCCCACCCGCCCCGCGCGACTCTGATTACCGACTTCTACTCGTACAACACCGAGCTTACCAACGAAGCGGCCTCCCACCCGATGCTCGCGACCAAGCCCTGGCGCCAGCCGCACTGGGTGGGCGACCTGACCCTCTCGTTGACGCTCGACGTACCGCCGGAGCGGAAAGGGCGGGTCCGGGTCGAACTGGTTAAGGCCGGCGTTCCGAACCGTTGTGAGATCGACCTCGCCGCCGACACGGTCTCGTTATGGCACGGCGGCCGACAGGTCGGATCGGCCGTCGCGGCGGGCGTCGCCCGCGCCGGGCGTCACAAGATCCGTTTCGCCAACGTCGACGACCGCCTGACCCTGTACCTGGACGGGCGTCTTCCGTTCGGCGACGGGGTGAGCTTCGAGGCCGGGGACGCCGTCGCGCCGACGGCCGCCGACCTCGACCCGGTCGGGGTCGCGTCGGAAGGGGCGGCGGTTTCCGTCAGTGATCTCTTCCTGACCCGAGACATCTATTACACCCTCCAGCCCGGGCGGGTCGATTACGACAGCCTCGAGCTCGACGACCCGTTACCGACCGACCCGGTGGCCGTCTTCGAGTGGCTGTCCGATCCCTCGAAGTTCGCCGCGTTCGGCAAACTGGGCCCGCGCGACTATGCGATCGCCCCCGGCCGTTACATGATGTTCGGGGACAACAGCCCTTGGAGCCGGGACGGCCGCGACTGGTGGCGCAGCGACCAGATCGACCCCTCCCGGCCGGGGAGCGGCTGGGACGATTCCGGCCGGGAAAGCTGGGAGGTCCCCGAGGCGCTGCTGGTCGGGAAAGCGTTCTGCGTGTATTGGCCGCACCTCAAGCCGGTCTGGCCGGCGCTCCGGTTCGGCCGCGACCTGAGACTGCCGGCCCTGCCGAACTTTGGGGAGATGCGATGGGTCCGCTAATCCCCGCCCCCGCGGCCCCGGCCGACTCGCCGCAAGGCTCGGTGGGTTGACGCGTTGCCGCGATGGGATAGACTAAACGTCCTCGAACCAATTAAGGGGTCCGAGGTCACAAAACCGGCGCCCGCGCCCGGCATTTCCGAACTCGACTCGAACCCTCCGCGGCCGCGGGGCGTAACTCATGACGAAGGCCCTTGGTTCCGGTGCGACGGACGGCCTC
>Ga0164243_10005332_pt1 | contig 19673 bp, 10 predicted proteins | sample OricompcompostOP_FD_108781 | JGI IMG/M metagenome (GOLD analysis project Ga0164243, IMG submission 108781) | Organic Plus compost microbial communities from Emeryville, California, USA - Original compost - Organic plus compost (OP) | ecosystem: Engineered > Solid waste > Mixed feedstock >... | reverse complement strand
GCGATGACAAATTACTTATTGCTATATCAATAAATTAATATTATTCTCTTGTTTAATATGCATATTTAAACATTAATCATAATAATATTTTAACATTAAAAATCAATATTCTACAATAAAAAATCATTATAATATTAAAAACAGAGAATTATCGATACTTTTTTCAATCACAACATATTGAATTGCAATCGAATGAATTACATTTTGCAATCGATTGCTAAAATTGGGAATCCATCCTTGTAAATAACCGCATCGAAGTGGGAAGCCCGATGAAAAATCGGCTGTTTTGCCTCCAGGCTAAGCGGGCAATACTACTCCGCTACTCCCAGTGGTAGTAGATTGTCCGTTATCGAACAAAAACTTGTTCATTTACGAACAACCCATCCCCCTGTCGATACCGGGAAACATTGGCTATGGGCTCTTTCAACAAATGGCAACCTTTTTGTTATGCGGGTATACGAATTCAATCGTTTATCTTCAGGTTAATTAAAGCGTATGCTAAAAAGTTATTTCAAGATCGCCATCCGGAATTTAGTCAACAAAAAGGCTTATTCCATTATCAATATTTTCGGTTTAGCTTTAGGGATTGCCTGTTGCCTGATCATTGTTTTATATATTAAGGATGAATTATCATTCGATCACTATAATACCAATTACGATAGAACTTACCGCGTCGTTCATGCCTTCCGTTCCGGTAATAAGACGGCCGATGCGCCGCAACCAGCGCCGGAAGAATACCAGGTGTGGGGGAATGCGCCGATAGCTGGTGCCTTAACGAATGAATTCCCGGGTATCGATAAAATTGTCCGGTTTACGAGTAATAATTCATTTTTATTAGAAAATGGGGATAAAAGATTCCAGGAACAGCACCTGGTTTTCATGGATTCAACAGCTTTCGATGTTTTTACTTGGCCCCTTTTATACGGAGATCCGGAGCAGGCGCTAGTGGCGCCGTTTAGCATCGTTTTATCGGAAAGTACCGCTAGGAAATATTTCGGTGATCAAAACCCGGTAGGTAAAACCTTGAAGGCGGAGAACAGCTTTTATTTTACGGTTTCAGGCGTGATGAAAGATATCCCCAGGAACAGCCATATTCATTTCAACGGGTTGATTTCTATGAGCACATTCATAAAATGGCGCCCGCAAATATTCGGATCCTGGGGTTATGTAGATTTTTACACTTACTTCACCCTGAAACCAGGTGCCCGTATTGCTGATATGAGCGCAAGAATCCCGCATCTCTTGAAAACATATTATCCTGATTATAATACTAATGATTACCGGGTGAAATTTGAACCATTATCGGATGCCTACCTCAAATCCTTAGCTGGCAGGCAACCTGGGGTTACGGGCAATTATTCAAACATAATCATCTTCGGGCTTGTCGGTTTATTTATCCTTTGTATTGCATGTGTTAATTTCATTAACCTTGCTACCGCCCGCTCCATGGAAAGGGCCAAGGAAGTGGGCGTACGGAAATCCGTCGGAGCCCACCAATCCAAATTAATCTATCAATTTTTGACAGAATCTACATTAATTACATTCCTGTCTGTCCTCCTGGCAATCGTCATCTGCTTGTTGGTCTTTCCAATCCTCAATAATATTACCGGAAAATCATTCAGCTATATTTCTATTATTGATTCTCAAATTATTACCGGTTTACTCGTCACCCCTATTCTAATAGGTCTATTGGCAGGAGTTTACCCGGCGCTGGTATTGTCGCGTTTCGATCCGGTTATCGTATTGAAAGGCAAATTCAATACCTCGGCGCGCGGCAGCTTGTTAAGGAAAAGCTTGGTGGTCTTACAATTTAGTTTATCGGTTGCCCTGGTGGCAAGTACCGTGGTCGTTTATTTGCAGTTGATGCACATGAAGAACCACGAACTCGGTTTCATGAAAGAACAGATGTTGGTGATTAACTACGCCGGCGATGAAGGTGAAAACTTCTTGAATAGAAAGCTTGAAATGATCAAGCAAGAACTTGGGAAAAATGATCAAGTAATCGGTTTGGCAGCATCTCGAACTGTACCGGGCGGCTTTTTCCCGAATGCAGCATCTAACTTTGAAAATCCTGCTGGCGAGATGCAGTCTATTGCACCTGCATTATACGAGATTGATTTTGACTTTATACCTGTTTACCAGATCAAGATGGCGGCAGGCAGGGCTTATTCCCGCAAATTCATGGCGGATACTACAAATTCAATGATCATTAATGAAGCCGCGGCTAAACTATTGGGATATAATAATCCCGGGGATATTATCGGTAAGAAATTCTCGCAATGGGGCCGCAGCGGGACAGTGATTGGCGTTGTAAAAGATTTTAATTATAAATCGCTCCATAACAAGGTAGAACCGTTAGCCCTCCGTTTTGCCGACCCGGATTCTTATGGTAATATTTCCTTACGCATTAAAACAGGTAATATTCCTAATACGATCCGGGAATTGCAACATACCTGGGAACGATTGATCCCGGGGCGACCTTTCCAATATTTCTTCCTAGACCAATCATTCAACGAGCAATACCAAAATGATATACGTTTTGGTGAAATTTTCAGCATCTTTGCTATCCTGGCTATCATCATCGCTTGCTTGGGGCTGTTCGGGTTGGCTACTTATGCAACCCATCAAAGAATCAAGGAAATCGGTGTCCGCAAGGTATTGGGCGCTTCCGTTACCAGCATTATTACATTGTTGTCTTCAGAGTTTGTAATGTTGGTATTGATCGCCATACTGCTGGCTACTCCCCTTTCTTGGTGGGCTATGAACATGTGGTTGGATGGATTTGCTTACCACGTAACCATCCATTGGTGGATTTTCATGTTTGCAGGAATGCTGGCAATATTCATCGCCCTGGCAACCGTAAGTTTCCAAACATTGAAGGTGGCTTTTATGAACCCGGTAAAGTCACTGCGATCAGAATAACCATGCTCAGCCTCGTTGTTTATATTTTCCAAGATTTAAGCCCAAGAAGGTAGTGGAATTTAGTTAAAGCAATGGAATGAACTACCAGTGTTCCGGGTTATGTAATACGCTGTTAAAAAGCGTGAAGAAGGCGCCGTGTATGGAACACCCGGTATTCAATTAATCGTTTTGGACCACTATTGGTTTAAAGATTTAAGAAAGTTAAATAGAAGGATTTGTTATGTATATTTAAAGATTATTTAAACCTTATTATATGGGTAGTATAAAGTACGCTATTGTTTTATTACTCGTCTGTATCGGCATGCATGTTCAAGGCCAAACAAAAATGAGTGATTCCCTGTTGACTGCTGATGATGGTACAAGATTGTTCGTCAAAAAATCCGGCAATGGCCCGGTTTGTATTTTTATCCATGGAGGCCCGGGAGCCTGGAGTAAATCATTTGAAGAATTAAAGGGGAAGAACCTGGAGACGAACCTGTCAATGGTATATTATGATGAAAGAGGCTGTGGTCGCTCAGAGAAATCTGCGAGCGGAGACTATTCCCTGGAAAGGATGGTTAAGGATATCGATTTAATTCGTAAACATTACGGTGCTAAGAAAGTTTACCTCATGTCCCATTCATTCGGAGGCATCCTGGCTTTTAATTATGCGCTAAAACATCCTGACCATGTTAAGGGCTTGATCCTGGCAAACTCAACACTCAACATGGGTTATTCCATTGAAAGTCAAATTCATTATATAAATAGCCTATTGAAAACGGACTTTACTGTGCCGGACAGTACTTCAGCTTCATTAATGTCTAAATTTTTTGAAGCGAAGAAAATGCTGTCCCAGGAAGATTTGAACTATAAAATACTTTCAGATAATAAAGCGAATATAGAACTAGTAGATGAAATTGACAGTCAAAACCCCGGTGATTTTGATTTTGCCAAGCACGTATTCTCGATAGATGATTACTGGCAAGATTACACACCACTGACTGCACAAGTGAAGTTACCCGTTTTAATAATTACAGGGAAGAAAGATCATTCCATCGGGGAAAATCATTATTTATCGTTTCATTTTAAAAATGGGAAGGTTCGGAAAATTAATGGCGGACACATTCTGTATTATGAAAACAACCAGGAATTTATTAGCTCGATTTTTGATTTTATAAAAGAAACGAAGCAAAATCCTAGTTGAGCGCCGGGCATTTCATTTTATTGACTGCCAATACGATCATGTTAAAAGGCAGCGAGCCCTTCCAGGCCCGCTGCCCTGTTAGAAATTTTACTCATTGTACTTGGATTTGTTTAGATGCTTTTACCTGTTGCTCACTTTTAGGCACGGTTAACTTAAGCACGCCATCTAAATAAGTTGCAGCAATGCTATCATCCTTGGAGTTTTCAGGTAACCTGAACGAGCGGGTAAAGGCGCTGTAACTATATTCCCTACGGCTGTAGGTCTTCTTCTTATCCTGTTCTTCGCTTTCTTTTTTCGATTCGGCGCTGATCGTCAATACATCTTCATCCACGCTAATTTTAAAATCTTCCTTTTTAAACCCCGGCGCTACAACATCTACCTGGTAAGATGTGTCGTCTTCGCTGATGTTAACTGCGGGCCAGTGCCCATTCCTTGACAAGTCCTTGGGGAAAAAGTCTTCCCATGTAAAAAAGTCCTTCCAGGGATCGTAATTTTTCCTTTTTTCTAAGGCATTCATTTTGAACCTCCTTTATTAATTGTTTAGAAATAGGTTATTAATTGAATTACCTGGGTTATAAAATAGAAACAATACAGTTAAAGAATGGTTATGCCGAGGTAAAATTTTGACAGGTGATTTTCGTCATATGCCCCGTTAAAAACCGGCATTCCCACCGCGGTTAAATAGGGGTTTACGAAGCGTAGAAAGCGGGTATTAAACAAAATAAATCAATTCAAAATATTGATTCTCAATATAAATAAAATAATAACGAATAACCGCAAAGCTGTTATCCCAACTCAGTAACTTATTTCGTAAATTGATCTCAATTCCAGTTACCCGAATTATTGCTATCCTTGAACCGCACTAGTATAACAGGGTTAAAATAGGAATCCCTTGGGTGCCGATCGATACTGATGTAAACGGGATGCTGAGCAACACTAGCCATGAAAAGTTTTTCGAAATAGACTATCTAATCCATCGGGAATGTAATGAAGAGGTACTAAATGACAGTAAAAATCGTAGTTGAGAAATAATACTAGCATTACCGGCAGTAGTCGAATTTTGTGGAACCAACTCCCTTCAAGAAATATATAACTCGTTTGCCCAGGCTGAAATTCGATTATCTGTAACTTTTTTAACATACCTAAACCCAGTATTATGTCAAATCTTAACCGGGGTTCCCCGGCTATGAAGTCCCGGTATGGAACATAGCGTCAGCATTCACTTAACTCTACATATTACTAATTTTTAAAACATCATTTCATGGAAAAGACTTTGTTATTAGATTTCCCGACCGCATCATTAATCAGCCCGTTCGCGGAGAGGGTACAGGCGCATACAACACAATGGGCCTTGCAATTTGAATTGATCAGCGAAGAAAAAGTGCCGTTCTTCGATAAGGCCAAATTCGGCTGGTACGCCGCCAGGGAATATCCCGAGGCCTCTTATGCGGAGATCTGTATCGTGGGCGACCTGATCGCCTGGTTGTTTACCGTTGATGATAAATGCGACCGTGCTTCATCCAACTCCACAGCCGCAGCAACCCTCAAGGCTATGTTTGAAGGTTTCATCCATATCATCCGCCAAGAAGGGCGTTTGTACTCGATGGAACACCGTATCCTGAACCGGAGCTTGGAAAACATCATGCACCGTTTCGAAGCGGTAAGCAACCCGGCTTTATTCCGCGCATTCGGGGAAGAGATGATTTCCTATTTCGAAGAATGCCTTTGGGAAGTTGATATGCAGCTTGAAGAACATGAGCCCAATATCAAGGAATACCTACAATGGCGGCCCAAAACCGGCTTCTACATTATGTTCCCATTGATTAGCATCTTCCATCAACTGGATATCCCCAGGGAAGTATACCAGCATCCCAATTTAAAACAAGCAGAATTGCTCTTGAACCTGACAGCCAACCTGGCCAATGATCTCCATTCCATGGAGCGGGAAAAAGCGCTTAAAACCAAGGGACTGAACCTCGTATTTATTTACGAAAGGGAATTGCATCTTAGTTTGGAAGAAGCGGTTGATAAAATTTATGATGAATACTTCAGGAATTTGGATACGATCGATCAACTGTTAACCGGTATGCCATCATACGGTGCAGCCATTGATCGCCAACTGAAAATATATATCGATGGACTTTACACCGTTATAAAAGCTTATTTTGACTGGGCCTTGGTAGATACCACCCGTTATAAAAGCGGGCATTAATATTACCCGGGTCCGCGGCAAAGGCTTCAAAGCTAGTAAGTGGTAATTGTCGTAACTGGCTTACGAACTCAACCAAATTTACCTAGCAAGTAGGCAGTTTTTCAGGGAGGTGCGTGCTGATCACCGTAAATAATTCGCTGAAACTCAAGGGTTTCCCCAGGTAAGCGCAAGCGCCGAGGGACATCAATGTTGTGGCTTCATTTACGTTGTAATTATTAAACGCATCTCCCGATATAATAACCACGGGAATTTGCGCGATTGCAGGCGTGGTTTTAGCGTGAACAAGAAATTCTTTTCCATCCATTACCGGCATATGCATATCGGAGATTATAATATCGGGTTTAAGTTCTACGGCCAATACGAGCGCTTCCTTACCATTGCGGCAAACCTGTGTTGTTATACCCAACTTCTGTAAAAAACGCACCAATATTTGTTGATTCATAAGGTTATCATCGATAACAAGCACTTTCTTTCCATCGAAGGAAGGCAGTTGGTTAGGCAAGGAAGAGGGTACTTGCTGCGGCATGTCTGTACTGTATTCAATGGGCATATTAAAGCTGAAGGTGGTTGCCCCGTCCTTACAATAAACATCTATTTGCCCGCCGAGTAGCTCCACGAGTTGCTTTACCAGGTAAAGCCCCACCCCGGTTCCTTCCACCAAGGTGTTCCTTTCCGAAGCAAATACTTCGAACAGGGACTTCATTTTATCGCTTTCTATTTCGCCAAGATTCTTCACGGAGCAATACATTTCACTATTATGCGCCCAGGCAGTTACTTCTACCGTGCTGGGAGACACAGCAAATTTTACCGCGTTAGAAATTAGGTTATTGAGTATTTTTTTAAACAGTATTTCATCACAACTGATACAATCGCCCGGAAGTTTATAATCGAACTGTATACTGATGCCCCGCATCTGCGCGATATATTTGTTCAGGGTAATGCATTGCTCTATGCATTGGCGAATATGAATATTGTCCTTTTTAATATCATAAAACTTACCTGCCTCGATTCTTTTCATATCGAGTACATTATCGATAATATCTTTCGAGAGCCTGCTAGCAGCGAGTAAGTTAGTCACCTCCTGTTCCTGTTCATCGGCAACCTTATTGGAACCGGGCTCTTTCAGGTTCATTTGCATCAACTGCGCGATACCGTAGATACTGTTCAAGGGGGTTTTCAATTCGTGAAACGTTTCCCTTAAGAAAGCAGCGTGGGCTGCCAATGTCTTATTAGATTTTTTCAAACTACCGAGTAACAATTCTATCTCCTTCACGAATGCGAACATCACGAATAATATAAACACCAGCATACCGCCAGTGGTACAAAGCCGCATGATGAAGGCAGCATTAGTAGATAAAGGAATCGGTACAATGAATTTAAAATATGCATTGACTTGTATGAAGGCTAATAATAAAACAATTGCTATAATAGAATAAATACGAACCTTTTTCTCGGTATAAACGAGGAAAGAGCCGCAAGTCAGGAATATAAGTAAGAAAGCTACAACGACTTCTATCGGGATTGCATTACCGAGCAGGGTTGTCCAATAACCGGCTGCAACATAATGGATCGCGAACATCGTAAAATTGGCCATGTTGTAACGTTTCTTGCTATTGAACGCGATAACGCCCAACATGCCAAAACCTTCCAACATCAAGGGAATAAGGATAAGGAGACTATTTACAAGAAAGAAGAATACCGCTCCCAAACTAAATACCAATGTACTCGTTAAAAAAGATAGCGCGTTGATATATTGGACAGGTCTTCTTCTCCTGGGCTCAAGATTCTCTGTACCGGAGTTACATATGCCGATAAAAAGTTGTTTCAATCGAAATGCCCAATTCATAAATAGATATATTATTGTTTTGACGTTTAAGGGTTAATCCATTACCTGCAACAAAACGGGGAAAGACGGAATGTTCTATTATAAACCTAAAGTTAACAGTTGTTAAATATCAACAAATATGGTCAATTAATTTGATATATAAAATTCTCCGGTTAATTTTTTCTTCAAAAGGATGTTGAATCATTAATACCTTATTGATTTCGATGCATATATATTTAACTTGCAAAAATAATCATTCGTAAAATTATCCTTACCGTATAAAACCCAGGTTTAAATATAATATATTATTTCAGGATCGATTATTCCCTTGTATACGATTCCATCTTTTCATTAATTGTTGGCATACTCAATAATACTTCTAATTGTTACTTCATACGGTGTGATTTTATAGAAACTGTTGATTTCCATTCAAATAATACAAATAATATTTGATATTACCAAGAATTTTATTTCTATATACTTTAACAGGGATGCTTGGCAAGATTGCCAAAAGGCTTTCCCTACTACCTCGGTAATAGGGAAAGCTAATGATTGTCTTTTAATAATTTAGTGATTAACCGGGTAGGCCAAGGAATTTAAACATCGGTGTTTCAACGAAAGAAGCCACGGCATTACCCGCGTAAGTTTCACCGTTTACCAAGCTCAATTTTTTAACTGGAGCGCCCTTGGAAAAATCGATATCCTTAAAATTTACCCAGAAAGTATTGGGTGTTAACGCCGTTTCAAAGAAATAGATCAAATTTTTCTGATCTGCCACGGAACGCCAACGCGTGGTTGAAATATTGGGTTGCCCGGGGGTGCTGATACCGTAAGGGACCGAGCAATTTCTAATGACGCTAAAACAACTCGCTACTGCTACTTTCGTGTCTGCCGTCTTCGGAATAGCATCTATATAAAAAGAAGCGCGTACAAAACGGTCAGAAGCGCGGTTCGTACCTGGTAACATCACGGTTCCGCCTATTTCAGACCAGTATTCATTTAATGCTAATTGCTTATCAAATACCGGCGAATTCGTCATAACGGTATAAGAAATACCATGGTGGATAACGAGTTTGCCATCGAGATATTCGAATACGGCATTATCACCACTAGCATCCGAAATAGACAGGTGCAAAGTTGCTAACCTATTCATCCCCGGTATATTATCTGTTACAATGGTAAAGTTTTCCTTTTCTAATTCCGTCACGGCTTCATTCACGGTTGCGAAGTTATCAAGCACGTACTGCACCCATGCAGCTACGGTTAAGCCTGGCTTTTTCTGATCCCAATGGGGATATTGTGTTTCAACGAGCCAGAGTAGATTCGCAACTAAGCCCTTCTCATTCATCCCGTCCGTAGTAGAGAAATTATATGCTGAAGCTATAACGCTCCCGTACTTAGAAGTCCATTTCAACGAGTTGGGACCAACTTCGCCATTACGGGCAACACCCCTGGGTACAATCCACAAATCTGTTTGGATATCTTCCCGCCAATCCATCGAGCGGGCGGTGATAATTAAGCCGTCGAGTCCTTTATAGACAACGCGGGTACAAGAGTATGCCTTAAAATAGATGTTTGCACAAACAAAGCATGTCAAGGCCAATGTGATTTTCAGGAGCGTTTTCATATGATGCAATTTGTATGCATTTTTAACGTAATTACTATCCAATTGTTCAACAAGTAATTCCTCCCTTAGTTCAACTAAAGTTAACATTTGCTTACTATTATTTAACATGGCCTTAACACATTGGTCACATTAGGCTTCTACTTTAGCGCCCTGTAAAGAATTTGCAGAACACACTTATCATGTATGCACCTGGTTCATACTAAATCATAATACCGTCCAAGAGTTACTTATTACATAAACAACCTTTGTTGAATGAAAAGAATTTTATTGCTGTTCACTGGACTGCAGTTTTGCGCCAGTGGCATGGCGTTTAGTAATGCTATACATACGCATACTAAGCTTATTCCAACCAAGAGCGGGTTTAATACCCCGTACCGTCTTAAGCAAGACGTGATCATTGTTCAAGGTCGCGTAACAGACGAGAACGGTGAACCTTTAATCGGCGTAAACATCCGTCCCAAAAATGGCGACAAGGGCGCTATCACCGATGTTAACGGGAAATTTACGTTGCAGCTCTCCGGCCCAACACAAGTAGTGTTTTCATTTCTTGGTTACACGAACAAGGATGTAAAAATTGAAGGTACCCGCGTACTGAATATTCAAATGGTGCCTAGCTCCAAGGATTTGAACGAGGTTGTCGTAACTGCCCTGGGCATCAAAAGAGATCAGAAGGCTTTAGGTTATGCTACGACCGTTCTGAAAAATGAAGATGTAACCGAAGCTATTTCTGGAAACTGGACGGATGCCCTTTCCGGTAAAGTTGCCGGCTTGAACCTGATCCGTTCTAATGGCGGCCCTACCGGTTCGAACAAGATCATCTTAAGAGGAGAAAATAACCTGACCGGGGAAAACGAGGCCCTGATCGTTGTAGACGGCGTGGTGATAAACAGCGGTAGCGGTCGCGCTACGGGCGTTTCCGGTGAAGTGCCGTACGGAACCGGGAGTGATAACATGCCTGCCGACTACGGTACGGGATTAAATGATATCAACCCTGAAGACATTGAAAGCATCACGGTTCTGAAAGGCCCGGGCGCAGCAGCCCTGTATGGCCAGCGAGGTGCTAACGGTGCGATCATCATAACTACGAAATCCGGTAATAGAAAAAATAAAGGCTTGGGTTTAACATTCAATTCCAATGTTGCCCGTGAATCTGTTAACCGTTGGCCTGACCTGCAATTTGAATATGGCCAGGGACTAGACGGCGCCCTTCATTATTCTTACGGCGCCTCGGCAGATGGCAGCAATACGGGAAGTACCAGTTCTGCTTACGGACCTAAGTTCGATGGGCAAATGTTTTTCCAATACGATCCTAAAACGCAAGCGCAAGGCTTAGAAAGAACACCTTGGGTAGCCTATAAAAATAAGGTGAACGATTTCTTCAATCCCGGTGAAACATATACTAACACCTTAAGTATCGACGGGGGTACAGATAAAACAACCGCGCGTTTCTCATTAACCAATGTTTCCAACAGCTGGATCATACCCAATACCGGGTATAAAAGAAACACGGTGGCCATGTCTGTCAATTCCAAGGTAAATGATAAACTTACCATTTCATCGAAAGTTAACTATACTAACAAATGGAGCGACAACCTTCCCAGTACCGGTTACGGCAACCAGTCAATTATGTACTGGTACATTTTCTGGCAACCGAATGCCGATTTGGATTGGCTGCGCAATTACTGGGTAAATGGCCAGGAAAATAAGAAGATTGAATATCCTTACAGTACTTACCCTGAAAATCCTTACGCGGTAGCATATGAATTTATTAATAGTTCTAACCGTCACGTAGTAACAGGAAACGTAACCGCTAACTATCAATTCACGAAGGCATTAGCTTTGCAATTACGCTCATCTATCGATATGAGTTACGAGCAACGTGCGCAAGAAAGGCCATACGATGCAGGTGCGAAATACCCGAAAGGTAGCTACCGGACCCAGAATATCTTCTCCATGGAAGCTAGTTCAGACTTCTTGTTGAAATATCATAAGAACTTCAATAAGAAATTCGACCTTTCGGCAACAGCCGGTGGTAGCATCCTGAGAAATACGTATAATAAAGACGAGGTACGTGCCGACTCGTTAACTTTCCCTGGAGTTTACACGCTATCCAATGCCGCAGGCCCGCTGGTAACAATGCCGTACAGGAGCAAATACGCTATCAATAGTTTTTATGGATTAGTATCCATGGCTTACAAGGAATATTTATTTCTCGATTTAACCTTGCGTCAAGACTGGAGTAGCGTATTGGCAACCCCATATAGAACAACCAATGCAGGATTTATTTATCCTTCCGCAAACTTAAGTTTCGTGCCATCCGATGTATGGAAACTTCCGAAAGAAATCGATTTTGCCAAGTTAAGATTTTCTGTTTCGGGCGTAGGTAGCGGCGGAACGGTACCTTACCGTACCGCTTACAACTATCAATCTGCCGGAAGTTTGTATGACGGTGGCGTAGAAAATCCATCCGTTTTAGCCAACCCTAACTTGAAACCGTTACGTACCACAACTTACGAAGTAGGATCAGAAATGCGTTTCCTCGGTAACCGTATCGGGTTCGACATCGCTTTATATAAAAGTAATACCACGGATCAAATCTTGGAGCGTATTATAGACCGGGCTTCAGGCAACCAGAAAGTGGTAATAAATGCAGGTAATGTATTAAACAAGGGTATCGAAATAGCTTTAAACGGAACCCCGGTTAAAACGAGGAGTGGCTTTACGTGGAAAACGGGCATCGTTTTCTCCAGCAATGAAAATAAGATCGTTTCCTTGGCCGATAGCTCCGTCGTATTGCAAACGGGCCCTGTAGGCGGGGGGCAAATCGTTGCCAAAGTTGGAGGAAGCATGGGAGACCTTTATGGAAGGGGCTATGTTCGTTCCCCCGATGGTCAAGTTGTGTACGATCCGCAAACAGGTTTCGCTTTGATCTCCGAAGATGTACAATACCTCGGTAATACTATGCCGAAATTCAAATTTGGTTTCAGTAACGATTTCAGTTATAAGAGATTCCGTGTTCACTTATTATTCGATGCACAATATGGAGCGGTGGCCCATTCGCTGATGCATTATAAAATGGCAGAACAAGGTAAACTGACTAAAACATTACCCGGCCGTTATAATGGAATCATCGGCAACGGCGTCATCCAAGATAAAGACGGTTCATACGTACCGAATAACGTTATCGCGACGGACATCGACGAGTATTACCGCTCCCATTATGGTAGCAACAATGCAGAGGGTAGCACTTTTAGCACGGACTTCATCAAGTTCCGCGAAGCCCGTATCGATTATAGCTTAAGTCCTAAATTATTAAAACGTGTAGGGTTGGAAAAAGCCAGCGTAGGAGTATACGGCCGTAACCTTTATATATGGTCAGATTGGCCAATGTTTGATCCCGAATTTGGTACGCTCAGCGGTACTGATATCATCAGGGGCTTTGAAATCGGCCAGTTCCCTTCTACCAGGACATTTGGATTTAACCTAGTTGTTGGACTTTAATATTATATCTCATGAAGAAGATTCTTTTTAAAATAACCGGCGTAGTGGTCATGTTTGGTATGCTATTGACTTCCTGCACCAAGGATTTCGAAGAAATCAATACAAACCCTAACAATATTCCCGACATACTTCCACAACAGTTGCTTGCACCGGCCCTGGTAAGTACAATGCGTTACAATCAAATCCGTAACAGGAATTTTAATAACGAGCTGATGCAAGTAACCGTAGATATGAGTGATGCCGATGGTAAAGTATTCAGGTATGATTACAGGAGCACTTGGTCTGATTACTTGTATAACGGTTGGTATTCTGAGCTTGCGAATTTCCGTGATATCTACAATGTTGCTAGCGAAGAATTGAATTATAACAAATCATATATAGGCATCTCCCTAGTTTGCCAATCTTGGATTTATTCCATGTTGACAGATACCTATGGAGACATCCCGTATAGGCAAGCATTGCAAGGAAGGGATTCAGCAGTTTACGAACCTCAATTCGACAAGCAGGAAGATATTTACTTCGATATCTTCAGTAAATTGGAACAAGCTAACTCCTTGCTGGCTTCAAATACCGGCATCAACGGCAACTCGGATCCGGTTTACCATGGCGATATCGCCAAGTGGAGGAAATTCAGCAACTCCTTATACTTGAGGTTGTTGCTCCGTATTTCCGGGAAAGCAGCAGTAACCGATACCTGTGTAAAAAAGATCCAGGAGATCCTTGAAACTAAAACCGGCACATACCCTATCATCTCCAGCAACGAAGAAGCCGCGTTTCTAGAATGGAACGGTGGCGGTCCTTATACCAGCCCGTTGATGACTATCCGCGAACAAGACTACCGCTCCCCGGCAATCTGTAGTTTCTTTATCGATCATTTGGCAACCTGGGATGACCCACGTATCGATATACCAACTTACGGAACCAGCAACATTAACCGCTGGTGCATAGCTCCATCTTCCGGTGCTTACGTAGGTGTACCTAGCGGATACGTGACTGGCGAAACGCCAACCAAGCGTTCTTATTTCTACTCCACATCATCTGCCCGGACCCTGATGAATGATCCGTATACAGGTATTATCATGAATTACGCCGAAATACTGTTCATCAAAGCAGAAGCAGCAGTTAAAGGTTGGATCGGCGGAAATGCTGAAGATTATTACAAAGATGGCATCATCAATAGTATAAAATACTGGTTACCGGATTATGACCTTACAGCAGATGAATATATCATCAAGGCAGATTTGCAATGGAATGAATCCGGCAGCCTAGATGATAAAATGGAGCAAATCCATCTCCAAAAATACTATGCACTATTCTTGGTGGATATGCAGCAATGGTTCGAATACCGCCGTACCGGTCACCCGGCACTTCCTAAAGGACAAGGTTTGAGAAACGATGGCGTTATGCCCGCCAGGATGACTTACCCGGTATATATTCAATCGACCAACCCAACCAATTATAAAGCTGCCGTGGCAGAACAAGGTCCGGATAACATTTCAACGCAAGTATGGTGGCAGAAACCTTAATTCATGAACCATATTTCAATATTCAAACTAGCATAATGAAACATTTTAAAATATTATCACTGCTATTATTTACCATGGTAGCATTCTGGTCTTGCGAAAAAGATAATTACCCGGGTGCCAAGATCAGCCCCTTCATAGCTATTTACGATTTAAAAACACTTTACAAGGGCAATGATGTAAAACTTACAACCGGGAACATGTTCGGTTCAGATTACATTACCGGTGTTGTTGTTTCCGATCATTCAGGGGGTAATATGCCAGAAGGCTTGATCGCGGTTCAAGATAGGCGCAGGTTAAACCAACTTAGGGGAATCGCTATCCCCCTGGGCGATGAAGCTAAAAACTTCCTGCCCGGAGATTCTATCGTAGTAAATGTAAATGGAGCAACTTTAAGCAGGGTGAACGGCATCATGCAATTGTTGGATGTACCTTTAACCAGTATTCAAAAGGTTTCTTCCGGCAATGAAATCCCCGTAAACCGTATCACGACAGCAGACATCATCTCTAATCCCGATAAGTATGAAAGTACTTTGGGGGTAATCGTGAAAGGAGGATTCGATCCCCTTCCCGCACCAACAGATGTTTTAAGCGGTGATAAATTGTTAAATGATGGCTTCGGGGATATTACGCTTCACACGAATGCCAATGCATCTTTTGCCGACAGTGCGATGCCCGTAAGCGCTAATTTCTACGGAATCGTATTTAACAAGATGATCGGGGATTCATTGGCCCCCGTCTTTAACATGCGTAGCGGCGATGATTACGTAACATTAAGCTCAACGATCGAGATTACTCCGATCATTATCACGGGCTTTATTAGTGATGTGAAAGGTGGCGATGGTAATTATGAATACATACAGATGATGGCCACGCAAGATATCGATTTCAGCAAAACGCCGTTCTCGGTTGTTGTTACTAATAATGCGAATGCCTCCACACCTACGGGCTACCCTGCCAACGGGTGGGCAACCGGCGATAAGAGGACTTACAAAATTAATATGTCTAGCGGGTTTGCCGCTAAGGGAACCTTCTTCTATGTTGGTGGAACCGGGAAATCTATCAATGGCTCCGGCTCAACAAGCATCGCCTCTTCCAATTGGATCAGGTCGTATGACTATGTAAACAATGACGGGGATGACTTCGGTAGAAAAACAGGCGGCTTGTTTGCCAATAGCGGAAACGCTTCGGGATTAGCTGTATTCAGGGGAACCGAGATTACGGTGGATACGAAACCGGTAGATGTAATATTTATTTCATCAGGCGGAAGTTTGTATACTGCCGGTCCCCCGGAAAAAGGCTACAAGATTACCAATACAGACTGGTACGATGTACGCAATCCGATTACGTTGGAAAATCAGCCTTATTATAAAAGCGGCGCCAACACCTTGTGCATGACTTATACCACTAAAGACGTTGGTTACTTCTATGTTCTAGGCGGGGAGTACAACGTGAAACTTGGCAAATGGGTGAAAGCGAGAACACAATCAAACGTGGAATTGACAAAGGAATCTACTTTAATAGAGATAGAAGGGGAAGGTGCGACTATATTAAAGCAATAATAATATCGTTATCAAATGCTAAATAGGAGAAATTTCTTAAAAAACTTGGGCTTAACCGGTTCTTTATTAACCGTTCCAGCCGCGATAGTTAACGCAAATCCATTTTCAAAGAGAGGTCGTATTGACCTCTCTTTGATTAACCTAAAAGGTAAAGTATCTGCAAATGGCAAAGGACTGGCAGGCATAGCTGTTACCGATGGTATAAACATTACACAAACAGACAAAAACGGGAATTATCAACTCACGAGCAACCCTACTGCCGAATTTGTATATATCACCGTACCACGGGGTTACGAGATTCCTAGTGAAAATGGTATCGCGTCCTTTTATAAAAAAATCGATAAAAATAAAGTTGTCCTAACCAACGACTTTCAACTTACCGCATTAACAGTTGACGATACGAACCACAACTTCGTAGTGTGGGCCGATACTCAAATGCGATCAAAAGCTGATTGCGAACTGTTAAAAACACAGTCTGTACCGGATTTACAAGCACTAGTTCAATCGTATCCTAAGGGCACCCCGTTCCACGGCATCGGTTGCGGTGATTTGGTATGGGATAAATTCGAGCTGTTCAAGGATTATAAAGAGGCCATCCAAATGTGCGGAATACCTTTCTATAATGTAATCGGTAACCATGATATGGATATCGAAGCCCGTACTGACGACTTATCTGCAAATACATTTAAAGATCAATTCGGGCCTACATACTATTCCTTCAACAGGGGCGAGCTACATTATATCGTTTTGGATGATGTATTTTATATAGGTGCAGCCAAGAGGTATATCGGTTACCTTACGGAAAATCAGCTGCAATGGTTAGAGCAAGATCTGGCAACTGTAAAGCCCGGCAGCACCATTATCCTAAGCCTGCACATCCCGACATTTACGGGCGCAGCAAGGAGGGCTAACAAAGATGAAGTGCTCGGCGGTACCGTTTCCAACAGGGAAAAACTGTACAAGATGCTTTCAGGGTTCAAGGTACATATCATGAGCGGCCATACACATTTCAATGATAATTGGGAAGAAGGCAATATCATGGAACATAATCATGGAACGGTTTGCGGTGCATGGTGGACGGGGCCTATTTGTGGCGATGGTACCCCGAGCGGCTACGGCGTTTACGAAGTAACCGGTTCGGATATAAAATGGCATTATAAATCAACGGGTTTACCCAAGGAAAAGCAGCTTCGGATTTATTCTAAAGGTCGCTTAAAAGATGCCCCTGAAGAAATTTCTGCTAACGTATGGAACTACGATCACCGTTGGAAGGTCGAGTGGTTTGAAGATGGAATTGCAAAAGGCGATATGGAACATCGTACTGCCTTAGATCCATGGGCAGTAGAATTATACGAAGGTCCGCAATTGCCCAAGAAACATAAGTTCGTGGAACCTACATTAAACGATCATATGTTCTTTGCTAAACCATCTACGGATGCTAAAAAAATTAAGGTTAAAGCAACGGATAGGTTCGGCAACGTGTTTGAAGAGGAAATTTCCATGTAAATTTTATATTATTGTCCGACTAAATTTTCAACGAAAAAACTATCATCGCCTCAAAAGTTCGATTCAATGTCCACCTGCACCTTTCTTTGTACTTTTTTGCTTGCCCAAAAAAGTACAAAAAAAGGGCACAAATTGGCCATCACGGCCGCCAATTTGATCGCGCGATCCAGCTTTTGTACTACTGTGTGGCTCAGCTACGGTTCGCTATTAACAGCGCGAAGTTCCACGGTTCTCTTGGCGGGGGTACACCGGATTATGAATGTATCATCCTTCGCTTATATCCTTGACCAGGTAAGGAATTCAAGTACCTTTAAAGCATTTTTAGTCGGACAACAATGTAAATTTTATATTGAGAGGGCATGTAATCGCATGCCCTACTTTCGCAACATTGACAATATTGATCGGCCCAATTCATAGGGAACTCTTGATTCCTTTGTCTATAAGTATCTAACTCACAGCATTTCAACTTCTATTTCGTCCATAAATAAAACTTGGATATTAATATCCTGATCTTGCCAACCTCACCGTACCATGAGGCTATTACATAAATTAATTGAATCCTGAAATTAGATAATACCTCTAAAATCTCCAGGACGATACGCCCTTCCATTACAAGCCCAATCTGAATACATTCACATCACTGTATGTCTAAAGCTAAAAATATCAGCCGCCGGCCAGGCTCAGTTTTTCTTGTTTCCTTTGAATGGCCAACTTCGAAGTATAATATTTTGCAAGAAAATGATACAGTATCAATTCATGTTTCCGTTGGTTCGATAGTAGCATCCTGTTAACAAACATATGTATATAACTACTCGCTAAGTTCATTTTCTCATCTAGCGCTAATGTTTGCGAACTAAATGCTTGGCGCACTTTTCCAGATCGTTCCTTCAATATAGAAATGGCAGCCTCAATCCCGTTATCATTATCCTTCCCGGGGTCGAGGATACCCTGCACTTCCAGCTTTTCTTTACGGTACTTATCATTTAACTGGATCGCCAATTCCTTAGAAGCCCCAAACTCTTGGAAGAAGGCTTCCCTTAACCGGTCCATAAATGATTGTTTCAATGTGAGGGTGAAACCAAAATCTTCCAACAACATATCGATCCCCCTAATAGTTAGCAACCACCGGTACCGCTCCCCTTCTTCTTCATTCAATAAGCTAATCAGTCCTAAAGCGCAATCGCTATCTGCTTCAAATATGTCTTCACTCATTTCCATGGTAGCATCACCATATCTCTCCAGCTCCCTTTCGTAAGTATCCAATTGAAGTTTATGATATAATCCCTTGAAATCTTCCCGGTTCAACAGGTTGTAAAATTTCTCAACGATCCGCTGCCCGAATTGCTTATCAGATGGATGGTAAAACCGGAGTCTCAGGTGATGCCCCGGATCGTTATACCTTATGTAAAACCATTTCTCCATTACATGCTCCCTTTTCAATTCTTGTACCAGGGGCCAAACCGCTTCCTTTAACAAGTCCTCCAAACCGCGTGAACCCGCGTATATCTTTAAATACAACCATTCCGATCCCGGCCAAAATGTTCTCTTAATCACCGGGACATCCTGGATGCCCGGCGGCGCGGGAGCCTTGAATAAAGGATTATGCATCGGGATAATCAATTCATTACAGAAAGTTCCGGCCTCTCCTTCAACCCAACACTGATCCTCCACCTGTAAAAACTCTTGCAACTTGGTTACATCGTACTTCATCACCTGCTTAGCCAGTACATGCAATGAAAATTCGCTTTCGAGGTCAACCAACAATTCATTATCTCCTTCCGCGATAACAATTTTAGATGGCCATCCGAATTG
>Ga0164243_10005330_pt1 | contig 19678 bp, 21 predicted proteins | sample OricompcompostOP_FD_108781 | JGI IMG/M metagenome (GOLD analysis project Ga0164243, IMG submission 108781) | Organic Plus compost microbial communities from Emeryville, California, USA - Original compost - Organic plus compost (OP) | ecosystem: Engineered > Solid waste > Mixed feedstock >... | reverse complement strand
GCGGGCAGCCGCTCGAGGATGTCGACCGAGACGTCCGCGTCGGACTTGGTGAGGATGTCGGCGGCGTAGATGCCGGCCGGTCCGCCCCCGACGATCGCTACACGAAGAGTCATGCTGTCGAGTCTGGCGGTCGCGGACGGCTCACAGAACGACATTGTGGTTGGGTGCTCACAACGATACCTTGTGAGTGTGCTCGGCCCTCACGTCCCGGACCTGCGTGCTCTGGAGCTGCTCGTGGTCGTCGCCCGCACCGGCAGCCTGGGCGCCGCCGCGACGGAGCTGGGGATCAGCCAGCAGGCGGCGTCCTCGCGGGTGCGCACCATGGAGTCGCTCGTCGGCGAGCCACTCCTCGCCCGCAGCAAGCGCGGCTCGGAGCTCACGCCCACCGGGGAGCTCGTCGTGCAATGGGCCGACCGGGTGCTCGACGCCGCGCGGGAGCTCGACGCCGGCATCGCCGCGCTGCGTGCGGGCCGTCGCGGTCACCTCGTCATCGCGGCGAGCCTCACGATCGCCGAGCACCTGCTGCCGGGCTGGCTGGTCGGCCTGCGCGCGCACCAGGTGCAGCGCGGTCAGCAGCCGACCGAGGTCACCATGACGGCCACCAACACCGCCCGCGTGGCGGAGATGGTGGAGTCCGGCGAGGTCGCGCTCGGGTTCGTGGAGGGGCCGGAGGCGCCGCGCGGGCTGCGTCGCCGGCTCGTCGGCACCGACGAGCTCGTCGTCGTCGTGGGGCCGAGGCATCCCTGGGCCCGGCGCTCCCGGCGCCGGGTGAGCGCCGAGACGCTCGCGGCCACGCCGCTCGTCGTACGCGAGGAGGGCTCGGGGACCCGCACCGTGCTCGAGCGGGCCCTGGCCGACCGGCCGCGGGCGAGCCCGGCCCTGGAGCTGTCGAGTACGGCGGCCGTGCGCGCTGCGGTCGCCGCGGGAGCCGGTCCGGCCGCGGTCGGTGCCCACGCCGTGCGCGACGACCTGGCGACCGGCCGGCTGGTGCGGATCACCGTCACCGGCCTCGACCTCACCCGCCGTCTCCACGCCGTGTGGAAGGGCGGACCGCAGCCGCCGGAGGGGCCGGCGCGCGAGCTGGTCGCGTGGGCGGCGCGCAGTGCGCGCACCTGACGGGCCTGCTGCGTTCGGCGGGGCGTGCTGAGCAGGTCCGTCGGGTACGACGGCCGCGGGTCAGGCGTGGACCGGGGTGCGCGCCAGGATCTCGGCGATCGAGTCGTCGGTGCACTCGGCCCAGAAGCCGCCGACGACGTCCTCGATCTGGCTGAACGACTCCGCGACGTAGAGGACGTCCTGGTAGTCGGTGATGTCGTAGATCTGGGTGCCCATGGTGGCGATGTCGAGGGGGCGGATGGTCATGCCGCGGAAGGCCTCGATCTCGCCGGGGGAGGAGAGGATGCCGGCGCCGTACGCCTTGAGCTCGCCAGACTCCCACAGCACGCCGAACTCCAGGGTGAACCAGAAGACCTTGCTGACGAACTCCAGCGCCTCGGCGGTCTGCACGCGGCGCGAGGCCTGGCCGGCGAGCTCGTAGAGGGCGGTGAAGCGCGGGTTGGCCAGGGTGTTGCCGTGGCCGACGACCTCGTGGAGCACATCGGGCTCGGGGGTGTAGAGCGGCACGGAGTGGTGGCGGACATACTGCGTCGACCAGAACGCCTTGTCGGCCAGCGAGCCGTAGAACTCGCGCAGCGGGACCAGGCCGGCCGCGGGCTGGTAGCGGAAGCCGGTGAGCGGCGCGAGCCAGTCGCTGACCTCGGCGAGCTGGGGGATGTGGTCGATGGGGAGGCCGAGGGACTCCTTGCCGTCGAGGAACTCGCGGCAGCCGTAGGCGCGGTGCTTGGTGACGAGGGCCTCGCTGACCACGCGCCACACCTCGTGCTCGGCGTCGGTGTACTCGGCGGTCGGGCAGGGCGTGCCGGGCTGCCAGTTGTTGGCCAAGGTGGCGAGGGCGTCGCGGCGGGCGCGGTACTCGGGGTCGGCGAATCCGGGGTGGTCCGCGCCGAGGTGGACCTTGAGCGAACCGTCCTCGTCGGCGGTGACCGGGGCGAAGTACTGGGCTTCCTCGAACATGGCCGCATTGTGTGACGTGATCCACACAGATGCGAGAGGCGCGAGACGATCTGCTGTGATCTGCCGCCCGATGGTGGCAATGTGTCCAGCATGGACGCCGTCGATCTCGGAATCCTGGACATCTTGCGCGCGGACTCCCGGACGTCGATCCGGGAGGTCGCCGAGCGGCTCGGGATCAGCCGGGCCGGCGCCTACGCGCGGGTGAAGCGGCTCGTCGAGTCGGGGGTCATCCGCGCCTTCACGATCGACGTCGACCCGGCGGCGCTCGGGCTCGGGCTGTCGGCGTACATCCACGTGCGGACCAAGCAGAACTCCTGGAAGTCGTTCCGCAAGAAGGTCTGGGCGCTGGAGGAGGCCGCCCACGTCGCGCTGGTCAGTGGCGACTTCGACGCCGTGATCCTGGTGCGCGCCCGCGACGCCGAGCACCTGCGCGAGCTCGTGCTGGAGCGGATCCAGTCGCTCCCGGAGGTCATCGCCACCCAGACCGTGCTGGTCTTCGAGGAGCATGTCGGGCACTGAGCTCGTCGTATCGCGACGCAGCGGCCTTCTGCCAGTCTGGGGTCATGGCTGAGCTCGCACTCGTCGTCGGAGGCTCCGAGGGGATCGGGCTGGCGGTCGCCGAACGGCTGGTCGCGGCCGGCGACCACGTCGTCGTCCTGTCCCGATCGGCGACGAAGCTGGCGGCCGCGCGTGCGCGACTCGAGGGCCTGCGCAACGGGCCGGCGCAGCTCATCGACTCCCGGCAGGTGGACGTGACCGACGCCGAGGGGACCCGCGCAGGGGTCGACGCGCTCGTCGCCGAGGCCGGCGTACCAGGCCTGGTCGTGACGACGGCGGGGTACGCGCGGCCCGGCTATCTCGACGACCTGCCGGAGGCCGACGTCACCGGCATGGTCGCCACCAACCTGCTGGGCACGATCCACGTGTGTCGCGCGGTGCTGCCGCACCTGCGGGCCGCGGGACGCGGCACCATCGTGACCACGTCGTCGATGGCCGGGCTGGCGGGGGTGTTCGGCTACACGGTCTACAGCGCGTCGAAGTTCGGGGTGGTCGGGTTCTCCGAGGCGCTGCGCCGCGAGGTGCGCCCCTACGGCGTGCGCGTCCTGACGCTCTGCCCGCCCAACACGCTCACGCCGGGCTTCGAGGAGGAGAACCGCCACAAGCCGACCGAGGTGCTCGCCGCCGAGGAGAACGTCGCCACACTGAGCGCGGAGGAGGTGGCCGACGCGCTGCTGCGTGCGCTGCGGCGGCGGCGGGGCTTCCTCGTCGTGCCGGGGCGGGACAGCCGGCTCGCCGCGTTCGCCATCCGCCACCTGCCCTTCGTGGTGGACCGAGCGCTGCGCCGTCCGGCCTGAGCTCGGCGTGCCGGTGTCGGGCCGCGCCGACCGAGCGCGACATTGTGCGGGCAGGGTCGGCCGACCGCAACGACACGCGCGGCCGGTGGAGGGATTTCCCCAACATTTCGGGGCATTGCGGGGTCTTCGGTAAAGAAATCCGCATTGTCGTGACGGCGCCCGGGGACAGGCGTTTGCTGGTCACCAGCGCTCGGGGGCTGCTCCTTTCTCATCAACCCCTCTCTCCTTCCGGAGGCTTTGGCATGCGCCGACTCACCGACCGTCTTTCCGCTGCTCGCCGCGACGACCGCGGCTTCACGCTCATCGAGCTCCTGATCGTCATCATCATTCTCGGCGTGCTCGCCGCGGTGGTGGTGTTCTCCGTCCGCGGCATCACCAACAACAGTGAGGAGGCTGCCTGCAAGACGGACAAGCGGATCGTGAACACCGCGATCGAGGCGTACTACGCCGAGAAGGGCTCGTACAAGGACGGCGGTGGCGCGAACATCGACACCGCCGACCTGATTGCGGCGAACTTGCTGAAGGAAGCTCCCGGCTACGTCACAAGCATCGATCACACCGACGCAGACAACCCCAAGGCCGTCGCCACGTGCTGACGGACCGCTAGTTCCCGTTCCCCGGGGCCGCCGCTCGGGCGGCGGGCTCCGGGGCCTTCTACGCGCATCGACCGTCGGGAGTTGTCGTGTTCCATCACCCCCACCGGATCGGCGGTCACGTCGACCGCCTGTTGTCGGCTCTCTGGGACGCCCGGGGTACCGACCTCATGCTCACCGTCGGCGTGCCGCCGATGATCCGCGTCGACGGCACGCTGGCGCCCGTTCCGGGAGAGAGCGCCCTCTCCCGCGAGGACACCGACACGCTCCTTGCCGAGGTGCTGACGCCCGAGCAGCGCGACGTGTGGGAGGCGAGTCACGAGTACGACTTCTCCTTCTCCTGGCGTGACCACGCCCGGATCCGCGGCAACGCGTTCACCCAGCGCGGCCTGACGGCCGTGGCGCTGCGGATGATCCCGCGCCACGTGCCGACACCCGACGACCTGGGCCTGCCGCCGGTGCTGCGGGATCTGTCCCTGCGGCACCAGGGACTCATCTTGATGACCGGCCCCACCGGCTCGGGCAAGTCGACGACCCTGGCGTCGCTCGTCGACCTGATCAACACCAACCGCGGCTGCCACATCATCACCGTCGAGGATCCGATCGAGTACGTCCACGACCACAAGATGGCAGCGGTGAACCAGCGCGAGGTCGGCACCGACACCGACAGCTTCCACAACGCGCTCCGCTCCGTGCTTCGCGAGGACCCCGACGTGCTGCTGGTCGGCGAGATGCGGGACCTGGAGTCGATCGCCTTCGCGCTCACCGTGGCCGAGACCGGCCACCTCGTCTTCGCCACCCTGCACACCAACGACACCGCGCAGTCCCTGGGCCGCATGATCGACGTGTTCCCGGCCGAGCAGCAGGCGCAGATCCGCGTCCAGCTCGCCGCGGCGCTGTCGTGCGTCGTCTACCAACGCCTGATCCCGCGCATCGGTGGCGGCATGATCGCCGCCTACGAGGTGCTCGTGGCGACACCGGCGGTGCGCAACCTCATCAAGGAGGGCAAGACCCACCAGTTGCGCAACTCGATCGTGACCGGCGCCCAGGACGGCATGTGCACGCTCGAGCAGTCGCTCTCGCACCTCATCCAGCACGGCATCGTCACCGAGGAGGACGCCGTCGCACGCAGCCTCTATCCCAAGGACATCGACGCCCGCCCGCGGTTTGCCGCGGGCGTCGGCCGGTGAGGGGTGGCGGATGAGGCTCCGGGGGAAGCACGCCAAGGTCGAGGCGCCCGTCGCCGCGCCACGCACGGACGAGGACGACGAGCGGCTGGCCCGGATCCTGCTCGCCGCCGGGCGGGTCCAGCCGTACCAGCTCGACGCGGTGCGCGACCAACCCGGCCCCCTCGCGCAGCGACTGATCGGCAGCGGCGCGATCACCGACGAAGCGTTGACCCGCGCGCTCGCCGAGCATCACCAGGTGGGCCTGGCGGACTTCCGGACGCTGGAGCCGGCATCGGAGGCGCTGACGCTCCTGACCCGCGACCAGGCCGTCACCTTGGAGGCACTACCGCTGGTCGTGGACGAGACGGGCGTCGTGGTCGCCGTACTGGACCCCGCGCCGGAGCGGGTGCAGGCCCTCGCCGCGGTGCTGGACCGGACCGTCCGCCCGCTCGTCGCCACCCGCCGCGACCTGGACCGTGGCCTGGCGACCTCCTACCGGGCGACCCAGGAGGTCGGCGGTCAGATCCAGGCATTCGAGGCGCGTGACGTCCTGCGGCGCGAGGCCGAGGGGCTCACCGACGTCAGCGTCAACGAGGAGGCCCCGGTCGTCCGGGTCGTGCAGTCGATCATCACCCAGGCGCTGCGCGATCGCGCGTCGGACATCCACGTCGAGCCGACGGGGGAGCGGGTGCGGGTGCGCTACCGCATCGACGGCGCGCTCACCGAGGTGCTCGACCTGCCCGGCTCGATCGGGCCGGCCATCGTGAGCCGGGTGAAGATCCTCGGCGGGATGAACATCGTCGAGAGACGGCGGCCCCAGGACGGGCAGATCTCGATGGACGTCGACGGTCGCGAGGTGGACATCCGCGTCTCGACCACCGCCGTGGTCGGCGGCGAGAAGGTCGTCATGCGGGTGCTCGACAAGAGCCGACCGCTCTTCCAGCTCGAGCAGCTCGGCATGCCGCCCGACACAGCGGCCCGCTATTCCCAGCTCATCCACTCGCCCTTCGGCATGGTGATCTGTGCCGGGCCGACAGGTGGCGGCAAGACCACCACCCTCTACGCCTCCCTCGGGGAGCTGAACAGTCCCGAGAAGAACCTGATGACGATCGAGGACCCGGTGGAGTACACCTTCGACTCGATCAACCAGATCCAGATCAACGAGCAGGCCGGCATCACGTTTGCCGGCGGTCTGAAGTCGATCCTCCGCCAGGACCCCGACGTCATCCTCGTCGGCGAGATCCGCGACGTCGACACCGCGCGCATCGCCGTACAGTCCGCACTCACCGGTCACTTCGTCCTCTCGTCGCTGCACGCGACGGAGGCCGTCTCCGCGCTCTACCGCCTGTTGGACATGGGCATCGAGGCCTTCCTCATCGCGTCGTCGGTGACCGCGGTCGTGGCCCAGCGCCTGGTCCGGCGCAGCTGCACGTCCTGCCTGGAGCCCTATCAGCCGACGCCCGACGAGCTCGCCTTCGTCCGGCAGTTCGGCGGCGAGGAGCCGGTCGGCGGCTGGCGACACGGTACCGGCTGCCACCTGTGCGCCCACACCGGCTATCTGGAGCGGATCGGCGTCTACGAGATGCTCGTGGTCACCGACGAGGTGCGGGAGCTGATCGTCGACCGCGCTCCCCACGACCAGATGCGCAAGCTGGCGCGCAGCCAGGGGATGCGGACCCTGCAGGAGCAGGCGGTTCGCCTGGTCACCGACGGCACGACCACGGCCAACGAAGTGATGCGTTCGATCTACGTCGCGGGAGTCTGACCATGCCGAAGTACGCATTCGCGGGGGTCGACCTCGAAGGCAAGCGGGTCAAGGGGACGCACAAGGCCGCCAGTCGCGGGGACGCCGAGGTGGCGCTCTACCAGCGGGACCTCCGCGATCTCCGGGTGACCGAGAAGAAGAGCCTTCTGCAGTACGAGATCACGGGCCCGCGGATCAAGAAGGAAGAGGTCATGCACCTCTCCCGCCAGATCGCGGCCTTCCTGCGCGCGGGGCTGCCGATTCTCGACGCCGTCCACTCGATCGGCGCGGAGAGCGAGAACTCCTCGGTACGCCGGATGATGCACGACATCGAGGACGGTCTCCGCACCGGCGAGCGCTTCTCGGACACCCTGGAGCGCTACCCGAAGGTGTTCCCGGAGTTCTACCGCGGCATCGTGCGCTCGGCGGAGCTCACCGGCGAGCTCGACACCGTCCTCGCGCGGCTCGCCATCTACATGGAGCGCGACATCGAGGCGCGTCGCAAGATCAAGTCGGCGTTGATGTACCCCACCGCTGTCGCCTGCATGTCCGTCGTCACGGTGCTGGTGCTCGCGCTGTACGTGCTGCCGAGGTTCGAGGACTTCTTCGCCGAGCTCGATGCCGAACTGCCGCTCCCGACGCGGATGCTGCTGGCTTTCACCGACTTCCTGGGCGAGTGGTGGTGGGCGATCGCCGGAGGCGTCGCCGTCTGGGCGCTGCTCTTCGTCATCTCGCAGCGGTTCGAGAAGGGCAAGTACGTCTGGCACGCGTTCCTCCTCCGCGTCCCCGTCCTCGGCGAGACGATCCAGTACGCGCTGGTCGAGCGCTTCTGCCGGGTGATGGCGTCGATGGTGGCGGCCGGTGTCAACCTTCCCGAGGCGATCGCCGTCGCCACCGACTCGCTGCGCAATCGCGTCTTCATCAAGCGCCTCAACGGCGTCACCGAGCAGATGCTCGAAGGCCAAGGCATCGCAGGTCCGCTCGCCAGGACCCGCCTCTTCCCGGGCACTGCCACCGCGATGCTGCGTGTCGGCGAGGAGACCGGCTCGGTGGACACCCAGCTCGAGGTGACGGCGGAGTACTACGAGGACGAGCTCGACTACAAGATCAACAAGCTGACCGCGCTCTTCGAGCCGATCGTCATCATCATCATGGGCGGCATCGTCGGCTTCGTCGCCGTGGCGTTGGTCTCCGCCATGTACGGCATCTTCCAGCAGGTGGAGATCTGATGCACCTGCTCGACCGCCTCCGAGTCGATCGTGGCGCCGACAGAGGCGCAACGTTGGTGGAGACCCTGGTGGCCGTTGCGATCCTCGGCATCGCCGGTGTTGCAGTCGTCGCAGGGCTCCAGATGAGCGTCATGGCGTCGGACATCCATCGCAAGCAGTCCACGGGGGGCTCGTCGGTCCGCAGCTACGCCGAGGCCATCGAGAAGTACCTCGACGTCGACGCCCACTACGTGCGCTGCGCGGGAGCGGACACCTACACGCCGGCTCTGGTGGGCTACACCGTTCTCGGGGGTTACACGGTCAGCCATGCCGCCGCAGAGCCGCTCGACGGAAATGGGGCCGTCATCACCTCCGGCAGCTGTCCGGACCGCGACAGGGGCGTCCAACGTCTGCGACTGACCGTGGCGAGCAACGACGGCCGCGCCACGGAAAGGCTCGTCATCGTCGTACGCCGCGCCTGCGGGACGGGGTCGTCATGTCCGTGAATGGCGTTCGTCGCGGGTCCCGAGGCGACCGGGGGTTCAGCCTGGTGGAGCTTCTGGTGACTGTCGCGATCATGGGCGTCATCGTCGCGGCGCTGACCGGTGTCGTCATCTCGTACCTGAAGACCACCGTGTCAGTCCAGGCACGACTCACGGAGTCGAGCGACGTGCAGTTCGTCGCGGCGTACTGGCAACGCGACGTCGCGAGCATCGGCGTGCGGACCTACGACGCCGCGACCAAGACCTTCCCGCTCCAGCAGTCGGTGGACGTGACGCCGGCGTGTGCCCTGCCGTCGGGAACCACCGTGGTGACCCTGGCGTGGAGCAGGTACTCCTCCCTCGACTCGACGGCCATCCCGAGCCTGATCACGGTGAGCTATGTCGCCCAGCCCGACGCTGGGGGCTACGACCTCGTGCGGAGGCGCTGCAGCGGTGCCACCGTGGACTCCACGGTCACGGTGGCGCACAGTCTGAACGCCGTGCCCACACGGACCTGCAACGTGGCCTGCACCGGAGCCGGCGTCAACGTCCCGACTGTGGTGGATCTCCACCTGTCGGTGCTGGATCCCGAGGGCCACGGCACAGTCGCCCACACCGCGACTCTCTCGGGCGAACGGAGGCAGTCGTGACCGGTCCGATCCGGCTTCGTCGCCGATCCGATGAGGGGGCCATCCTCGTCATCGCGATCATCATCGTCACCGTGGTCGCCGTCGTGACGGGCGTCGTGCTCACCCGCGGTGACGGGAGTCTGCGGGCGACAGTTGCCCTGCGCGACGTCGCCCGCTCGTCGTACGCCGCGGACGCCGCCGCGCAGACCGCCATCAACGCGCTGCGCACAGGCCACAACGTCGGTTCGGGGGAGCCGAGTCCCTGGTACTACACCAACCGCATCGGCACCGGCTGCTTCGGCTACGACGGCAGCGGCGGCGCGACGATTCCGAAGGACACGTTGACGCTCGACAACCTGATCCCGAAGCAGACGGGCGACACCGCGAGTGCGATGTCGGCCGCGGTCGTCTGCGAGCCCGAGGATGCTACGGGCGAGCAGGGCTCCGCGGTTCCGATCAGCAGCGCCAACAAGCCTGGCAATGCCATCCTCACCCTGGGAGTCGGCGGAGAGACGGGGTTCAACTTCAAGACCAACGGCTCGGGTGCCGCATTTCGCGTGAAGGGCGGCATCTGGGTCAACTCCGACATCGTGCGCGACAACAACGGCAACCTGGAGTCGACCGAGAGCATCCGCGCACACTCCGGGTGCACTCCGTTCGCGGCGATGGTCGCACCCGTCGTCGACTGCGGCGCGCCGACCGCTGCCGACCCGAACTATCAGAGCGACCTCGCCATCGCCGGCACGGGGATCCCGCCGCTACGGACTCCTCCGGCCAGCTGCCCCAACAACGGCTCGGTCCAGTTGGATCCCGGCTACTACGACGACGTGTCGAAGCTCAATGCGCTCACGAACACCAACCGGCAGTGCTTCGTCCACTTCAAGCCAGGGGCCTACTACTTCGACTTCCACAACGCCACGGGTGATCCGCTGTACGACAGCGACATCGCCTCCGGCGGCAGCAACGTGTGGACGATCGGCTCACGCAAGACGGTCGTCGCCGGCACCCTCACGAGCGACACCACGGTGCCCGGACGTTGCGTGAACCCGATCGACGACGTGAACGCGCAAGGCGTGCAGTTCATCTTCGGCGGCACCAGCCGCCTTCTCATCCAGGCGAACGGCCAGGACACCGCCGTGGAGATCTGCGGCAGCTATCACGCCAGTCGCCCCCCGATCGCGATCTACGGGCAGAAGACAGGAACCACCCCCGCTGCGACCGTCGTGGACGGCGTCGACGCCCGGACGGCGACCGCGGTGCCCGCGCCCGGCGACTTCGCGAACGCCACGCCGGCCGCCCTGCAGGACACAGGGGGCGGCGAGGCGGTGTGGACCAAAGTCGGGCCCGGCAACCAGAGCTCGACGATGACCGTCGACGGCTTCGCTCCCGCGACGACCGTCCCCAAGGGTGCGATCTTGACCAGCGCCCGGCTCCGCGTCACGCACAAGGAGGGTGCCGCCAACAGCTCCGCCTCGACCGTGACGCTGACCGCCAAGGACACGGCCGGCACGACTGTCCTCGCCAACACCTATGCACTCCCGGTCCGTGCGTCCCGCACGCAGGACGACATCGTGCTGGCGACTGCGGACCATGCGAACTGGGTCGCGCTCAAACGAGCGGTCCACGACAAGGGGTTCACCGGTGCGACTCTCGCCTACCGGGCCACGCTGGGCGCCGACGGTCAGACCGCGTCGGTCGACGCCATCAGACTCGAGCTCACCTACTACGTGCCGGATCTCCGCGCGCAGTCGGGCTCGGTCGCGGCGGTCGGGGGCGATCCGGTGATCAAGGTCGAAGGCAACACGACCACCTACTACGTGCAAGGCACGACCTACACCCCGCTCTCGCTCATCGACCTCGCCCTCAACAACATCGACGAGTCGGTGTTCCGGTTCGGCGTGATCGCCCGGGCCCTCAAGGTGTTCGAGACGGGATCGTTCAGCTATCCGGGGGCCGTCATCGAGCTGCCGGAGAACTCTCCAGGTTTCGGGTTCGAGCGGACCATCGTGCGCCTCGAGGTGTACCTCTGCCCGGGCACCTCCGGATGCACGCCGGCATCGGGCGCGCTGGCGCTTGAGTCGCGGGTCGAGCTGTTCGACGAGGGTGGATCGCCGGGACCGCCGAACCGGGAGATCACCGTGCTGAACTGGAGCCACACGCGCTGACCGAGCAGGAGGTTCTCGACATCGCCGTCCCGGTCTTCGCCGGCCTCCTCGGCCTCGCCATCGGGTCGTTCCTCAACGTCGTGGCGCACCGCGTGCCGGCGGGGGAGTCGGTGGTGCGTCCGCCGTCGGCGTGTCCCACGTGCGGGCACGCGATCCGGGGGCGGCACAACGTGCCCGTGGTGGGATGGTTGGTGCTGCGCGGCAGGTGCTTCGACTGCGCGGCGCCGATCCGTGGGCGCTATCCGCTGGTGGAGGCCGGGACGGGGGTGGCGTTCGCGTCGGTGGCGCTCAGGTTCGACGGGGACCTCCGGTTGCTGCCGGCGTACCTGGCCTTCGCGGCGGTGGCGATCGCGCTCGCGCTCATCGACCTGGACGTGCACCGGTTGCCCGACGTGATCGTGCTGCCGTCGTACCCGGTCCTCGCGGCGCTGCTCGCCATCGGTGGGGACGGGCAGGCGCTCGTGCGTGCGGCCGGCGGAGCGGTCGCCCTGGGGGCCTTCTTCTTCGTCGTCTGGTACGTCGCGCCCGGTGGGATGGGCTTCGGGGACGTGAAGCTCTCGGGCGTGGTGGGCGCGATGACGGCGTACCTGTCGTGGGGAACGCTCCTCGTCGGCGCCTTCCTCGGGTTCCTGCTCGGCGCGGTGGCGGGCGTGCTGCTCATGCTGGGCGGGAGGGCGGGCCGGAAGACCGCGCTGCCCTTCGGGCCCTTCATGCTGGTGGGGGCGTGGAGCGCGATCCTGGGTGCCGGGCACCTCGGCGACTTCTATCTGGAGTCGATCGGTCTCTGACCCGCTCCGGCCTCCACAGGGCAGCGGCGCGCCACCCGGGACGGCGGCATTCGTGTCGGACCCTGGTGCTCGAATAGAGCATCGGATCTCCACCTCTCGGGAGGCTCTCGTGTCGGTCGCCACGCTTGCTCCGTCGCATCCGGTGGTGGCGTGCGCGCGGCGGCTGGCCGAGGCGCTGGACGAGGTCGCGGACGTGCAGCCGGTGTTCATGGGGGTGGCCGACAAGGAGTCGGCGCTGGTGGAGCTGGCGCGGGTGGAGGCTCGGGTCGCGGAGCTGAAGGCCCGGGTGCTGGCGGCCGGTGACGACGTCGCGGTGGCGCACGGGGCGCGGGACGTGGCGGCGTGGCTGGCGCAGGCGGTGCAGGCCGACCCGCGGACGGCGCGCGCGGAGCTGCACCTGGCGCGGGCGCTGGACCGGCGGCCCGTGGTGGCGGCGGGGATGCGGGCCGGGGCGGTGTCGGCGGCGCAGGCGCGCGTGATCACCGACGCGCTCGCAGCGCTGCCGGGCGAGCTGGGGCCGGAGCTGGTCGACCGGGCGGGGGCGACGTTGGTGGGTCATGCGGCCCACCATCAGCCGCGGGAGCTCAAGCGGTTGGGGCGCCGGATCCTCGAGGTGGTTTCGCCGGAGGTCGCGGACGCCGAGGAGGGGCGTCGGCTCGAGGACGAGGAGCGGCGGGCGCGGGAGAGAGCGTCGTTGCGGTTCCGCGACCTCGGGGACGGGCGGACCCGGCTGTGGGGGACGTTGCCGACGCCGGTGGCGCAACGGTTGAAGACGTACCTGCAGGCCTTCACCTCGCCGCGGCGGGGTTCTCGTGACGGCTGCTGCCCAAGCTCCTCGACCGCCGGGGGTGGTTGCGCCGAGACCTGCTCGACGTCCGGTGGCGAGCTTCCGGCCCACGAGCGGGTCCCGCAGCACCGGGCGTACGCGCACGCGTTCGCGGCGCTGCTGGAGCTGTTGGACCCCGACGGTCTGCCCGAGCACGGCGGGGACGCGACCACGGTGATCGTGACGATGTCCCTGGCCCAGCTGCTCACCGACCTCGCCGCGGCGGGCGTGATCGCCGGCGACGGGGAGGAGGCCATCTCCGCCGAGGAGGCCCGCCGGCTGGCCTGTCAGGCCAACGTGATCCCAGTCGTGTTGGGTGGGAAGGGGGAGGTCCTCGACCTCGGCCGCCGGATGCGGCTGTTCTCCCGGGCGCAGCGCCGTGCGCTGCGGGTCCGGGACCAGCGCTGCCGGGCCGAGGGGTGCACGATTCCTGCGGCGTGGACCGAGGCCCACCATCTGAAGCCGTGGTCCCACGGTGGTGCCACCGACCTGGCCAACGCGGTCAGCCTCTGCGCGCATCACCACCACCGCATCCACGACCACGCCTACACCCACCACCGCCTGCCCACCGGCGACATCCGCTTCCACCGACGCACGTAGGAGCACGCCCGCATCGCTGACCTGCTCTGCTGACCTGCTCTGCTGACCTGCTCTGCGGACGTGCTCTGCGGACGTGCTCTGCGGACGTGCTCTGCGGACGTGCTCTGGGTTTGTCGATCAGGCGATGCGATGCATCCCCTCAGATGCGGTCGTCGTAGCGGTCGACGGGGCGTTCGCGGCGCCACGGCGGGGCGATCAGCAGGGACAGGACGATCGCGAGCACACCGGCGACGATCAGGATCGTGCCCAGCATGTCGTCGTTGACGAATTCCAGATCCACCGTGATGACGTCCAGGGCCAGGATGAGGCCGAGCACGAGCAGGATGATGCCGAGTCCGATGTACATGACCAGGCGGTGCCCGATCGCGGCGTCTCGATACGCCTTCGCCGCGGGACGGCCGGTGGCGCTCAGCGTTCGGTGAAGCAGACCAGGCACGAGCGCGGATCGTGGTGCAGGTTGCTCGCGTGCAGCCGCGAGGCCCGCTGCAGCACGCCGTCCAGTGCGCGCTCCGACGCGGCGATCTCGCTGATCACCTCCTCCAGCTGCGGCGACAGCGGTCGGGCGGACGACGTCCGGGCGTCCGGCACGGTGGCGACGCGTGCGCTCATGGGGCCTCCCAGTTCAGGCCGAGACCGAGACCTGTGCCTCGAGCATCGGTCTCCGCGGGTGCGGACGGCAATGGATGCGGCGCAGGTCTGCCCGGTCGCGTCGCCGCACTGGCCCGTTCGGGCCAGCGGAGGCGGGACCGCCGCTACTGCAGTGCGGCGGTCAGCCGGGCCACGTTGTCGACGTACTTCGCGCCGGGGGAGCGCTCGGTCCAGGCCGTGAGCGTGAGCTCCTTGGACAGCGCACGGTAGGAGTCCTCGATGCGTCGCATCTTCGCCACCACCGCCGGGTCGGGCATCATCAGCGACACCTCGTAGTTGAGCGCGAACGACCGCATGTCCATGTTGCTCGACCCGACCACGGCCACCTGGTCGTCGATGGTGAAGTGCTTCGAGTGCAGGATGTAGGGCGCCGGGTACTGGTAGATCCGCACGCCGGCCTCGAGCAGCGCCTTGTAGTACGACGCCTGCGCGTGCCCGACCAGGAACTGGTCGGAAACCTCGGAGACGAAGAGCTCCACGTCGACGCCGCGCTCCGCCGCGGTGGTCACGGCGTAGAGCAGCGACTCGTCGGGCACGAAGTACGGCGAGGTGAGCGAGATCCGCTCGGTCGCGGCGTAGAGCAACGTGGTGAACATCCGCAGGTTGTTCTCCGCCACGATGCCGGGCCCGCTCGGCACGACCTGGCAGGGCACGTCGAAGACCTCCTCCGGGCGGCGGTCCGGCTCACCGTGCACCGCGACGAGGTCGACGACCTCGCCCGTCTCGACGTACCAGTCGGAGGCGAAGACGGCGTTGAGCGCTCCGACGACCGGTCCCTCGAGGCGGACCATCAGCTCCACCCACTCGCGGCCCAGCCGCTGGTTGGCCGGCTTGTTGTAGCAAGGCTCGGTGAGGTTGAGCGATCCGGTGAAGCCGACGCTGCCGTCGACCACCAGGATCTTGCGGTGGTTGCGCAGGTCGGGGCGGCGGAAGCGGCCCCCCAGCGGCTTGATCGGCAGCATCGGGTGCCATGCGATCCGCGTGCCGCGCAGGCGACGGACCATCCGGCGGTAGCCGGGGATCCGGCGCGAGCCGATGTGGTCGAAGAGCAGGCGTACGTCGACGCCGCGCTCGGTCGCACGGATCAGCGCCTGGAAGACCGGGTCGGTCACCTCGTCCCAGGCGGTGATGTAGAACTGCACGTGCACATGGCTGCGCGCCCGGTCGATCTCCCGCGCCATCTCCGCCATCAGCCCGCGGTAGTCCGACCACAGCTCGACCTCGTTGCCGCCGGTCAGCGGCAGCGAGCCGAGGCGCTGGTTGAGGGTGGCGACGCCGGCCACCGGCTTGGGCAGCCGGCCGGCGTCGAAGGACAGCGAGAGCTGGTCGCTGGCCTCCCGGATCGCGGCGATCGCCGTGCGCTGACGCCGGATCCGCCGGTTGCCGAGGCGGGTGCGTCCCAACAGCAGGAAGACCGCGAAGCCGATGATCGGCTCGATCAGGATCAGCAGCAGCCAGGCCATGCCGGTCGACGGCTTGCGGTTGCCCGGGATGATGCCGAGCGCCGCGAGGCGCAGCACCATGTCGAGTCCGAAGACGATCCAGCCGAGGGTCGACGACGGAACCAGCCAGTTCATGCGCGCAGCCTACGGAGCGCGCGGGCCCCGTCAGGCCGCTGGATACGGCGAGGCGCGCAGCAGCGCGGCCAGGTGGGCGGCGTTGGCGGCGAGGGTCCGTGTCGTCGCGGCCGTCTTCTCCGGCTCGGGGTCGAGGTCTTGGTAGTCGGTCGACTGCATCGCCTCGCCGACCCAGTAGGTGACGCCGTTGGCGGGGATGGTGAACCCGACGTCGTTCAGCGCCTGGTAGATCTCCGCCGACACGTGGTGGGCGCCGTCCTCGTTGCCCACCACCGCGACGCCCGCCACCTTGCCGTAGGTGAGCATCCGCCCCTGGTCGTCGGTCTCGCCGAGCTCGGCGTCCAGCCGCTCCAGCACGACCTTGCACACCGACGCCGGCTGCCCCATCCAGATCGGCGTCGCGATCACCAGGATGTCGGCAGCCAGCATCCGCTCCCGGATGCGTGGCCAGCCGTCGCCGGCGCCCTCGTCGGTGTTGACGCCGAAGGCGACCTGCTCGTCGACGACACGGACCAGCTCGCCGTCGACGTCGTGGTCGCGCAGCGCCTCCAGCACGCGCAGCCCGAGCAGCTCGGAGCTCGACCGCGTCGGCGAGGGCTTGAGGGTGCAGCAGAGCACCAGCGCCCGCAGGGGCGCGCTCGATCGCGTCTCGTCCATGGCGTGGGCGGTACCCCGCCCGTGGGCCGGTCAGCCGGGCCGCGCGTGGAGGTACGCCGCCAGCCCGGTCGGAGGCCGACCGGTGAGCCGCTCGACGTGGTCGGTGACGCCGGCCAGCTCGCCGCGCGCGATCGCGGTGTAGGTCGACACCCAGGCGTCGTACTGCCACTGCGGCGCGTCCCACCGGCGCCGCGACGCGTACGCCTCCTCGACGGTCTCGTCGTGGAAGCCGATCGCGCGCCCGGTGTGCCGGGCGAGGATCGCCGCGATCTCGGTGAAGGTGAGCGCCTCCGGCCCGGTCAGGTCGTAGGTCGCGCCGCGGTGCTCTCCGGGGGAGAGCAGCACCGCGACCGCGCTGGCCGCGATGTCGTCGCGGGTCACCGCCGCGACCCGGCCGTCGCCGGCCGGGCCGCGGATCACGCCGTCCTCGCCCACGAGGTCGGGCAGGAAGTCGACGTAGAAGTTGTCGCGCAGGAAGGTGAACGCCATGCCGGAGCCACGGATGTGCTCCTCCGTCGCCCAGTGGTCACGCCCGAGGGTGAAGGTGCACGTGGGCGACGCGCCGTAGAACGAGGTGTAGACGACGTGCTCGACGCCCGCCTCAGCCGCGGCGTCCACGAAGGCGCGGTGCTGGTCGAGCCGGTCGGCGGACTCCGCGGCCGAGACCATGAGGAGGGTGCGCACGCCGGCCAGTGCGGACGCGGCGCGGTCGCGGTCGTCGTACGCCGCGACGGCCGTCGTCGCGCCGGGGAGCTCCGGCGCCCGGGCCGGGTCGCGGACCAGCACGCGCTGCGGCACGCCGCGCTCCGCCAGGGCCCGGGCGACCCGGCCGCCGAGTGCTCCGGTCGCGCCGGTGACCGCGAGCTCGCTCAGAGCAGGCCCTCCTGCTCGAGCCAGTCCTTGGCGATGGTCGCGGCGGGCAGCTCCTCGTCGACGCTGCGGGCGTCGAGATCGACGAGGTCCTCCGGCGACATCGCGGCGCTGACCTTGTTGATGATGCCGGCCGCCTCGTCGCTCACGTCGTCGCTGGCGACGGGGACGACGTGCGAGGCGAGGAACAGGCCCTTGGTGTCCTCGAGCGTGACCAGGTCGTTCTTCTTGATCGACGGGTCGGCGGTGTAGATGATCGCCAGCTGGATGTCGCCGTCCTCGAGCGCCTTGACCGTGAGCGGTCCACCGCCGTCCTCGATCGGGGTGAAGGCGACGTCCACGCCGTAGGTCTCCTTCAGCCCCTGGGGCCCGTTGGGCCGGTGCTCGGCCTCGGAGTTGGCGCCGAAGGTCATCGGGGTGGTCACCTTGGCCAGGTCGTCGATGGTCTCCAGGCCCCACTTCTCGGCGAAGGCGCGGGTGACGACGTAGGAGTCCTGGTCGGTGGCCGGGGACTGGTCGAGCACCCGCAGCCCCTTCTCGGCGGCGGCCTCCTCGAGCTCGGCGTACACGTCGTCGGCGAGGCGCGCCTCGGTGTCGGGCCGCCAGACCTGGAGCAGCGGGCCGGTGTACTCCGGGAAGAGGTCGATCGAGCCGTCCTCGATCTCGGGCAGGTAGGCCTCGCGCTGACCGATCTGGAACTGCCGCTCGACGTCGAAGTCGGCGGCCTCCAGCGCCTGGGCGTAGGCCTCGGCGATGATCTCGTTGGAGTAGTAGCCCTGCGATCCGATCACGATGGTGTCGCCGCCGCCACCGCCCTCCCCGGAGCTGAGCGGGTCGGATTCGCCACCGCAGGCGGTGAGGGTGAGCGACACGGCAGCGACCAGGGCCAGGCCGACCTGCGTGGGTCGGAACGGGATGCGGGTCATGACGGAACCTTTCCAGTGCTGGGTCGGCTGGCCCGTTGCAGGGCAGCCAGGGCGAGGTCGAGCAGGAGGGCGAGGGCGGCGACGAGCAGGGCGCCGGCGAGCATCTCGTCGTACTGGCGCGCCTTGAGGCCGGCGAAGAGGTAGCGGCCCAGCCCGGTGTCGGAGATGTACGCCGCCAGCGTGGCCGTCGCGACGACCTGCAGCGTGGCGGCCCGCACCCCGCCGAGCAGCACGTCGGCCCCGAGCGGGAGCTCCACCCGGGTGACGAGCTGCCACTCGCTCATACCGACGGAGCGGGCGGCGTCGACGGCGGCGCGGTCGGCCGACTCCACCCCGGCGTAGGCCCCCGCCAGCAGCGAGGGGAAGGCCAGGGCGACCAGCGCGAGCAGCGGCGCCTCGATGCCGATGCCGAGGGCCAGGCCGAGCAGCGTGAGCAGGCCCAGCGTGGGCACCGCCCGGACGGCGCCGGCCAGCGCGACGACCACGAGCCGCCCGCGTCCGGTGTGGCCGATCAGCACGCCGAGCGGAACCGCGACGACGGCGGCGACGCCGACGGCGGCGAAGGTGACCGCGAGGTGCTGCAGGATGCGGTGGTCGATGCCGCCGGGGCCGCCCCAGTGGGCGCCGTCGGCGATCCAGGCCAGCGCGTCGGCGAAGAGGCTCACGTCGTCACCCCGGTCGGCACGGTGCCGCGCCACGGCGTGACCACGCGGCCGAGCACGACGAGCAGTCCGTCGAGGACGACGGCCAGCAGCATGGTCGCCACGACGCCGGTGACGATCTCGGCGTGGATGTCGCGCTGGAAGCCGTCGGTCAGCAGGTTGCCGAGGCTGGGGATGCCGACGAGGGCGCCGATGGTCACCAGGCTGACGGTGCTGACGGTGATCACCCGGACGCCCGACAGCAGCACCGGCACGGCGAGGGGCAGGTCGACCCGCCACAAGACCCCGGCGCGGGAGTAGCCCATCGCCTCGGCCGCCTCGCGCACGTGCGGGTCGACCGAGCGGAAGGCGTCGGCAGCGGTGCCGGCGAGCAGGGCGGTGCCGTAGACGGCCAGCGCGACGATCAGGGTGAGCCCCGAGCGCAGCGGGATGCCGAGCAGCACCGGGATGACGATGAGCAGCGGCAGCGCCGGCACGGAGTAGAGCAGGCTCGCCGCGCCGAGGACGACGGTGCCCGCCCGCGGCCAGCGCCAGGCGACCCGGCCGAGGACGACGGCGAGGAGCACGCTCGCCAGGATCGCCGGGACGGACAGCCGCAGGTGCTGGACCAGCATGTCGAGCACGTACTCCCGGTTGGCGTCGAGCCAGGTCATTGCAGCAGTCCGACCGGACGGCCGTCGCCGTCGACCACGAGCCGGCGCCCGTC
>Ga0164243_10005329_pt1 | contig 19679 bp, 19 predicted proteins | sample OricompcompostOP_FD_108781 | JGI IMG/M metagenome (GOLD analysis project Ga0164243, IMG submission 108781) | Organic Plus compost microbial communities from Emeryville, California, USA - Original compost - Organic plus compost (OP) | ecosystem: Engineered > Solid waste > Mixed feedstock >... | reverse complement strand
GGCCGAACTCGGCGGGCACGACCTGTACGCGCTGGTGCACGGCGACGCCTGCGAGCCGCGGGTGCTGGAGCGGGCGGGCGCGCTCAACGCCGACCTCGTCCTCGCCGCCACCGGCGAGGACGAGGACAACCTCGTCATCTCGCTGCTCGCCAAGCGCACCTTCGCCGTGCCCCGGGTCCTCGCCCGGGTCAACGACCCGGAGAACGCCTGGCTGTTCGACGGCCGCTGGGGCGTGGACGTGCCGCTCCCCGCCGCCGCGCCGATGGTCGCGCTGGTCGAGGAGGCCGCCGGGGCCGCCGACACGATCGGCGTCGTACGGCTCGCCGCCGCGGGCGTCAACCTGATCGAGACCCACATCGCCGAGGACTCGGCCGCCGCCGGCCGGACCCTGGCCGACCTGCGCCTCCCGCCGGACGCCCTCGTCGCCGCCGTCATCCGCGACCGGCGCCCGGCCGTACCCGGCCCCGGCCACCGCTTCCGCCCCGGCGACACCGTCCTGGTACTCACCACGACGAGCGCCGAAAGCGAGATCCACGACGTCTTCCAGTCGCCGTCCTTGCCCTGATCACCCCTTCGGGTCCGGCGGCACCGTGTTCGTGTCCACGACGAGTGCGGAGGGCGAGATCCACGGTGTCTGCCGGTCGCCCTGATCATCCGTTTCGCGTAGCCCGCTCGCCGGGTGGCGGGCGGTGGCAGAGTGACGGTATGGACTCCGGTTACCAGATCTACGTGCCTCCCGGGTTCGACGACTCGGAGGCCGACGCTCAGGTGCACGCGATCGCCCGGCTGTTCTTCGCCGGGCGCACCCAGGCGGAGGCGTTCGCCAAGGCCGCGGGGTGGCTGGACGCCCACCGGGTGCTGGTGACGGACGTGGGCTGGGATTACCTGGACAACGAGGACGAGCCCTTCCACCTCGCTCTCTACTTCCGTTTCCTGTACGACGACGAGCCCGGCCCGAGCTGAGCCGGCGTCAGTGCCGCGGCGGGGGAACCGGCACGATCAGCAGGGGATGCTCGGTGAACTCCGCGACGTGGGCCGTCACGGAGCGGTCGCGGCGGGTGGAGCGGCCCATCACGATCATGTCGGCGCCGGGGGAGCGGGCCGCGTCGAGGATGCGGGTGGCCGGGTCGCCGCCGAGCAGGTGCGGCTCGGCCTTGACGCCCGCGGCCTCGGCGAGGCGGGTGACGTGGCCGAGCACCGACTCGGCGGCGTCGGCGCGGCGCTCGGCCGCGTCGGGGCGGTGGGTGGCGCGGGCGACCACGTCGGTGAGGCCGTGGTCGCGCACCACGTGGACCACGAGCAGGCGGGCGTTCAGCCGGGCGGCGAGGTCGATGGCGAGACGGGCGGCGCGCAGCGCGGCGGGTGAGTCGTCCACGGCGAGCAGCAGGCGTTGGATCATGGTTGTCCTCCGGATTTCAGGACCCTGCGGACGCGGGCTCCGTCGGTGCGCTCGGTCTCGTCGATGGCCAGCTCCAGGTCGGCCAGGGCGCGTTCCATGCGGGGGACGAAACGGTCGCGCAGGGCGTGGATGCGGCGGCTGGTGGCGGCCACCTCGGCGGTGACGATCCGGGCGGCCTCCAGCGCGGCGGCGTGCCGTACCGCGGCCTCCAGGGCGGCCTGGGCGGTCTCGCGGGCGCGGACGAGCGCGGCGGTGCCCGGCACGGGGGCGTCGGGGCGCGGGGCGGGCGGCGTCACGGTCACCTCGTCGGGGTAGCTCGTGCCCATCGCGTCGACCCAGTCGATCCGCACCTCGGCCGGTTCCCCACCGGCCGAGGCGAGGCGTACGGCGCGGCGCCCGCCGAGCAGGCAGGCGCGCAGCGCCCACTCGTCGGCCTCGCGGCAGGCGGCGTGCCACTCCTCGCCGGTGCGTTCGGCCCGCAGCACGAGGCGCTGCCGTTCCTGGCGGAGGATGCGCAGTTTGCGGTCGAGCAGGTCGATGCCGCGGCGGGCGGTGGCGAGCCGGTGCCGCAGCCACATGCGGCCGGCGCGGCCGGGCGGGACGCGGAGGGTCATGGCGCCTCCCCGGGATGCTCGTCTTCCACGTGGACCTCGTGGAGCTGGCGGACGTCGTGCCGGTAGTACGCGTCGAGCGCCGCGTCGGGGAGCATCGCCAGCTCGCGGCGGGGCAGCGTCGACACCACGCGCCAGGCGCGGTCGAAGGTGTCGCCGAGGGAACGCGCCTCGTCGCGCCGCTGGGCGAGCAGCCCGGCCTGGAAGGCGTCGGCGAAGTCGAGGTAGCCGCGGTCGGTGAGGCTGAGCGCGGCGTCGCCGACCAGCTCGGCGAGCTCGCGGGTCTGGCGGGCGCGGGCGAGCGCGGCGATGATCTGCGCGGCGAGGTCCATGTGCTCGGGCCGGGTGCGGTCCGGGCCGGTGCCGGAACGCATCAGCCGGGACAACGACGACAGCGGGTCGATGTGCGGATATTCCGGGACATCGCGCGACAGGACGATCTGGCCTTCGGTGATGTAGCCGGACAGGTCCGGCACCGGGTGGGTGACGTCGCCGCCCGGCATGGTCAGCACCGGCAGCACGGTGACCGATCCGGCCAGGCCGCGTACCCGCCCGCAGCGCTCGTACAGGGAGGCCAGGTCGCTGTACAGGTAGCCGGGGTAGGCGCGGCGGGCGGGGATCTCGCCGCGGGCCGCCGACACCTCGCGCAGCGCCTCGCAGTAGCTGGTCATGTCCGCCATCACCACGAGCACGTGCCGCCCGCACTCGAACGCCAGATGCTCGGCGATCGTCAGCGCCAGCCGCGGCGTGATGACGCGCTCGATCACCGGGTCGTCGGCGAGGTTGAGCAGCAGCGTCAGCTCGCCCGCCGCCGACCGCTCCTCCAGCGCGTCGCGGACCGTGGCCGCGTCCGCGTGCGTCAGCCCCATCCCGGCGAACACGACGCTGAACGGCTCGCCGCCCACGTGCGCCTGGGCCGCGATCTGCGCCGCCAGCTCCAGGTACGGCAGGCCCGGCCCGGCGAACACGGCGAGCTTCTGGCCGCGTACCAGGGTGGTGAGCGCGTCGATCGCGGACACGCCGGTGAGCACCGGCTCGGCGGGCGGCTCGCGCATCGTCGGGTTGAGCGGGAAGCCGTTCACGTCCGCGTCGGCGGCGCCGTACACGGGCGGGCCGCCGTCGCGCGGCTCGCCGCGGCCGTTGCACACCCGGCCCAGCCATCCCTCGCCGACCGGCACCCGCAGCGGCCCGCCGGAGAACACCACGCGGGCGTCGTCCGGCCGGATGCCCGCCGTGCCCTCCAGCACCTGCACCACGGCGAGGTCGCGGGAGGTCTCCAGGACCAGCCCGTGCCGCGGCTCGCCGGAGCCCGTGTGCACCAGGGCGTACTCGTCCCAGCCGACGCCCCGCGTGCCGCGCACCACGACGAGCGGGCCGCGCAGCTCGGCCACGTCCGTGTACTCGACGGGGGCCCACCGTACGCTCATGGCGTCGCCTCCAGGTCGTTCAGGACCGTCTCCAGCCGGGCGGGGATCTGTTCGGGCGGCGCGTCCTTCGCGCGCAGGATCGGGGAGAAGTCGTGCTCCTCGATCGACGCGACCGGCACGCCGCGGCGGGTGAGCAGGTCGCAGCGTTCGATCACGGCGAGCAGCGCCTCGGCGAGGGCCGCGGTCCGCTCCGGGGAGCTGTACGCGTCCGCCGGGCTCAGCGCGCTCTGCTGCAGCAGCCCCTCGCGCAGCAGCCGCCCGCCGAGCAGCACGACGCGTTCGTGCGCGGGCAGCGTGCCGGTGCCGACCAGCTCGGCGAGCGCCGCCAGCCGGCCCGCCTCGGTGAGCAGCGCCGTCACCCGGCCGCGCAGCGCCGCCCGCTCCGGCGTCGCGGCGAGCAGCGTGTCCGCGTCCCGGGCGAACGACGCCTCCCACGACACCGCCGGGTAGTGGCGGGCGTAGGCGAGGTCCCGGTCGAGCGTCCACATCGACCGCACGAACCGCTGGGTGAGCGTGGTCACCGGCTCGGTCATGTCGCCGCCGGGCGGGGACACCGCCCCGATGATCGTCACCGAGCCGGTCATGCCGCCCAGCGTGGTCACCCGCCCCGCGCGCTCGTAGAACGCCGCCAGCGCCGACGCCAGGTCGGCCGGGTAGCCCTCCTCGGCGGGCAGCGCGCCGCCCCGGGACGCGAACTCGCGGCGCGCCTCGGCCCAGCGCGACGTCGAGTCGGCGATGACCACGGCGTCGTACCCCATGTCCCGGAAGTGCTCGGCGACCGTCACGCCCGTGTACACGCTCGCCTCGCGGGCCATCATCGGCATGTTCGACGTGTTGGCGATCACCACGGTGCGGTCCAGCAGCGGCCCGCCGGTGCGCGGGTCGGTCAGCTTCCGCAGCTCGGCGACCACGTCGGCCATCTCGTTGCCGCGCTCGCCGCAGCCGATGTAGACGACCACGTCCGCGTCGCACCACTTGGCGATCTGCTGCAGCAGCACCGTCTTGCCCGTGCCGAAGCCGCCCGGCACCGCCACGGTCCCCCCGAGCGGGACCGGGAGGATCAGATCGAGCACCCGCTGCCCGGTGGTGAGCTGCACCGGCTCCTCCACCCGCGACCGGTACGGCGCCGCCGTGCGGATCGGCCGGCGGCACGTCGCGTACACGTCCCGCCCGCCGACCACCGCGAGCGGCCCGTCGGGCGCCGCACCCTCCGCCGCGACCGCGCCGACCTCCCCCGCCACGGGCGCCAGCACCAGGTACGGCAGCGCGCCCTTCCCCTCCAGCCGCCCGATCACCGCCCCCTCGGCCACCCGCTGCCCGGCCGTCACCGCGGGAACGAACCGAAGCCGGACGTGCGCCTCCGCCGCCCCGTCCCGCCGGCTCCGCTCCTTCGGATCCAGCCAGACGCCCGCTCCGGACAGCGGACGCAGCAGCCCGTCGAACACCCCGCCCAGCAGATGCGGCCCGAGCGTCGCCGACAGCGGCGCCCCCTGCCGCACCACCGGATCCCCCGGAGCCATCCCCCCGGTGTACTCGTACGCCTGCACGGCCGCCCGATCCCCGCTCAACCAGACGATCTCCCCGGGCAGCCCATGCGGCCCCAGCTCCACCAGCTCGAACATCGCCGCCCCGACCAGCCCGGCGACCTCGACCAACGGCCCGTTCACCCGGGTCACCACGCCCGCCTCGCCCGGCACCGTCGTGCGGGGCCGATCCGGTCCGGCTCGTGCGGCTTTCACGGCGTCCACAGTCGTGTCACCTCCGGTCCGAGTGCGTCAACGGCGCGGTCGGCGATGGCGCGCAGGCCGCAGTCGACCCGGCGGCCGGGCGCTTCGGCGATCACGCCGCCGTCCGGGCTCGCGGTGACGACGGCGTCCGGGCCGCAGGCCGCGCGGGCGAGTTCGGTGAGGCGGTCGCGCAGCCGGTCGTCGTCGCGCAGGGCCAGGACGGACCGCAGGGTGCGCTCGCGCAACGCGTCCAGGGCTTCGCGGCGGGCGGTGAGCGCGGTGGTGCGGGCGCGGCGGCGGGCGCGGGCGCGCTCGGCGGCGTCGTACGCGCGCATCTCGGCCTCGCCCTCGGCGCGGGCCTGCGCCAGGAGGGCGTCGGCTTCGCGCCGGGCGTCGGCGACGATCTGCGCGGCGCGTGCCTCGGCCTCGCGCCGTTTCGCGTCCGCGTCCGCGTGGGCGCGCGCCAGCAGAGCCTCGATCGTGGGCTTGAGCGCGTCGGCCCGGACCGTCTCTCCGCGAAAGCGGGCACCGGGCGCGGCGAAGGCGGGGCGACGGGCGGACATCACGGCATCACCACCGTCAGCGGGCCGCGTCCGGCACCGGCTCCGCGGCGGTCCACCGGGCTCTCGCCAAGGTCGTCTCCGGGGCCGCTCGGCGAGCCGTGGCCCGCGCCGGCCGTCCGGCCGTCCATCGAGCTGCCGGCAAGGCCGGTTTCGGGGCCGGTGGGCAGGTTGTGGCCCGAGCCGCCCCTCTGGCCGTCCACCGGGTCGTCGGAGGCGTCGCGGCCGGTCGGCGAGCCGTGTCCCGGCCTCGCGCCAAGATCGGCCCGCAGAGCGGATGCGGGGCCCTCCGGCCGGTTCTCCTCGGTGGCGTCGGTGCGGAGGCCGAGGTAGCGGGCCGCGCGAGGGGTGAGGACGGCGACGGCCACGTCCGGGCCGAGTTCGCGCCAGGCGCGCCGTACGGAGGGCTCGTCGTCGGCGGGGTGGACCACCGCGCCGGCCAGCCGGTACGGCTCGACGCGGGCGCTTTCGCCGATGAACACGACGGTGGCCATCGGCGTCACACCCGTCCTATCAGGATGATTCCGACGACCAGGCCGTAGATGGCGATGCCTTCGGCGAGGCCGACGATGACGATGGCGCGGCCGAACAACTCGGGGCGTTCGCTCATCGCGGCGAGGGCCGCCGCGCCGGTGTAGGCGACCGCGATGCCGGCGCCGATCGCCGAGCCCGCGACCGCGATCGCCGCCCCGATCAGCGCCGCCCAGCCGGCGCCGTCCTGCTGCGCCGCCGCGGTCGCGCCCTGCGCGGTGTCGGAGGTCACGAGCAGGAAGCCCAGGACCCCCAGCGCGATCAGGATGCAGAAGTTGACGAGGTGGACCCCTCGCCTGACCCATACGGACATGGCACCGTCTCCTTAGATGTGAGCGGAATGTGCCAGGGCCGGAAGGGGCGGCCCTCGACCTGGAAGATCCGGGAGAAGAGTTCGTAGTACTCCAGCCGCAGCGCCTGCACGCCCACCACGAGCCCCTCCAGGGTGAGCGCCACGGCGTTGCCGGCGACGAACACCGCGACCGCGCCGACGGGATTGCCGGGCCACAGGCCGCTCGCGCCCTGCCACACGATCGAGCCGATCGCGGCGTGCGTGAGGCCGAAGGCGGCGAGCCGGGCGAACGACGCGACGTTCGACCCGAGGCTGACCAGCACGTCGAACACCTCCATCGCCGCCTGCGCGACCCCGGCCGCGCCGCCGCCCGCCTCGGCGAGGAAGCCGCCGAAGGCGAGCACGAGCCCGGCGAGGGCGAGCGCCCCGCCCCCGGCGGCGAGCCAGGGCAGGCCCAGGTACCAGCCGCCGGCGACGAGGCCGAGCCCGAAGAACACCGCCGATCCGGCGATCCCGGCCGGGGAGTACAGGGCGAGCCGCAGGCCGCCCTCCCGCATCCGGTTGATCGTGCCCAGCAGGTAGGCGACGCCCAGCAGGCACGCGCCCATGCCCAGCGCCGCGAGCAGCAGCGGGATCGGGTGCTCCAGCGGCTCCAGCCACAACACCGGCACCAGACCGGTCGGGCCGAACGCCTCGCCGTACAGCAGGCCGAAGAACACGCTCGCCGCGCCGGCGCCCAACGCGAACGGCCACGCCCGGCGGAACCTCGCCAACCGCCGGGGGCGGCCGAGCCGGAGCGCGATCGCGGCGGCGATCAGCACCAGGCCGTGCCCCACGTCGCCGAACATCGCGCCGAACATCAACATGTACGCGGCGGCGGCCACCGGCGTCGGATCGAGGTTCGTGTACGGCACCGCCCCATAGGTGGTGACCAGCGACGCCAGCGAACCGCGCACCCCCTCGCCGCCGCGCAGCAGCGACGGGACCTCCACCCCGCGCGGCCGCTCCAGCCGGACGATCGAGCCGCCTTCGGCGGCGACCAGCTCGGCGAGCCGATCCACCGACGCGGACGGAGCCCATCCGGCGATCGCCGCGACGCCGTCGCGCACCTCGGCCCGCTCCGCCACCTCGCGCACGGGCGCGTCGGGCGCGACGTCGAGCTCCACCTGACCGGCGTCGGCGACGAGCCGCAGCACCGCGTCGAACCGGGATTCGGGGGCGACGATCGCGATCCGGTCCATGCGTACCGGTCGAAGAGCCTCATACCGGGCCATCGCCCCTCCGCGCCGTCCGGCGACCCGCCGAGGTTCACGCCGGGACATGGGCCTCACCGCCTCTCGCGGCCAGTTCGAGGGCGGCGTTCACCCGGTGGGCGTCGGCGGCGAGCACGGCCACCGCGCCGATCACCGGGCCCGGCGCGAAGCCGGAGCCGGCGAGCAGGGCGTAGCCGTCCCGCTCCAGGCGGTCCCACCAGCGGTTCTCGGCCCGCCACAGGTCGTCGGGGCCGGTCACGTCGGCGAGCGCCCAGCGGGCGGCGGCCGGGACGGCCTGGTGCATGTCGGCGATGGACGGCGCGGTGACGGCCCGCCTGCCGAGCAGGGCGGCGGCGCGGTCCTCCAGGCCGCGCGGCAGCGGCCGGTCCTCGGCGTGCCGTGCGGCGGCGACCAGCAGCGCCGCGCCGCCCAGCGCCCAGGGCGCCGCCTCCTCCGCGGCGCCCGCCACCTGCGCCGCCCAGGACAGGCGCATGGAGAGCTGGATCGTACGCCGGTCGTCCTCGCCCGGGTCGCGCCAGCGCGAGGCGGCGAGCGCGGCGCGGATCTCCGCCGGTCCCGCGTCGGGGCGCAGCCGCGGCCACACCGTCGCCGCGGCCCCGAGCGTGAACGACCGGGACGCCTCGGGTCCGGGGGCGTGCGCGCCGTCCCGGCCGTCACGGGACGCGGCGGCGTGCCGGGCGAGCAGCTCGTCCACGTTCGCGATCTCGAACCAGCGGGCGAACACGCGGATCGTCTCCGCGCCGTCGCGCGGCAGCCAGCCGGCGAGCACGCGCAGATGCCACAGCAGGGTGGCGAGCACGGCGTGCTGGGCCTGGGCGAGGTCGTGGGACGCCCGGACGTCGTGGGCGTACGGGGTCTCAAGCAGGATCTCCACCGCCTCGCGGACGGACGGCGCCGCGGCGAGCCGCCGGGCGACGGGCGGGCCGACCGCCCGGCGGACCAGGGCCCTGGCCCGGGTGGTGCCCGCGACCCAGGCGGCGGTCATGGCCCGCCTCCCGGCGGCGCGTCGCGCAGGGCGAGCACCAGGGCGACGGCCTCGTCCGTGAGCCCGTCGAGGCGCTCGGCGGCGAGACGGCGGACCTGTTCGGCCTCCGCGTCGCCGGTCGCCGTGATCCGGCGGCATTCCTCGGCGGTGGCGGCCCTGGCCCTGGCCCCCGCGCGGGCGCGTTCGGCGTCCGCCGCGAGCCGGGCCTCGGCCACGAGCGCCGCCGCCTCGCGACGGGCCCGCTCCACGATGCGCTCCGCGTCCCGCCGCGCCTCGGCGTCGACGGCGTCGCACTCCCGGCGCGTCTCGGCCAGCGCGGCGAAGACCGGGTCGAGTTCGTCCGACGCGGTCTCGGCGTAGTCGGCGGGCACTCCCGCCGGCGCCGCCGCCCCGGGCACCCCCGTGGGACGAAACCGTTCGAGGAAGTCGCTCAGTCGTGCCATTGGCTCACCTCCGGGACTTCGCGCATCCCCTAGCCAGCCCATCAGAAGCCGCATCAGGCAGGTACGGGACGAAAGTCGTGAGCCGGTGGGACCAACGGGCATGGCGAACGCGGGCGATCGGACGGGCCGGGGCCGGAAGACGACCGAACAACGCCTGCTCCGGACGGGTGGAAGGAGTGGCGCCGACATGCGGTGGAGGCGGGAGACACCGCCACCACCGGTCGCGGCGGGCGTGCCGGGCGGCGAGTCGCGGGGAGAGGCCGGTGGTCGTCGGCGGGGCGGGTGCGGGTGATCGGACGGTGAGCTGAGTGACCGGTCGGCGGGCGGAGGGGGAAGGGCCGCGGGCCGGAAGTGAAGCCGGGGTGATCAGGGGCGGGCGGGACGGCATGGGCGGATGAGCGGTGGCGGGGAAAGGGAGATCGGATTTGCGGGGGAGGGGGAAGTAGTGGAATCCGGGGCGGGATGTCCGCTTTAAGGACGGTTGGTCCTGGACATAAGTCGATAAGACCCTTTCGGCAGGTCTTTTCCGAATGCGAGCCTGAGCCCATGCGCGACCGTGAATTCTTGTCTGTGAAGGCCGGCGCACCCGTACGCGCCCCAGGCCCCTCGCCCGAACTCAGCGCGTACGCACGGGCGTGGCGGAACGCGCTCGCGTCCGCCGGGCGCTCCTGCTGCTGCCCGGCGCAGCCCCAATACATGGTGATCATGCCGACGCCGTCGCCGACGGCCGAGCCGGTGGAACTGTTCCTCTGCGGCCACCACTACCGGGTGTCGCGGAAGACGCTGGCGAAGGCGGGCGCGGTCGTGTTCGACGGCGACGGACCGCCGATGCCCGTCGAGCCGTGAGCCCCGCCATGCGTCGACCCGCCCGGCCGGGGTAGGGGATTCGACGTCAGGGCCGGTGACGCGAAGGCGGGAATCAAATGCGAATCCGGGGTGTTGCAGGGGGTGCCGGAAGCGCGGATAAGCCGAGGGTTTTCCGCCCGGGGCGGAATGCCACGCTCCGGTGCGCGTCACGGGACCTGGCCGCCATTCCCTATTGGTACCCATGCTTGCTACGGCATATTTAAGGCCAAGGTCCCGAGAACAATGGCGGAACGCCTCTGCCGTAGCGAAGCGGAAAGTCCGAGTGTGGTGCTATGAAACAGAGTCTGCGCCTCGGACGCGTGGCCGGTGTGCCCGTCGGGGTCCACTGGTCGGTGCTGGTGATCGGTGTGCTCATCGGGATGAGCCTCGGCGGCGTGATCCTCCCCGAGGCGGTCCCGGGGCAGTCCCCGGCGCTCTACGTCCTCATGGCGACGCTGACGGTGGTGCTCTTCCTCGGTTCGCTGCTCGCCCACGAGCTCGCGCACGCCGTGGTGGCGCAGTGGCGTGGCCTGCCGGTGCGGTCGATCACCCTGTGGCTGTTCGGCGGCGTGGCCGAGCTGGAGGGCGAGGCGAAGAGTCCGCGCCACGAGCTGGAGACGGCCGCGGCCGGACCGCTGACCAGCCTCGCCGTCGCGATCACGTCCTTCGCGGCCGCGATCGTGCTGCCCGGGCCCGACCTGCTCGTCGCCGGGCTGACCTGGCTGGCGTACATGAACGTGCTGCTCGCGGTCTTCAACATGCTGCCGGGCGCGCCGCTCGACGGCGGCCGGGTGCTGCACGCGGTGCTCTGGTGGAAGACACGCAGCCGGGTGCGGGCCGACCGCGCGGCCTCGGTCGCGGGGCAGGTGCTCGGCGTCTCCCTCATCGTCTTCGGCGTCGTGCAGATCTTCTTCCTCGGCTGGAGCGGCGGACTCTGGACCATGATCATCGGTTGGTTCCTGGCCGGCGCGGCCCGCAGCGAGCGGGTGGCCTCGGCGGCCCGCGAAGGTCTGGGCGGCGTCCTGGTACGGGACGTGATGACCAGCCCGCCCGAGGTGGCCCCCGGCTGGCTGACCGTCGACGACTTCGTCTCCACGGCGCTGCGTTCCCGGCAGACCGTGTACGTGGTCGTGGACTTCGAGGGACACCCCATCGGCTACGTCTCCCTGGACTGGATGGCGGCGCTGCCGCAGCGCTCCCGCGCCACCACCCGGGTGCGGGCGCTCGCCCGCCCCATCCCGCCGGTGAACGTCGTCGGCCCCGATGAGGAGGCGTCCGTCCTGTTCACCAAGCCGACCCTGCCCGGCCAGCTGGTCGCGCTCGTCGCCGACGAGGGTCGCCCGGTCGGCCTGGTGACCACCGCCGACCTCGCTCGGGCCATGCGCCAGGCGATGCTCCGCCAGCCCGTCTGAGCCGCTCGTCCGAGCCCTGATCCCGGCTCGGGCCACATGATCGACCATGCGGCCCGAGCCGTTTCCAGGTTTTCGCCCCTCGCCTCCGGCCGGTGCGAAAATCTTTGGCTATGAAGATCCGGTTGCTGATCGCGGACGATCAGGAGATGGTGCGCCGGGGCATGCGGCGCATCCTGGAGCAGCAGCCGGACATGGAGGTCGTCGCGGAGGCCGCCGACGGCGAGACCGCGGTGGAGCTGGCCCGCAGCGTGCGTCCCGACGTCGCGCTGGTGGACGTGCGCATGCCCCGGATGGACGGCCTGGAGGTGACCCGGCGGCTGGCGGGGCCCGGGGCGGCGGCGCCGGTCAAGGTCGTCGTGGTGACCACGTTCGATCTCGACGAGTACGTGTATCCGGCGTTGCGGCACGGCGCGTCCGGTTTCCTGCTGAAGCGGTCGGGTCCGGCGCTTCTCGTGGAGGCGGTCCGGGCGGCGATGGCGGGCGACAGCCTGATCAGCCCGTCCGTCACCGTGCGGCTGCTCCGGCACGTCACCGGGCGGCGGCGGGAGTCGCAGCCGGTGCTCGAACCGCTGACGGAGCGCGAGATCGAGATCGCGGGCAAGGTGGCCGAGGGCAAGACCAACGCGGACATCGCGGCGGAGCTGTTCATCTCGCCGGGCACGGTGAAGACCCACGTGGCCAGCATTCAGCGCAAGCTCGGCGTCCGTAATCGGGTGGGCATCGCCGTACGGGCGTGGGAGATGGGGTACGTCACCGGCTCGCCGTGACGGCCGTGCCCGAATAATCGCGGCGGCCGGCGCGGTGACAGCGGGAATTATCCGCCGAACGGCAGATGCGCGGATTCTCATGACGTGCTTTCCGCCGCTCGCCTGCGAAATGGCTGCTTAGGCTCTGCTGCATGCGCGAAGGATTTGTGCCGAGATTTCGCCGGTTCTGGTGCGCGGTGGCGGTGGTCGCGATCCTGTCCCCAGCCGTACTCGCGCCCCCCGGCGCTCTCGTGGTCGCGATTCCGGCGGCGCTGGCGGTGGCCGCGGCCATCCTGCCCTGGCCGATCGGCCGCGTCTCCCTCGCCCAGGCCGCCGCCGCGCTCGCGGTGCTCTCGCTCGTCGTGGACGTCGGCTACTTCGGCCCTCGCGAGGCGGCGCTGCTGTGGCTGCCGTGCGAGGCGGGCGGGCTGACGGTCCTGCTGGGCCGGGTCATCCGCCGGGCGCCCGATCGCCAGGTGGCCGTCGTCGCGGCCGTGACGGCGGCCGCGGCCCTGTTCGTGCCGTTGCGGTTCACCCTGCGCGCCGCCCCGCCGGACTGGAAGGCCTCGGTGTGGGTGATCATCCTGGACATGTTCCCCATCGCCCTCGCGGCCGGCGTGGGGCTCTACCTGCGGACGCTGGACAAGCGGCGGGAACGCGCCGTGGCGCGGGCACGCCGCGACCAGAGGCTCGAACTCGCCCGGGACCTGCATGATTTCGTCGCGCACGAGATGACGGGGATCCTGCTGGAGGTGCAGGCGGCCCAGCTGCGCGAGTACGACCCCGAGGAGAACCGGGCGCTGCTGGCCCGGCTGGAGGGGGCGAGCCAGCGGGCCTTGAGCTCGATGGACGAGACGCTGCGGGCGCTGCGCGACCCCGACGCCCAGGACGGGGAACACGACGGGGACCCGGCGTCGCTTCGCCGCGACGACCTGGGCGAACTGCCCGGCCTGGTCGACAGGTTCCGCGAGGCCTCCACGGCGCACGTCGTACTGGACCTGGAGGAGGAACTCGCCGACATCCTCCCGCGTCAGACGCAGCGAGCGATCTTCCACGTCGTGCTCGAGTCCCTGACCAACATCCGGCGCCACGCCGCCAAGGCGACCGAGGTACGGGTGACGGTACGGCGCGCCCGCACAGCCGCCAAAGACGCCAGAGACGCCGAGGACGCCAAGGACGCCGAGGACACCGTGGAGGTGACGGTCGTCGACGACGGCGGCCGGGGCGGCAGGCCGAGCGCCGACCGCAGAGGCGGCGGCACCGGGCTGATCAGCCTGAACGAGCGCGTCGCGGTGCTCGGCGGAACGCTGACCGCCGGCCCGGAGGGGAAGGGCTGGCGGGTCAGGGCGTCCCTGCCCGTCACCGCGGACGACCGGAGCAGGCGGTAGCCTCCCCGCCGCCATCGCCCTGACGAGCCCGCCGGGGCGCGGCGGAGGTCCTCCCGCCGGGATTCCGGGCCGCGATATCTGCCGAACGGCGGATGTGGCGGACGGCCCCCGGCGCGGATTCTGGGACGGCGCACCGACCCGGATCATGGAGGACCCTGATGAGAACGCGCACGGTGAAGGCGTGCGGCGCGGTGGCGGGGGCCGCCGTGCTGCTGGCCTGCCTGGCCGGCTGCGACCCGAGGAACGCCGAGGCGAGCCGGGAGGACCGCCGCTTCCCGTTCACGGGGCGGCATTTGACCATCGACGCGCACGAGACGGCGGTCACCGTGGTGACCGGCTCGGGCGGCGCGGTCGAGGTCGAGCGCGAGCTGCGCGGGTCGGCCGCGGCGGGCGGCAACGCGTCCTGGTCCCTGCGGGACGGCACGCTCAGCCTTCGCGTCGACTGCAGCGGCGTCGTCCTGAGCTGCGAGAGCGAGCACAGGGTGCGGGTCCCGAAGGACATCGAGGTGAGGATCACGGGGGCCGGCGCCGCCGTACGGCTGGAGGGCCTGACCGGGGACGTCACCGCGGCGCTGCGGTACGACAGCACGCTGCGCGTGGTGGACCCGGCGGGCCGGCTGCGGCTGTGGAACGGCGGCGGCGACATCGCCGTCACCCGGGCCAGGTCGTCCGACGTCGAGGCGGAGACGGCGGCGGACGGGACGGTCAGGCTGACGTTCGCCACCGCGCCGCGGCGGGTCGAGGCGCGCGCCGCGGAATCCGTCGACATCACGCTTCCGTCCGGGCCCGAGACCTACCGCGTGGACGCGGCGGGCGCGGACGTGCCCAACGACCCGGCCAGCGACCGGTTGATCGTGGCGCGTGCCGTCGACGGGTCCGTCAAGGTCAGGAAAGCACGGTAGGAGCGGGGCACAGTGCTCGAACTCATAGACGTGGACAAGGTCTACAAAGGCGGCAAACGCGCCGTCGACGGCATGACGCTGCGGCTGGAGCCCGGCATGCTGGGGCTGCTCGGCCCGAACGGCGCCGGAAAGTCGTCGCTGATGCGCATCGTCGCCACGGTCACCCGGCCGACCTCCGGGAAGGTCCTGTTCGACGGCGGCGACGTCGTGGCCCGGCCGGACGCGCTCCGCCGGGCGCTCGGCTACCTGCCGCAGGACTTCGGCGTCTACCCCAACCTGAGCGCCCGGGAGTTCCTGTCCTATCTGGCGGCGGCGAAGGGCATGTCGGCCCGTTCTGCGCGGTCCCGGATCGACGAGCTGCTGGAGCTGGTCAACCTGACCGAGGCGGGCAGGCGGCCGCTGGGCGGGTACTCCGGCGGCATGCTCCGGCGCGTGGGGATCGCGCAGGCGCTCCTCGGCGACCCCCGGGTGATCGTCGTGGACGAGCCCACCGCCGGTCTCGACCCCGAGGAGCGGGTGCGCTTCCGCAACCTGCTCAGCCGGCTCGCGGTGGACCGGGTCGTGCTGCTGTCCACGCACATCGTGTCCGACGTCGAGTCGGCGGCGTCGGACATCGCGGTGATGGTGGCGGGCAGGCTGCTCCGCCGCGGCTCGCCCGAGGAGCTGCTGCGCGAGGCGGACGGGCGCGTCTGGGAGGTCATGGTCGGCCCCGCCGCCGTCGCGGAGGTGCAGGCCCGGTACGTGATCAGCCGCATGGTGCGCACCGCCACCGGCGTGCGGATCAGGTTGCTGTCCGAGCGGCGGCCGTACCCGGAGGCGGCCTTGGTCACCCCCGACCTGGAGGACGCCTACCTCGCGCTCATCGGCCCGGCGCGGCGGCGCGTGGACAGGGTGATTCTGCGATGACCGCGGCCATGCTCACCCGGCCGCCCGTCAGGCGGGGCGGCGTGGCCGCGACGGCGCGCACGCTCGGCGGCCTCGCGCTCGGCGACTTCCGGGACCGGGTCCGGCGCCCGGCGTACGCGGTGATCCTGGCGGCGGCCGTCGGCCTGGGCTACGTCGCCACGCCGGACGTGGATACCCGGTGGGTCATCATGAACCTCGGCAGCTACCGGGGGATCTACAACAGCGCGTACATCGGCATGGCGACCGCGCTCGCCGGCGCGCTCTGGCTCACCCTGGGCGGCTTCTACGTGGTCCGGAACGCGATCGCCCGCGACGACGCCTCGGGGGTGGGGGAGCTGCTCGCCGCGACGCCGCTGCGCACCTGGGCGTACCTCGCGGGCAAGTTCCTCAGCAACGTCCTCGTCCTGTCCTCGATGCTCGGCGTGCTCGCCGTGACGGCGCTCGTCGTCCAGGTGGCCAGGGGCGAGTCCACGACCGTCGAGCCGGTCGCGCTGGTGACGCCGTTCGTGCTGATCGGCTTCCCCATGGCGGTGCTGACCGCCGCCGCCGCGCTGCTGTTCGAGGCGATCCCGCCGCTGCGGGCCGGTCTGGGGAACGTCGTCTGGTTCGTCGTCTGGATGGTCATCGCGCTCGGCGGGCAGTCGCCGCACGCGCCGCTCGGCGGGATCGGGGTGCATCCCGTCGTCGCGTCGATGCGCGACGAGATGGCCGCCGCCGGGATCGAACTGTCCGGCCAGGAGTTCAGCCTCGGGCTGACCTATCTCGACCGGCCGCTGAAGACCTTCGAATGGAGCGGGTACGACCCCGACGCCGGATTCGTGCTCGGCCGGCTGGCGCTGATCGTCCTGGCGGCGGCCGTGGCGCTGCTGCCCGCCCTCTGGTTCCGCCGCTTCGACCCCGCCCGCGACTCCGCTCGCGCCGCCCATCCGTCGACGCCGTCCGGCGCTCCGGAGCCGACCGTTCCTGCTGGGCCGACCGTGCCTGCGGAGCAGGCCGTGCCCGCGGGACCTGTCGCCACTCTGCGGCCGGTCGCGGCGGCGCAGCCGGAGGGGATCGAGCGCGCACCCGCCGCCCTGCCCCGGACCCGGGCGCGACCGGGCGGTTCGACGGGCCGGTTGCTCGCCGGGGAGCTCCGCATCCTGCTGCAGGGCGTGTCGCGATGGTGGTGGCTCGGCGCCCTCGCGATCTCCCTGGCCGCCGCCGTCGCGCCCGCCGGTACGGCCGCCGGGCACGTGCTCGCCGCCGCCTGGGTGTGGCCGGTGCTGATCTGGTCCCGGCTGGGCACCCAGCGGCACGAGTACGGCGTCGAGGCCCTGACGGCCGCCTATCCCGGCCCGCGCCGCCGCATCGTGGCGGAGTGGCTGGCCGGGGTCCTCGTCACCGCCGCCGCCGGGGCGGTGCCGCTGCTGCGCATGCTCATCGCGGCCGACCGGGCCGGCGTGGGCGCCTGGTCCGCCGCCGTGCTCTTCATCCCCGCGCTCGCGCTGGCGCTCGGCACGCTCAGCCGTACCCACCGGCTCTTCCAGATCATCTACCTGGTGCTGTGGTACGCCGCGGTCAACGGCGTGCCCGTCGCCGACTACCTGGGCCTGGTACGGGACGGCGACCGCCTGGCCGGGCCGCCCTCGACGGCCGTCGCGGGACTCGCGCTGATCCTCCTCGGCTCGGTCTTCCTGACCGAAACGGTCCGGCGCCGCCTCGGCGGATGACGGCGACGAGACCGGCACGCCCGGTGGTCAGTCCGGTTCCATGCGGGGGCGGTGGTAGCGCGGTACGGGGTCGGGGCCGTGGATCGCGGTCAGCGCCCGGGCGAGGGTGTCCTCGACGGGGCCGCCGGTGTCGATCTCGATGGCGTCCGGCCAGGAGGGCGTGCGGGCGGCCATGATGGCGGCGACGGTCTTGTCGGCGTCGGAGACGGTGCGGGCGCGGGTCGCGACGCGTTCGGCGGCGACGTGCGCCGGGACCGCGCAGCGGAAGGCGATCAGGTCGGCGTGGGCGCGGCGGGCGGCGGCCGCGGCGGCGGCGCGGTGGGCGGGGTCGGTCCAGGAGGCGTCCAGGATCACCGTCTCGCCGAGGCCCATCAGCGTCTCGGCGCGCTTCAGCAGCTCGCCGTAGGTGCGTTCGGTCCACTCGGGGCGGTAGATGCCCTCCCCGTACGGCGCGGCCGCCGACTCCCGCGGGCCGACCCCGGCGAGCTCCTTGCGCACCCGGTCGCTGCTCAGCACCGCCACGCCGAGGCGGTCGGCGAGCGCGTCCGCCAGGGTGGTCTTGCCGGATCCGGGCGGCCCGCCCACCAGGATCAGCCGCACCGCGCCGAGACGCAGGTGCCGCAGCGTCAGGTCGGCGAGGTCGCGCGCCCGGGCCGCGGCCGCCTCGTCGCCCTGCCAGTGCCGCAGGCAGGCCACCTTGGCCCGCACGAACGCCCGGTACGCCACGTAGTGATGCCACAGCGCGGGCGGCGCCGGGTCGCCGGAGAACTCGGCGTACGCGCGCAGGAACGCCTCCGCCAGCTCGGGCGCGCCGAGCCGTTCCAGGTCCATGGCGAGGAAGGCGGCGTCGTCGAGCCCGTCCACGTACCGCAGGTTGTCGTCGAACTCCAGGCAGTCGAGCACCCGCGGCCCGTCGTCGAGGCAGAACACGTCCTCGGCGAGCAGGTCGCCGTGCCCGTCCACGACGCGGCCCGCGGCGACGCGGCGGGCGAACAGCGGGGCGCGGCCGTCGAGGAACCGCAGCGTCAGCCGTTCGATCTCGGTCAGGGTGCCGAGCGCGATCGGGTTCGCGGCGCCGCCGTTCAGGCCGCGTACCTGGTCGAAGCTCGCCGTCCAGCGGGAACGCAGCGCGGGCAGGTCGCCCTGCCGGTCGATGTGCGGGCCGCGCGGCGCCTTGGCGTGCCACGCGGCCAGGGCGCGGGCGATGCGCCGCAGGCAGCCGTCCACCGGGCGGCCCGCACGCACCAGCCGGGACAGCCGCCGCTCCTCCGGCATGCGCCGCATCACCACCAGGTGCTCGCACACCCGCCCGTCCGGGCCGACGACGTCGGCGACGCCCTCGTACACGTCCGGGGCGAACCTGCGGTTGAGCGCCACCTCGCGCTCGCAGGCGGCCTTCCGCGCCCGCAGCGTGCCGAAGTCGAGAAAGCCGAGATTCACCGGCTTCTTGAACTTGTACACGCGGTCGCCGGCCAGCAGCAGCACCGCCGCGTGGGTCTCCTTCACCTGCGCGAACGAGCTCATCATCGCCTCCGCCGTGTCGCTCGCCTCCATCTCCAGTTCATGCTGGTCACGCGTTTTCCGTTAGGGCCGAACGGCCTTGTGGTCCCGGACGGAGGCAGGTGGATCACACGAGCCGGGACGGGTACGGCTCTCGCCGAGGCGGCCGGGCGGCGGCCTGGACGTCGCCCGGCGACCCCGGGGCGCCCGTCCTCGACGAGCCGGGCGGGCGGTCAGGCGGCCTTGTGCTCCGCCCGCGCGGCCAGGTCACGCCCGCCCTCGCGGTGCTTGAGCCACACGTACACCGGGATGCCGCCGATCAGCAGCAGCGTGCCCAGGTAGACGACCTCGTGCCCGGAGCCCGCGATCGTCCACACCGCGTACCCGAACGCGAGCAGCGCGATCACCGCGTCCACCGCCATGCGCCGCCCGGCGAACCGCCCGGGATCGGTGACCATCAGCATGAGCTGGGCCGCCGCCGAGTACGCGTACGGCACGAGCGTGGTGAGCGTGGCGAGCAGGATCACGAAGTTGAACTGCTCGACCAGGCCCATGTTGTAGTTGAGCAGCATCAGCACGGTGATCAGCGCGCTGGACACGACCAGCCCGACCACCGGCGTGCCCCGGCGGGACGTCCGGGCGAAGGCCGCGGGGAACAGCCCGTCGCGGGCGGCGGCGAGCGGCACCTGGCCCTGCAGCAGGATCCAGCCGTTGAGCGCGCCGAACGCGCTGACGATCGCGCCGATCGCGACCGCGGTCCCGGCCCAGTCGCCGAACATCGCCGCGGCGGCGTCCGCGAACGGCGCGGTGGACTCGGCGAGCACGTCCCTGGGGATCGCGGCGAACACCGCGACCGTGCCGAGGATGTAGACGACGGCGGTCGCGATCGTGCCGATCACCGTGGCCCGCGGGATGGTTCGCTCGGGGTCGTGCACGTCCTCGGCCGGAACGGTGGCCGACTCGACGCCGATGAACGCCCACAGGGTGAGCGTCGCGGCGGCGGTCACCGCGCCGAACGCGC